>OFHM01000568.1_pt1 | contig 30596 bp, 38 predicted proteins | sample 1521311 | NCBI WGS metagenome assembly OFHM01 (sample SAMEA3504083, study PRJEB24116) | mouse gut metagenome | biome: mouse gut; feature: mouse-associated habitat; material: faeces | place: Denmark | collected 2011 | reverse complement strand
GTCCGCTGGCTCCCGTGTTCTGTACCTGTACGGGCAGGACTTGATAGGGTGAAAAGGTACAAACGCCTTTGTCCTCGTAGCTGTCAGCGGGGAGAATAGCTACCAGATACTTTATAGAGAAGCAGCCTACCGCCGCTGCTAAAATTAGCAGCATCACTCCCGCCACAAAGATAATTGATTTTAATTTTGCCATACGCACCTCCAGGAAATATCTGTCACCATCCAACATTTATTATATGCGCTCATTAGAGGGTATTCCTTTGATATAAGATACAAACAAAGAATCAGCAAAAAGTTTATTATCCATAGCAACTCCTCCTTGAATTATTTCTGCTTTCCTACGATTCGACAACCCGAATACTATATACATTGCCAATTTGTGCAGGATATGATTCCGCAATAGAACCGTCATACTCAATTTCCAGAACATCCCCAACTTCCGGCTCCGATGAGGGATTCATATTTATCATGGGAATAATTATCTGGTCTGCACTGTTCAATTCTGCGCTTCCTTCCATCGGCTCGACAAGGTAATAACCATCCTGTATTTCTAATATAGTTGCCTGGAATGTGACTGTTTCGTCTCCGCCCACTTCCGATTCTCCATCGCCACTGGACGTTCCACAGGCAGCGATTGTTAATATAAGACTCAGTGTTAAAATTAGCAGCAAATGTTTTTTCATAGCATATGACCTCGTAAAAAACAGAGTAAATTCCAAATCCCTGACTTTTATTTGTTATCTTTGCTGAAAAATCCAATTACAGCCATGATAGAGCCAACCAGCACAAGGATGTCTGCAGGCCAGAAAGCATATATTGGCATAATATTTAATCCCATAAGGATAAGTAAAGCGATACCCAAAAGCATCAGGCTATTGCCAAACATAATTTTCTTCATTGTAATTGTCCTCTCAAATTCTGATTGCTTTATCAGCAAACTGTATATTACGGCTTTTTCTTTCCATCAATTGCCTGAATTGTACAGGCAAAACCCGCAATCACCGCAAATAGCGTTGCGCCACCCATAGCCTGATTCATCCCCGCTTCCATAAAAAAGCCAATAACTACCACAATTCCCGCAGTATCCGTTCCCAATCAGTGACCGCACCCATAAAGCCCAGAGTAAACGGCCAGTTTAATGTCACGCCAACCCATCCGAGCCACAGCATCTCCGCCAGTGAGACAAAGAAAAAGGAAATGGTCTTATGCTGCCTTTTCAAGTTGGACCGGCTGCTCTTCATAAGGAAGAACATCAGCGTCACAAAAGCCATGGCTGTCAGAAAAGGCAGATACCTCTTGTCTCTCTCCGGATCAAACGCCAATCCCAAAGAAACCATCATAACGCAGATTAAAAAATCCCGATCATACTCCTTTTGTTTTTCAACTGATCTCACCTCTCATGTCAGCTTTTCACTGTACCGTATTCTACCATAATTCAGGGCATATTTCCAGCTGGCATAAACAATCCCTGTTTACATCAGGCAGGGTTTCCAGAAACACTTCCCACTCCTGCTCCGTTTCCTTCCATGCCTCCAGAGCTGCTTCAAATTCCGGGGTACGCACATAGTTTTCACGCTTTACATTCTCCCCATTTAAGGTTCCCAGAAACTGGGCAATTTTCATCCACACATTATTTAACATTTCACTTGTCCTTTTTCAGTTATATTTTCCACATTTCCTTATATTTTTACCCTTACTGCTCCTCTGCAGAACTCGGCAAAAAAGCGCTCCGCCCGGAAAATATCATTCGGGTATGTTCCGCCCTTGACATCAGCACCGATTACCTGCTCCTTGGTGAAACAAATGCCAGTGACCATTCCATACTGCTCACCAAAATTTCAGACCTTCCTCCCATACAATACCGCCATCTGGAGGATATTATCAACAGTTTTATCCTGGCATTGGAAGAAAGGGATGCACAGAGCGGAAAATGACCTCCCTGTGATCTGATAGATGTTAAGCCCTGTCCTGTGCTCAAAGATTTTGCCACAAGGTCTTCCAGGAGATGGCCCACTTTCCCAAAGGAACCTTTGGTTCCTTGCCACCCAGTTCCCCTCATCTTCCTCCACCGCCGCAATACCCAGCTGGTCATAGTAGATATCCCGTGCGGTACGAAAAGGGGAGAGCCCTATGATGGCAGAGACGTCACTGTCGCCAATCCCACAGCGCCGCCAGTCCATCCACTCTTCCCGGGTAAGGCCTTCCGTATCCACAAGCACCTGCGGGCTGTGCCTTTCCCTTTCCATGTTTGTATCGGGCATCATCACGCCCCTTCTGGCCCTGTGCGTGAAGTTTACTGTCCGGATCGTGGTACAGCTCTTCTAGTATTGGCTTTCTGTGCAGCGGTATCCCTGAAGGGATCCTACCGCCTGTTTCTGCCAGCTCCTGCCGGCCTGTTTCTTTCTTGTACTCATTTTTCTACCTGCCTTTCTAAAATGTTTTATCCTCAAAGCCCTGATCGGCGTTTGGGCAACAGCATAATAAAAAGCGGGAATGACCGTCTGCCAAATCCCTGGCGTCCATGGATTTCCATGGACCAAAGTCATTCCCGCTCTCAAAGGGAAAGTGATCCCTTAACATAAAAAAAGCCAGTACACCACCAGCCAAAGGGCATAATGGTACTACACGTCTATATCATGACAATCTTCATGAGTTCTCTACGCCCATATCTGTCAAATAAGGAAACATTTAGAAAAGTTTGATAATAATTCCCAAATCCAAACGCACTTTTAGACAAACCAACGATTCTTCTGCCAGATCTTCCTGTTCCGTCATTTTCAGAAAACGATATATAATTATGGCCATACGGTTTACTGTCGGAAAGGGTAACAGCGCAATATAGGTCTCAATGACCAATTCCGGCTTTAATTCCAACAGTGGAGAATAAATGCCGGGATAACTGGCTCTGTAACAGTTATAACTGCGCCGGCTGCGGGTTTCTTCGAGGTTTGCAACAGAGAACTCTATGGACTCTCATGGAAGATACAACCGCCTTTTTTAACTCACTGAATGCTTCTGTCTTTAAGCCAGTCCTTTTTTGGCATGGCCTGAACATCCTTGTTATTGGAGATAGCACAGCAAATGTGCTCCTGATCAATATTTTCGTGTGTCAGTTTTACAAGTTCCATATCCCATTGCTCCTCCTTCGACCCGCATTTCGGTAACAAAAGTTTAACCTAACCACCCTTGAAAAAACGCCACCGCCCCAAAAACAGCACCTACAGCCATCGCTGCTAATGTCACAACAATAATGACAGGATGCTCTTTCATCAGTTTTCCCAATTCTTTTAAATCGTTCATTGAACTTCTCCTCCTTTTTCCCACAAACCGGCGTTTTGCCGCCTTGGACCGCCCTATAGCATAATCTAAATGACTTGTTGAAGAACCTGGGCCACCATGAAAATACAGCAGAACGGAATTATCTATGTCCTCCCTATAAATATTTATCCACTGCTTCATGCCATTGTCGCAAATTTCCCACACCAGACCAGTGTCATGTACTGTCATGAATAATACCAGTATAAAGTACCATCACAAAAGCAAAAGAAATAATCTGTGCAGCCATAATCCGGACAATTTGTAATTCGTCTGCACCTTCCAGCGAAACCACATGCAGCATATTTGTGGCAACGATATTATTGAAAAAATGATCTCCACGCCCTACCCAAATATTCCCTGCCATATAGTAAAGTAGTCCCCACTTGATTCTCATAATTCCGGCAAGAATAATATAACCAATACCCATCAGAACCATGGCCACAAATGACATTTCGCCATTCAATAACTTCTGATCGACATTACACTATGCCAGATACCAAATAAAAATGCAGCAATACAATTTGCCTGCATAAATTGCCTTTTTTCAGAGAGCTTTTTGATAAACAGACCGCAAAAAACACCTTCCTCCATCCATACATTGATCGCATTAAACAATATACATAGCAGAAGGAACACGAAATCCGTAATTTTTATTTGAGAGTCCGTCAAAGAAAAACTGCTGATATATATTTCCAAATGTGCAGGATTGCCCTGCAGAGCCAGAATTACTAATTCCAACCCATATGAAATAGCAAATCAAACGCTTCCCAATAATAAACCTTCCAAAATACCGCTTACAAAACCAGTTCTTTGAAATCCAATATCACCCCATGAAAGCAATTCAAAGGTCAGCTGAAAAGATTCCTTCCCGCTTCTCTGCACATATTCCCATAAAATGTTATATTTGCTCATCGCCTTTTCCTTTCAAGTATATGCATTGCCATAAATATTTTCCTTCTCATATTTGATATTGTCAAGTGACTTCTTTGTAGCTGCTTTGCACTGCCCTTACAGACAGCTTCTTTTTTCTTTTTCAGCTGAAGAAAGTAATATTTTAATCCATTTGCTGTATACGGCCTCCTGAATGTCGAGAAATGATCAACAACACATGCAGGACAGCAAGTCTGTGTACAAGATTTTGTAGATTTGTGTTGCACTTTGAATATATTAGTATTTTCTTTTAATGATATATCTGTTATACTTTCTTATATAAAAAGCTCAAATGTTATAACTTAAATGAAGGAGACAGCCATGGAATCTAATGTTATTCAGGAATGGAACCACGAGCTGAAAGAGGTGCTGGGAAAAGACAGCCTGGAAAAATTAACCCTCTTTTTCGAATTTCTGGAGATGCCCAAGAAAAAGGATAAGGATGAAGAAATAGCCTCCAAAATCTGTGAGCAGATCCTGAATGCGATGAAGGATTTTGAATGCGGGAGGATAGGGGAAACAGAATGTTTGAAGGAACTCCTGCTTACAGAACAATATCTGGGAATGCTGTGCTCCCATGTGGATCCGTCATTCTATTCGCGAGTCAGATATTCTAACCAGCGGTTTGCGGAATTGATCAAGTGGATCGGTGATTATCCGCTGAGGCCGGACGGCAGCCTGGATCTTCGCTGTGAGAGACCGGAGGACAGCGAAAAATATCCGGTTCCGAAAAAGTATTGGGCTCTTGCATATTGGGGCCGGAATACCGATGCGCACGAAATGCTTGCGGTAAACAGAAGATGGAGTATGCAGATCAAAAATGCCATCCTGTATGTAATGATCTCAAGTACCTGGAAATATAAAAATCTGATAAAAACAATGAGCTCGGAGCTGGAAATCGAAAGCTTTTTCCCCAGAGATGATTACATGAAGCAAATTGTAAAAGAATATGAGAATGACCGGCTACAGAAAACATTTATCAAGATGAGCTCTGTGGTATACGACACAAACGATTACGATGACGATACAGAGGAAGAACACGATCAGGTCATTTCCGCAACAGATATCCTGAAGTCCTTTAATGGTTCTGTCAATTATGTCAGGTTGGTAGGGGAGGCCGGCATCGGAAAAAGCCGTTTGATGAGGCATCTGGAGTATTTAGATGCAAAAAATAAAGAATTCATTCCCATTTATGTGGAACTGAAAAATCTTGTGAACATAAGCGACTCCCCCTTACAGCTGCTGGCAGAACGGTTGAATGTGCCAGAAGAAATATGCGATAAGATTTTGAGCAGTCTGAAAGTACATGTTTTCCTGGACGGAGTAAATGAAATGATATGCCCCGATAAAGAAAAATTTCATATCTGCCGCAAGCTGGATGACTTGGCAAACAAATATCCGAAAGCAGACTTCCTGATTTCAGACAGGGAAAATTCTGCAGTATGGATTTCCAATGACATACCGACTTATCTTCTGTGTAGGTTAGATCCGATTATGCAGGAACAGTTTATTGACCGAAATTGCGAGCAGGAACTTGCAGAAAAGGTAAAAATTCTGATAAGAGAGGACGAAAAACTGGGGCAGGCGCTGTCTACACCCATTCTGCTCATTTTCTTTATTGAGACCGTACGAAACGGAGGCTTTGTGAAGGGAATGGATTCCACAAAAGCCGTGTCCAGATGCTATGTGAAAGGTCTGATTGACCGTGAGGTTCGCAGCAAAGGAGAGACCAGGGCAAAAAAGATTGAATATCTGCTTTCTGCACTTATCGCCTCGGCAGATCCGGAACCGGATAAAGAGATAACCTCTTACAAAGAAGGCACGGTACTCCGAGAGTTTAAAAAATGTGCGGACGAATACGGCTTTTCCGGAATTGATATGGCTGAAATGATAGAGCTTGTCACTCAGATGGGGTTTCTGCGTCCGCTTAAAGACGGAAGATATATGTTTTCCAATAAACTGCTTGAGGACTACTTTGTTGATTATGCACTAGAAAAAGGAATGTTGGACTATGAATGAAATATCTGCGAATAAAAAAAGTTTCGGCTGTCTCCTTGGAAACGAAAACAGAAGAGAGAACGTGTTTGAACACTGGCGGATAAATAATCCTGACAGATATCTGACAGGAATAGAGCGGCTTTGCACTCTGAAAAAATTCAGGGAAGCCGCCAGACTTGTAAGGGATTATCCGGAAGCATGCGCAGCCACAGCAAAAAGTATGATCCTGAAAAGCATCGACGAGGACGAAGCCTCCGGTGTACTTGAGTTGTTTTATGTTCTGCTGGAATTAAGGTGCAAAGATCGTCTGCTACCTTTTCTGAATGCGGAAATATCTGCTGGAAATAATAGAAATGAACTGTTCCAGGCATCTTTCTCCTATGGAGAAGAAGGCAGATATGACATGGTGTTCTGGCTTCTGGAGCTTCTGTCGCAATGTGAGAATCTCAGCTTACTGAACTATTTTCTACACCGGCAAAGAGGGCTTGATTATTATAAGAAAATATATAAGGAAAGAATAGGGCAGATTGTGCGGAATGTGTGGGGCAGGGCGGATTATGAGATCCTGATGTACCTGATCTATAAACTGCGGATTTCTGACCAGCTTCCATTTTACCTGGAAATGGAACGAGAGGACTTGCTGGATAAATTGTGCCGGAAAGCAACAAAGGCCAGTTTTCACATTGCCTTCTATATGTTTGTAGCAAAAGAAGGAAAGAAATCGGCAGACCGATTGCTCCTGAATAGAATGGAGCATTTGCAGGAGACAGAAGACGTATTGATAACCAGATGGTATCATATGTTTAACGGATGTCGAAAAGGCTCCATCGATATCCGGACGCTGACCGGGTTTCTGACCGGTCTGCCCCGAATCGCAGGATTAAACAGCCATTATCATTCCGTCACAAATACAGTATGTGTGCTTGCAATGTTTATCGCAGAAAATAACATGGAGGCGTACCTGGATATCCTTTCCGCGCTGGGTAAGAATAACCTCTTTATCACCGGAAACGGTATCAATACAGTTAATCCATGCAATATCTACAGATATTTTGACAACGAGACAAAAGCACAGAATCTGCGAGCTTTAACAACTCTTTATCAGGAAAAATACCTGCAGAATCAGAGGGGCTTTCTGGAATATTATCTGAATTCCTGTTTTAAGTATACGGTAAAGCTTAGAGATGTTCTGAATCTCCTTTTTCCCCCATTTCAGGAAGTGAACCCGAATATTTTCAAAGGACTAAAGTTCCGTTACTATATAAACAGGGTATCCAAGAATGAGGAACGCATGATTCTGTCAGGGAATATTTATGACTGCATGGCTGATACCGTATTTATTCAGATCGATAAAGATAAACCGATAATGCGGGGAAGATGGTATGAGCTGTCAATTGATACCTTTATTCCCCGTACCACTGTAAATGACGGGTTACGTTATCGTGCTTTATATTTAGAGGAGAATAAAACTGAGCTCCCGATTTTATCCAGAAAGCCGGAATATGACAAATTATTTAAAATCCTTGATCATATCATAAAGGATCGCAGAATCAGAAGCGAAGATATCGAAAACCTGAAGGCTATTAATTGTCCGGTGTTGAAAGGTATTTATGTGCAACATTTTTATCGATATATTGCTCAAATCCTCAACTGTTTTTCCAAGGATTTGGATACCTTTATATCATTGCTTACAGCCTTAAATGAAAATGACATAAATCCATGTAATCTTGAAAAATATCCTGACCGAATAGAACCCAGGCGAGAATTAACGGAGGATAAAGAGCTGAGCATCCACCTTCAGGAAACTCTTATGTGCTGGAAAAACTGGGATTATAGGAAGAATGCAGCCTATGGACTGCAGACAGGGGAAAAAATGACATGGATCTACATGAACAGCTGTATGCGTTTCTGTATTCCCCTAAATGAATTTCTGCAGTGTATTCGAAGATATTATATTTCGGAAAGGACGCTGCTGAAAGTATGCTTTGGAAAATATACATTCAGCGGTATTCTTTACCAGAATAACGGAGAACTCAGAATGCCTTCTGTGAGTATGCGACCGAAGTTATCCCCCGGGTATCGGCTGCGTTATATGAAAAAAGAACTTTCGGTTATAGAAAAACTGCCGGACAGAACAAAAATCCTTTTTTCGCTCTATAATATTAAGGATAATGTCATTGAAATATGCAATATACGCGAAATCGAACACGATTACCGCGGACTATATGAAAGTATATTAAAATACGAAAGACTGATCTCCGCTATAGAGGTTTTCCGAAAAAAAGAGCTGTGGAGATACTATACATATTCCCAGCTGCTCCATGACTGGTGCCAAAAGCATCTGGAAAAGAGTACACTCTTCTATCATATCCCCTTTTGCGGGCGTGCAAAAAAGTTTATCGGCAGTTATGCGGCGGACAAATTTATAGTGAATGAGATCCAGTCCTCAGAAAACATCGTTGTGGAAAACCCCGAACTTCCGACAACAGACCCGCAGCGAAAATATGAACTGCTTCTTTACGGTTATGATATCGCGTCCCAAACGCTGCATTTCGAAATCTGGGAGTGATCAGCGTATAGGATAGCCGGGAAACCTCCCGAATCTGATGAACAAAGTTTGTCAGACCGGTCTGAAACTCGCCCGACTCTTCCGGCCAAAAGCGCTCCGCCCCTCCCGCATCCATGGGAAACACGCAAATACCGGATATCTTTATCTGAATTTTCATAAAGATATCCGGTATCAAATATTTCGCTAACCTTTCTCCGTCCTTATCCCTGTACTCTCTTCCGAATACAACGTCCTGCAAACAGGATTCCCGGCACTGCGCTGCAGATCACTACCATCATCAATATTAACCCTGATAGTTCCGCAAGGACTCCTCCCCGGTCTTGGGAGACGTAGCTTCAGAACTGAAAATAAATAAAGGCGGATGCGTCAGCCTCCGGACCATAAATCCCAAATATCAAAATTCCGAAAATCATCATGTAGTAAACAATCCAGCGAAAACAGATATTCTGCCTTGCCAACATTCCCTTGAAATCAATCCCCCGCTTTTTCCCGTAATCCGCCAGCATCAACACACCGCCCCTACCGCAATATCGGAATATCCTGCAAAGTCACAGTAAATCTGAAATGCGAAAAGTATCGTGGCCAGCAAAATCTGCATTCCGGAATAAGCAGTATAATTCCCATAGACATCGTTCACCAGAATTGCAATACGGTCGGCAACGACCAGCTTCTGAACAAATCCCCAGCCCATCAGGAGCAGTCCGTCTTTTACCTGACCGGAATCGAACTTGTGCTGTTCCTTTATCTGATGTATGAGGTTCCTGCTGCGCTCCACAGGTCCGGCTACCAACTGCGGAAAAAAGGACAGGAACAGCGCATAGCGCAGGAAATTCTTTTCCGCCTCAACCTCTCCCCGCCAGACATCGATCAAATACCCGATTGCCTGGAAAGTATAAAAAGAGATTCCCACCGGCAGGAGCACGTCAAAGACAGGCAGCTTCACCGAAATATGTCCTAAAGCCAATAGCCTTTCCGCGCTGTCCGCCGCAAAAGCATAGTATTTAAAGAAAAACAGAATCCCCAGGTTCACCCCGATACATCCTGTCAGGCACCATTTTCCGGCTCTCTCCTGCCCTTTTCCGGATCGCTGCCTCCGCCCGCAAAGAAACAGGGCGCTGCCCCATGTTGTCACAGTAGAGATCAGAATCAAAAAGGCATATTCCGGATTCCAGCTCATATAAAAATAATAGCTTGCCCCCAGCAGCCATAAAGGTTTCACCCGCTGTGGGATCAGATAATACCCCAGAACAGAAATCGAAAAAACAGCATAAACTGAACGGAATTAAATAACATTTTAACTTTCCCCCTTATTGCTCTTCTTTGAGCGTCTCCATGACAAACTCCGTCACCTTTTCCGCTCCTGTTCTGTTCAGGTGATGATAACCGTTAAAGGCATCCTCAAAATCCTGTGCGATCAGACCGATTTCATCGTAATGTAGGTTACAATCCACAAAAAGGACCTCCTCACTCTCGGCAAGCTCCGCAATCCGATCAGTCCAGCTGGAATAATTAACGGAACAGATATACCCTTCATACATCGGAGCCATAACTATATAAAGCGGAATTCCCCTTTCACTGCATAAACGGGCCAGCTTGTGAAAGTGAAGAACATTGGTCTCTGAAACAACCAGCTCTGCCGGATTATAATCCGCCTGTTCATACAACCAAGCCGTTTCCGCCGACATGGATGTCTCGCTGGGGTGAAAGGAGGAATACTCTCGGATTCCGCCCGTATAAAAACCCACATTGGAATTAAACGCCGCGACATCCTCCCAATTGTCATGACATCTGGAAATAGGAAGAAGCGCATACGCCCAGTTGCTCTGAATATACTGCTCCGCTACGGCTTCTAACTTCGTCAGTCCGAAACGCATCCCGTCGATGTTAGCCTCCTTTTTCCAGTCCCGGTCAAAGTTATCTCCATATCTCCAGTTATTGTTATCATCCAGCGAAAAGGCCTCCAAAATAATGGCTTCCGGATGCTGATAATGCAGGGCTTCCTTCACATTAAAATAGGCCTGCACCGTATTTTGAGAATTGGATGCCAGGATATAACTGCTCATCCCCGTCATACGGGAAATAACATCCGGATCAAAGGAAGCGTAGGCATGGCTGCTCCCAACTACCAGAATCTGGGCCTCTCCCTCTTCCAATGTGTAAAAGCGATGCCATGTTCGTATGATATCGTTTGGCGTATATAGCAGCAAAACAGCCAGTCTTAAACCTGCCAGCAGAAACAGGGAAAAGAATATCCCTTTCAAAATACCAATAATAAAGCGTCGTTTCTTCAAACTCCGTCTCCCTTATCCGTTCACCGGTCTACCCTCCGGCCAGTTTACTCTTCTTCTCCATCATAAGGGATGTTTTGTCGTTTTAGGTCTGCTGCCAGCAGACATTCGGCCGATTCTTTTTCGCATGACTGCGCAATTGATTCCCTTTCCCGGACCAAACAGTCGAGTAGGGGAATGCCTTTCTCCGCTACGCGCCGCGCGGCCCACATGCCGTGTCAACGGCAAAATTCCATATACGGGCCTATGCATAAAATAGTGCTTTAGGCACATTACTGATTCCATGTCCGTCTGGCAACGGGCTTTCTTATAAAGTAAAAAGAGCCGCCGCATACATTTTCTGCGGCAGCTCCCATAGCTGCAAATCTTATTCGGACGGCCCGTATAGCAGCCACGGACTGTAATATTCTTCCGGTGCCGGATCCGGCATGGGGCTTGAAGAGTATTGGTTGGGCCGGGAAGAATAAACCTGCACGGTAAAGCGGTACTTGCTACCCGGCTCCGACAGCAGGAAATGAACCGAAATAGGAATTCCGCCGTAACCATGCTCCACAATCATCTCCTTAGTCCAGGTATTATTCATCACATAAGCCCCGTCCTGGTCATATCGTGTTATAATGGTATCTGACGGCAGCGGAATCCTCATAAGATATTTCAACACTTCCTTACTGCCGATACCAGCATATGGAGCAAAACAGATACACTATGGAAACAAAAACTACCGATGAACTGCGGCATGAAATCAAAGGCGCTACAGACATTGAAGACTATCTGAAAAACAACCGGGAAAATCTGATACACTACAACCTTACCCGGCATTTGAATCGCCTGTTGTCACAAAAAGGGATCAGCAAGGCAGAAGTCGTACGGGGTTCCCTGCTGAGCAAGGCTTATGTATACCAAATATTTTCCGGCGAAAGAACGCCCTCCCGTGATAAGCTGATCGCCATTGCGTTCGGCCTGCAGCTTTCCGAAAAAGAGACGCAGGACCTGCTGAAAATATCCGGGAAACAGGAATTATATGCCCGTGAAGAGCGCGATGCCATCATTCTATTTTCCATACAACGGAATCAGTCCATTTTTGAGGTGAATGATCTGCTGTTCGAACATGCCTTCAACACTTTGGGCATATCTGAAGAGTCATAAAAAATCGCATTGCCCCCCTGTCCCTACGGCGTCCAATAGGGCTTCTGATCCTTATGCGTAAAATTCGTCAGTCTGGCCTCGAATTCGCCCAGCCTCTTCTCATAGAAATCCTTCTGCGTCTCCGACAGCCTGCCCTCCTTAGCAAATGTGGTCAGGAGGGCTTCAAATTCCTTCAGATTCAGCTGAGCCGCATCCTTGTAATTATTTTCGAAATTCATCTGAATCCGCTGCAGCTTCTCATCCAGCTGCCGGGCGGCATTGGCTTTCCTTCCAAATAAAGGCATCTTCCTCGCCCCTTTATAAGTTTCCCGCTGTTCTCTTACCGCATCTTGTCCCGCAGCACTTCCTTGGCCTTCTCCAGCTGATTGTCCGGATGATCCTCACTTCCATAGTAAGCTTCACCGTCAAACTCGCATACCACATCCGGCTCAATCCCGATCCCATGAATGTTATTGCCCTTTGGCGTATAGTATGCGCTGATGGTAATCTTCACTGCGGAGCCGTCCCTGAACGGCATAATCTGCTGTACGATCCCCTTCCCGAAGGTAGTCGTTCCCACCAATGTACCCAGGCTGTAATCCTTGATGGCTCCCGCCATAATCTCAGAGGCGCTGGCCGAATTCATGTCAACCAATACCACAAGCGGCACCTCCAATTCCTTTGTCCCGTCGCAGGTATACTCAGACCGTTTTCCGTTTTTATCCTCCGTATATACGATCATTCCTTTTGGCAGGATCATTCTGGCCATTTCCACCACCGCATTCAGGCTCCCGCCGGGGTTCGCCCGCAAATCCAGAATCAACCCCTTCATACCTGCTGCCATGGCGGAATTAAGTGCATTTTCAAACTGTTTCACGGACACATCGTCAAATTCTGTTATCTGTACATATGCCATATTATCTTCCATCATGGCATATTCCACTGTGGGCGTCTCCACCTGTTTTCTTGTGACGCTGACCTCCAGGTAATCCGATGCCCCTTCCCGGATAATCGTCAATTTAACGGACGTATCCTCAGGCCCCTTGATCAGAGACACCACCTCTGTCAGGCTCATTCCATAAGTCGAAACGCCGTCCACCTCATAAATCAGATCATTGGCCCTTAGATCCGCATCTTCTGAAGGCGCTCCCTGTATGGTTCCGCTGATCTTCGGCAGGCTGGTTGCCTGATCCAGACTGATATAGGCGCCGATTCCGTAGTATATCCCCTCCGTCTGTTCCATAAGTGCGGACAGTTCTTCCGCGGAGTAGTATTCCGAATAGGGATCTCCCAGTGACGCCATGATTCCTCTGTAAATACCGTCCTGTATCTCCTCATCCGTCACTTCCCCAAGATAGAAGTTCTGGTCTATGGTTCTTTCCAGCATCTGTATCTTCTTTAATACTTTTTCGTTAAGGGCAGAATCCTCGCTGAACTCAAAGGGTTGCTCCGCCGCCCTCTGGGACGACTCCACGATATTCTGAATATAGAGTCCCAGATAGCAGATCCCCAGTACCAGTAAAGCCCCCCCAATGCCTGTGATCAGGCCTCCGATGAACAGCCCTTTGCCGCTGCCCCGCTCTCTTTTCGGCGGTCGCTCCGGCGGCACTGCATTCCACACAGGCTGGGATGCCCTGACTGCATTTTCCGGGGAAACGCCCCTCTCCGGCTCAGTATTACTGAGGTTATCAAAATATGCCTTATTCTCGTCCATGCTTTCCTCCATTCCGGTCCTGCCTGTTTTTCCATACAAAACCGCATTACTTGCTTAAATAGCCCCATGGAGACACGTAGGAACCGTTCAGCCGCACACTGAAGTGCAGGTGATTCCCTGTAGAACGGCCTGTGCTTCCCACAGCGGCTATGGTGGTTCCCTTTGCCACCGCATCTCCCCTGCTCACATACAGAGCAGATGCATGCATATAAATTGTATATAATCCATCTCCATGATTTATCATAACATAATTCCCCATGGTAGCGCTATAGGAAGCTGCTACCACTTCTCCGTCGTAAGCGGCGTAAATGGCAGTTCCCCCCGGAGCGGCAAAATCCACCCCATTGTGGAATTGTTCCACGCCGAGGGTCGGGTGAATCCGGTTGCCGTAGTCATCGGAAATTCTGGTGTAGGTTGCCAGCGGAAACTTAAATACGCCCCCGTCGTAAATCAGCGCCTTTCGATTCTGTTCGATCAGCTTCTTCCTCTCCTCCGCCACCGCGGCTTCCAGAAGCCGTATTTCGTCTTCCTGCGCCTTGATCTCGGCCTCGTATTCCCTTATAGCCTTCTCCTTATTTGTGATATCCGTCTCATATCTGGTAATCTCGTTGCTTTTCTCTTCGATCAGCTCTTCCAGATTCTTCTGCTCCTGTTCCACACTGGCCTTGGTCTCATCCAGAATTTCCTTCTCCAGCTCCAGCTCATCCTTGCACAGCTGGACATATTCCCTGGCCGCCTTGTATTCCTTCCACAGCTGCTGGTCAAAAGCTGCCATCTTTTCCACATAGTCCACCTGATTCAGGAAATCCCCGAAACTTTTCGCCCCCAGCAGCATATCCACCAGACTGGGGGTCCCAGTCTCATACACCAGCCTGACATGAACCGACATAAGCGTCATCTGGTTTTCTTCCTTTTCCTGTGCTGCTGCCAGTTCGTTTTCCGTCTGAAGGATCTCCTCCTCCTTGAGACTGATTTCATTCTTCAGCTCGGCAATCCTTCGCTCTATCTGCTCCAGGCTGTCGTCCAGAGTCTTTACATAATTCTTCAGATTTTCCTTCTGTGTCTCCAGATTCTTCTTAATCTGCCGTAAATCGCTTAATCCGTCTTTCAGGCCTTCTTTCTCCTTCTTTTTCTGGGAGATTTCCGCCTCCTTGGCTTTAATGCTGTCGGAGGTAACCGCCGAAGACCCTGACGCGGCTGCGCTCATGTTTCCGGCGCCCAGGCACAATGCCAGGCCAATCGCCAGACCCGCAATACGTCGTCGCCAATTCCTTTTATTTTCCATAAACTCCTGATTTACACATGCAAATGCTTTCTGACAGTGGTGATGCTTCCCAGAAAACCGATTCCCACCCCCACTGCAATTGACAGCGGCATCAATACGTCAAATACCTCTTTCGCCGACAGGAAATCCAGAAACGTGCTCAAAATGGAAAACCTCTCCGCGATATAGGCCAGTGCATGACTGTATAGATTGTACAAAAGTCCCAGCGGCAATGCCGCCCCCATGAGACCGATGAGCATACCCTCCAGTACAAAGGGCGATCTGACAAAAAAGTCGGTAGCCCCGATATATTTCATAATATTGATTTCCTCGGAACGAACGGAAATCCCCACTGCAACCGTATTACTGATCAGGAAAATACTCACTGCCAACAATACTACAATGATTCCCATGGATACATAGGCGATCAGCGAATTCGTGCCGCTTAAAATATCTGCGGTCAAAGCGGAATGATTCACCTTCCTCACCTCCGGAAGGGATTCCAGCCAGGTAACCAGCGCGCTCTGCATCGACACATCGCTGAGAAACACCTCATAAGTATCATCGCCTTCCAAAGGATTTGCCATATACGCAGAGGAAAACAATTCATAATTTTCCCCGAAATTAGCTCTTGTATAATTCTCCCAGGCCTCATCGTCAGAGACAAACTTGACCTCCAGCACCTCCGCGCGGTTGGCTATCATTTGGCCGATCTCTTCTAAGCGCTGGTCTGTGGGGATCATTCCCTCCTCGTGGCTGCTGCACCCATCCTTCTCGCTATGGAAAAATGCCGTTACGGAGACGCCTTCCTCCGCTTTCAGCACAATACTCTGAAAATTCCTCACTACGGAATAAAACAATCCGAACAAAAACAGGCAGGCCGAAATCGTCGCCACCGAAGCCAGGGAATACCATTTATTGCGAAAAATATTGACGAATCCCTGCCTGACAGTGTAAAACAGTGTACTAATCTTCATCGATATATTCGCCTCCCTCTTCGTCGCTGATCACAACTCCCCGTTTCATGGTCACCACTCTTTTGTGCATGGCGTTTACGATCTCCTTGTTATGCGTTACCACCAGCACCGTGGTACCGCTTTGGTTGATTTCCTCCAGCAAAGTCATAATTTCCCATGAATTCTTCGGATCCAGATTGCCCGTAGGCTCATCCGCCAGCAAAATCGACGGCTTGTTGACCAGCGCTCTTGCCAGAGCCACTCTCTGCTGCTCTCCTCCTGACAGCTGATTCGTCTTCGCCTTATACTTTCCTGCAAGTCCAACCGTCGCCAGAATAGTAGGCACATTCCTTCTGATATCCTTGGCGGGAGTCTCTATGATCCGCTGGGCAAACGCAACATTCTCATACACATTCCTGTCGTTCAGCAGACGGAAATCCTGAAATACTACGCCCAGGTTACGGCGAAACCTCGGTATCTGCCTGTGCTTGAGCCTGGCCAGATCACTCCCCATCACATACACCGCCCCGTTGGAAGCCGTCAACTCCCGCAGAAGGAGCCTGATCAGGGTAGACTTGCCGGAACCGCTGTCGCCTACAATAAACACAAATTCTCCCTTCCCTATTTTCAAAGTAACCCCATTGAGAGCCGGATTTCCCTTGGAGTAGACCTTGCTCACATTATCCAGAAAGATAATGCCGTTATCTTCAATAAACTGTTCCCGTTTTCTCCACGACAGCTCCCGTCTGGTCATCGTTTTCCTCCATCTCCCCCGCAGCGCATCCCCGCCGCCCGGACTGTATCATCGTCCCTGTCAATAATCCACATTCTCCATATATTTCATATATTTTACTACCATCAATGCTATCTTGAACGTAATTGCGTCTTCGAACACGCGCAGATCCAGTCCCGTGCTCTTCTGCAGCTTATCCAGACGGTATACCAGTGTATTCCGATGAATAAACAGCTGCCTAGAAGTCTCCGACACATTCAGGCTGTTCTCAAAAAATTTATGGATCGTTCCCAATGTTTCCTCGTCAAATTCATCCGGACTCCTGCCGTCAAAAATCTCACGGATAAACATTTTACACAGAGGAATTGGCAGCTGATAAATCAGGCGGCCGATTCCCAACTCGCTGTAGGCAATGATTTCCCTCTCCTGAAAAAAGATCTTGCCCACGTCCAGCGCCATCTTCGCTTCCTTGTAGGACCGGCTGACCTCTTTGATTTCCTGCACCACCGATCCATAGGCTATATGACAATCCTTCACACCCTCCTTCTTCAGATAGGTCCAAAGCTGCCTGGAAGCTTTCTCCATCTCCTTCATGGTATCACCGTCCGAAAGCTCCTTCACGATGATAACATTGTTCTCATCTACCTCTGTAACGAAATCCTTGCTGCTGCCGTTAAAGTATGTCCTGGCCATCTCCAGTACATTGCTGTCACGCCCACCGACCGACTCGGCAATCAGAACGGCTCTGGGCATATCTGTCTGAATGTGAAGTCTTTTGGATCGGCTGTAAATATCTACCAGAAGCAGATTGTCCAGAAGCAGATTCTTAATAAAATTATCCTTATCCAACCGCTCCTTGTAGGCCACCAGCAGATTCTGAATCTGAAAAGCCGTCATCTTTCCTATGGTATATACATCTTCTCCCACAGCCCCTGCCACCAGTACATATTCCAGCTGCTGATCGTCAAACACCTTAAAAAACTGATATCCCTGAATCTCCTGTGAATCTGCCGGGGAAGCGGCAAATTCCGCAACAGCCTTCCCCACGCTGCTCATGTCGGTGGTGGAAGCCACTTCCTTGCCGTCCACATCCATAACACAAAATTCGACGCGGGCAATGTTCTTCAGCCCATCTATTGTGTTCTGTAAAATTTGATTTGATATCATGTAATCCCACTCCTTTTGCTATTATGGCTAACTATGGTTTCTGTCTTTTTTATTACTACTTACAAATGTACAGAAAAATATGCAAAAAAGCAATAGGATTTTATGATTTTTCACAAAAAGACTACCTGAAGGCAAGCCTCAGGCAGTCTTTCCTACAAATCTGACCGCATCAGCGCCTTCATCAGACTTGTATGTCGATATTTGCACCTACATTCGGATTCACACTCAGCTCCATGGCAGAGTCAATCATCTGCACCATGCCCTCTCCCAATTCGGCATTGGTCTCCATTGCCTTGCTCAGTACAGCTGTCTCCACCTTTGACATGAGAGAAATATTTGATAACGCTGTCGATACGCTTGCTATGTCCATATGCACCTCTCTTGTTTCAATATCAATTCATTTTACCATCCGGCCGCTTCATGTGCCGAATAAAATCATTTTACCATAACCGATTCCACATTACCAGTAGTTCACACAATTTTCATTTTTCTTAATAATCTCAGCCGCCGATTTTTCTTATCTGATCCGGCAGAATTTCGATCTTTCTTTCCTTCAGCAGTCTCCCCACTGCACGCTTGAACTCATTCTTGCTCATCCCTGTCTCCCGGAGGATCAGCTCCGGCGACGCCTTGTCGTTAAAGGGAATCGTGCCCCCTCGCTTATTCAGCATTGTCAACAAAACCTCCGCATCCCTGTCCATCTGCAGATAAGCCTTGTCCCTGATGCTGAGCGTCAGCTTTCCGTCCTCTCTCACCTGAACCACTCTGGCCGTCACATCCCGTCCCAACTCCACATCTCCGTAAAGCTCCTTTCTGGGAATCAGACCGGAGTAAAGATTGTCCACGGCCACGAATGCGCCGAAATTATCACTCATCTCATAGACACGCCCCTTCACCCGGTCCTCCTTGCCGTAAGGGCTGTCTGTACGCAGATTATCATATACATTCATCGTAGCACAAAGCCTGTCGCTCTTGTCTATGTAGAGGGAAACCAGAACACGATCCCCCTGCTCCACTCTGCCCCGCTGTTGTTTGAACGGAAGCAGAAGATCCTTTTCCAGCCCCCAGTCCAGAAAAGCTCCGATTTTACTGGTCTGTGCCACTGTCAGCTCCGCCACCTGCCCCATCTGCAGCTTCGGCTCTTGGACTGTGGCGATCAGTCTGTCCCTGGAATCCCGGTAAATAAACACGGTAACCTTATCGCCTTCCTTTGCCCCCTCCGGGACCTGCTTCCTCGGCAAAAGCACTCTATCCTCCATCTCCTCCGCGGAAACCGCCAGGTATACGCCGAATTCCACCTGTTTGACGATTTCCAGTTCCTGCTTTTCACCCAATCGAATCATATTAGTTCTCCATTTCAAATTATTATTTTTCTCCACGGCATACTCACGCCTCTACGCGCGCAAAAATTCTGCCGTCACATACGGCTTCCCTTCCCCGTCCGCCAGCACGATCACCACGCTCCTGTCTGTCTCTGTTACCCGCGGAGTTAACACATCATTCAGAAAAGCCTGTTTCTTGTATTCCGCCCGCACCTGGCCCACACGGAAATCATCAGGCAGATAATCCATGGCCATATCGATAAACTGCTGGTTATTTACATGGTGGTTCGTATCCAGATGATGCTTTTTCACCACCAGCGCTTCTTTTACAATCCCCTCCCCGGGAATGGCAATCCTGCGCGGCGCATAGTCCATATCCAGCTTCTCGCTCAGCTGATATCCTTTCAGCATCTCCTCCAAAACCGCCGCAGGTCTGCCGGTTTCTGTATTCAGCAGACTCCACAGTGAATTTGCCCTGGCAATATAGGCTCCGCTCTCTTCTTTCATAAAAAAATTCCGGTAGCCCAGAAATCCCTTGATCTCATAGGGCAGGGTGCCTATGGTCACCCTCTCCCCCATCTTCGGATAACGGTCCACCACAATCTGCCAGGAGGAAAGCACCCATACCAGATGCCTTTGCTTCAAGTATTCCAGTCCCAGCCCCAGGTCTTCTGACTGAAAAGTAGAACAGTCCTGAAAGTAGTTGATAAGGGAAGCCATCGTCAGCTTCCCCTCACAGTCCGTCTCGCTGTACCTGACACGGCTCTCAAATGTATACATATTCAAACCCTCTTTTCCTGTTTACATAAATAACTGCAGTATGATCATCACAACCCAGAAAAGCCCGTAAATAACCATTCCTATATTCCCTGCCACTGTAGAGAAACGCTTCCCCTTCGGAATCACCACCTGCCCCTTTTCGAAGGTAAATTTCTTCTTTACCAGGCATACGATCAGGATCACGCTGCCGGCGATCATCATACCGAAAACAAAAACCAAAAAGATCATATAAGCCATCATCGCCGCCAGATTCTCCTGCACAAACGCCATCATGGTTCCCATATCCCCGCTCAGCGCGGCCTCCATATAAGCATCCAAATCCAGCGCCCTCATCAGCGCCGAACTGACACCTCCGCCCACAAAGTTGATCAGCATATGAAGCGCAATGGTAATCTTGATATTTCCGGTCTTGACATATATAAATGCAAAAAACACTCCCAGGGCGAAGGCGTATATAAACTGATTCAGATTCCCGTGAAATAATCCGAACATCAGTCCCGACAGCAGCACTGCAACTCCCTGGCCGTATCGGACGGTCCTGTCCACAATCAGCTTACGGAAAATGAATTCCTCCATAATCGGCGCACAGATCACCATATACAGCACAATCGCCCACAGACTGACAGACTCTGTTACATTCAGGATCTCATTCTGTACCGCGCCGCCCTTTAATGCACCGATGACCGTGGTTAATATCAGTCCCGCAAAATTGGACACATACATAATTGCATAACACATAATCACCGCCACAATAAAATGCCCTGCCTTCATGGGCCGCCGCTCTACCTGCTGTGCCGGAACATTCTTCACCACCAACAGAATCAAAAGGGGCATTCCCACGATATACATGGGCATAGTCTGTACCATAAGACTGATATTGCCATTGTACAGCCACTCGGGTTTTAATACATCTACCAACGTCACGGCAAGCAACTGCACTCCGTAAATGATAATTGTACCCAGAACAAACATCCCTCCCAGCTTGGAGAAATGCTTTCTGGCTGCCTTTATCTCTTCTTTCCTGTCAGCAGGACCATTTTGTCCCGCCATTTGATCGTAATTTTCATACATATTCATCCCATCCATATTTCCACTCCCTGCTTTCCCTTTAGAATCCCCTTTAGTTTATCACAAATCCCGGTATTTGTATAGCAAGAAAGTGCGTAATAACGGGCGTTTTCCCACATGCCCATGAAACTGTAATCTACCTTCTACATCATAGTATCACAATTCGCCCTGATTCGCATTAAAAAACTGGAATTTCTCATTATTCTCCTCTCCCACCCTTCTCCTGATACTGTCATAAAAATTCTGTATAAAATCCCGGAGAATGCGATGCATATTCCACTTTACCTGATAATCCATCGCAATTCCAAGCGGAATCAGGGGTGGAATAGCCTTGCTGTCTTCTTTATATGTATTTATATTCACTCTCTCTGAGAATCCTCCTTGCCAGCGTTCCCGGCGTAAGCTCCGGGTACTTTTTTACAAAAGCGCATATATCCTCCCAGCCTCCCTTTGGAAATCCCATGCAGTCCATGATGGTCTTCTGATCTTCAACCCATTTTCCTTTTATCAGACAGCCCTGGCCATCATAACATCTGCCGTAGTTTTGTTGTAAAGTACCTCCTTCAGCTTCCCATCCAGATAGCTTTTTTCCCTCCGACTTCAGGAAGTATTTACATCATCCACCCGGTCAGCACCACGCTCATCACCGTCCCCGCCAATGTCGCCAACAACGCTCCCGTCAGGGTAAACCTTGTCTTCGTCACCTTCGCCGCCAGAAAGTACACGCTCATGGTGTAGAACACGGTCTCCGTACAGCTCATGAGAATGGAGGTCAGCATCCCCGCATAGGAATCCGGCCCCGAGGTGCGGAAGATGTCCAGCACCAGACCTGTGGCAGCAGAGGAAGAGAACAGCTTTACCACCAACAGCGGCAGCAGTTGGGCAGGCAGGCCCACCGCGGCGGCAGCAGGACCGAGAAGCGTCCCCAGCATCTCGAAAAAGCCCGATGCCCGCAGCATCCCCACTGCCACAAGCAGACCGATGAGCGTAGGGACAATATCCACCACAATCTTCAGACCGCCCTTTGCACCCTTCAGAAAAGTCTCATATACTTTTACCCTGGAGACAAAGCCATAACCTACAATAAAAAAAATCAGGATAGGGATCACAATGTCCGAAAGATGAGCCAATGCGTTCATACAGCTTTTCCTCCCCTGCCCTTACGGCTTTTTGATAATATTCCGACACTTGTGTCATCTCTGTGGGACTCTACGCTGCTGCCGGACATCCGCCTGCTTTCACTGGCTGTCAGCTCTGCGGATGCATATATTGGGGCTTTCGCCATGGTGTCTCTGCCGGTTCTGCTCATGCGACTTCCACTCATGAAACTTCCTCCCATACAGCTTCCGCCCACGCCGGTTCTTGCGGAATAATCCTTGATTTTACAATACACGATGGCCACCAAAGTGCTCACCAGCGTAGCCGCAATGGCCGGGACAATAATCGCCGTTGGATTCGCGCTGCCGTACTGGCTTCTATAAGCAATCATGTTCACCGGAATCAGCTGCAGGGAGGAAATGTTGAGAATCAGAAAAATACACATCTCATTGCTGGCCCGCCTGCCTGTGCTCTTTCCCTGACTGCCCCGGCCCGCAGCCCCCTGCTGCCGAAAACCTTCTCCCGTCCCGAATCCCCTTAAGCTCCTTCCCACTCCTCCGCGGGCATCTCCCTCTCCGGATTCCGCCTCCAGATACTCCGGATTCCCCCGCTCCGCTTCCAGCTTCGCCAGCTCCTCCATGGCCTTTAACCCCCCTTGTGTCAAGTTAGTGACACGAACTTTGTGAAAAACATCTTGTAATAATGGTTTTTTCCTTTCTCTTATTGTTGAATAATACCAAAACAAGAAAATCAATATAATAAAAGCAGGATTTCTCCGTTTCATGAGTTCCTGCTTTCACAATCCACCGCAAAATTCATTATGCCAGTTGTAAATCATTCTCAAGTCTTTCCACTACACTCAATGGCAAATCTAAATCCTCTGCAATTTCCTCTTTTGTCATTTTTCCTCTTTCCAGCATACGCTTTGCTGCTTCAATTTTTTCTTCATTTAAAAGCTGCTCCATGATTTTACTCATAATTTTTCGTCCTTCCTCATCTTTCTTGAAATATCTTGCCCGGTCTGCTAATTCCTTATAATTCATATCGTCTGGATCAGCACAGCTTAAATCGTGCATCAACCGCCCTAATGGTGTATCATCTTTAATCTCTCCGTTTACATATATAATATGTGCTTTATCATTAAACAACGCCCCTGTTTCTTGAATTGTCCTGTCAATATGATAAATCGGGAGATTACCTTCAAGCACATCATTCTCTGTAATAAATACCACATACGTTTCCGCCAGCATTTCCGTATCATCTCCCGGAAGAATGGAATTTGCATCCATTAAACTGCTGTTATATCTCGCACGTTTCGGCTTTGCCCCACTGTCGGCTCGTTGCAGTTCTACATCGTACTGTTTCTTTGACACATCATTTGTCTTAACATCCATTCTGATAGAACGCCCTTGCAGGTTCTTTATTACCGCCTGTACCTGTGCTTCTTTTACAACTAACTTTGCATCATTCATAATAATGCGCAGCATCAGTTCTACCCCTTTGGGATAATCTTCCAGACATTTTGTCATAAATTCGTCATCAAAATAACTCATTTCCTGTAAGCGTTCTAAAAGCAGCTTCTGTTTCTCTTCCCTTTTCTGCTCATTTGTCATATCCTATTCTCCTGTCCTTATAATATCATAAAAACCTTAATTTTTCAATGTTTCCACGCTTTTGTCCTGAAACTTAAAGACAACCTCAACCCGGTTGCCGCCATATACATAAACCGCATCTACAAGCTGTCTGACAACCTCTTTTGTAAGGTCTGTTAGATTTTCTTTTCCTTTTAACAAGTTTAACAAATCAGACTTTTCATCCGGTACTGCTGTTTCTTTTGAATGGCAAGCCCTAAGTTCTGCTTCATATATTTCTATCTGCTTATTGTTATTTTCTTTTTTCTGTAAAAAACAGTCAGCATCAATCTCACCTTTTGCATAGCTTTCATACAGTGAAAAATTGCTATCTGTAAGTTTTTGAATCTGTTCCTGAAGCTGCTCCTTTTGCTCCTGATCCGCCTTGACACGCTCCTGGAACTGATTGTTATATAAATCCTGTAACCTTCCCATTTCCCCTGCCAGCATTGCCTGATTCCTGATTGCTGACAAAACAACTGCTATGAGTTCCGTTTCCTTGACATTCTCCGGGCAACATCCCTCCTGCTTCGTTTCATAGTAATATCTGCAATAATAAGACGCATTTAATCTGCTTCGACGCTGCATATTGTGTCTGCATCCACCGCACTTTACCAATCCCTTAACAGGCGAATCCGCACTTCCCCTTTTTCTCTTTTCTCCCTCACAATATACCGTCTTATCTAAATTTTCTCGATCTGCCAGTTTTTTTATGCTGCTTGTCCGGGCATCCATGCTGTTCACATATTCAAATAATTCCTTTGATATGATTGGTTCATGTGTGCCTTCGCAGACTTCCCATTCATCTTTCGACAGGCATTTCGTTCTTCTTGAACCGACCTCAATAGTTTCCTTTTTGTGAAAAACTGTATTTCCCACATATATCTCATTTTTCAAAATTCTTCCTATGATAGAGCCATTCCACACCTTTTTTTCGCCCTGATATTTCCATTGGTAGGTGTTGCCGCTTTTCACTGCATAGATTTGTGGCGTAGGAATATCTTTCTGGTTTAAATACCTCGCCACCTCCGCCTTAATTCCACATTCTGCATACTTCTCAAAAATCATGCGTACAATAGCCGCCGCTTCCTCATCTATTACTATACGGTTATGGTCAGTAGGCGATTTTTTATAACCAAACGCCGCAAATGTAGCAAGGTATTTTCCTCTCTTACGCCTTCCCATCAGGTCATTTTTAATTTTAACAGAGTTTTCTTCGCTAAAATAATCATACATCAGATTCTCAAACGCAACATCCATATCTGGTGTCGTTCCTTTATAGTCTTTGCTGTCAAAGCTGTTATTGACAGCGATAAATCGAACATCCAATAATGGAAATATCTTTTCAATGTAATTACCGACTTCAATATGGTTTCTTCCAAAGCGTGAGAAGTCCTTCACAATGATAATGGACACTTTACCGGATTTTACATCTTCCAATAGTTCCTGAACCCCCGGTCTTTCAAAATTTTTACCGCTGAATCCGTCATCTATGTATTCCTTTATCTCAAAACCCGCAAATTCCGGTTTTTGCTCCACAAACTTGCGTAGAATGAGCCTTTGATTTGTGATACTATTGCTTTCATCAACCATATCACCATCTTCTTTTGACAGCCTTAAATACAGTGCCAGAATCATAAACAGCATAAAATCACACCTCCTTTTGCATCCAACTATCAAGAACCGAAAAGCAATCCTGATACCTTAACTTTATTTCCACCCGGTTATCAGTAAAAAGCTCTATTCTGTCAACACAGATTTCTACCATTGTTTCCGTCAATTTCCTTGTATTCTGAAAGCAAAGCCAGTCCGACAATAGTTTTTGCAAAGCCGCCTGACACTTCTTTATCCCTTTTACCTCTTTAGCACAAACATTCTCCTGTTTCCCGCATAGTTCTATTTTCTCATGATAGGTACTTTTATATTGCAGAAATGCCGCCTGTGAGATACTTCCTTCCGCATAATCTGAATATTTCTGCATATACTCTTGCTCCAATAGGTTCTTTGTACTCACAATCTTTTGTCTTTTCCATTCTGTCTGTTTCAGATTTTCTTCAAAGGAATAACGAATATCTTTTTCTATCTTTTTCTTTATCCCTTTTATCAAACTCAAATGCCTGCGTATCGTGCCATACAGAATATCACACAGCAAGTCCTCTGCAATCCACCTTGTATCACATAAATCGCAGTGATTTCTATGAGTACTGCACTTAAAAATCTTGTATTGCTCCTTTACCCCATTGACAGAGCGATAAGCGCCTACCCTGACCATATTTGCCTTACAAGAGCCGCAGAACAGCTTCCCTTGAAATATATTTCTCTCAAATACAACCGTTTGGCGTTCACAGGCAGATTCGGTTTTTTTATCCTTTGTCTGACTTAGTATCTTCTGGACAATCTCAAACATCGACTTTTCAATAATCGGTTCATGGTTATTCTCAATAACAATCTGCTCCTGTTCCGGTACTGGACTTGCCTTTTTCCCCGCAAAAAAGCTCTGCTCTGATTGATGTCTTATAACCCTTCCGATATAAACAGGGTTTTCCAGAAGCCGCTTAATTGTAGAACAATGCCATATTTTCAGCTCTTCTTCCGGCTTCCTATATACACTGCCTGTCAAAGCATATTGCTGTGGTGTATAAACATGGTTATCATACAGCCATTGGCTTATTGCATAATTAGAAATCCCCTCGCCGCACTGTTTAAATATCTCCCGTACAATCGGAGCTGTCTGCTCACAGATCATATAATTCGTACCACTTCCATTCATCTTATATCCATAAGGAATCGTAGCACTGCGATAGAACATCCCTTTTTCCTGTTTCGTCCGAAAGGTGCTTCCTACTTTCTTGGAAATATCCCTTGCATACATCTCATGCATAAGGTTTTTAAGAGAAATAAGCAAAAGTTCTCTGCTGCAATCTGCATCAGCACTATCATACCTGTCAACAATGGATATAAAGCGCACACCTAAGAACGGAAATACCTTCTCAATATAATTGCCGGCTTCTATGTACTCCCTTCCAAACCGGGATAAATCCTTGACAATCACACAGTCAATGATTCCTGCTTTCATATCTGCTATCATCCGGCTAAATGCCGGACGTGAAAAATCTGTTCCTGTTTTCCCATCATCAACATATTCTCTTACTATATTCAGGTCAGGACGTCTACTTATATATTCCTGTGCCAGCTTTCTTTGATTTTCTAAGGAGTCGCTCCCTGTATAGTCACTGTCCACCGATAGCCTTAAATAATCTCCAACCTGATATACTTTGTCAGTTTTCTTTGTTTTAACATAGTTCTTTCTATACCTGTCCGCTGTCCTAGCCATTGATGCCCACCCCCTTCATAGATGCCGGAATGTGCCCAGTAGGATTGCAGGCAATACTACTTGTAATTTTACATAAGGTTTCGTATTCATCCTGATACTTAAAGGTGATCTCAATTCTGTTTTCTTCATAAACAGTAATTTTCTCCACTAATGACAGAACGATACTTCTATCTAACGATGTGATATTTCCTTTTTTCGTAAATGTATCAATCCATTCATTCGCAAACAGTCCTTCTTTAAAAACTGTTTCTATCTCCGCCTGCAATTTTCTGATTGTTTCCTCTATCTCTGCGGACTTACGAGCAAAATTTTCTTTAAACTGCTCATATTCATCTATGGAAATAATCCCTGCCGCCAGATCTCTGTGCAAAGCCATTTCCACCTTCTTACACTGTTCCAGCTCTTGATACTTAGCAAGGATTTCCCGGTCATTCGCCACCACATCATCATAACAGGCTTCATTCTCTTTCATTAAAGTCAAAAGTTCATCCAGTTTGGCAACGTGTTCAATATGCCTTTTGATTGCATCCAGCAGTATATCTTCTACCACTGACTGGTTTATGCTGTGGCGGCTGCACCCTTTTCCTTTATTATAAGTGGCACATATATAGTATATGTTCTGTTTCGCTTTATAACGGTTACAACGTCTGACCATACTCCTGCCACATTCCCCACAGAACATCAAACCGGACAGCATGAACAAAGTTTCTTCATCCGGAGATTTACGGGTGTCAAGATTTAAGAGTTTTGCCACATTTTCAAAATCCGCCTTACTGATAATCGCTTCATGGGTATTTTCTTTTACCGCCCACTCTGTTTCCGGCTTTTCTATAACCTTATTCAGCTTATAATTGACTTTTTCACGTTTTCCCTGTTCAAGCACACCTATATAAATCTTGTTCTTTAATATGCGGTTAATAGATACCGCCGACCATTTTGCTTTTGCATTTTTCTGAAAACCGCATTTATAATTTCCCCCAAGTTGCCTTTTGTACTCGGAAGGCGCTGCTACACCAAGTTCATTGAGTTTTTCAGCGATTGCCGCCGAACTCATACCTTTCAACTTCCAGTCGAAAATCTTGCGTACAATATCAGCCGCATATTCATCTGGTATGATTTTATTCCTGTCCGTTTCCAGTTTTTTATAGCCGTATGCAACATGAGCGCCGATATACAGCCCGCTTTCACGCATAACCTCCTGATGACTTCTCACTTTGCCAGATATATCCCGGCTATAATTATCATTTACAAAATTTTTGACCGGAATCAGCAGATTTACATCGCTTTGCGTAGCTGTCAGGCTGTCAAAATGATCCAGTACAGATACAAACCGGACATGATAGGACGGGAAAATTTTTTTCACATAGCGTCCAGAATCAATGTAATCACGTCCTAACCTTGACAAGTCCTTAACAATGACCATATTCACCTTACCATCGTAAATATCCTGGCACATACGCTGAAAACTTGGACGTTCAAAATTAAGTCCTGTAAATCCATCATCTATATAAATGTCATAAAGGGTAACATTTGGCATAGATTCTATTGCTTTTAATATCAATGCCTTTTGATTGGCGATGCTGTTGCTTTCTTTCTTGTCCTTGCTCTCCCGCAAATCTTCATCTTCTTTTGACAGACGCAGGTACACAGCAGCCAAATAAGATATGTATGAAATGTATTCACCCATACCGCTTCCTCCTAATTTTATAGTGCTGACAAACCATAAAATCAGGGTTCCACATATGAATTTAGTCCTGAATATAGTTTAGCACAGATTCCCGCTTTTGTCCAATGAAGAAATACGCAATTTCACTTGTGAAAGTTTCACATTGCACTGGCAGTTTTTAATATCAGCTCCTGCAGCCGATCCGTAAGTGTCACTGTTGTATCCTCAAAGCCAATCTTAACAACATATTCCCCATATCTATAACAGTAAGGATTCTTAATCTGTTCGAGATAGTCCTTAATCTGTCCTTCCCGGCTTTTCCTTTTATTTACTTCCACTTCTCTTATATCTGCAAGTTCCTCCCTTTTTACTGTCCTTACATCCACATTTTTCATTTCTTCTATGCTCAATATACATACACCTCTTTCACTTTTCCACATTCCATTATATTGACATCTGCTTGTCCTATATGTATCATGTCCCACGCCAAATCATTATTTTTTGATATGTTTATCAATGAAAATTCGTCTGTAAGATAAACTTTCATTGATAAACATATTAAAAATATCCTCACAGGTGACAGGCGGGAAACCTGCCCACATTGGACTTGCACCATCATCTTTTCTATGTGACTGACTTTCGCCAGAAGTATCATTATCACGAAACTGTTTCTTCGCCAATAGAATCCCCTCTTCCTGTATAGGAAGTTTTCTACTCCAACACTGATATTTTTTCGCTCGTGCCTTTGCTTCAACATCATCAGATGCTTCTTCACTTTCAATTCCTTACCGGAACAGACAGTCATAGCGTATCTGCTGCGTAGCTCCACAGTTTCTCACGTCCTGTGAGGTTATTGTATATTCAATTTTCAAGGTACACCGCTGTAAATCTGTCAGCTATGGAAAAGGGTAATTTACCGCCCTTTATACCGCTTCAAACGCCAGTATCTTTGTAATCAGCTTGGTTTCCAATCTCCGGCGAAGCGTTTCATCAATACAGAAATGAAGCCGCCCACTCTCGTCATACATCTTCCGGGTGGACAGGGAAATTATGTATCCTTCATAATGCTTTAACACTGTATTGATTGCCATTACGTCACCCTCTGATGCTGCCTTAATGATATGGAAAGGCAACAAATTTTTTTCTTCTCTGCTCTTACATCTCTTTTTCATCCGCTTTTCCCTCCATAATCTTCTTTAAAATCTCAGGCGAGCGTGTCCGGTGTTCATGGACTGTGCTGCGGACAAGGTTCATCTCCCTTGCGATGTCCGCATCACTCATCTCCAGAAAATAAGAAAGCAGTATCACATTCCGCTTCCGTTCTGAGAGAGCCTTTAATGCTTCCGCAATCAGGGCATCTTTCACCTCAATGTCATATCCATACACTGTGAAATGACTGTTTTCCACTCCATACTCATCCATAACAAACAACCGGTTCAACTCCTTTTCAGACAGTTCAGAGAACATGGCTTCATGCCGCCTGCGGTATTCTATATATCTGTAATAGCTGGCGGCTTCACCTTTGAGCGACATTTGACACAGACGGTCAAACTGATGCCGGATTGTCATTTCATCGTGGAAAGAAGGTTTCTTCATACGAGTTCACCTCCTCCCCCGTTGTGACGTGACAAAGGC
>OFHM01000562.1_pt1 | contig 30717 bp, 26 predicted proteins | sample 1521311 | NCBI WGS metagenome assembly OFHM01 (sample SAMEA3504083, study PRJEB24116) | mouse gut metagenome | biome: mouse gut; feature: mouse-associated habitat; material: faeces | place: Denmark | collected 2011 | reverse complement strand
GAACGGCACCGTCTCCGTCCGCCACCGGGACAAGGGGGACCTGGGCGCGATGCCCTTTGAGCAATTCGCGGACCTCGTAGCCCGGGAAATCGCGGAGCGTCATATTTCTCCCGTGATTTGAGTTGCCAAGTTATTCCTTTTAGTTTAGTAGTATCCGGACGTGCCAACCAAGCCAACGAAGAATAATGACGGAAATCGCCGCCGTGACCGCGGCGATCAGACTCGGATCAATGAACGGATTCGTGCGCCCCGCGTGCGGGTAGTGACTGCCAACGGCGACCAGCTGGGCGTCATGAACACGCGCGACGCGCTGGAAAAAGCCAGGGCTCTTGGTCTGGACCTGGTGGAAGTGGCCGGCAATGCCGATCCGCCCGTATGCCGCGTGGTTGATTACGGCAAGTACAAATACCAGCAGGCCAAACTCCAGAAAAACAACAAGAGCCGAACCGTCAAGCTTAAGGAAATCAAGCTCCGCATCGGTACGGATACCAATGACTATAATGTGAAAATGGCCCGTACGGAAAGCTTTCTGGATCATGGCCACAAGGTCCGTTTCCAGCTCCGTTTCCGCGGTCGTGAGAACGCCCACCAGGAGCTTGGCTACGACGTTTTCAACAAAGTCATCGCGGACATGAAGACCATGGCGCAGGTGGACCAGGCCCCGCGCCTGGCCGGCAACACCATGCACATGGTGCTTTCCCCGCTCCCTGCCCAGCAGCGCGTGAAGAAATTCACCGCCCACCTGGATAAGGACTTCGATTCCGAAGACTCCGCCTTTGACGCGGAAGACGACGAGTAAAACGCCTCTCCCCGTCTTTATACGTCTTAACGAACCTTCCTCCTCTGCAACATGAGGTGGAAGGTTTTTTATTAACGACTTTTCTCATGGAGGCAAAGTATTCATACAACGATAAGGCAGTTGTAATTGTTTTTACAGTTCGCGTCTGGAAACGAATGGAAAATTGAAAGACATTTCATGGATGTTAATAATAAGCTAAGCAGGTTGAATCTGAAAAATTGGGACATTGTTTTCGATAGGCAAATGTATTTCATGAAAAGATGGCTGTTCCTGAATTAGTTGCAGATATCGCTTTTTATACGGAAAGAGTTATTGACAAAGAGGAAAAATTATTAAATATACTGAAGCATATTATAATTTTTGATTGTTGTGAAAAAGATGAAAGGAAGATATGCAAGTTAGTACAGTTTTATCCAAATTTGAAATGTCTGAAGAAGACATTAAGTTGCAGTATATAACGCCTGCGATTATTGCAAAATGGAATATTGGCAGGATTACGATGGAAACTCAGGTGACTGACGGTAAAATCAACCTCAGGGGAAACTTTGTGTCTCGTGAAAAACCGAAGCGTGCAGATTATATTTTATATTTGAATGTAAATAACCCCATAGCCATTATTGAAGCCAAAGATAATAAACACAGTGTTTCCTATGGGTTGCAGCAAGCTAAAGCATATGCTCAGATGCTTGATATTCCGTTTGCATACAGTTCCAACGGAGATGGTTTTGCCGAGTTTGATGCCCTTACCGGGAAAGAACGGGAATTTAGCATGGATGAATTTCCGACAGAAGCGGAATTAGTGGCTCGCTATAAGCAGGAGTCCGGAATGACACCCGTACAAGAGACTTTAGTCGACCAGCCTTACTACAGTAGCCAGAATACATATCCTCCCCGTTATTATCAAAGAATAGCGATTAATAGAACTGTGGACGCGATTGCAAGGGGACAGGATCGTTTATTGCTGGTTATGGCGACCGGTACGGGGAAAACATATACCGCTTTTCAGATTGTTTATCGTCTGTTGCGAAGTGGGTTGAAAAGAAAGATCCTTTACCTTGCTGACCGCAATATTCTTGTGGATCAGTCTATCCAGCAGGACTTTGCGCCGTTGGAAAAGGTCATTCATAAGGTCAATATTGCCAAGGATAATAAGAATACCATCACTTCTCATGAGGTATATTTCTCCTTATATCAGCAGTTGGTTGGTGACGATAATAAAGAGCATTTCAGAGAACTGTTTACGCCGAATTTCTTTGATCTCATTATCGTGGATGAGTGTCATCGTGGTTCTGTAAAGGAAGAAAGCCGCTGGCGCAAAATTCTGGAATATTTCAGTTCTGCAACTCAGATCGGCATGACTGCAACGCCAAAGGAGACCAAGTATATCTCCAACCTGAGTTATTTTGGTGATCCTGTATATATGTACAGCCTGAGGGAAGGTATTGAAGATGGGTTCCTTGCGCCATTCAAGGTTATCAATATTATGACCGACATTGGTGACGGTTGGCGTCCTCGTAAGGGGCAGAAAGATATTTATGGGCAGGAAATAGAAGATCGCATCTACACCAATAGCGATTATGATTACAACATTATTATTGAAGATCGTATATATCAGGTAGCTTCAGAAATAACACGCTATCTTAAAAGCACAGATAGAATGGCTAAAACCATTGTGTTCTGTGCCACAGAAGATGCTGCGGAGCGTATGCGTCAGGCGCTGGTGAATCTGAACTCTGATATGGTCAAAGAGAATCCGGATTATGTGGTGCGTATTACTGGAAGCGATGATTATGGCAAGAAGAAGCTGGATTACTTCATTTCCGTCTCTGCGCCATATCCCGTCATTGCAACCACATCCAAGCTTTTGTCTACCGGTGCGGACTGTAAGATGACGAAGCTCATTGTTTTGGATGAAATGATCGGATCCATGACAGAGTTTAAGCAGATTATCGGACGTGGTACAAGACTGCGTGAAAAAGAAGGTAAAACTCATTTCGTAGTAATGGATTTCCGCAATGTTAGCAGACTGTTTGCTGACCCGGATTGGGATGGTCCGATTGTTGTTGATCCTGGATTCACTCCGGGTGGACATATACTACCTCCGGGCGGTGGTGATCCTGTTGACCCACCTACACCTCCAACACCACCAACTGTAAAGCCAGTTGTGGGACGTGATGGCTGCAAGGTTGAAATTATCCATAAAACAGTATCTGTTTACGATGCTAATGGCAAACTGCTCCGCCAAGAAAGTATTACTGACTACACAAAGGAAAATATCCGGGGTGAATACGCATCTCTGGATAATTTCATTCGTCAGTGGTCGAAGGAAGAAAAAAAAGAGAAAATCAGAGAAATGCTTCTGGAACGTGGCATTGACCTTGAACTGATGAAAACAGATCAGGATATGGCTGATGTGGATGATTTTGACTTTATTTGCCACGTGGCTTTTAATAAAAAGCCGCTGACCCGTAAAGAGAGAGCCAACAATGTCAAAAAGCGTGATTTTTTCAGCAAATACAGCGGTGTTGCAAGAGAGGTACTGGAAGTCCTTCTCGACAAGTACATGAACACTGGAATTTATGAAATTGAAAAGACAGAAATTTTGAAACTTGACCCGTTCCTTAAACTTGGCAAGCCCGCAAAGATTGCCGGATATTTCGGTGGTAAGGACGGATATATCAAAGCGGTTAAGGAACTTGAGAAAGCTATTTACACAGACGAGGCTGTATAAACAATGAGTAATTTATCCGGATTTGTAAAAAGACTCCGTGACATTATGCGCAATGATGCTGGCATCAATGGTGATGCTCAGCGTATTGAGCAGATTGCATGGATGCTCTTTCTGAAAGTATATGATGCAAAAGAGCAGGATTGGGAATGGGATGATGAGGACTATGTCTCCATTATTCCGGAAGAATGCCGTTGGCGGAATTGGGCTGTTGATGACTGCTCAGGGACTGTGAAGACAGGAGACAGGTTGTTGAATTTTGTGAACAGCACATTGTTCCCGACGCTGAAAAGGCTTCCTGTCGATGTATCTACCCCGATTAAAAAGGCTATCGTGCAGACTACTTTTGCTGATGCCAACCAGTACATGAAAGATGGAGTCCTGCTCCGGCAGGTTATCAATGTCATTGATGATTTAGACCTTGGTGACTATGAGGAAAGCCATGCTTTCGGCGAAATCTATGAAACGATTTTGAAAGAACTGCAGAGTGCCGGTTCTTCCGGTGAGTTCTACACCCCTCGTGCCGTTACTGATTTTATGGCAAAGATGATTAATCCGCAGATTGGCGAACAGGTTGCGGACTTTGCCTGCGGCACTGGCGGTTTTCTTACAAGCTGGCTGAAGGAACTTTCTGCTAAAATCAAAACTACAGAAGATCAGGCAGCTTATGATGCTTCTATCTACGGAATTGAGAAGAAGCAGTTTCCTTATATGCTGTGCATCACCAATATGCTGCTGCATGGTATTGATGTGCCGAAAATTTACCATGACAACTCTTTGCTGAAAGATGTTCTGGACTACACACGGGATGATCAGTTCGATGTTATTCTGATGAATCCGCCTTACGGCGGCAATGAGAAAACAGAAGTGAAGAACCATTTTCCGGCAGACTTGGCAAGCAGTGAGACAGCAGACCTCTTTATGTCTGTTATCATGTACCGTCTGAAAAAGAATGGTCGTGCGGCTGTTATTCTGCCTGATGGTTTCCTGTTCGGCACAGATAATGCAAAGGTTGCGATCAAGAAGAAACTGTTCTCTGAGTTTAACCTGCATACAGTGATCCGTATGCCGCACAGCGTGTTTGCACCGTACACATCCATCACTACCAACATTCTGTTCTTTGATCGCACTAAGCCTACAGAGGAAACTTGGTTCTATCGTCTGGATATGCCGGAGGGTTACAAGAACTTCTCCAAGACCAAGCCGATGGAACTGAAACACTTTGATGCTGCTGTGAATTGGTGGAATAACAGAGAAGAAATCAATGTAGACGGGTTCGATAAGGCAAAAAAATTTACCGCAGAAGAAATCGCTGCAAGAAACTACAATATCGACCTTTGCGGTTACCCTCACGAGGAAGAGGAAATATTGCCTCCTAAGGAACTGATTCAGCAGTATCAGGAAAAGCGAGCAAGCCTGAATGCGGATATTGACCGCACTCTGGCTCAGATTACAGGGATATTGGGAATTGATTTGGAGGAAGAATAATGACTGGGCAACAGCTGAAAAACTCAATATTGCAGATGGCTGTTCAGGGTAAGCTTGTTCCGCAAAACCCAAACGATGAGCCGGCTTCTGTATTACTTGAGAGAATAAGAAAAGAAAAAGAGCAGCTTATTAAAGAAGGTAAAATAAAAAGAGAGAAAAACCTTTCTTACATCTTCCGTGGTGCCGATAACTTGCCTTATGAGAAAGTCGGCAAAAACGAGCCTGTGTGCATTGCGGATGAGGTGCCATTTGAGATTCCGGACAGCTGGGTATGGGCAAGACTTGGAATGATTTCCTCCTACTCGCACACAAAACAGAAAATCAATGCCCAAAATGCCAATCTTGATATGTGGGGACTTGACCTTGAAGATATTGAAAAAGGCGGCAGACTCTTAGCACGCAAAACGGTGGGCGAACGCAAAGCCGTTGGTGACAAAACTTTTTTTGATAGCGGAGATATTCTTTATAGTAAACTCCGTCCATATTTGCTAAAAATTCTTGTTGCCCCTGACTGTGGAATTTGCACACCTGAAATTGTTCCATTTAAGGTGTTTGGAAAGCTCAATCCTGAGTACATTGTTGCTTTCTTAAAATGTCCGTATGTAAATGCAATTATAAACGCTGTTACCTATGGTGTGAAAATGCCCAGAGTTGGCACAGAAACAATGGCTGATTTGCTGGTACCAATCCCTCCACTTTCCGAGCAAAAGAGAATTGTCGAAAAGTTAAACGAGGTAACACCGCTTACAGACAGCTATGCCGAAGTGTATGTTCGAGTAGCAGGATTGAATCAGGAATTTCCAGAACTTCTAAAAAAATCCATTTTACAAGAAGCCGTTCAAGGCAAACTTGTTCCACAAGACCCTGCTGATGAACCGGCTTCCGTCCTTCTGAAGCGCATTCGTTCTGAGAAGGAGCAGCTGATTAAGGCAGGCAAAATCAAGCGTGATAAGCACGAATCCGTCATTTTCAGAAGGGATAATTCTCATTATGAGAAGTTGGACGGAATCGATCGCTGTATCGACGATGAGATACCGTTTGAGATTCCGGACAGCTGGGTATGGGAGCGTTGGGGCAATATATCCCAATCCATTCAGTACGGATATAATGCTCCTGCAAAGGATTGTGGTCGAATCAAAATGGTTCGTATTAGTGATATCCAAGACAATTCTGTATTATGGGAAACAGTTCCTTACTGTGATATAAAGGAAAATGAAATTAGCACCTACCTTCTGCAACCAAATGACATTTTGTTTGCAAGAACAGGAGGAACAGTTGGAAAGTCTTATCTTGTACAAGAAGTTCCTGAAGAAGCAATCTACGCAGGATACTTAATAAGAACCAGATACAGTCAATGGGTATACCCTCAATATTTGAAATTCTTTATGGAAAGTGAACTGTATTGGAGCCAGCTGCGTAATGGCACTATTGCGACAGCGCAACCAAACTGTAATGGCAGAACGTTAGGAAAAATGTTATTGCCTATTCCACCATTGTCTGAGCAGTATCGAATTGTCGAAAAGGTCAATGTTCTATTTGGTCATTGCAATTCAATATAAAGCATAAGGCATACACTTCAATCATCCGAAGTGTATGCCCGTCTTTTTACCAATCTACGGTTGAATCAACGATTTTACGTTGTTCTGTAGCTGTTTTTCTGAGGTAGATACGGGTGGTTTCAATGCTTTCATGCCCCATGAGGTCAGCCAGGAACGCAATATCATTACAGCGATCAAGGAAGCTCTTGGCGAACCTGTGACGGAACGAGTGCGGATATACAACCGCAGGATTGATCCCGTACTTCACCGCCAGTTTTTTCAGCTGCCCGGAGATGCCACGGGTGGTAATACGTTTCCCATATTTGTTCAAAAAAATGAAGCCACTTTTCTGTTGCTTTTCAGACAACCAAGAAAGGGCTTCATTTTGTAATTCTTTGGGGATATAGATTCTGCGTAATTTGCCGCCTTTGGAATATAGGTCGAGATGCCCCAGCTTAACGTGTTCAGCCTTAATCTGAATCAATTCACTGACTCTGGCTCCGGTGGCGGCAAGGAAACGGATCACAAAATACCAGAACATTTCATCATCCTTTTTCAGACAGGACTTGAAGTATTCGTAGTCTGCTTCGCTGATTACATTTTCCAGAAATGTTTTCTGCTGAACACGGACAAATGGCAGCTTCCATTTCTCCTTGCCGATGCACTCCAAGTAACAGTTCATGGCACGAAGTCTGAGATTAACCGTCTTGGGCTTGTAATTCTCAATCAGCCGTACTTTGTACTCACGCAACTTTTTCTGGGTGACGTCATCGTATTGTTCTCCGTACTGCTTGATGGCAAACATATACGATGAAATGGTGTTTTCTGAGAGATTTGTTCCTCTCAAGCGTTTTTCAAATTTTTCTTTATCTATCATAGCGAAAGACCTCCTTTCGCCAGATATTATACAATTCTACGCTAAATCAGCGTGATCTTATCGAACAATTCTCGCTGTTTTTCAACAATACGGCGTTGTTCTGATAAAGGAGGGAGTGGAATTAATAGATTCTTCAAAATATCTGTTGTTATATTTTTCCATGCGGTACCGGTAGAAAGTGACATCAATAATTCGACCATTGCTTGGATCAGAATTATTATATAGTCCATTTCCAAGCTGGTATTCTTGAAGCACATACACATTAAACCGTCATATATGTATCCGGAAATATTCAGTTTTGCAATCTTACCCAAGCTGCCACTTGCTGCAGTAATCAAATAATCGCTATCAACAAAAACACTTTTGGTAGTTCCGAGGTCGGTCAGAAATTCATCCGTATCATATAAGTAATCGTTTTGAGTGTACTTTGTAATATCGGATATTTTAATCCAATGATGAGGTGTCCTTTCTGATGACCAGTATTCAGGACTTCCCTTAGGTCGTGGAGATGCACCACGTTGTACGCCGATCATTGTTCCCAATCTCGTCCAACACCAGCCTTCCGGAATGTCAAACGGTATCTCATCGTCGATACAACGCTCAATTCCATCCAACTTCTCATAATGAGAACTTTACAAAGCTATACACGCTTCAAGGACTTTTCTAAGCTGTGCTAAGATTCGTACTTGTTCCTGAAGCGGAGGAACTGGAATCCATAGTTGTTTCAATTTATCCGCTTTTATACCTTTTACAGTGGTGCCTGTACTTTGCTCAATTAACTGGCTTTGAAAACAGTCGGATAGCATGAAGTACATGACAAGATTGTTATTTATAAGAGGATATGTAGTGTACTGTTGCAACGTAATCAATCGTTGACCTGCACTAAATTGATCCAAATCTGCAAGTGCAACATTTCCCAATGGTGCTTCTGTTGTAAAGAGAATGTCACCTCTTTGTGATATTCCTCTTGATTGACGAGTACAGTATTCCTCTTCAGAAATATAGTCCCTGATTTTATAGTCGATATATCCTTTTTTGACATTTTTTGCGGTAATGAGAGGAACTCCAGTATCGATTTTAGTTGGGGTGGAACCACGATAATCAATAAAATTATAAAGATTGATTAGGCGTTCCCATTGCCAGTTATTTGGTAGTTCGAATGGAAGGTACTCATCAATGCAAACTTCCTCAGAACCACGCTTTTCATAATGAGAATTATCCCTTCTGAAAATGACGGATTCGTGCTTATCACGCTTGATTTTGCCTGCCTTAATCAGCTGCTCCTTCTCAGAACGAATGCGCTTCAGAAGGACGGAAGCTGGTTCATCAGCAGGGTCTTGTGGGACAAGTTTTCCCTGGACTGCTTCCTGCAAAATAGATTTCTTCAGAAGTTCTGGGAATACACAATTTAAATTTTGCAGTTGTGATTCCTTTTTTGAATATTCATCTATAAAAGGAGTTACAGACTTGAAGAAAGCTATAATCTTGCTTTGTTCATTGTATGGTGGCAAAGGTAGCAAAGACGAAAGTATATCCTCACGAGAAACGCCTGGTATCATACTTTTTGCGGCAGCCTTGAGAGAAGCGACGAGAGTTTCCAAGACTAATTGAATATACTCTATTTTTATCAAATTACCGCTTCTAATAGCCATTATCTGTCTTGCAATATGAACTTGATTTTCTTCAAGAATTGCCATTGTACCAATTGTACCTTTGCAAGTTATCAGCAAATCACCTTTGTAAGCAAATGCTTTGCCATATTCAGTCCAGCGATTTATAATAACTTTTTCATTTTCGATATTGCTTGCACCAGTTAGATAAGGAATACCTTGCTTTGCAGAATTATATTTATCTGGTGTCATATCTTGCCCAGATTGCAGTTCTATTACTGCTGAAAATCTAACCCACTCCCATGTGTCCGGAATCTCAAATGGCACCTCATCCGCAATGCACACAGGCTCGTTTTTGCCGACTTTCTCATAAGGCAAGTTATCGGTATCTAAATCATGGAAGATGACTGAGCGTGAAAAATACCCCATGGAGGAACAACTTTTGCCTCATAGGAGGGAATCATGCCACTTTCATCATCCCCTTTGTAAGGGAAGAAGGATTTATTGTTCTTTTCGCGGCTTTTTGAACGGCTGCATGCGGCACGTGGTGGCGGTGCGCCAGAGCCATTCCAGGGGGCCGTACAGGAAATGGCTTAGCCAGAGGCGGCAGGCCCAGGCCTGGAGGAGGAAGACGGCAACAGCTGCGCACAGGCATGGCCACGGCCCCATGTCCTGGGCCAGGCCCAGCCCCCACCCGAAGAAGAGGAAGGTGAAGACCAGCGTCTGGGTGATGTAGCAGGTCAGCGTGCATTTGCCGGCGCTGCTGAGCAGTCTGGCAGGCAGGGGAAGGCCGGGATGGGTGAACAGCAGGACGGCGGCGGAGACGAAAGCCGCGGTATAGGCCAGGTTTTCCCATTGGTGCAGAAGGTGTCCTGCGTCCACTCCCAGCGCGGAGTCCAGCCGGGAGGGGAGTAACAGGCGCGCCGCCAGCAGAGCCAGGAACAGGGTTCCGGAGATTCCCAGCATCCGCAGGAACAGGCGGCGTTTGTTGGGCGCGTCTTCAAAGGCGCGCCATCTGCCCGCCAGCATGCCCAGGATGAAGAGGCCCAGCGTCTGCCAGAGGCGGCCGCTGAGCAGGAAGAACTGCCATTTGCCCGCCTGGCCCTGCGTCAGGTTCCACAGGGCCGCCTGACCCCAGCTGCCGTGGGCGTACAGGAATTCCCGCGTGGGGCCCGCAGCCGGGGAGCCCGTATGGAACCAGCCGGAGGAGTGGGGCCACCAGTCCGCCAGCCCGGCATGGTTCAGCAGGTCCATAAGCATGACCGGCTGAATCAGGCACAGGGCGCAGAGGGTGATGAGCAGGGGAGTCCCGCATTTGTAGAGCATGACCAGGGCAAAGCCCAGGGTACCGAAGAGGGTGAGGATGTCTCCGTCATAGAACAGGGTATGCGCCAGACCCAGCAGGAACAGGAGCGTCAGGCGCCACATGAAGCGTTTCCGGAAGTCGATTCCCTGCTGCTCCCGCCTGTCCAGCTGGATGAAGAAGCTGAGGCCAAACAGGAAGGAGAAGAGCAGGAAGGATTTGCTGACAAAGAGATGTTCATAGGCCCAGTCCGCCGCGCTGTTGGCCGCAGCCTGCCATCCTTCCGCCGGGGGCATGGGGAGATAGAGGTTGAAGTGGTCGTGCGTGTGGACGATGACGATGCCCAGCAGGGCCAGAGCCCGGAGGATATCCAGAATGGTGATGCGCGCGGCCGGGGGAGGCGTTCCGGCGGGAGTCCGGGCGGTCATGGCGTCAGCAGGGGCGGGAAAAGGATGGGAGAAGTTCCGCCGCGCGCCTCCTGGCCCATTGGTCCGCTTCCAGAATGGGGGCCAGTTCCCCGCGGGGATCCGCCGGGGTGTGGTCGTCCATGACGGCCTCCACCAGTTTCCAGATGCCGGGGAAAGAGATTTGGCCGTGGATAAGGGCATTCCCCGCCGCTTCATTGGCGGCGTTGTAAACGGCTGCCAGGGTGCTGTTGCCGGCTCCTGCCCTGCGCGCCAGGTCCAGGGCGGGGAAGACGTCCGTGCGGGGGGCCTCAAACACCAGCCGGCCGATTTCCGCGAAATTGAGCTGCTTCAGGGAGTTGGGAACGCGGTCCGGCCATGTGACGGCGTACTGGATGGGGAAGCACATGTCCGAGCTGCTCATCTGGGCCAGCACCGTGCCGTCCCGGTATTCCACCATGGAGTGCACGATGCTCTGCGGGTGGACGATGACGTCTACTTTTTCCATGGGGACGTCAAAGAGCCAGCGGGCCTCAATCATTTCCAGCCCTTTATTGAACAGGGTGGCGGAGTCTATGGTGATTTTGCGGCCCATGCTCCAGGTGGGGTGCTTGAGGGCCTGTTCCAGCGTGACGTGTTCCAGATCTTCCCTGTTCCAGGTGCGGAAGGGGCCGCCGGATGCCGTCAGAATCAGGCGGGAGACGGCTTCCGGGCCGCCGTGGCTGCCGTTCAGGCATTGGAAAATGGCGTTGTGCTCGCTGTCCACCGGAAGCACCTGCACACCGGCCCGGCGGGCTTTTTCCATGACGATTTGCCCGGCCATGACCAGGATTTCCTTGCTGGCGATGGCGAGGTCCTTGCCTGCTTCAATGGCGGCCAGAGCGGGTTTGAGCCCGGCGGTTCCCACGATGGAGATTAATACCATGTCCGCCTCCGGGAGCTGCGCCAGGCGACACAGCCCCTCTTCTCCCGTTTCCACCTGCGCGCCGGGGAGGGAGGCCGCCAGACCGGCAGCTCCGGACGGGTCGTAAATGCATACGTTGCGGACGTTGAATTCGCGTGCCTGGCGGGCCAGCGCCTCCACGCTGGTTCCTGCGGCCAGCCCCACGATTTCCATTCTGTCCGGAATGTCCCGGGCGACTTTCAGGGCGCTGGTTCCGATGGAACCTGTGGACCCCAGGATGACAACGCGTCGTTTCTGCATAACGGAGAAACATGATGCAAAAAATACGGCCTCTTGACAAGCCGGGGGATGAAAATCTTCCCCGCGCCGCGTGGACCGTTTTTTCCGTCAGTACGGCTTCATTCCGGTGGGCCGGGAGGAAGGCCGCCACGCATTCGTGCCGCAGGCGGCAGGTGCCTGGGTTGATACGTTCCTGCTGACTTGTCAGGCAGAGAACCCCGGAAAAGAGCGGGATTGGACGTGAAGTAAAGTTCCGCCGCATGGAAAAGGGTTGTATTTTCCTCCGGAGGGCGTATAGGATGGCACGAATGAAGCGCATCGCCGTGTATGCCGGTAGTTTCGACCCTCTGACCAACGGTCATTTATGGATGATCAGGCAGGGGGCGAGGATGTTTGATGAACTGATTGTGGCCATGGGCGATAATCCGGACAAGCGTTATACGTTTTCTCATGAGGAGCGCATGGATATGCTGCGGGTGGCGCTTTCCGACATGCCGGATGTGCGCATTGCCGAGTTCCACAACCGCTTTCTGGTGGATTTTGCCAATGAACACGGGGCCACGTTCATGCTGCGCGGCATCCGTTCCACGCAGGATTACGAGTATGAACGCGTGATGCGCCATATCAATGCGGATATGGCCCCCAAGGTCTGTACGGTGTTCCTGATGCCTCCCCGGGATACGGCGGAGTTGTCCTCCAGCATGGTGAAAGGGTTGATTGGGCCGGAAGGCTGGGAGGGCCAGGTGAGCCGCTATGTTCCCCACAATGTATTCGCCATGTTGAAGGAGAAGTACCGTGAGGTTTTTCCGCGTTCCTAGCGGAGATTCCGGATTTCCGTTCCGTTATTCGCTGTCCGGTGGAGAGGGGGCAGGGGCGGAACGCCTCCGCCTCCTTCTGTCTTTCTGCTTTCTCATGCGCTGGATGACGCGGGCTCTTGCGGCGCATCGGCCCGTTTGCGTTTGTTCCACAGCATCGCACAGTTCCCTGCGCGCCAGAAAGCGGTTGAGTTCCCTGGATCTGTCCGCATGGCATTTGACGGCGATGCCCGTGGGCGTGTGCCTGAGGTAAACGCAGTTGTTGGTTTTATTTACTTTCTGGCCGCCTCGCCCGCTTCCGCGGACAAAGCTTTCCTCCAGATCCTGTTCACGGATGCCCAGGGCCTCCATCCGTTCCCGGAGAGCTGCCAGTTTTTCAGGCCTGACCATAGCCGGAGGATTGCAGGGTGTTAACGCGCTGCCGGACAGCATGGGCCAGCATGTCCCGGCTGGCGGCCGTCATGGGGCGGAGGCTGACGGCAACGGTTGAGCCGTCAGCCAGGCGGAGGTTCAACCGTCCGCCTTCCCGGTCCGCAGAGCGAATCTGCTGCCAGAAGAACCATTGCATGGTGCGCTGCGTTCTCAGGAACGGCAGGATTTCCACTCCCACCGGGGTGACGATGACGGCCGCGTGTTTCAGGCAGCGGCTCCCCGCAGCCAGGCAGAGGACGGCGGGAACAAGCGCTGTGGCCTGCATGGCCCACAGGGGAGCGGGCAAATACGGGGTAATTGTATCATATCCCGTGAGCTGGAGGAAAGCGGCGGTGGCTGCCAGAAGGAACCCCGCCGCCGTCAGGATGGCGCCTGACCGGTTCCGGGTGAAGCGCAGCTCCCGTTTCCGGACGGGAATGTGCCGGATGTCCTCCACGCCCAAACCGGCCTGAACCGGACGGGGCGCGGAAGCGGGAAGATGGCGTTCAGGCTCCGGCATAGACGCCCGGGAGGATTTCCTTCGTTTCGTCGGAGTTGTTTTCCATCAGCAAGGTGCCCCGGAGAACGGCTCCGTCCTGGAAGTGGAAGCGGCCGCGCAGGGTCAGCTTGTCCATGCCTATCAGGGAGGGCAGGCCCAGCCCGTCCAGGGAATCCACCAGCTTGTACAGTTTGGAATCCAGGTCCACCACCGGGGTGTTGCCCTGCCGTTCCGGCGCCAGGGCCACGTTGCCGTGTTCATCCACGGCGATGGCGTCCGAACGGAGCAGGAACAGGTCGGAAGTGGTTTTGACGGGGAAGAAACGGGAACGCGGGACGTTGACGGCCCTGGCGCCGGGGAAGCATTCGATGCCCGCGCCCATGGCCGTTTCCAGCTGGTACACCGGGGCGGATTCCGGATCGCGGGGGTTGAGCGTCTTTTTATTACGGATCATGGGCAGCGGGAGTACGCCGCCGTTGGCGTCCAGAATTTCCTTGAGGGCGTCCAGGCGTATCCAGAGCGTATTGGTGTTGAAATAGCGGTGCCTGGAAATGTTCTGGAATTCAGGAATGTCCTCATCCGGGCACTGGGCCACTTCCCGCAGAATCAACTGGCCGTCCGATTTCCTGACAGCCAGGTGGCCGCCTTTCCTGTCCGCCTCCGTGCGGCGGGTGACTTCCATGACGAAGGGGGCGCCGCTTTCCGCAAACCAGCGGAGGAAGTTCATGTCAAGCTGGGCGCCCAGATTATCGGAATTGGAGACAAAAGCGTATTTAACGCCATCCGCCAGCAGGCGGTCCAGCCAGCCGGACCCCAGCAGGGCCGGATACAGGTCCCCATGGCCGGGCGGACACCATTCCAGCTCCGGCTGTTCCGGGCAGCTGGCCGGGGAGAGGCCGTCCGCCAGGATTTTGGGAACGCGGTTTTGCAGCAGCTCCACTTCGGCGCGGTCCGCAAAGCCGTCCGCCGCGTATTTTTCCAGGTAGGCCAGCGTGTCCGCGCTGGTGGAGAAGGAGTTCATCAGCAGAAGGCGCACAGGCGTGCCGGAGATGGAGCGCAGATGCTTCACCTGCCTGACGATCAAATCCAGAAACGTATCTTCTCCTTTTACTTTCAGCAGGCTTTTCGCTTTCTGGAGGCCCATGCTCGTGCCGAGGCCGCCGTTGAGCTTGATGCATACGCAACGGGAAATCAGGTCCTTGTCCGCCGCGGGGGTGGAGGCCGTGATGTCCTGCCAGTCTTCCACCTGGTCGGCGGGCAGGATATCCGTTTCCGGAATCATGCCGGAGTGGTTGGAAACAAGGGCTTCATAACAACGGGAGAAAGCGTTGACGGCCGCGGCTGAAACGCCGGCGGACTCCATCTTTTCCGCAAAAGGAGTGAACGTACTCATTGGCGGCTTTTGTACAAAATGCCCGGAGGAGGCTCAAGCATTATCAGCGTATCCGGAATGCCCGCGCGTTTTCTCTTTCTTGCGGGGACTGCTCCGGGTTATCTGGCTGCCGTCACCCGGATCCGCCGATAGTCCGCCACCCATTGGGAACCGTCCCATAACTCATCTTTCAGGGAATCCTCCATTTCCTTGAAAATCTGGATGCGCTGTTCTTCGTGGAGGTTGTTCAAGTCTTCCCGGAAGAATTGACACGCCCAGTTGCGCAGGCCGTCAGGACCGCCTTTCAGCGGCGTGGGGCGGTCAAATTCCTTCATGGTTTCCGGGCGGAGCCCGGCTTGTTCCAGCACGCTGCCGTATTCTTCCGCGGCGGGAAAGTAAAAACGCGTTGTGTACGGGAGGCTCCTGCGTTCCAGGGCTGTCCGGAAAGCTTCCCTGATGCGGAGAATATTGAGGCGGGCTCCGAATTCGCAGACCAGTTTCCCCTGCGGCTTCAGGACGCGGGAAACGGCATTTAAGAGAGTCCCATGGTCCGGTATCCAATGGAGGGCCGCATTGGAGAAAACGATGTCAAATCTGTTGCGCCAGGGCATGAGGCGGGCGTCCAGCACGCGGAAGTCCATGCCGGGATAGAGCTGGCGGGCTTTTGCTATCATTTCCGGAGAGGAGTCCAGGCCGGTGACGGATGCCGATTTCTCCAGCAGAGCGTGCGTCAGCGTACCGGTTCCGCAGCCCAGGTCCAGAATGGACTGGTCTGGATTTTCCGGTACGCAGGAGAGCAGTTCCCTGCCGTATTCCGCGACAAAACCGTGTTTGTTTTCGTACCATTCAGCGTTCCAGTCCATTACCTCTCCATCGTAGGGAAAAAGGGGGTTTTTTTCAAGAAAGACCCTGCCTTTTTTTCATGGTATTTTTCCCGGAGGGCCTCTGTCCATTTCTCCGCGCCGTGCCGGGATTCTTCTTGCGTTGGCGGGCGGGAAATGGTTAAGATAAGCTTACTATGAAAGCAACAGCCCTGTTCTTGGCGGCTTCCGCCCTGGCCGCGGTTTCCGCCGTCGCCTATGACGGATACGGTTATGACCCCCGGCCCGCGAGTTCCTATAACAATACCATCAGCGGAGCGGCCCATATCGGCTATGATTCCCGGTATGCCTATAAAGACGTGGTGGCTTCCTCCCTGCTGAACCGCAGCGGCGTGTTTAACATCGGCGGCGAGCTGAACCTCAACCTGGCCAGAGACTGGAAGCAGGAAATCGGCGCGGAATACATGGCTTTCTGCGACGGGCTGCTGAGCGACAAGGACGCCTTTGACGCCAGCTGGAAGGCTGTCAAAGAGCTGTTCCCCAATCTTTCCTTCCGGGGCGGGTATGAGTTGAATTACGGCGGACTCCCGGGGTATTTGAGCAAGCACATGGGAAAGGCTCCCCATTCCCTCGCCCAGTCCGTCACGGCGGGGCTGGCGTATGACGATCCGGGCCACGGCTATTTTGGCTCCCTGGATGTGCAGTACGGCTTTTACGGCATGACCGGCTGGCGCATTGACCTGAACGCGGGCAAGCGCTGGAGCGGTCTGATTCATGAAAAGGTGGATCTGGAGCTGAGCGCCGGAACAGGTTATTCTTCCAGTTACTGGGGGCCCGGCGCAGCCGGGTTTGACCAGGTTAACATCAAGCTGGCGGCTCCCGTGCGCGTAACGGGTGTGGACTCCAGCCGCGGGTTCCGGATTATTCCTTTCATCCAGCTTGACTGGGCGGGAAACACCCGTTCCGAAATCCGCCGTTACGCCGGCATGAACGCGATTGAGGACTTCCGCATCCGTGTGGGCGTGGAAGCCGTTTACCGTTTTTAAGCGGCTGCTCCGCGGCCCTTTCACCGGGAAGGGCCGCGGAAGCGTTCCCCCTTTCCGGGGGCGCATGCCCCTCCCCGGCTTCCCTTGAATCCCCTGCCATGTTGAAAATGATTTTTCTGCTGGCCCGGCGCATGTTTATACGGCTGTTGCTGGTGCTGCTTCCGCTGGGCCTGTTTATGTTCCTGGCGCAGGCCATTCCCCTTTCCCCTCTGCAATCCCTGCTGTTGCTGGTTCCGGTGATTGCCTTTGAAGTGTGGCTCGTCATCAGGCATCTGCTGCCCGTCATGGGGGAGCTGGTGTCCAAGACGCTGTATTCCTCCAATATTACTACGGATGAGGAAGTGCTGGTGGAGGCTTCCAGGCGCATGCTGAATTCCGGGGATCCCCAGGGCGCTCTGGAATTACTGGAACGCTACCGGAAGGAGAATCCGGGGCTGGTGCGTTCCTGGCTCATGGAATCCAGCCTGCTGAACGATATGCGCCGGTACGCGGATTCCGTCAACGTCCTTCAGAAAGGACTGGAATACGGAGGATGGCGCAAGGAGGACCGGGCTCTGTTTCTGTACAAGATAGGAGCCATTTACGAGTCCCAGCTCAATAACCCGGACAGGGCCCGGAAGTATTGGGAGGAAGCTGCGGATAAATATCCCGATACGGCCTATGGCCGCTCCGCCCTGGACAAACTCTGATTGGAATCGGGAACAGAGCAAAAGTTTTTGATATAAATTTCACCCGGAGTTATGTGCCCAGGGATTCTTTTTTCCGGGGGCGGTGGAGCCATGTAATTTCCGTACACGCAGCGCAGGTAGCCATCGGCGTTTCCCATGGCGTCAAATTGGAATCCTTCAAAAGGCACGGCTTGATTTCCTTGGTAATACGCGCCGGGAACTTTTTCTTTTGTGCCATATCCCCAGATGACATTACCGGCCCAACGGGATTTTTCCCATGAATAACGTCTGGCAATCCAATGACTTATTTTGTTCCAACGGGCGGATGCCGCTCCTAATGTGAGCGTTTTAAACATAAACAGAAACAATTGCTTTGGAAGGCTCCTGCCTTTTACCCACAAATGAAGGCTGGCCAGCGTGGCGGCATGACGGAACAGTCTGTGAAGGTATAGGTAGGCGTTAGCGGCAATGAGGGATTTTGGCATGCCGTCAAGGGGGAAAATATCAATGTGCAGTCCTATGCGGACCCGTTCTTTTCCCTTTCCAATCATGATGGTGCGGGTGTCTTCCAGTTTCATGAACGGGTAGAAGTATCCCGGCCTGGTGCGGGAATCGTTTAATTCCAGATAAGCCGGATGCGGAGAAGTACGGTAAAGATGAAACAGCCGTTCATAGTCTTCCCGGGGCATAAGTACGTCAATGTCATCATCCCACGGAATGAAGCCCTGATGGCGCAATGCCCCGATCAGGCTTCCCGCGTATAGGGAATAACGTAAATTTTCTCTGTGGCAGAATTGATGAAATTCCTGTAAAATTTCAAGCAGGATTTGTTTTGCCTGGGAAACGGAGATTTCTTTCATCGGATTTTCAGATGGTTTTTTATCCGGGTCGTGGAGATTTCCGGAGTCCGTTCCAAGTAGACGACTTCACATATGTCTTTTAGAAAATCGAATTTCCCTTCCCAGTCATTTCCCATGACAAATATGTTGACGTTGTGCTTGATGATGTCTTCCTGCTTCTGTTCCCAATCATTTTCCGGAATGATCAGGTCCACGTACCGGATGGCTTCCAGCATTTGCCTGCGGTGTTCGTAATGGAAAAAAGATTGCTTGTTTTTGGTGGCATTGAAGGAATCCGAAGAAAGGGCGACGATCAAGTAATCTCCCAAAGCTTTGGCCCGCCGAAGCAAGTTGACGTGGCCGTAATGCAGCATGTCGAATGTGCCGTAGGTAATTACTTTTTTCATGATGATTTGTTTTGATTCATAGCGGGGTTGGTTTGGGCAATAGAGCCTACGCCGATGGCGTATGGGGCGCTTTTCCCCGACGCCACTCGTATTCTTTTTTCAGGGATATTCCTTTGAGGGCGGCTTGATAACAGGCATAAAATTCATTTTTGCGTAAAGCGATGGCTGTGTTGATCTTCCGCTTAAGCCATTTAATTTGGTGGCTGCTTCCCATGTTCAGGGCAAAATAATGACCGTTGTCCGATTTCCAGGAACCGCAGCAGTGGTGAATGGAAAAGCCGCGAGAGCGTATCAAGGCCGGCTGTTCAAAAAATTCCTTGGGATAAATGGTTACCAGGTCATTGCTCCAGGTTTTTCCGTTTAATAAAAAACCGGGAATTTCGTTAATGAAATAATCCGTATAGACGCTGTTGGATACAGGCCAGCAATCCGGTTTAATTTGATTATATAAATCAAGCAGATTCATGCAGACCGGGTGGTGGGGCGGAGCATAGAGAAAAGCTGTGCCGAGAGCGCAATTATAGATGTATCCCAATGAGAAACGATGATTTACAGGAAGAAGAGATAAAGGTTTAACTAATTCTATATCGCAGTCCAAATAAAAACCTCCGTGCTCCGTTAAAGCCTGAAGGCGGACGACGTCTCCTAAAAACCCCCATTTTTTTTGTTTCAGACATCTTCTGCCAAATTCAAAAGAGGATACATCAATATTGTTTTCGTTCCATTCAATCAATTCAAACTCCGGGTTGAGGGCTTTCCATCTTTGCACATTGGCCAAGACGGCGTTGGGAACAGGTCCGCCAAACCAGCAATAATGGAGTTTTTTGATCACGCGATTGAGGAACTTATTTCCCTTTCAGTCTGCGGATTGCCTATCCGCATCATGCTCCGAATAGTTGAATTCCAAGATTATCAAATGGTTATCATCTCATACTCCTTTTTATTTTTTCATTTTTCCCCAATCAAAATTTTCCTATCATGTTTTCATTCAAATTTTTCTGTTGACTTCTGATAGGCAATCCGCTATTCAGCGGTAAGGCAAAGAAACAGAGGGTGGTATAGTTTATTTTTATTTCAAAAGGAGGAGTTTTTTACATACTGGATATGGCAGGGCTGGGGCGTATGAAATACATGGTGCTTTGCAATCTTCCCTACCGTTTGCGGGAGATCGCCGGACGGATCGCGAAGAAATGCAGGAGAAGGAAAGACCGGTCTCTTGAAGCGAAGCTGGAGGATATTCGCAATTTGCTTATTTATAACCACCCTATTTCCTCTGTTCCCCCGGCGACGGGGAAGTTGAGGCTCCTTCAGGACGGCAATACGGTTTTGCTGGCCCTTTTTGCGCGCAAATGCCGGGAAAACGGACTGCGGTACTGGCTGGATTACGGCACGCTGCTGGGGGCGGTAAGGCACAGGGGCTTTATTCCGTGGGATGATGATCTGGATGTGAGCATGATGAGGCCGGAGTTCGACCGCCTGCTGGAATTGCTTCCCGTTCTTTTCCCCCGTGAGGAAGGATTTACCTGGAACAGGCACGCCTTTCTGCAAATAGGATATGAGGGCACCCCCCTCAACCTTGATGTGTATCCCTATCATTTTTATGCAGAGAGTCTTTCATCTCCGGAACAGCATGAGAAGCTGGACAGGCTTTTGAGCGGATTTAAGAAAGACGTGGTGCTGGTAGGTTCCAGGATGAACCTGACCGATGGGCAGGTTCAGGAGAAGATCCGCCAGGATATTCTGGAAGGAAGGGATGCTGCCGGGGAAGATGAAGCCCCCGGGATTTTTCTTTCTCCTGCCATTACGTTTACAAAAAACACGCACCTTTCCTATGAAACGTTCTTTCCCCTTGGCTCCGCAGAATTTGAGGGGATAATATTTTCCGTGCCCAACCATGCCCGCCAGTACCTGCAATTTTTTTACGGCGACTATCTGTCTTATCCGGAACGCATCCAGTTCAAGCATCCTTCCGTGAAGGCCATGGTGGAGAAGGTTCCCTTTGAGGCGGCGGTTAACCGTTTCATTGACGTTTACGGAAAGCGGATTGATGCGCCCATGCCATGAAAACGGTTATTACTTACGGAACCTTTGATTTGCTGCACACGGGGCACGTGAATCTGCTGAAGAGAGCCCGGAAACTGGGGGATCGGCTCATCGTCGGCGTGACTACGGACAGTTACGACCAGAGCCGCGGCAAGCTGAATGTCATGGAGAGCCTGGAGGAACGCATGGAAAATGTGCGGAAAACCGGTCTGGCGGATCTCATTATTAAGGAAGAACTGGAAGGGCAGAAGATTCATGACATACGGAAGTACGGGGCGGATGTTTTTGTGATTGGCTCCGACTGGTCGGGGAAATTTGACTATCTTCGCGATTATTGTGAGGTGGTTTACCTGGAACGCACCAAGGGCGTTTCTTCAACAGACCTCCGTTCCGCCCGGAATCCCATTGTATATATGGGAATTGCAGGTCACGGACGCATAGCGGGCCGTTTCCTCCGGGAGTCCAAATATGTCAGCAATATTGAAATAACAGCCGTTTTCGGAAGGAATGAGGAGAAAGTCCGCCGTTTTGCAGAGTCCCACGCTCTGCTGGAATATTATACGGAATACGAACAGTTTCTGGACCGGGTTCATGCCGTTTATATTGCCGTCCCCCATCATCTCCATTATGAAATGGCCAGGAAGGCCCTGTTGCGGGGGAAGCATGTATTGTGCGAGAAGCCTCTTGCCCTTGCCCGGGAGGAGGCGGAAGAGCTGTTCCGGCTGGCCGAGGAGAAGGGAGTTGTTTTGCTGGAAGCCCTTAAAACTGCGTTTTGTCCGGCTTTCCAGCAATTGACCAGTTTGGCGGGGAGCGGCATTATTGGTTCCATCAAGGCAGTGGACGCCACGTTTACCAAGCTGATAAAGGATGAGGCTGCCAGGGAGTATGACCCCATGCAGGCCGGAGGCGCCTGGACGGAACTGGGTTCCTATCCCGCCTTTGTCATTGGGAAGCTTCTGGGAACCGAGCCCCGCAGGATTCGTTTTGTGACCTGCAGAAAGCCTCATACGGGCGTGGACGTGTTCACGCGCGCGGAATTTCTTTATTCCAATGCAGTAGCCACCGCTACGGCAGCCATAGGAGCCAAGCAGGAAGGGGACTTGTGCATTACTGGAACGGAGGGGTATATTTATGTGCCGGCGCCTTGGTGGAAGACGGAGATGTTTGAAGTGCGGTTTGAGGATGCCCGGCTCAACAGGAAATATTTTGCCAATTTTGAAGGGGATGGACTGCGTTATGAACTTGGCGCGTTTTTGCGCCTGATTCATGGCTGCCAGCACGGCAACCGTCTTTTGACCCGTGAGGATTCCATGTTCATGGCTGATATTGCCTCCCGTTTCAGGCGTGGGGAATGTGTTGATGAAATCAGCTGATCAGGGTAGGCATGCCGTCTGCCGGAAATGAAAGGAGGGAGATTTTTCTTTCTGCTCATCAACATTGATCAGGCGGTCATAAATGTGCCTGGCGAAGACGATATCGTGGAGGCCCAGCCCGATATTATAACTGAGAATGCGTTCTTCCGGAGACGTTCTTCCCGCTGTTTTTCCGGCCAGAACCGGAGCTATTTCCCCAAATTGACGAAAGCGCTCAAAATGCCGGAAATTCTTAACATGGTCACGATCATCGGCAAATACCTTGTCGAAAAACAAATCACAATTTTGGAATCCCTTTGTATGTACGGGGATAACAGTAATGCCTGGTTTAAAACAGCTGTCGTCGGCAAGGATGCCCTCCGCATTAGTAATGCAGGAAATGACGGCATCTGTTCCATCAATGAGGCTGTTGATGTTTTGCGCTTCTTCAAAACGGACGTTGCTATGGCATTGGAATTCTTCAATGAATTGGGGAACATGCGTTTTGTAGGAAAGAAGACGCACCGTGAAGTTTTTTTCAGGATATAACGCCAGAATGCATGCCATGGTGGCGCGGGCCGTATTTCCCAGCCCCATCAGGGAAATTGTCTGGAAATCTTGTCTGGCGAATGTTTGAAGGGCGAGGGCAGCTACTGCTCCGGTACGGGCGTTTGTGACCCAAAAGGCGTCCATAAGAGCCAGAAGCTTTCCGGTGTGATAATCGTAAAGGAGTATTTCCCCATTAATGGTTTTGGTCCGTTCCGGATAACGCGTTACAATTTTTACCCCCATGGCGTTCAGGCCGGGGACGATGCAGGGCATCGTATTCATGAATTTCCCTTCTTCAAAGGCGATGCTTGTTTTATGGGGAAGGAAGACAGGTTCTTCGTCCTTGATGCGGAAGGATTCTTTTACCCATTGGAGTGCCTGCCGGGGAGAAATATTGAGGGAGGAAATGATTTCGTGAGGAATTGTCAGCATGGCAGGGGGGGTAAGGTAAAAACGGCGTTTGGGAAAAGGGTGGTAATGACTAGTTTGAATGCATGGAACAAATCTCGTGCATGGCCCGGACCAGGGCATCATTGTCGGTTGCGTCCCTGACGGCGATACGGATGAATTCTCTGCCTTCAAATCCTTTTTTCCGGCTGCAGTCCTTAACAAGGATGGAGTGGTTTTTCAGCAGAAGGCCGGTCAGGGAGCGGGCTTTCATGGGGGGCTTGACCTCGCACATGAAGTAGTTTGCCTGGGAGGGGAAAACGTTCAGGAAAGGCACGCGGGAGAGTTCCTGCATGAAGCGGTCCCGTTCCTTCATGAAACGGTTGCACGCGCGCACGTAGGATTGCTCGTATTTTCCGAAGATTTGCATGTAGAATTCCGCGATGGAATTGATGTTCCAGATGGAAACGTCTTTTTTTATCCATGCCGCCAATTCCCTGTCTGCGGAGGCCAGAACACCCAGGCGGAGGCCCGGAACGCCGTAGGATTTGGAAATGCTTTTTACCACGGCCAGGTGGGGATATTCTTCCAGGATGCCGTCTTTCAGCAGCGTATTGTCCGGCATTCCGCAGGAGAAGTCTACAAAGGATTCATCCACGATCAGGCGGATGCCGCGGGTTTTTGTCCACAGGCAGAGGCGCAGCACATCGCCTTTCGGCAGGAAGAAGCCGGAAGGGTTTCCCGGATTGACGAGGAGCAGGGTACCGATGTCTTTCCCGGAAAAGAATTCCATCAGGTCGTCCGCCGTATAAGTGAAATTCCGGGAAGCGGTATGGAAGGGAACCACCATATCCGGTTTCACCCGGTTGGGGTATTCTTCAAAGGTAGGGTAGATGACCCCCATTTTCCCTTCCAGGCGGGACATGAGCGCCTTAATGAGTTCCGCCGCGCCGTTGCCGATGCAGATGTATTCCTGGCTGATGCCGAAGTATTTTGCCGCCAGCAGGCTGTTGACCCTCATTCCGGACGGGTATTCCCTCACCAGGCGTTCAAAATTCGCCTTGAGTTCGGACATGAGGCGTTTGTTGGGGAAATAGGGATTGACCAGGTAACAGAAATCCCTGATGCGGGGATAGCGCCAGTAGCCTCCGTACCGGGATTCCATCAGGCGCAGGTGTTCTTCCCTGTCCGGGGTGAATATGGAGGCTGCGATGTCCAGATCCTGGATGTCGTCTATTTCATACCATGCTTCGCCGCCGAGGCGCAGCGCCTTGATTTCCGGCTTGTCCAGCAGGGCGATGACCCGCAGCACCTGTTCGTAATATTCATTATTGCCCAGGGCTTTGCTGTAGGCTGTAAGAAAGGGGACGTAATGGGTCCGGGAGAATTCCCTGCTGAATTTGTAAATATTGACTGTTTTAAAATATTCCGTCTTTTTCTTGTAGGAGAATTTGCTGCCGGGAATGAATTGCCTGATGTTGTCGTCTTCATCCAGAGTGACGACCGTGCCGTCCATCCAGCTTTCAAATTTGGCGACGAGAGCAAGGCTGGGGTAGGGATGGCGGAGCAGGGCATCAATAACGGAGTCTTCAAAAATCAGGTCGGATTCAAAAAGCAGCGTATCGTCCTGAAGCAGGTGTTCCTTGGCCAGGTACAGGGAATAAATATTGTTGGTGCTGGCGTACAGGGGATTGTCCACATATTCCACAGGGGTGGAAATGTCCAGCCGGGAAACGAAGGTTTTGAGTTTTTCCCCTTCATAACCCGTAACAATCACGATTTTTTCCAGAGACGGGGAAAGGCGGTCCAATTGTCTCATCATGCGTTCTATCAGCGTCACTCCGTTGACCTGGATCATGCACTTGGTATTGTTCCGGGTGAGCGCTCCCAGTCTTTTTCCCATTCCGGCCGCTAAAATGATCGCCTGCATAAGTATTCTAATTTGTCTTCAGAACCTGAGAAAGAACCGGGAACTATGTTTAACGGATTGAGCATCCGCCGTCAAAGTAAAAATTTCTGTAAGAATATGTTAATGGGATATTACCCGGGCGAAAAGAAAAAACCGCCTTTTATGTTTCATCGCAATCCTTTTATTTTTCATTGATTTAACTTTGGACAGAATGGGAGAAACGCTTAACGGATGCTCAATCCGCTTGTTGCCAGTACCGTGGAAAGGGAAGGATAAGGTCTGTCTGCATTTTGGAAAAAGCAGCGTTAATATCATGGAACGGGTGTTTTCTCCGAAAAGGATAATTTGTTTTTCATTGACTTGTAAAAAGTGGGGGATAAGGTTCTGATTCTGCCGGATGTGCTTTCCTGGAAAAATGAATCATATCCTGCGTGTTTTTGACCCAATTTATCTGCGATGAAGCTGCCATCATTCATTACCGCCGGAAGGACTGGAAAATTAGTAAGGGGAAAGCATTGGTGGGTGACGGAAGTCCGATGCTGCGGCCTGAAAGTGCTTTCTTCCTGCACGGATAGGAAAAAGCGTTTCATCCGTTTTTTCGGTATTCCATGCGGACGGTTCAAGGTGGGCCGGGAAGGTGAATCCTCCCAATTGGGCAAACTGGTAAAAGCTTCCGTTCGGGCCGAGGAGATGCCCCAGGCGTCTGGAGTGCTGAGGATTGTGCAGCAGGCCATGACCTGTTTTTTGAATGAAGTGGCCGGGATTCTTGAGGAGGGCGGTTATCCGTACTGGCTGGATTTCGGGACGCTGCTGGGCGCGGTGCGGCACCGGGGCTTTATCCCCTGGGATGACGACCTGGATATTTCCATGCTGCGTGAAGATTATGAAAGGTTGAGGGCGAATGCCGCCGGGCTTTTCGGTTCGCGCGGTTTCTCCGTCAGTATGGATCCGTTCATCCAGATAGGGTTGCCGGGCACGTTGTGCAATGTGGACATTTTCCCGTATGACACGGCTCCTGCCGCGTGGTCTCCGGATGCGCCTGAGGAAAGGGAGTGGCTGCTGCGCGGTTACAAGGCATCCGGAATGCTTGATTATGAGGCAGATTCCTCCTGCCGTTACCGGACGCGGTGTTCCTATGAGGAAAAGATGGCGATCCGGGACCGGGTGGTGATGGGAGGACGGCGGCCGGCGGATGGAGGAAACATTTTCCTGGGATTTGAGATTCCTTTTGCCGGCCCGTGCCGCCATTCCTTCCGCCATGAATGGCTGTTTCCGCTTTCCCGCGTCCGGTTTGAGGGAAGGGATTTTCCGGCCCCCAGGATTCCTGAAATGGTGTTGTACGGCCAGTACGGGGACTGGGGAGTGCTGCCGGATTCTCCCCCTGTGCATTTTGATTTGAACCACATTTCCAAGGAGGTTCTGGCCAGGATGATGTACATGCGTGATACGGGGCGCCTTCCCGGGCGCGATTAAAGGGCCGCACCCTTTTCTTCCCCCGCAGGGAGAAGCCCTTCTTTCTTCCTTGACCCTGCTGATTGAGGAGGGGTATCATCAGATAATGAGAAGACCCCCGATACCCGGCTTGGTGATGGCGGACGGATGGCTCCAGCCGTATTCCCGCCAGATACGCGACCGCCAGCGTCTGTTTGACCTGAAAATGAAGAGGATCAATCAGCGCGCCGGCTCTCTGGAGGAATACGCGCGCGGATACCGCTATTACGGTTTCAACAGAGACGCGGAGACGGGGGCGTGGACATACCGGGAATGGGCTCCCGCCGCCCGCAGGGTGTCCCTGATTGGGGATTTTAACGGCTGGAACCGGGAGAGCCACCCGCTGGAGCGGAATGAGCGCGGCGTGTGGGAAATTACGCTGCCGCCTGATGCGCTGGCCCACGGGCAGAAGGTGAAGGTGCACGTGGTCGGTGCGGACGGCACGGGCAGAGATCGCATTCCCGCATGGATTACCAGGACCGTCCAGGATCCGACCACTTATGATTTTGCCGGGGAGATCTGGATGCCGGAACACCCCTATGAATGGCGGAATAACGGTTTTGATCCCTCCCGGGTGGAAGTTCCGTTCGTGTATGAAGCGCATGTAGGCATGGGCGGGGAGGAAGGGCGCGTGCATACGTACCGCGAGTTTGCGGACGAGGTTCTCCCCCGGATCGCCAGGCTGGGTTACAATACCGTCCAGCTGATGGCGATCCAGGAGCATCCCTATTACGGTTCCTTCGGCTACCACGTTTCTTCCTTTTTCGCCCCTTCCTCCCGTTTCGGCGAGCCGGAGGACCTGAAGTACCTGATAGACCAGGCGCACGGCCTGGGCATCGCCGTGCTGCTGGACGTGGTGCATTCCCACGCCGTGAAGAACGAGGCGGAAGGGCTGAACAATTTTGACGGTTCCGGAGGCATGTATTTCCTGCCCGGGGAGCGCGGCCGCCATCCGGACTGGGATTCCTGTTGTTTTGATTATGGCCGGGACGAGGTGATTGAATTCCTCCTGTCCAATGTCCGCTGGTGGCTGGAAGAGTTCCGTTTTGACGGCTTCCGTTTTGACGGCGTGACATCCATGCTGTATTTCCACCGCGGGCATGAGCCGTTCGGGGATTTGGGCGCCTACTTCGGCTCTTCCGTGGATCTGGATGCCGTGGCTTATCTGCAGCTGGCCGCCACGCTGATTCAGCGGGTGAAGCCGGGCGCCATAGCGATTGCTGAGGACATGTCCGGCATGCCGGGATTGTGCCGCCCGGTGGACGAAGGGGGGATTGGTTTTTCCCACCGTCTGGCCATGGGCATTCCTGATTACTGGATTAAGCTGCTCAAGGAGAAAAAGGATGAGGAATGGAGCATGGGCGATATGTGGCACACGCTGACCAACAGGCGCTACGGCGAGCCGCATGTGGCCTATTGCGAGAGCCATGACCAGGCCCTGGTGGGGGACAAGACTCTGGCGTTCCGCCTGATGGATGCGGAAATGTACTGGAAAATGGCCGTGGACCAGCAGAGCCTCATTATTGACCGCGGCATGGCGCTGCACAAGATGATCCGCCTGGTGACGCTGGCTACCGGGGGGGAAGGCTGGCTGAATTTCATGGGCAACGAATTCGGGCATCCGGAATGGATTGATTTTCCGCGCGAAGGCAACGGCTGGTCTTACGAATACTGCCGCCGCCAGTGGTCCCTGGTGGACAATCCTTCCCTCAGGTTCAAGTTCCTGAATGCCTTTGACCAGGCGATGGTCCGCCTGGCGCAGGAAGCCCGGCTGCTGAATAATCCGCCGCCTTTCCCGCTTAATATTGACGAGACCAACCATGTCATGGCATTCCACCGCGGCGGTCTGTTGTTTGTGTTCAACTGGTCCGGAGACAGGGCTATCATGGATTACATGCTGCCCGTTCCCCAGAAGGGGGAATGGCGGGTAGTGCTGGATACGGACAACGCCCGTTTCGGCGGTTTCGGGAGGCAGGATGTTTCCATGCCGCATTTTACGGATGGGGACGGGAACCTTTCCCTGTACCTGCTGCCGCGTACGGCCCTGGTCCTGAAGAGGGTAGGTTCCGCCGTCATGGCCCGCCACCCGGGGCGGGAGGATTAGCGTGCAATTCCAAAAACGGGCGGTTTATTTATCCGTTTGTGAAAGGGAGCGTAGTGCGGAGCTGCGTACGGAACGCGGGATGGATATGCGCTTTTACTCCCGGAAAGTGTCCGGACGGCAGGCTGTTACCACTGCGCGGGAAGTTCCCGCAAGGGGGGCGCTCCTGAGTCCGCTTTTTTCAGGCGGATGGTCAGGATGTCTGTTTTAAAGTCTTTGGACTTCTCGTTGTTGCGGCCCCACAAAATGGCACCTTGCGTGGTCATTTCCGGATAAAACGTTTTTTCCGTGGAAAGGAAGCCCGGTTTATCCGCCGCAACATGCACGGGCTTGTGCCTGTTCAGGGAGAGCGTGACGGGGGCCTGGCCGGCGTAGTCTCCGTTCACGCGCAGGCTGGCTCCGGAAGGAATGCTGCGGATGGTGATGTCCCGGGAAGAACTGCTGCATGAGAGGCTTGCGCCGCAGAATGCGGAGAGCAGGAGAAGATGCGGGAAAAGGCCGTGAGTCATTGCTCTGGAAAAAATCAATGATGTTCCGCCATTTTCATGGCGGCCTGCTTGATCTGGGCCGCCATGGAGTTGAGGGCGTTCGCCCTGGTGGGCGCCAGGTGGTCCTTCAGGCCGGTTTTGTCCAGCTTGGACATGTCCGCCTTCAGAATTTCTTCCGGAGGCAGGCCGGAAAGCAGCCGGATGAAGACGGCAATGAGGCCCTTGGTGATGAGGGAATCGCTGTCTGCGTACAGTCTCAGTACGCCGTTGTCCGGTTCCGTGTGCAGCCATACGCGGGATTGGCATCCCTTGATGAGGGAGTCCTCCGTTTTGTAGGCTTCATCCAGTCTGGGCAATTTTTTACCCAGGCTGATGATGTATTCGTAGCGTTCCGTCCAGTCCTGGAACAAATCCAGTTCATCCAGCAGGTCTTGCAGGCGTTCTTCGTAGTTCATGGCTCGGAGATTGGGTAGGATGGCCGGGCGGGTTATCCCCGGCGGGCGTCTGCAAGCGTGGCGAGCACGGCTTTCTGGGCATGCACCCTGTTTTCCGCTTCCCGGAAGATAACGGGAGCAAAATGTTCCAGCACGTCTTCCGTGATTTCCTTGCCGCGGTAGGCGGGCAGGCAGTGGAAAACGGAGTGGCCGGAGGCGGCATGTTCCAGCAGCTCCCTGTTCACCTGGTAGGGGTAGAAGTGTTTTTCCTTGGACAGTCCTTCTGATTCCTGGCCCATGGAAAGCCAGACGTCCGTGTTGATGACGGAAGCTCCCTTGACGGCTTCCACGGGGTCCGTGGTGAAGATGACGTTCTCGCAGTCCAGATGCCTGCGGAAGTCTTCCAGGGGAAGGTAATTGGTAGGGGCTCCGATGGCGAGCGTAAAGCCCAGCCTCTTGGCCGCCCACATCCAGGAGCGGGACATGTTGTTGTCCCCGTCCCCCACGAAGGCGATTTTCATATCCTTCCAGGAACCGGGGCCGTAGATTTCCTCAATGGTAAGCAGGTCCGCCAGGATCTGGCAGGGGTGCTCCTCGTCCGTCAGGGCATTGATGGTGGGAATGCCGGAAAAGCTGGCGAATTCCTCCACCTCCTGCTGTCCGTAAGTCCGGATGGCGGCGCCGTGGATCATACGTCCCAGCACGCGGGCCGTATCCTTGATGGGCTCTCCACGCCCGAGCTGGATGTCATGGACGGAAAGGAACATGGGACGGCCCCCCAGTTCACTGATGCCCACTTCAAAGGAAACGCGGGTGCGGGTGGAGGATTTGGAAAAGATGAGCGCCCAGGTCTGCCCCTTCAGGGGAAGGCGTTCGTGATGGCCGCGTTCCGCCTTAAGCCGGTGGCCCAGGGCGAGCAGGTCCCGGATTTCGTCTCCGGTAAGCTGTTCGATGGAAAGGAGGTTGTTCATGGTTTTTGAAAGGGAATAAAAACGGGAAAGCCGCACCATACTCCCTGTTTTCTTAAAAGAAAAGGGAATAATGCGGCTTTCCAGGGAGGGATGGAGATGCCTTTACAGCCTGGCCGCCGCCTGGTCCGGCCACGGTACGGGAGCGCCTTCACGGGCTCCGGCGGGATTCTTCTTCTTGTAGGTG
>OFHM01000559.1_pt1 | contig 30812 bp, 26 predicted proteins | sample 1521311 | NCBI WGS metagenome assembly OFHM01 (sample SAMEA3504083, study PRJEB24116) | mouse gut metagenome | biome: mouse gut; feature: mouse-associated habitat; material: faeces | place: Denmark | collected 2011 | reverse complement strand
CGCTTTAGCGACATATTTCTTTTCCGCCGCAGTGTGATAATTGTCTTTTATTCTATAGGAAATCCAGAGGAATTTCCTATAGAATAAAAAAGAATGCGCCCGGCGCATTCTCTGCACGCACGCGAATTGCGAAGCAATTATTTATCAAATCACAGCGAGGAGGATATTACAGTGAGATTAGTTACCCGTTCCGATTTTGACGGCCTGGTTTGCGGTGCACTGCTTTTAGAGGCAGGTATTATTGATACATGGAAATTTGCACATCCGAAAGATCTGCAGGATGGTCTGGTGGAAATCAATGAAAATGACTGTCTGGCAAACGTACCTTTTGTGGAAGGATGCGGACTGTGGTTCGACCATCATTCCAGTGAACATGAAAGGCTGGAACTGGAAGGAAAGTATAAGGGCGAGAGCCGGATCACCCCTTCCTGTGCCCGGATTATTTATGAATACTATGGAGGCAGTGAACGTTTTCCGCAGTTCGGCGAAATGATGGAAGCCGTAGACAAGGTAGATTCCGGTAATCTGACCATAGATGAGGTGATGAATCCTTCCGGATGGATTCTCATTGGTTTTCTGATGGATCCAAGAACCGGACTGGGCAGATGGCGTCAGTTTTCCATTTCCAATTATCAGCTGATGGAAAAACTGATGGAAGCGTGCCGTAGCATGTCCACAACAGAAATTCTGGAACTTCCTGACGTGAAGGAACGAATTGAAGTGTACCAGGAACAGACGGAGAAATTTAAAGAGATGGTGAAAAAATACACACGGACAGAAGGAAATGTGATTATTTCTGATCTGAGAGGTGTGGATCCCATCTATACAGGAAACCGTTTTATGATTTACAGCATGTACCCGGAACAGAATATTTCTGCATGGATTGTCAGCGGCCGGGGCGGACAGGGCTGTTCTGCCGCTGTAGGTTACAGCATTCTGAACAGAACCTGTGAAGTCAATGTGGGCAGCCTCATGCTGAAATATCACGGCGGCGGGCACCGGAAAGTCGGCACATGCCAGTTTCCGGAAGAAACCATGAACACGGAACTGCCGAACATGCTGGAAGAACTCTGCAGGATGGCAAATAAAACAGAACCGTCCGTTTCCTGAGTATGCTGTCTGAATCTGTTTCAAAAATTAACAGGAAAGCCTTTCGCGTGACAGGGTCTTTCCTGTAAGATAAAAAAGAATCCTGCCTGGCAGGATTCTTTTTTTATACGGCAGAACCCAGAAGGGCGGCATCTTCCTGCGCCATCTGTCTGCCGGCTACTTCCATATAATAAACCACTTTTTCATCACTGATACTCTGATTAAACCGGTCTGCAAAACACTCCAGTATGTTCTGGGTCACACCTGTCATCACCCGTGCCACCCGGTCTTCATGGGCTTCGCCCCAGACCTTTTCCGGAAATATGGCTTCCACCCTTACACGGAACCGTTCCTGATTCACCGGCATAACAGCCATTTTTACATGGAATACCCAGGAAACCATCTCAAATCTGGTAAGAAGCAGCCAGATAATAAAATGGAGATTTGTACAGAAATACGGGTCCATCTCCTGGGGGCAGCTGTCAATATCCAGCACTACCTGCTGATCCCGTTCCGGATGCAGGAAATGTTTATAAATATCCCTTCTGACCTCTTCCATTTTCCCGGGGAAGCCTCCCTCCTTTTCCAGAAGCCGGAATAATACTTTCCTCTCATATTCAATCAGCTTCCATTTTTCCTGTCCGGACAGTTCCGACTCAACATCCCGGACAAATACGTTCAGCAGTGCATGAAGGAATTTCATCAGTTCCTTCTTTTCCCATGACCGTTCCACAGCCACCCGTTTCAGCATGGCCGCCTTTACCGATGCTTTTTTCAGATTCTGTTCCAGTTCCCGGCGTTCCAGGGCATCCGCTTCTTTCCGGTCATATTTGATAAAACCATCCATTATGGCCCCGTACATCTGAAAATAACTCATGGGCCGCTGGAAAATCCGGAATACCTTCCGCTCATTTACCAACAGCTTTACATGGGCCAGTTCCAGCCGCCAGGTATATACAATACAGACAGTCCGGGGATAATTGATGTTCAGATATTCAATAATTTTAGTTCCGTCATAGGTGGGCAGATCCAGCCCTGTGATCACCACCTTATATTTCTTTTTTTTCAGAAGAAATGCCGCCTCCAGGCCGCTGTCAGCCGTATCAATTTCCATGGGGCCTTCTCTGCCTTCCATCGCCTCCAGAAATTCCTGGATAATATCTTTATTCTGATTGATAAATAACAGATTATTTTCCATTTTTCTTCCTCCGCGCTTTATTTTACATTTCTGTCTCCATTATAATCGTTTTGAAAGAAAAAATCCATAAATTTCTGAACTGTATTTCTGTTCACAGATTATTCATTTTAGATTCAAAAAACTTTCATTTCATCAACACGGAAACTTCATTTCTTCCACATATAATAAGAACATAACAAAAGAAAGTCTCAGGTAATTATATAAAATTACTTTTTCGAATAAACTTTTTCATAATAAATGCCAGGCAGCGGTTGCTGCCTGGCATCCTCCCTTTTCAGGAGCATATACCCATGCAGGGCACCCTGTTTCAGATCCCCTGCACCGGCGTTTCTTCCTTTTCTCTTATACTTCAAAAATCAGATCTCCATAAGACGGCATGGGCCACATATCTTTGTCTACAATCATTTCCAGTTTATCCACCGGCGCACGAAGTGCATCCATGGCTGTTTTTACCTGATCCCGATAACAGATGGCCTGCTCCCTGCCCTCTGCCATGGCAGATGCCTGGTCTGCAATTTCCGTCAGATTTTTCAGGGCATTTTTTGACTCTGCAAGGAGTGAAGATACCTCTTTCAGCAAATCTGTCTGGACACTGACATCTGCATCACATGCCGCTTTCACAGAATTGATGGAATCTGCAAGTGCTGTGGTATATTTAATCACAGCCGGGATAATCTGTTTTCCTGCCATATCAATCATGGCACGGGCTTCAATATTCAGGGCTTTTGCATAGCTGTCATAGAGAATCTCACTTCTGGATATCAGCTCGGCTCTGGTAAATACATTGAATTTTTCAAACAGGGCCACCGCCTTGTCTGTAATCAGCACCGGAACTGCGTCCACCATATTGGTGATATTGGGGAGTCCCCGGCGTTCAGCCTCTTCCACCCACTCCGGTGAGTAACCATTTCCGTTAAAGACAATATCCTGATGGGCGGTGGCCTGTTCTTTGATCAGGTTATGCACTGCCATCTCGAAATCATCTGCTTTTTCCAGCACGTCGCAGGCGTCGGAAAAGGCTTCTGCCACAATGGTATTCAGCACCACATTGGGAGCTGCAATGGAATCGTTGGAGCCTACCATACGGAATTCAAATTTATTGCCGGTAAAGGCAAAGGGTGAGGTACGGTTCCGGTCGGTGGCGTCTTTCATAAAATCAGGCAACGTCTTCACGCCTGTCTGGAGCACTTCCCCCTTCAGGCTTCTGGTGGCCTCGCCGGTGCTGATTAACTGGGTCAGCACATCCTGAAGCTGTTCGCCAAGGAAAACGGAAATAATGGCGGGAGGCGCTTCGTTGGCGCCCAGTCTGTGGTCATTTCCGGCGTCTGCGGCAGATTCCCTGAGCAAATCCGCATGTTTGTGCACTGCCTTCAGAATACAGGTCAGAACCAGCAAAAACTGAATATTGTCATGGGGCGTCTTGCCTGGGTCCAGAATATTAATTCCGTCATCTGTAATAATGGACCAGTTGTTGTGCTTACCGGAACCGTTCACACCTGCAAATGGTTTTTCATGCAGCAGGCAGGTCATGCCATGACGTCCGGCCACCTTTTTCAGGGTTTCCATTACAAGCTGGTTGTTGTCCACAGCCACATTGGCTTCCGCATAGATGGGCGCCAGTTCGTGCTGAGCCGGAGCAACTTCGTTGTGCTGGGTCTTTGCGGTAACTCCCAGCTTCCACAGTTCTTTATTCACATCCCGCATATAAGCCGCAATCCGTTCCCGGATAGCCCCGAAATAATGGTCGTCCATCTCCTGTCCTTTGGGGGGCATTGCTCCGAATAAGGTACGTCCCGTGAAAATCAGGTCTTTGCGCTTCAGGTACCTGGCCCGGTCCACCAGAAAATACTCCTGTTCCGGCCCTACGGACGGGGTCACCTTTCTGGATGTGGTATTTCCAAATAATCTCAGGAGCCGCATGGACTGGATATTAATGGCTTCCATGGAACGCAGCAGCGGCGTTTTCTGGTCTAATGCCTCTCCCGTATAGGAACAGAATGCAGTGGGAATACAGAGAGTCGCTCCTGCTGCGTCCTGCCTTACAAATGCCGGTGAAGTGCAGTCCCAGGCAGTATAGCCTCTTGCTTCAAAAGTTGCCCGCAGCCCGCCGGAGGGAAATGAAGATGCATCCGGTTCTCCCTTAATCAGCTCTTTGCCGGAAAAGCTCATCAGGACTTTACCGTTGGCCATGGGAGCTGTAATAAAGGAATCGTGCTTTTCCGCTGTCACTCCGGTCAGAGGCTGGAACCAGTGGGTATAATGGGTGGCTCCCTTTTCAATGGCCCACTCTTTCATCTCATGGGCAACCACGTCTGCAGTTTCCAGATCCAGCTCTCTCCCTTCGCTGATTACGTCCATCAGCCGTTTATACACTTTTTTGGGGAGACGCTCCTGCATCACTGCGTCGTTAAATACATTTTCCCCAAAGATTTCTGATACGTTGTAATATTCGCTCATACACTCTCTTCCTTTCCAAAAAAAGGGCATTCCAATTCTACTGGAACGCCCTTGTTCTATCGCCTGTTTTCTGTCTGGTAATACGATACTCTACTTTTCAGTAAAAAGCAATAGAAATATCAGAAATATTTTATTTTTTGCTATTCCGAATAAATTTATCCGTTTTATTTCTTTTTTTTATGAAATATAGACAATGGTTCTCTGTCTGGCTGTGAAACAGTCTTTCTTTACGCTTTTCCAACAGAGCCGAATAATTCCATTTTCTCTTTTACGGTAGCTTTGATTGCCTCTGTACCAGGAGCCAGCAGCTTTCTGGGATCAAAGCCTTTGCCCTGCTGATCTTTACCTGCTTCAATGTATTCTCTGGTTGCTGCTGCAAAGGATAACTGGCACTCTGTATTTACGTTGATCTTAGCCACGCCAAGAGAAATTGCCTTTTTAATCATATCTTCCGGAATACCTGTACCACCGTGAAGTACCAGCGGCATATCGCCTGTCTGCTGCTGAATGGCATCCAGTGTTTCAAAACTCAGTCCTGCCCAGTTTTCCGGATATTTGCCATGGATATTGCCGATACCTGCTGCCAGCATGTCAACGCCCAGGTCTGCAATTGCCTTACATTCGTTGGGATCTGCACATTCTCCTGTTCCCACAACGCCGTCTTCCTCGCCGCCGATAGCTCCAACTTCCGCTTCAATGGACATTCCCTTGTCATGAGCAAGTTTTACCAGCTCTTTTGTCTTCTCCACATTTTCCTCGATAGGATAGTGGGAACCGTCGAACATAATAGAAGAAAATCCTGCTTCGATACATTTCATACATCCGTCATAGCTGCCATGGTCCAGATGAAGTGCAACGGGAACTGTGATGTTCAGCTCTTCCAGCATTGCATTTACCATTCCAACTACTGTTTTGAAACCTGTCATGTACTTTCCGGCGCCTTCGGATACACCCAGAATTACCGGGGATTTCAATTCTTCTGCAGTCAGTAAGACAGCTTTTGTCCACTCCAGATTGTTGATGTTAAAGTGCCCCACTGCGTAGTGTCCTGCTTTTGCTTTCTGTAACATTTCTTTTGCAGATACTAACATTTCTCTTCCTCCATTTCTGCCCCCTGTCCACGACAGGGAACGCACCTGAATTTCAAATCTTTCGGCAAACTGTTGGGAACAGTTACATCCTTAGCTATTATATCCTACTTTTTCCAAAAAGAAAAGGTATTATCCTGATAATTCTTTCTTTTTTACCATAATCTGAACAGCCTGTTTTCCGTTCTGAATCTCCACCTCACTATGGGTCCCTCCGTATTCTCCGTCCAGGGTCCAGGGGATTTCTTCCAGAGACTTCAGGGTAATTCTGTCTGTCTTAAAGGTATAAATCAGGTCCGTATCGTCAATCAGGTTGGTCAGACTTCCGATAATCTCATTCAGCTCTATGGGGTTTTTGGGCATACGGATTAACGTAACTTCAAAAAGGCCGTCATCCAGCTCCACATTTTTTCCGGTAATATTTTTAAATCCTCCGGCAGAAGTGGAATTGGTCACCATTCCGTAGATAAATTCATCCTCAAAAGTATGTCCCTCACAGGTAACCTGAAGATGGTAAGACTGGATACCGGGAATCCGTTTTACTCCCTCCAGCAGATAGGCCAGATGGCCGATTCTGTTTTTCAGCTCCTGGCTTGTTGCATAGGATACATCTGTAAACAGGCCAAACGCCGCGATATAGACAAAATAATCTCCGTTAAAGCTGCCAATATCACAGCCAAAGGGCTCTCCCTCCACTGCAATTCTGGCTGCCTGCTCCATACTTTTGGGAATATCCAGTGAATTGGCAAAGTCATTGGTACTGCCTGCGGGAATGTATCCAATGGGCACTTTTTTCTCCCGTCTCATCATTCCTGTTACAGTTTCATCCAGGGTGCCGTCCCCGCCGCTGCAAACCACCAGATCATAAACCTCTTCTGTCTCTTCCACCAGTTCCATGGCGTCCTGAGGCTTCTGGGTGGGATATATGGTCACTTCATATCCGCTTTTCACAAACTGATCTACGATTTCCGATAATTTATTCTTAATCTGCCCTTTTCCGGAAAAAGGATTATATATAAACAGCAGTTTTTTTCTTTTCATAGGGGCGCCTCCCTTAATCTTTCAGAAACTGCCGGACAGACTCCATGGCGTCTGCTTCCCGTTCCCCGTCTGTCATCACTGTGATTTCCTCTCCTTCCGGAAGCCCCAGGCTCATCATTCCCATCAGGCTCCTGGCGTTGATACGTTTTCCGTCTTTTTCCAGATAAACACTGCACGAATAGTAATTGGCCACCTGCACCAGCTCTGCCAGTATACGTGCATCCGCCCCATTTTTAATTCTTATTTTCATGGTTTCCTGCAGCATAGACCTGCCTCCTTACTTTACGCAGACGAATTCTCGCCTTACATATTCTCACAATCTGTCTGTCTCAGTTCCTGTGCCAGTTCGCATAATCTGCGGAGCCTGTGGTTTACCCCTGATTTCCCCACCGGAGGCTCCAGAAAGGTTCCAAGCTCCTTTAATGGGGCCTGGGGATACTGCAGACGAACCAGCGCCACTTCTCTTAAATTATCCGGCAGACTGTCCAGTCCTCTGGTAAGTCTGATATAATTGATGTCTTCCACCTGACGTACTGCAGCGCTGACCGTCTTGTTGATGTTGGCTGTCTCGCAGTTTACCTGGCGGTTGACGGAATTGCGCATTTCCTTGATAATCCGTACATTTTCCAGATTCATCAGGGCCACATGGGCCTCCATGATATTCAGTATATCCACAATCTGAGCCCCTTCTTTCAGATATACCACATGATTTTTCTTGCGCATAACCACTTTGGCATCCATGTCAAAGCTGTTGATGATTTCCATCAGCTGTCCGGCCTTTTCTTCTCCTGTGCAGACAATCTCAAAATGATAGGATTTCTCCGGATCGCTCATGGAACCGGCGCTTAAAAAGGCCCCCCGGATAAAAGCCCGGCGGCAGCAGGATTTCTGTACCAGAATCTTATGCGCCAGCTCTCTGGTGCGAATATCCTCATTTTTCTCACTGCGCCATTTTACCGCCTGCAATACCCTGCTGACTTCCTTCTGTCCTGACAGGGAAATCACAAAGGTTCTGCTTTTATGAAGGTAAATGTTCTGCCGCACTGCAATCCGGCAGGTAACCTGAAAGGTCTGTTTCATCAGAATAAAATATTTCCGGGCCAGGGAAAGATTCTCTGTGTATACTCTGAGAATGCTCTCATCCTCTGTTTCTTCCAGCTTTCCGGCAAAGCTCAGAACCGCTGCAATCTCCGCAATCCGGCAGTGTCTGCTTTTATGAATCTGGCGTGATAATTCTTCTTTTACCTGACCAGAAAAGGACATGAATCTCTCCTCCCCCTATTTCCCCCGAAGGGCATCCTTCTGGATGTCCCGGTGTTCAATTTTTATTCCGTATTCTTCCTGATTTTTCAGCCTTTCATACAGTCCGTTGGCAAGGGTTACGGACCGGTGCTTTCCTCCGGTACACCCTATGCTGATTACAAGCTGGGTTTTGCCCTCGGCAATATAATGGGGAATCAGGAATTTCACCATATCTTCCAGTTTATCCAGAAATGTTCCTGCTTCCGGGTGCTGCATAACAAAATCCTGAATTTCCCTGGTATTTCCTGTTTTGGCCCGAAGCCCCTCCACATAATAGGGATTGGGCAAAAACCGCACGTCAAACACCAGGTCGGAATCTGTGGGAATTCCGTATTTGAACCCAAAGGAAACTATGGTTACAAACAGATTCTGATAATCCTGGTTCCTCACAAATATTTTCTCCAGCTCTGCTTTCAGCTCTCTGGTGAGCATGTTGCTGGTGTCCAGAATATAATCTGCCTGCTTCCTCAGAAATTCCAGCCGCATCCGTTCTTTGCGTATGCCTTTGTCCACCCGTTCCCCTCCTGCCAGGGGATGGGTCCTGCGCGTTTCTTTATATCGTTTGACCAGAACCTCATCTGTGGAATCCAGAAAGAGTATATCAAAGGAAGTACCTGCCTGGCGAAGCCTGTCCAGAACGTTCTGCAGCTCATCCAGTGACTGGCCGCTGCGGATATCCACTCCCAGGGCCACTTTCTGCAGTTCTGCCCCCGGCACGTCCGCAAGCTCCGCAAATTTCTCAAGAAGGGCAATCGGAAGGTTATCCACACAAAAATACCCGATATCCTCCATCACTTTCAGAGCCGTACTTTTTCCTGCTCCGGACATCCCTGTCAAAATCACAAATTTCACTGCTTATCCTCCTTAAACTCCCCTTAAAATTCCCCTGTAAACCTGACCTCCGGCTCCAGACGCACACCGGACTGTGCTTCCACCCTGTCCTGCACATCCCGGATTAACTGACGGATATCTCCGGCTGTTGCCTGATCCCGGTTGATGACAAATCCGCAATGCTTTTCCGACACCTGGGCGCCTCCTACCTGATAGCCCCGAAGTCCTGCATCCTGAATGAGTTTTCCGGCAAAATATCCTTCCGGCCGCTTAAAGGTGCTTCCTGCGCTGGGATATTCCAGAGGCTGTTTCCCGGTTCTCTGTGCTCTCAGCTCTTCCATCCGCTGCCGGATGGCCTCCTCATCTCCCTTTTGCAGCCTTAACTCTGCCTCCAGTACAATATAGCGGTTTTCCGGAATACAGCTGTGGCGGTATCCAAGGTCCAGTTCCTGCAGTTCCAGGGTCTTTTCCTCCCCCTCTTCTGTGAGAACGGTCACCCTTTCCAGAATCTGTTTCATTTCACCCCCATAGGCGCCGGCGTTCATAACCACCGCACCGCCCATGCTGCCGGGAATTCCTGATGCAAATTCCATACCGGTCAGTCCCTGCCGGGCTGCCTGCCAGGCCACAGCCGACAGCAGAGCCCCGGCTTCTGCCCGAACCAGAGTCCCTTCCAGGGTAACAGTTTCCGCCATCTTTCCCAGCTCTATCACCAGTCCGCGGATCCCTCTGTCTCCCACCAGCAGATTGCTGCCGTTGCCCTTCACCATCCAGGGGATTTCAAACTGTCTGCACAGTGCAAGCACCGGCCGGATCTGCTGCCCTGTGGGACGCACATAATAATCTGCAGGGCCGCCCACCCGAAAGGTAATGTGCCTGCTCATGGGCTCCTGTATGAAGCACTGTTCCTCGCCCAGTATCTTTCGTAACTGTTCTGCAAAAATCTCATTCAACATTTATGCCTCTTTCAAAAACGCTGTATAGCCTCGTTTTGCCTCATATAAATCCACTTTGCTGATGATTTCCCAGGGAGCGTGCATATTCAGCACCGCCACGCCGCTGTCAATCACAGACATATTGTAATTTGCCAGAATATAGGCAATGGTTCCGCCGCCTCCCTGGTCTACTTTTCCAAGTTCTGAGGTCTGGAAGGATACGTCGTTGTCATCCATGATTTTCCGCAGCTTCGCCATATATTCGGGATTGGCGTCATTGGAGCCGCCTTTTCCTCTGGAACCTGTGTATTTGTTGAATACCAGACCGTTTCCAAAATATGCGCAGTTTTTCTTTTCCATTACAGATGCATACAGAGGGTCGAAAGCCGCACTCACATCGGAGGAAAGGACTTTGGAACTGCTCATGGCCCGGTTAAAGATAATCTGGTCATAACCGTCCATTTTATTCATGATTTCCGCCACTGTATAGGCAAAAAACTGAGACTGCATACCGGTAGCTCCCACGCTTCCGATTTCTTCTTTATCCACCAGCAGGCAGACTCCTGTTTTTTCACATACGCCTGCTTCCAGAAGGGCTGCAAAGGAAGGATATGCACACACTCTGTCGTCATGGCCGTATCCCATAATCATGCTGCGGTCAAAACCGTAATCTCTGGCTTTTCCGGCCGGAACCACTTCAATTTCCGCTGACAGGAAATCATCTTCTTCTATATTATACTGTTCTTTCAGAATATTCAGTACATTTGCCTTGACAGTTTCTTTGGCTTTTTCCTTATCTTCTTCTTTTTCAAAGGGAATACTGCCCACCAGCACATCCAGATTTTCCCCTTCTATGACTTTGGCAGCTTTTTTCTCAAGCTGGTCTGCGGCCAGATGAATCAGAAGGTCGCTGACGCCGAATACGGGATCTTCATCTTTTTCTCCCACATTGACGTTTACTTTTGTGCCGTCTTTTTTCACAATCACTCCATGAAGGGCCAGGGGCAGAGCCACCCACTGATACTTTTTCACGCCTCCATAGTAATGGGTATCCAGAAGGGCCAGCTCCGTATCTTCATAAAGGGGTACCTGTTTTAAATCCAGTCTCGGCGAGTCAATATGAGCTCCCAGGATATTCATGCCCTGTTCCAGAGGCTGTTTTCCGATGACAAACAGCGCCAGCAGTTTACCCATATTTTCCGCATATATTCTGTCCCCGGTTTTGATGGTTCTGCCGGAAGCCAGGATATCCTTTAAATCTTCAAATCCGGCGGCTCTGGCCTGAGCCACCAGCTCCGTCACGCATTCCCGTTCTGTTTTACAGTCTGAAATGAATTTTCTGTACTGCTCTCCGAAAGCAAATACCGCTTCCCGTTCCCCTTCCGGGTATTTTTTCCATGCATTCTTTCTTTCCATTGATAATTTCCTCCTGTTCATTCTGATTATTCCCATAACGGGTGGTTTTCTGAATCAGTCCTCTTCTTCCTCTTCATCTGATTTCTGAAGATTCTCCTGCACCCGGCGATACAGTTCTTTCGCCGCATTATAGCCCATTTTCTTCTGTCTGTGGTTTACCGCCGCAGATTCGCAGATAACCGCCAGGTTACGTCCGGGGCGGATGGGCAGTGAATGGCATACTACCTTGTTGCCGAGAAATTCCGTGTATTCTTCTTCCAGGCCCAGACGGTCGTACTCATTTTCTTTCTTCCAGTCTTCCAGTTTAATCACCAGATCTATATTCTGCTTTTCTTTCACACATTCCACACCGAACAGGGTCTTGACGTCAATAATGCCCACCCCCCGCAGCTCGATGAAATACCGGGTAATATCCGGCGCCGTTCCCACCAGCGTATGCTTATTGATTTTGCGGATTTCCACCACGTCGTCACTGACCAGACGATGGCCTCTGCGAATCAGCTCCAGGGCAGCTTCACTTTTTCCGATGCCGCTCTCTCCCATAATCAGCAGTCCTTCTCCGTATACGTCCACCAGCACTCCATGGATGGAGATACAGGGCGCCAGCGCTTCTCCCAGATAGTAAATCAGCTCTGCCATAAATGCAGACGTACCGTAATCTGTGGAAAGCACCGGAGTGTCATATTCTGTTGCAATTTTAAGAAGATCTCCATCCGGCTCCAGGTTCCGGCTGAAAATCACGCAGGGTACGCTGTGGGAGAAAAATTTGCGATACAGATCCAGTTTTTCTTCCCGGTCCAGCTTCTGCATATAGGTGTGCTCCACCATTCCCACAATCTCAACTCTGCTCTTTTCAAAATAATCGAAATATCCTGCTAACTGCAATGCCGGCCGGTTTACTTCAGCGGTTGTTACCTTGCGGTTCTTAATGTCCACCTCCGGATTCAGTATCTTCAGATTCATTTTTTCCACTATCTTTTTCACGCTTACACCGTTCATCATATCTCCTTTTCTCCGGTTCCTCCGGCAGTAAATGATTTCACTTTACAGGCTGAACTCTGTACGGATATTTTATCACAGATGATGTGCTCCTTCAACCGACAGCCGGCCGGTCCATGTTTTTCTTCTGCCAAAAGGAACTTCATGCTTCCGTGTGAACATTTTTTTCCGCAGAACGGAAAAACTGATAAACTGCCCTGGCTGCCTGCTGATTCATAGAGGGAATTTCTGCCAGGGTTTCCACATCTGCTTCCCGAATGGCTTCCAGTGACTGAAATGCCTTCATCAGGGCCTTTCTTCTGGCCGCACCAATTCCCGGAATATCATCCAGGACGGAATGTACCTGTTCCCTGCTTCTCAGGGACCGGTGATATTCAATGGCAAACCGATGAGCCTCATCCTGGATTCTGGTAATCAGCTTAAATCCTTCTCCATGCCTGTCAATGGGAATCTCCTTATTCTGATAGTATAACCCACGGGTACGGTGATTATCATCTTTTACCATTCCGCAGACGGGAATCTGCAGTTTCAGTTCCTCTAACACCTTCAGGGCCACATTTACCTGCCCTTTTCCACCGTCCATCATAATCAAATCCGGAAACCGGGTAAAACTGCCGTAATCATTTTCCAGCGCCCGCTCTTTCATTTCTTCCTGTTCTTTCATCCCATGGGAAAACCGTCTTGTGAGCACTTCGTACATGGAGGCGTAATCATCCGGCCCTGTGACGGTACGCAGTTTGAACTTCCGGTAATCACTTCGTTTTGGCTTTCCTTTTTCATAGACCACCATGGAACCTACTGTCTCAAATCCATTGATGTTGGAAATGTCAAAGGCCTCCACCCGTTTCAGTTCTTCCAGATCCAGCAGTTTCCCGATTTCCTTCAACGCGCCGATGGTCCTGCCCTCTTCCCGCCTGATTTTCTCCTTATCCTGCGACAGCACCATGGATGCATTCTGAGCCGCCAGTTCCACCAGCTTTTCCTTCATGCCTTTTTTGGGAACCCGAAGGGAAACTTTCTGCCCCCGCTTCTGGGTCAGCCATTCCTCTATGACTTTCGCCTCTTCTATTTCTTCCTGAATCATCAGCTCTCCCGGAATAAAGGGGGTTCCGGCGTAAAACTGTTTCAGAAATGTGGCCAGTACCTGAGGCCTGGTGTCCTCGCTGCCGATATTTACATGAAAATGGTCTCTTCCAATCAGTTTCCCTTCCCGTACAAAAAACACCTGAACCACTGCGTCTTCTCCGTCCGAGGCCATGGCAATAATATCTTTGTCTTCTCCGTCCGAACTGGTAATCTTCTGTTTCTGGGCAATCTGTTTCACCGCTTTTAAAAGCTCCCGATACTCAATGGCCTTTTCAAAATTCATATTTTCAGAAGCCGCCTCCATCTTTGCTTCCAGCTCTTTCAATACCGGCTGGTAATTTCCATTGAGAAATTCCATGACGCGGTGTATTTGTTCCCGGTATTTTTCCCTGCTCACCTCTCCCTGACAGGGCGCCATGCACTGATGAATATGATAATTCAGACAGGGCCTTTCTTTTCCGATGTCTTTTGGCAGGGAACGGCTGCAGGTACGCAGAGAATATATCTTCTGAATCAGTTCAATGGTATCTTTTACAGCGCCTGCACTGGTATACGGCCCGAAATACCGGGATTTATCTTTTTTCATCTGACGTGAAAAGAGGACTCTGGGAAAATCCTCTCCCAGCGTCACTCTGATATAAGGGTATGTTTTGTCATCCCTCAGCATGGTATTATATTTCGGCCGATGTTCCTTGATAAGATTGCACTCCAGAATCAGGGCTTCCAGCTCGGAATCGGTGATGATATATTCAAACCGCTCAATCTGCCTTACCATCTGCTCCTTTTTCAGTCCCTCATTGTGACTGGGACGGAAATACTGGCGCACCCGATTCCGCAGGCTGACTGCCTTTCCAATATAAATAATCGCATCTTTCGCATCGTGCATAATGTACACTCCCGGTTTCTGAGGGAGTTTTTTCAGTTCTTCCTGAATATCAAACATTATTTCAATCCCTTTAAGAGTTTATCCAGATAATCCTCTCCATCCCCGGAGTCATCCTGTACTTCTTCCTGCTGTCCCAAATCCTCCGCCTGAGGGGAAATCTCTTTCCCTTTCCCGGAAATTCCTTTTTTTACAGGGAAAAAGCCCCATTCTTCCGGTGTGTCCGGCTCTGCCCCAAAGGCCTTTTTCACAGCTTCTTCCAATACAGGGGGGCTGCTTTCCTGCCCCACTGTTTCTTCAGAAACAGATGGTCTTTCTTCCTGTTTTACCTTTTCTTCAAAAGCAGAGGGCTGCTCTGTTTCTGCAGCGGTCTGTTCCGGCTCCATATCTGCTTCCTGCTTTGCAGCCTTTTTCTCCTCATGCTTTTTCCGCAGAGAGACAATGGCTGAATTCTCAGGAATCTCCATATTCACCAGCAGTTTGTCTTCCGAATCCGGTTCCTGTGATCCGTTCACCACCACAGGGATAATCTGTATTTCTTCTTCCCCATGTTCTGCCAGCTCTCCGGGAAGGTCTTCTCCTTCCAGCGTATTCACCTCCAGAGTATTGACTTCCAAAAGCATATCTTCCGGTATGTCATCCTCCTGAACCAGTTCTTCTCCGCCTTCCAGTATTCTGGCTTCCAGCAGCTCTGCCGTGCTTAAGGTATTTACTTCCAGAACGGGTTCTTCATCCGGAGTATTGACGGACAGGAAAATCTCCGGTTCCGGCTCTTTCTGTTCCACAGCAGTTATCTTCTGTTCCTCCGGCTCCTCTGTGATACTGTTCTGCTCTTTCTCTTCTTCCGGTTCTTCTGTGATATTCCCCTGGTCTTCTTTTTCCGATTCTCCCGGAATCTGTTCCGGTTTCTTTTCCTCCGGGGTTTCCGGTCCCGAAACAGCACTCTCTGATTCTTCCGCCGCTTCTTCCTTTTCCGGCTCTTCGGAAATCTGTTCCGGTTTCTTTTCTTCCGGAATCTCCGGTTCCCCAAAATCCTGCTCTGGTTTTTCCAGGGCCTTTTTATCCAAAACCGCCGATTCTGCCTCTTTGGATAAAACCTTTTCTTCCTGTTTTGCAAACTCCCATTTACGGGTTTCCTCTGCCTTGAATTTTTCGGCCGCTTTTTCTGCCTCCGTTTTTTCTTCCGGCTCCGGAATCCCCTTCAGTTCACGGAAAATCTTCATAAACTCTTTTCCGGTAATTGTCTCGTGCTCATAGAGGTACTGGGCAATTTCATCCAGAATGCTTCTGTTTTCCTGAAGGAGGCGCACTGCCTCGTCGTAGCTTTCTTTCAGGATCTTCATAACCTCCTGGTCAATCTGGGCTGCTGTTTCTTCTCCGCAGTTCAGGCTTGCCCTTCCATCCAGATACTGGCTCTCAACCGTTACCAGCCCCATAAGGCCGAACCGTTCTGACATACCGTACTGGGTCACCATGGATCTCGCAATCTTGGTGGCCTGCTCTATATCATTGGAGGCTCCGGTGGTAACAGAATCAAATACGATCTCCTCTGCAGCCCGGCCGCCCATATAGGTAACGAGATGGGCTACCAGTTCGTTTTTGGTCATCAGGAATTTTTCTTCCTCCGGCACCTGCATGGTATAGCCCAGCGCTCCCATGGTTCTGGGCACAATGGTGATTTTCTGAACAGGCTCCGCATCTTTCTGCAGTGCGGTTACCAGCGCGTGGCCCACTTCGTGATATGCAACCATCTTCTTTTCTTTCGGTCCCATAATCCGGTCTTTTTTCTCTTTTCCGGCAATGACCACTTCCACAGATTCAAATAAATCTCCCTGATTTACATATTTTCTGCCCTGTTTTACAGCATTGATGGCCGCTTCATTTATCATATTGGCCAAATCCGAGCCTACTGCCCCGGAGGTTGCCAGCGCAATGGCATCCAAATCCACCGAGTCATCCAAAAGCACGTTTTTGGCGTGTACTTTCAGAGTTTCCACTCTTCCTTTCAGATCCGGTTTGTCCACAATGATTCTGCGGTCAAAGCGTCCCGGACGCAGCAAAGCCTTATCCAGCACTTCCGGACGGTTGGTGGCTGCCAGAATCAGAAGTCCCTTGGAGGTATCAAAACCGTCCATCTCCGCCAGAAGCTGATTCAGGGTCTGCTCCCGCTCATCGTTGCCGCCGTATCTGGTATCCCGGCTCTTGCCGATGGCGTCAATCTCATCAATAAAAATAATACAGGGCGCCTGTTTCTGGGCTTCCTTAAACAAATCACGGACACGGGAAGCGCCCACGCCCACAAACATTTCCACAAAATCCGAGCCTGCCAGTGAAAAGAAAGGCACTTTCGCCTCTCCGGCCACTGCCTTGGCAAGAAGGGTTTTACCGGTTCCCGGAGGGCCCACCAGCAATGCTCCTTTGGGAAGTTTTGCCCCGATATCCGTATATTTCTTGGGATTATGAAGGAAATCCACCACTTCCTGCAGGGATTCCTTGGCCTCATCCTGTCCCGCCACATCTTTAAAGGTTACGCCTGTGGATTTCTCCACATAGACTTTCGCGGTGCTCTTTCCTACCCCCATCATTCCGCCGCCTCCCATTTTGCGGAAAATCAGAAAATAGAGAAGAATCCATACCAGCACCAGCGGAAGAATATAACTTACCATATTCCACATAATGGCCGTGGAAACATCTTCCACCGTTCCGCCGAATTTCACGTCATGCTCTTTCAGCAGAGGCAGAAGGGTCTCATCATTCAGTTCTGCTGTGTAATAGGTAATCCGGTATAAACGGTTTTCCTCTTTGGGCGTAATATTAATCCGGCTGGAGGTAAAAGTCACCGACTCCACCTTATCCTGCTCCACCATATCTATAAATTCCGAATATGTGACTTCTTTGTTGGTGGCATCTTTGGCGCAGCTGTTCAGCAGGCTGGTCAGAAAAAGCACCAGCAGCGCTGCCAGAATAAAGACCATAATGGTCATTCCGTTTTTATTGTTGCCGCCATTGTTATTTCCACCTTTGTTATTATTATTTCCTTTGTTTTCCATCTATTTCCTCCTGAGTATCGCAACAATCTGTTTCGCGACACCTCTTTATTATATGTGCATTTGCCGTGAAAATCAATACAATTCTCCTAAACTTTTCTGCACATTTCTAAAGTTTTTATAAAAAAGAATGTGCCACAGGATTCTCTGTGCACAAGGACTGTAAACCCGCAGGTTTGCAGAAACTGCGGTTTCGCGCTGTAAAAATCTGCACCGGAGAAATTTCATGTTTTTTGAGAGCCTAATTTTATAAAAGTTCTGGCTTTCTTTCTTCACAGGTTGTATAATATATTAGTTCATACAGCAGAATCAGAATTTATTAATGTTCACATATAAAAGGAGGATCTATCTATGCCCGTAAAATACGTCTTTGTCACTGGTGGAGTTGTTTCCGGTCTCGGCAAGGGAATTACCGCCGCATCTCTGGGCCGGCTGCTGAAAGCCCGTGGGTACAGAGTCACCATGCAGAAATTTGACCCTTACATCAACATCGACCCCGGAACCATGAACCCCATTCAGCACGGCGAGGTATTTGTCACCGACGACGGTGCGGAAACAGACCTTGACCTGGGCCATTATGAGCGCTTTATTGATGAAAATTTAGGCAAAAATTCCAACGTAACCACAGGCAAGGTCTACTGGTCCGTACTCCAGAAAGAGCGCAGGGGCGACTACGGCGGCGGCACGGTTCAGGTAATCCCCCATATTACCAATGAAATCAAGAGCCGGTTCTACCGGAATTTCACCACTGAGGATACCCACATTGCCATTATTGAGGTAGGCGGAACTGTGGGGGATATGGAAAGCCAGCCTTTCCTGGAATCTATCCGCCAGTTCCAGCATGAGGTGGGCCATGAAAATGCCATCTTAATCCATGTTACTCTGATTCCCTATATTACTGCTTCCGGGGAAATGAAAACAAAACCCACCCAGGCCAGCGTAAAGGAACTGCAGGGTATGGGTATCCAGCCCGATATTATTGTGTGCCGCTCAGAACATCCTCTCGACCAGGCCATCAAAGACAAAATCGCATTATTCTGCAATGTGCCTGACAGCCATGTACTCCAGAATCTGGATGTGGAATATCTGTATGAGGCCCCGCTGGCCATGGAAAAGGAAAATCTTGCCCAGGTAGCCTGCGAATGTCTCCATCTGGATTGCCCGGAACCGGATTTAAGCGACTGGATTGACATGGTGGATTCTCTTCGCAACCCTAACAAAGAGGTGGAAATTGCTCTTGTGGGAAAATATATTTCTCTTCACGACGCCTATATTTCCGTTGTGGAAGCCCTGAAGCACGGCGGAATCGCAGAACGTGCCACGGTAAATATCAAATGGGTGGATTCCGAACTGTTAAATGAAGAGAATGCAGATCAGGTTCTGGGAAATGTCCAGGGTATCCTGGTTCCCGGCGGCTTCGGCGACCGGGGAATCGACGGTAAAATCCTGGCCTGCCAGTATGCAAGGGAACATAAGATCCCTTTCCTGGGCCTCTGCCTTGGAATGCAGCTCTCCATTGTGGAATATGCCCGCCATATCTGCGGATTACGGGACGCCCACAGCATTGAACTGAACCCCAACACTCCTCACCCTGTAATTGCACTGATGCCGGATCAGAGCGGTGTGGAAGATATCGGCGGAACGCTGCGGCTGGGTTCCTACCCCTGTGTCCTGGACAAATCCTCCAGAGCATACCAGGTCTACGGAGCAGAGACTATCCACGAGCGTCACCGCCACCGTTATGAGGTAAACAATGATTACCGTTCTGTCCTTACGGAACACGGCATGAAGCTCTGCGGCCTTTCCCCGGACGGACGGATTGTGGAAATGGTGGAGATTCCGGACCACCCCTGGTATATTGCCACACAGGCCCATCCGGAATTAAAATCAAGGCCCAACCGGCCTCATCCGCTGTTTAAGGGCTTCGTGGAAGCTGCCATTAAAGTAAAGCACTGACTGTATATTCAGAACCGGCATGTTCCCGGAATGCAACAGCAGAAACAGTGCATGTTCTCTCGCGGCAGATAACAGCACAGTAAAAGAGAATCCCATGAAATTCAGGTTTTCAGGCCTTTGACCTCTCATGGGATTCTCTCTTTTCTTTTTACCGCACAGGTATCCGGACGAAACTCTTCGGCTTCATTTATCAAATGTCTTCTCCCTTAAACTGTTTTCCGTTCTTAACTGCAGACTTTCTCTCCTAACTCCTTTAAACTTCCATACACCCCCACACAGGGATATTTTTCCAGCTCCTCTCTGGCCGTGGCTCCCGTGGTGACTCCTGCAAAATCCACGCCTGCAGCCTCCGCTGTCCTGGCGTCCACCACGCTGTCCCCCACATACAGCACCTGGTCCGATGACAGATGAAAGGCATCCAGCGTCAGCAGCAGCCCCTCCGGATCCGGTTTGGCCGCCCTCACATCCTCTCCGCCCACAATCATGTCAATGTACTCTGCGGCATGGCATTTGTCCAGGATTGCATCCATCCGGTAGTGGTATTTTGTAGTCACGATTCCCGTCCGTATGTTCCGGTTTTTCAGAGAACGGAGCAGGCCCAGCGTATCCGGGAACAGTTCCGTATAAGCTGTCATAACCAGATCCGCCATATCCCGGAAATATATTTCAAACAGCACTGCTTTTGCTTCCTCCTGATCCCCGGTCAGCTGCCGGTAGGTTTCTTTCAGGGAAAGTCCGACGGTTTTCCGGACTTCCTCCCTGTCAGCCAGAGGAATTCCCAGGCTTCCCAGCCCGTGATTGACGCTCGACACAATTCCATCTGTGGAGTCTCCCAGCGTATAATCAAAATCAAAAACAACTGCCTGATATTTCATACTTTTCTTTCCTTTCCTGTGTTCTGCGGTTTACATAATATTCCACAGACACTTAATCTGAGGGCTTAAGGTATCAAAATCCCATTGTTTTTCACTGTTTTTCCTGCTGTTTGGGTCATTGACATAAAACCCGTTGTCGTCATAGCTCCGCAAAAGAATAAAATGTCCGGTGGTGGTAAAATCTCCCGGACGCATACTGCAGATTACCACTCCGCCCTGGTCCAGGGCCTGTTTTATCTGAGCTTCTCCCAGTGGAAGCTCACTGCCGGACAGCCCCAGTCCGGAAGCTCCTCTGGTAAAAAAATCCCATCCTGTGCCTGCCTCTGTATAAAATCCGCTGTCATATGCATATGCTGCCATTTTCCTGGGATTCATGGAAGTATCTCCGGTCAGATACAGATAAGCCATGGTCATACAGGAAGGGCCGCAGCCTGCCACTCCAATGATTTCCTGTCCGTAACTGTCATATCCCCAGCGCTGATCCCACTGCATCAGCAGAGGAACCTGTCCCGTCTGATAATCTGAAGTCAGATCTATTTCTTTTCCAAGGTAATCTGCCCGGTTAGGATAACCTGCCACAAAATCCGCGGTTTCCGGATTTTTTTCCAGCATTTCCTGCAGCTCCTGCGGATAATCCTCTTCCTTCATTTTCAGTCCCTGCAAAAACTGTTCTGCCTCTTCTGCGCCTTCTTTATGCTGCAGTATGCGTCCTGCCGCCGGAAGCGCAGCCATCAGAAACAGAAGTACGCATACTCCCTGTACAATATGCTTTATTTTTCTTCGTCTTTTCTCTCTCCGGCGTCTGGCAAGGGTTCTGGCGCTGTAAGTATTTCCTGACCCGCTCTTTCTTTTGCAACCTCTTTCTCTTCCAAACTCTGTATAATAATCTCCTGAAATCACCTGTAAATCCCATTCCGTATTTCCCTGTCTCATATATAACTCCTTTCCTTCTCTCACTTTCATCTGCCTGTTCTGTACAGAATTATTATAAGAAAAGGAGTTTATCAGATCTCACGTTTTTTCTCGCAAAATTTTTAAGAAATTATGAAGATTTAAAGGTGGGCTCAGATTTATTCTGTGCTGACTGTCAGCGCAGGGTTTCCGCCAGCGGAAGTTCCACTGTAAATATGGTTATTTCCTGCCTGCTCTCCGCTTTTATGCTGCCTTTGTGCAGCCGGACAATTTCTCTGGCGATGGCAAGGCCCAGCCCTGCGCCTCCGCTTTTGCTCTGTCTGGCGCTGTCCAGACGGTAAAACTGTTCAAACACACGTTCTAACTTTTCTTCCGGAATGGTGGCGCCCCTGTTTTCCACCTGAATGCGCACTCTGCCCTCTGCTTCTTCTGCCCGAAGCTGAATCTCCGTACCCTCATAGCTGTAAAGCACCGCATTCCGCAGCAGATTGTCAAAGACTCTCTGCAGCTTTTCCGGGTCACAGGTAATCTGCAGGTTCTCCGGCTCCACAGTCAGCCGGCAGGTAAGATTTTTCTCCTGAAACACCGGATGAAATTCAAACACCGTCTGCTCCAGCAGCAGTTTCAGGGATATGGCGGCAGTCTCCAGCTCCAGATGGGTCAGATTAAACCTGGTAATCTCAAAAAACTCATTAATCAGGCTTTCCAGACGCTCTGCCTTATTCAGAGATATGGACAGATATTTTTCCTGAAGCTCCGGAGAAATCTCACGTTCTTCCCGCAGCAGAGTCAGATAGCCGATCACTGAGGTAAGGGGCGTTTTCAAATCATGGGCCAGATAGACAATCATGTCATTTTTCCGCTGTTCCGCTTCTCTGGCCAGCTCCCGGTTCTTCTGATTCTGGTGCTGCACCTGATTCATATACTGCTCCACTTCCCGTAAGTCTCCCGGCAGCTGAATCAGTCCGGATTCTTCCGTAAGGTTCTCCATGGCCCCCAGCACTTCCTGAAAATAATTCAGCAGCCTCACCCAGTAAAATACGCCGATGGCCAGCAGCCCGGCCAGAAACATGAGGCACACGAAAATCCCCTGATTTTCCGATATCCAGTGAAGGGTGGGATAAAATTCCTCGTTCCCATACCATACATAAGCTCCGCACACCGTCTTTCCCAGAAACAGCAAAAGCACCAACAAGCCCATACAGGCAGAACCTGCCCCCAGCATTTTCCGGAAAAACCGCTGAAGAATCACATGTTTAATCTGTTTTTCATTTTTCAATGGTATAACCAACCCCCCAGACCGTTTTTATAAATTTCTGGTTCCGGTAAGAATCCTGCATTTTCTCCCGTATTCTGCCAATGTGGGCCATAACGGTATTGTTATTGTCCAGATATTTCTCTTTCCAGACTGCCTCAAACAGTTCCTCAGAGGAAACCACCTCTCCCTGATGACAGCAGAGATACCAGAGAATTTCAAATTCCAGCGGAGTCAGTTCCAGATTTTTCTCATAGAGAGAGCTGCGGTGATTCCGCCTGTTCATAATCAGGCCTCTGATTTCCAGATGTTCCTGATTTTCCTCCTGTCCTGCCTCCTCACGCTCATTGTAATGGTGATACCGGCGCAGCTGGGTCTTTACCCGTGCCACCACTTCCAGCGGGTTAAAGGGTTTGGTGATATAATCGTCGGCTCCCAGCATCAGACCGTTGATTTTATCCACATCTTCCACTCTGGCAGTCAGCATGATAATGGGAAAATAATGCTGTTTCCGAATTTCCTGACAAAGACGGAATCCATCCACATCCGGCAGCATCAAATCCAGTATGGCCAGGTCCACGTCTTCCTGTGCCACACAGTCCAGCACCTCTTTCCCCTGATAAAATTTCAGAATTTCATATCCTTCATGTTTCAGATACAGTTCCAGCAAATCTGCCACTTCTGTTTCATCATCTACCACCAGAATACGCTCCGGCATTGCTTTCCTCCTTCCTGCAACGTCTCATTCTGCAGTTCTTTCCGCTTTCTGTCAGCCAGTATCTGACAGATATTTAAACAGACACTGTTCAGCGAACCGGCAGCTCCGCCAGAACCTCCGGAAACATCTGTACGCTGCGCCTTAGAATCCCCTGCATATGGGCAATGGCGATTCCGTAATTGGTCATGGGAACATGCTGGTCCCCGGCACATTTCAGACGGTATTTTACCTCCCGCTCATTCAGCATACAGCCTCCGCAGTGTATAATCAGCTTATACTGAGACAAATCCTCCGGAAATTCCATTCCTGAGGCAAAGGAAAGGGAAAGCTGCTTTTTCGTGTATTCTCCCAGCCACCGGGGCAGCTTTACGGAGCCGATATCATCGCACTGGCGATGGTGGGTGCACCCTTCTGAAATCAGAATTTTATCCCCTTCCTTCAGCCTGTCAATCGCTGCCGCTCCCCGTACCACGGTCTGCAGATTACCTTTGTATCGGGCAAAAAGAATGGAAAAAGAGGTAAGGGGGATTTCTTCCGGCGTGTCTCTGCTGACGCCGGCGAAAACCTGACTGTCTGTAATGACCAGGGCCGGCTTCTTTCCCAGCTCCTGCAACGTCTGTTTTAATTCCGTTTCCTTTACGACAATGGAAACTGCACCGGCCTCCAGAATATCCCGGATTGTCTGCTGCTGAGGCAGAATCAGCCTGCCTTTGGGCGCCCCTTTGTCAATGGGCACCACCAGCACCACAAAATCTGACGGACTGAGCAAATCTCCCGCAATTCTGCCTTTCGGCCCGGAATTTTCCGCCAGTCCCGCTATTTTCTCTTTTAATTCTTTCACCTGGAACCCTGTTTTTGCGCTGACCTGTATACAGCGCTCCCTGTCCGGTCTCCACGGGCCCTGTGCCTGGCATCCATGCTGCGGTTCTGAAAAAATCCGGTCTGATGATTCCGGTAAATCTGCTTTATTTATCGCAACCACAAAGGGAATCTGCTTTTCCTGAAACAGATCCGCCAGTTCCCGCTCCGCCTCTGTAAATCCTGCGGTTTTGTCCGTAACCAGCACAGCTACATCTGTTTTATTCAGAACCTGTCTGGTTTTTCTGACACGCTGTTCCCCCAGAGGGCCTTCGTCATCCATTCCCGGCGTATCAATAATCACCACCGGGCCCATGGGCAGAAGCTCCATGGCTTTCTGCACCGGGTCTGTGGTAGTTCCTCTGATATCAGACACCACTGCCAGTTCCTGTCCGGTCACTGCGTTTACCAGACTGGATTTTCCTGCATTTCTTCTTCCAAAAAAACCGATATGTATGCGGTCCGGGGAAGGGGTACTGTTCAGGCTCATGGCTGCTCCTTTCTCTCTTTCACATTGGAATAGGCGGTTTTGCTGCTTACCCCGGCCAGTTTTCCCAGTTTCCCGGAAAGAGCGCTGATGATATCCTGAGGTGCATCCACCGCAATACTGATAATATTAATCCCCTTTTTGGGATAGGGAATTCCCATTCTTCCGATAATATAACTTCCGTATCCGTGAAGAATTCCGTTCAGCTCCTCCACAGACTCTTCCTGTTCTACAATAATGCCGATAATGGCCACCCGTGATTCCATATCTTCCCTCAATTCTCAATTCTGATCTTTCTTCCGGAAATCCCTTTCCGGATTCGCTTTCGGGCACCCGAATTTTTCCGGTATTTAATCTTCGTCAAATTCTACTGTTACAAAAAATCCTTTTTCTGTCTCGTGGATACTTACCACTTTTCCTTCTGTGGATTTCAGGCGTTGGCTGAAGCTGTAGTTGGCCGACATGGCATAGGCCTTTCCCAGAGTATAATAATATGAAGTGGGCAGCTTCCCTTCTGTCACCGGAAGCACATCCCCTTCTTTCAGCAGACCTGTGCGTTCCATTTTAAATTCCATCCGGCGCATAATTCCGCCTCCTTTTCAGATCCGTTCTTCCTTCTTACCTCCGTTTCCAGGTGGAAGGAGCCAGCAGCAGCAGAATGGGGAACAGTTCCAGACGCCCGGCCAGCATGTCAAACATCAGCACATATTTTGCCGGCTGAGAATACACTGCAAAGTTGGCCGCCGGCCCAACCTGTTCCAGTCCCGGCCCGATATTGTTCAGCGTGGCCGCCACCGCGGTAAAATTGGTGGTAAAATCCAACCCGTCCAGAGAAATCAAAAGCAAAGACAGGGCAAAGACAAAGGCATAGGCAATAAAAAACACGCAGATGGAACGCAGTATGTCTTTATTTACCACACGTTTCTCAAAATGTATCTGGCGCACCCGTTTGGGATGAATCAGATAAGACAGCTCGTTTTTCACCAGTTTCATCATAATAACCACACGGGAAATTTTAATTCCCCCTCCGGTACTTCCCGCACATGCTCCCGCAAACATCAGAAGTACCAGAATTACTTTGGAAAACTCCGGCCACTGGTTGAAATCCGTGGTGGAATAGCCTGTGGTGGTGATAATGGAAGCCACCTGAAAGGCCGCGTGGTGAAAGGCATCCAACACAGAGTTAAATCCTCCTTTAATATTTATGGTAATCAGGAGGATGGCTGCCAGAATCAGTCCGAGATAACAGCGCATTTCTTCATGGCGCAAAGCCTGCAGGGGTTTTCTGGTCCAGATCAGGTAATACACGCCGAAATTAATGCCAAACAGAATCATAAAAATCGTAATTACCGCCTGAGAGGCCATGGAATAGTCCCCGATACTGCTGTTGAGCACGCCAAATCCTCCGGTACCTGCGGTACCAAAGGACAGGGTCAGAGACTCAAACAGAGACATGCCGGTAATCAGCAGCAGTACAATCTGTACAACAGTCAGTACCACATACATTTTATACAGATTCCGGGCTGTGTTTTTTACTCTGGGCACCAGTTTTCCCACCGTAGGCCCAGGGCTTTCCGCCCGCATGAGATGCATATTGTAGCCTCCCGCCAGGGGCAGAACCGCCAGAATCAGCACCAGCACTCCCATTCCGCCAATCCAGTGGGTAAAACTCCTCCAGAACAGGCTGCATCTGGACAGAGCTTCCACATCCTTTAAAATGCTGGCTCCGGTGGTGGTCAGACCGGAAATGGTCTCAAACAGCGCTTCCGTATAACTGGATATTTCTCCCGTCAGATACAGGGGCAATGCTCCTGTCAGACTCAGCACAATCCAGCTCAAAGAAACTGTCACAAATCCTTCTCTTGCATAAAACACCGTGCTTTTGGGCTTCTTCATCTTTCCAAGGACGCCCGGCAAAAGACAGGCTGCCAGAACAGCCCCGTATGTCCATCCCTCTTTTTCCCTGTAAATCAGAGCCGCTCCGCAGGGCAGGGCCAGAAACAGCGCCTGAAATTCCAGAACCCGGCAGAGAATATACCTGATAATTGAATAATTCATAACTTCGTTTCCTCCGCCTATGCCAGAATATCTTTCAGGTCATGGAATCCCTGGCTGGTGGTTACCACCACTACCGTGTCTCCCACCTCGATGGTATCCTGACCTCCTGGTGTGATAATCGTTCCCTTTCGGTTGATACAGCCAATCAGAAGATTTTCTTTCAGCTTCAGCTCTTTCAGGGGAACCCCCACAAGCTCTGACTTCTCGTGTACCCGAAATTCCAGGGCTTCCACCTTGTCTTCAATCAGCTGATACAGGGTCTCAATATTACTGCCGATGGAATTCTGCATGGCCCGCACATACTGGAGAATGTACTCCGCTGTAATATGTTTGGGGTAAAGCACACTGCCCAGGTCCATACTGTCGATTATCTCGTCGTAGGAAATCCGGTGTACTTTGGTAATGGTTTTTGCCTTTGACACGCTTTTTGCAAACAGGCTCAGCATAATATTTTCTTCATCCAGATTGGTCCAGGACACAAAGGAATGGGCCTTCGGCATCCCTTCCTCATACAGAAGATTCCGCTCTGTCCCGTCTCCGTGAATAATCATGGCCTGGGGCAGAAGTTCACTCAGCTCATTACAGCGCTTTTTGTCCTGTTCAATGATTTTAATTTCCATGCCCATGGGCAGAAGCTGTTTCGCCAGATAATATGTAGTCTCTCCGCCTCCGATAATCATACAGTTTTTAATCCGGTTGGTAGTCATTCCGATTTTCCGGAAAAATTCATTGGCTTTTCTGGAAGAAGCCACAATGGAAATCACATCTTTTTCCTGCAGTTCAAAATTACCGGAAGGAATATAGACTTCCTCTCCCCGTTCCACGGAGCAAATCAGCACGTCGCATTTCAGCCCGCTGGAAATATAAGTCAGAGGCTTGCCGCCCAGCACGGAGCCTTCCCCGATTTTGCATTTCAGCAGTTCCACCCTTCCCTTTGCAAAGCTGTCCACTTTGATAGCCGAGGGAAATTTCAGCAGGCGTGCAATTTCGCAGGCCGCCGCGTATTCCGGGTTAATTACCATGGATAACCCCAGTTCTTCCTTAATATAAGTAATTTCCTTATTGTAAATGGGGTTCCGCACCCTTGCAATGGTATTGCAGCCTCCTGCCTTTCTGGCAATCAGACAGCAAAGCAGGTTTAATTCATCGGAAGTGGTGACTGCTATCATCAAATCTGCCTCTTCAATTCCCGCCTCATTCTGTACTGTAAAACTTGCTCCGTTTCCCACCACTCCCATTACGTCAAACCGGTTTGCCACGGATTCCGCTTTCAGGGGGTCCGTATCTACTACGGTAATATTGTGTCCTTCCTTACTTAACTGCTCTGTCAGAGTTGTGCCTACATTTCCACAACCCACAATAATTATCTGCATGATGTCCTCCGCTCTGTACGTCCATCCTACAATCTGCGTACAAAAAGGTAAAATCTGTTGTATTTTTCTGTTATCTTAAACTGCCGGCCCTTCTACAGCCAGAAGGGATACGAAAACAGTTATCTGTCGTATTTTTTCAAAAGCCCCAGTCCCAGCGGATGGGGGCCTGTATGAACTCCTATGGTAGCTCCAATCTGAAAAATGTCAATTTTTTTATAATCTGAATATGTCTTAAGCGACGCCAGAAGCTGATTCCGAAATTCCTCCGCTTCTTCGTAATGATAGCCATAGCCCACTACAATCTGATAATCATCCGGAGATTCTCCTGTCTTCTCAAAATGCTCTTTTGTCTGCTCAATCAGACGTTTCATCCCCTTTTTCCGGTTCCTGACAATCCCTGTGGGAAAAATCTCTCCTTCCTTCAGCATAATCAGCGGTTTGATTCCAAGGGTGGAGGCCGCTGTCCCCATTACCTTACCGATTCTTCCGCCATGAATCAGATATTCGTAATTCCCCACCGTAAACAGGATTCTTCCGGAAGGTTTTATCTGTTCGATTTTTTCAAGGGTCTCTTCAAAAGAAAGCCCGTCTCTTTGCATCCTCACGGTTTCCAGCACCAGAAGCCCCTGCAGCACCGTATCCATAGTGGTATCCACCACCTGAATCCGGATATCCGGGTATTCCTCCAGCAGCAGGTCTGCGGCAGTTTTTGCCGAATTGTAAGAACCGCTGAATTTTGTGGTAATGCACAGGCAGATGATATCTTTGCCTTCTTTTGCATAAGGTGTAAAGGCTTCCACATAATCCTGTACGGAGGGAAGGGAGGATTTGGGAAATTTATCCGGATTGTCCACCATTTCCTGATAGAAGGTCCGCACGCTGATTTCCTCAATCTCTTTCCGGTACGTCTGCCCGTCAAAGGTCACATAAAACGGTACCACCTGCACGCCTGCCTGTTGGGCCGCTTCCACCCCCAGATCGCAGGAACCGTCCGTAATAATCTGATATGCCATAGTATTCCTCTTTTCCTGTTACATAGGGGGGAAGCGCTCTGCTCCCCCCTTCTTTCCAATTCACTTCTTTGCTATTATAATACCTTTTCCATAAAAAGAAAAGGTGTTTTCAAGATTCTTCCCGGATATTCGCAGAAATCCCTCTGAGGGCCATGCCGGACCAGACAGCCAGTCCATTTTATGGTTCCTGCCTGTCCTGGCCCACCAGAAATTCCAGAAATTCAGCGGCCACGTCCTGATGGCCTGAATAGCAAAATACAATAAAATATGCCGGCCCCCGGTTCTGATATCCGTATTCTTCCAGCATTTCACTGTCCTCTATCCGGACTGCGTCCTGTTCACAGATTTCCTTATGGGCAGACACAAATTCTGCTCCCAGCAGTTCTTCCACCGGAACCAGTACATTCTCTTCTCCTGTGTAGTTTCTGTAGACTTCTTCCGGACAGATAAAAACATCTGCAGTGCCGGCTCCTGTCAGCGTGACCATTTTCATCTGGCTGGCATAGTCCAGTTCCCCGGAACTGTCCTGGCCCAAAAAAGCCACAGAGGTATCCAGCACATATTTATGCCGCCGGTTGTCATCTCCCCGATAAGCCTGGAAATGTTCCATCATCCCTGCATCCAGTTCTTTGCCGTTGATCACTGCCGCATAGAGCATGGTTTCATTGCGGAAGCTGTCTATCCACATACCGATTCCCACAATCAGCACAATAAGGCCTGCAACAGCGGCAATATGGAACTTATAATAACTCAGAATATATTCTGCTTTTTCACTTCCGCCCATGGATGCCAGTTTTTCACGCTCCAGTTCCCTTTTCTCTTTCTTCGTCATATCTGACTCGTGCTTTTTCTGAAATTTCGTATCCATAGCTCCTCCTGCTAACCGTTCTGCTCAGCGATTTTTTCCGCCAGCTCATTCAGATACACCCACCGCTCCATCTTTTCTTCCAGTTTGGCTTCTGCTTTCTCTTTTTCCGCCGCAAGCTCAGACAGCCGCAGAGAATTGGTGGCATGTTCCATCATGTCCTCTTCCAGCTTTTCCAGCTCTCTTTCCAGTTTTGCCACCTCTTCTTCTATAACCTCATATTCCCGCTGCTCTTTATAGGTGAATTTTAACTTTTTTTCTCCGTATCTGGGCTTGCCTCCGAGGGCCTCTCTGAGGGGTTTCTTCTCTGTCTCCCCCCTTTTTCCTTCTTTTCCGCCCCGCTCTTTCCTGGCCTTAAGGTAATCCAGATAACCTCCTTCATACTGCTGCAGACGTCCCTGTCCTTCAAAGGCAAATATTCTTCCGGCCACCCGCTCCAGAAAATAACGGTCGTGAGACACGGTAATCACAATTCCTTCAAAAGAGTCCAGATAGTCCTCCAGAATGCGTAAAGTCTGTATATCCAGGTCATTGGTGGGCTCGTCCAGAATCAGTACATTGGGCGCTCCCATCAGTACCCGCAGCAGATACAGCCTTCTGCGCTCCCCTCCGGACAGTTTTCCCACAGGCGTCCACTGCATATTGCCGTCAAACAGAAAACGTTCCATTAACATGGCCGCACTGATTTTTCCCTCGCCGGTATCCACATAGTCTCCTGCTTCCCTCACATAGTCAATGGCCCGGATGTTTTCCTCCATATGGGAATTATCCTGAGAAAAGTAACCGATCCGAATGGTCTCTCCCAGTTCCACGCTGCCTGTATCAGGCGTCACCTGACCCAGGATCAGTTTCAGCAGAGTGGATTTCCCGCAGCCGTTAGGGCCAATTACCCCAATGCGCTCTCCCCTCAGAAAAATATAAGTAAAATCCTGAATTAATTTCTGCTCTCCATAAGATTTGGAAAGGCTTTTCAGCTCAATGGTCTTTTTACCCATCCGGGTAAAGGCCGAAGACATCTCCACCTTTTTTTCTTCCGGGGGCCCGTCCTGAGCCAGCATGTCTTCGATCCG
>OFHM01000554.1_pt1 | contig 30929 bp, 26 predicted proteins | sample 1521311 | NCBI WGS metagenome assembly OFHM01 (sample SAMEA3504083, study PRJEB24116) | mouse gut metagenome | biome: mouse gut; feature: mouse-associated habitat; material: faeces | place: Denmark | collected 2011 | reverse complement strand
GACACGCTTGTATTTTTCTGCCATTTCGGTGTGGAATGCGTGCTGTTGAGCCATCTGATGAATCTCTCTCCCATGATTCTCTGGCATCACTCCTGCGCGGCGCCGTCCTCAGTGACGACGGTGTATACCGAGGAGCGCAGGCAGGGGACGGCGGTGTTCAGGGTCAGCAGTTTCGGGGATGTCTCACATCTGTATGCCGCGGGGGAGGAGCCGGCGTTTGCGGCGCGGTTCTGTGAGACATACGATTGTGCCGGAGAGCGCCATGACTGACACAGCAATACCGGGCAGAACAGGAAAAAGTGTTTTGTCCGGTATTTTTTCGGTTCAAAAGGGAACTGTGTCCTGCGGTACAGAAACACTCCGCGGGATTTTGTTTTATATAAAGTGATTGTGAATAATATGAGATCAACAGAAGGGAGAACAAAGTGAGATGAGTGGAACTGACAGAACAGATGAGATGAGACCGGTTGTGAAAGAATTTCTGCTGCGGGGGGAGATCGGGCGTATCGTCCCGTACGGAAACGGGCATATCAATGACACCTGCCTTGTGGAGATGCGTGAGGGAGAAGAGAATATAAAGTATATTCTTCAGCGGATTAATACTTCCATTTTCAGAGATCCGAAAGCGCTGATGGACAATATTACGGGGGTGACGCGTCATCTGAAGAAGAAGATCAGCGCAGCCGGGGGAGATGTGAGGCGGGAGACGCTGAGTGTGGTGGAAACCACGGCGGGCGGGAGTTTTTACCGTGCTCCGGACGGAGAATGCTACCGTGTATATGAATATATTGACGGTACGGAGAGTCTGGAACAGATCGAAAAACCGGAAGATTTCTGTGCGGCTGCGGAGGCGTTCGGCAATTTCCAGTACCTGCTCTCGGATTATCCCGCGGAGACGCTTCACGAGGTGATTCCTGATTTTCATAATACCGTAAAGCGGTATGAGCGGTTTCTTGCGGTGTTGCGTGAGGATCCTCTTGGGCGGGCGGCCGCAGTGTCCGCGGAAGTGGATTTTGTAAAGAAACGCGCAGACGGCATGGGGGAACTGCTCGGTCTTCTGGCGGACGGGCGGATTCCGCTGCGTGTGACGCACAATGACACAAAGCTCAATAACATTCTCCTGGACCCGGCGACAGGGAGAGGGGTGTGTATTATCGATCTGGACACCGTGATGCCCGGCACTTCCCTGTATGATTTCGGGGACGCTATCCGGTTTGGGGCCAGCACGGCGCTGGAAGATGAAGAGGATGTGAGCCTTGTGCATCTGAACACAGAGCTTTTTGCCTTCTATGTGCGCGGCTATGTGCGCGGATGCCGGGGAACACTTACGGAGATGGAGACTGCGATGCTTCCGGTGGGGGCGAGGCTTATGACGCTGGAGTGCGGAATGCGTTTCCTGACGGATTATCTGGAGGGAGACGTCTATTTTAAAATACACCGGAAGGGACACAACCTGGACCGCTGCCGCACGCAGTTTGCACTGGTGGCGGAAATGGAGCAGAAATGGGAGCAGATGAAGAAAATCGTCAGGGAAGAGGCGGCCCGGACGGGAAGAGACTGAAGGGAACGGGACAGGCAGGACGGGGTGAGCATATGAGTCAGACACAGACAGGGGAAAAAGAGCTCCTGAAAATATCCGTCCGCAATCTGGTGGAGTTTCTTTTGAAAGAGGGGGATATTGACAACCGCTACGGCAGACTTTTATCTTCCGCCGCAATGCAGGAGGGGAGCAGAATTCACCGGAAAATCCAGAAGCGCATGGGGCCGCATTATCAGGCGGAAGTGCCGCTTGGGATTGTGATTGAGGGCGTGGCGTACCGGCCGCTCTTAAATGCGTCGTCATCGCTTGCCGTTTTGATTACGGCAATCGGCGTCAGTTATCTGCTGCAAAATATTGCGCTTTTAATTTTTGGGGCAAACACAATTTCATTTGCATCGGTAGTTCCAATTCCGGCGATTGAACTGGCAGGCAAAAGCTTAACGATTACAGGAGAAGCTATCGTCACCATCGTCTTGTGCATTATTATTATGACGGCATTGACCCTGTTTATCAAAAAATCAAAGGCGGGACAGGCGATGCTTGCCGTTTCAGAGGATAAGGGAGCGGCGCAGTTAATGGGGATTCACGTCAATGGCACGATTGCGCTGACGTTTGCCATCGGTTCTGCGCTTGCCGCCGTTGCCGGGGTGCTGCTTTGCTCAGCGTATCCGACGCTGACGCCTTATACAGGGGCGATGCCGGGGATTAAAGCGTTTGTCGCAGCCGTTTTTGGCGGGATTGGTTCCATTCCGGGGGCTTTTATCGGCGGCGTGCTGCTTGGCGTAATTGAAATTTTTGGAAAAGCCTATATTTCTTCCCAGATGGCGGATGCGATTGTGTTTGGCGTGTTGATTATTATTCTAATCGTGAAGCCTACCGGCATTCTTGGCAAAAACATTCAAGAGAAAGTGTAGGTGGCAGAGTATGAAACAATTAAACAAAACGACAAAAAGCAATCTTCTTACATATGGCATGGTTGTGGCGCTTTTTGGGATTATGCAGGCGCTAGTTGCCACGGGAAATGTGTCCAGCCTTTTAAAAGGGCTTTTGGTGCCGCTTTGCGCCTATATTATCCTTGCGGTTTCGCTTAATCTGACGGTTGGCATTTTAGGGGAACTAAGCCTAGGCCATGCAGGGTTTATGTGCGTCGGCGCATTTACAAGCGCATTTTTCTCTAAATGCGTGGCGGACGCCATTCCTTTTGCAGGCATCCGTTATCTGCTGGCCCTTCTGATTGGGGCGGCGTCGGCCGGCATATGCGGGATTTTAATCGGCATCCCCGTACTTCGCTTAAAAGGGGATTATCTTGCCATTGTAACGCTTGCGTTCGGGGAAATTATAAAAAATATCGTCAATATATTATTTATCGGGAGAGATGAAAACGGATTCCATTTTTCCACAAAAGATTCCCTTTCCCTTGGTCTTTCGCCGGAAGGGGAAGTGATTGTAAACGGCCCTCAGGGAATAACCGGCACGCCTCAGGATTCTTCGTTTGCCGTTAGCGTGATTTTAATTTTAGTGACGTTATTTATCGTTTTAAACCTGATTCACTCAAGAAGCGGACGCGCAATTATGGCAATCCGCGATAACCGCATTGCGGCGGAGTCGGTTGGCATTCACATTACGAAATATAAGTTAATGGCGTTTTCCATTTCTGCGGCATTGGCAGGCATTGGCGGCGTAATCTATGCGCATAACCTTGCGACATTAACGGCGCAGCCGAAAAACTTTGGTTACAATATGTCGATTATGATTCTTGTGTTCGTCGTGCTTGGCGGGATTGGGAACATCAGAGGTTCCGTTATTGCGGCGATTGTCCTGACGCTTCTGCCGGAGATGCTGCGCGGCTTAAGCGATTACCGTATGTTAATCTATGCAGTTGTGTTAATTGCAATGATGTTGTTTAACTGGAGCCCGAAAGCGATTGAGCTGAGAGAAAAATTCTCTGCAAAATGGAAGCGCGGCAAACAAAAGGAGGCGTAGATATGGCATTATTAGAAGTGAAAAATCTTGGAATCTCCTTTGGAGGGCTTCGGGCGGTCAATGAGTTTCACTTAACGATTGAAAAAGGCCGCCTGTACGGGCTGATTGGGCCAAACGGCGCCGGGAAAACGACAGTGTTTAATCTTTTGACAGGCGTTTATAAGCCGGATGAGGGCGTTATTTTGCTAAATGGGGAAAACATGGTTGGCAAAAAGACGATTGACATCAATAAAGCCGGTATTGCAAGGACATTTCAAAATATCCGTCTTTTTAAGGAACTTTCCGTTAAAGACAATGTAAAAGCCGGGCTGCATAACCATTACGCCTATTCGACGTTAGAAGGCATTTTCCGTCTGCCGAAATTTTTTAAAGTGGAAAAAGAAATGGACAGCCGCGCCATGGAGCTTTTAAAGGTATTTGGCTTGGATCAGGAAGCGGATACGCTTGCGTCTAACCTGCCATATGGAAAACAGAGGAAATTAGAAATCACAAGGGCGCTTGCGACAGAGCCGAAGCTTCTGCTTTTAGATGAGCCTGCCGCCGGAATGAACCCGAACGAGACGAAAGAGCTGATGGAGACGATCCGTTTTGTCAGGGATAAATTTGACATGACGATTCTTTTAATTGAACATGACATGAAGCTTGTTTCCGGCATTTGTGAAGAATTGACGGTGCTGAATTTCGGGCAGGTTTTGTGTGAAGGAAAAGCGTCTGAGGTTTTAAACGATCCGGAAGTAATCAAGGCGTACTTAGGCGAATAGGAGGGCGGCAAAATGGCGATGCTTGAAATTAAAGATTTAGAAGTGTATTATGGCATGATTCAGGCGATAAAGGGCATTTCCTTTCAGGTAAATGAGGGGGAAGTCATTGCTTTAATCGGCGCAAATGGGGCGGGGAAGACGACAATTTTACACACGGTTACAGGTCTTTTGTCTCCTAAATGCGGTTCCGTTTTATTTGAAGGGAAAGACATTACAAAGGTTCCGGCGCATAAAATCGTCTCTCTTGGAATGGCGCATGTGCCGGAAGGGCGGCGCGTCTTTGCGGAACTGACCGTCTATGAAAACCTGAAGATGGGCGCATACACGAGAAAAGACAAAAATGAAATGGAACAGACGCTTGAAAGTGTGTATCAACGTTTCCCGCGTTTAAGGGAGCGGAAAAACCAGCTTGCCGGAACATTAAGCGGCGGGGAGCAGCAAATGCTTGCGATGGGAAGGGCGCTGATGTCGCATCCGAAAATTATCTTGATGGACGAACCTTCCATGGGGCTTTCTCCAATCCTTGTCAACCAGATTTTTGATATTATAGAAGAAGTCAGCAAAAGCGGGACGACCGTGCTTTTAGTGGAACAAAATGCAAAAAAAGCCCTTGCCATTGCAGATCGGGCATATGTCTTAGAGACTGGGAAGATCGTCTTAGAGGGAGACGCGGATCAACTGATGAATGACGATTCCATAAAAAAAGCGTATCTTGGAGAATAGGGGGAAAGCGGAATGGAACATGTGGTAATTACGATTGCAAGGCAGTACGGAAGCGGCGGCAGGACGGTCGGGAAAATGCTGGCAAAGGAGATGGGGATTCCCTATTACAGCAGTAATCTTCTTAAAATGGCTTCCGAAGAAAGCGGGATTAATGAGCAGTTGTTTGCCCAGTTAGATGAAAAATTGAAAAACAGCCCGTTTTTGCGTATGTCTACAGACCTTTACACAGGAGATTTGATTCCGCCGGAAAGCAGTGACTTTGTTTCCGCCAAAAATCTGTTTAACTATCAGGCAAAAGTGATGAAACGCCTTGCCGAAACGGAAAGCTGCGTCATTATCGGAAGGGCGGCGGACTTTATCTTAAAGGACTTTCAAAACGTTGTCAGCGTCTTTGTCCATGGTTCGAAAGAATTTAACTTAGCGCGCGCCATGGAGCAGAACAGCATGACGGAAGCGGAAATGGAGAAGTTTATCCAAAAAACCGACAAATACCGTGCGGAATATTATAAACATTATACGGGGCGGGACTGGACGGATGCGAGAAATTATGATCTTTGCCTAAACAGCAGTAAATTAGGCTTTGAGAAATGCGTAAAAGAGATTTTAGCTTATATAAAGGTGAGGTTCTAGCGGGAAGATGAAACAGTTAGCGTTAAGCGATGAAATATTATTGACAGTCGAAAAACCGGCAAGATACATTGGAAACGAGATTAACAGCATAAAGAAGCCTCTCGATGAAGTGAAGATCCGTTTTGCAATGTGTTTTCCTGACGTCTATGAGATTGGCATGTCCCATCTTGGCATCCAGATTTTATACGATATGTTTAATAAGCGGAAAGATATATTTTGCGAGCGTGTCTATTCCCCTTGGCCGGATTTGCATAAAATATTAAAAGAGCAAAAGATTCCGCTGTTTGCGTTAGAATCTCAGGACGCCGTCTGTGAGTTTGATTTTTTGGGGATTACCCTGCAATATGAAATGTGCTATACAAATGTCATACAGATATTAGATCTGTCGCAAATTCCTCTTTTTGCGAAAGACAGGATGGACGGCGATCTATTTGTAATTGGCGGTGGCCCCTGTGCGTATAATCCTGAGCCGTTAGCGGATTTTTTTGACTTGTTTTACATTGGAGAGGGCGAAACCAGTTATGATGCGTTGTTTGACCTTTATGTTGAATGGAAATCTTCGGGAGAAAGCCGGCGGGAATTTTTACGCCGCGCGGCAGGAATTGCGGGAATTTATGTCCCTTCTTTGTATCAGGCGGCGTATCACAGCGATGGGACGATTGCGGATTTTTCCCCAGTAGAAAATGGGGTTCCAAAAAAGGTGGAAAAGCAGGTTGTGCGGGAATTATCGGACGCCGTTTATCCCGAAAAGCCGCTTGTCCCGTTTCTTCAGGCAACGCAGGATCGCGCGGCGCTGGAAATCCAGCGTGGATGTATCCGCGGGTGCCGTTTCTGCCAAGCGGGCATGATTTACCGCCCGACGCGGGAAAAAGATGTGGAAACGTTAAAGAAATACGCTTACCTGATGTTAAAGAACACAGGTTATGATGAAATTTCCTTAAGTTCATTGAGCTCCTCAGATTATTCAGGCTTAAAGGAGCTTGTGTCTTATTTAATTGCGGAGTTTTATGGGCAGGGCGTAAACATTTCCCTGCCGTCTCTGCGGATTGATGCATTTTCTTTGGACGTGATGGAAAAAGTTCAGGACATTAAGAAAAGCAGCTTAACGTTTGCGCCGGAAGCAGGATCCCAGAGGTTACGCGATGTTATTAATAAGGGACTGACGGAAGAAGTGATTTTAGAGGGCGCGTCACAGGCGTTTGCAGGAGGCTGGCAGAAGGTGAAACTCTACTTTATGCTGGGCCTGCCGACGGAAACGGAAGAAGACCGTCAGGCAATCGCAAAATTGGCGGATCGGATTGCAAAATGTTATTACGAAATTCCAAAGGAGAAGCGGAGTGGCAAGTGCCAGATCACAATCAGCACATCATTTTTTGTCCCGAAACCATTTACGCCGTTCCAATGGGCGCCTATGTATGAAAAAGAACATTACCTTAACTGCGCAAAAACGGTAAATGAAGCGGTGAAGGGGCAGTTAAATAAAAAAAGCATCCGTTATAATTGGCATGAAGCGGACGTTACCGTGTTAGAAGGCATTTTGGCAAGAGGGGACCGGAAGCTCTCCGCCGTGATTTTGCGGGCGTATGAAAAAGGCTGTATGTTTGATGCGTGGAGTGATTTTTTTAAATACGATGCATGGATTGAGGCATTTGAAGAAACAGGCGTAGACCCTGGCTTTTATACTGTAAGGGAACGGCCGCTTGATGAAATTTTACCGTGGGATTTTATTGATTCAGGCGTGACGAAGGAGTTTTTAAAGAGGGAATACGCCCATGCGTTAGAAGGAGTGGTGACGAAAAACTGCAGGCAGCAGTGCAGCGGCTGCGGGGCGGGAAAATATCAGGGAGGTGTCTGCATTGAGAATACGGGTTAAATTCCGCAAATATGGCGCAATGAAATTTATCGGACATTTAGATATGATGCGGTATTTCCAAAGAGCAATCCGCCGGGCGCAAATTGACATTGCCTATTCCGAGGGCTTCCACCCGCATCCTCTGATGTCGTTTGCCGCGCCGCTTGGGGTCGGGATAACAAGTGACGGGGAGTATTTTGACATTTCCGTCCATTCCACAGACACTTCAGAAGGATCTCTCACCCGTTTAAATGAAGCGATGGCGGAAGGGGTGGAAGTCACCTCTTACCGCAGGCTTTCCGATTCCGATAAAAAGGCGATGTCGGCAGTCGCCGCTGCGGATTATGAATTGACGTTTCGGGAAAATTATGAAGTCCCTCAAATAGATTATGAAGCCGCGCTTGTTTCGTTTTTTGAGGAAAGGGACGAAATTCTTATTACGAAAAAGACGAAAAAAAGTGAAAAAACGATTGATTTAAAGAAGCTGGTTTATGCGTTTCGGATCGAACAAAAAGAGGGGCGCCCTTCTTTTTATCTGAAGGTCTGCGCCGGAAGTGAGGATAATGTTAAGCCGGAACTTGTGTTACGGGAATTTTTAGAATTTCATGGACTTTCGTTTTCTCCGGTTTCGGTACAGGTTCACCGTATAGACGTTTATGCGAACATAAATGGCGCATTAAAGTCTTTGGGTGAGATAGGAGAGGCCATTGAGTAAAAGGGTTGTTATTACAGAGGAAACGATTCGGGACGGCAGGTATCAGGTGATTGCTTTATTTGAGGACAACCGTCTGATTGAAGTTTCCTGCGCTGATGTAAAAGAGAGTTCCCTCCTTGGGAATATTTATATCGGAAAAGTGAAGCGGATTTTGGAAAAAATCGGCGCGGTTTTTGTGGAAATTATGCCGAACCAGATGACGTATCTGCCTTTTTCGGAAGCGGATCACGTCATTTGGACAAAACAGCAGCGCGCAGGAAAACTGACGGAAGGCGATGAAATCGTGGTTCAGGTAGTGAAAGAAGCGGTAAAGACGAAGGAGCCGAATGTTTCCGCGAATCTCAGTTTGAAGGGGAACGCCTTAGTCTTAACGACTGGAAACCGGAAATTAGGCGTTTCTAAGAAACTGGAAAGCAAAAAACGGACGCATTTAAAAGAGATGTTTGCCCAAAAGACGGGGAATGAGTTTGGTTTGGTCGTCCGCACGAATGCAGGAAATTATTCAGATGAACAGATTTTTGAAGAATACGAAGCCATTTTAAAGCAGTATCAGAATATACGGGACTATTGCAGGCATCGGACGTGTTATAGCTGTCTTTCACGTGGGGATTCCCATGTAGTTTCAAGGGTCAGGGATTATTTGTCTATGGGGTTAGAGAAGATTGTGACAGATGACCAGACGGTTTATGAGGAATTAAACGCAGCGTTTTCAAAGGAAGCCCCGATTGCATTCTATGAAGATTCGATGTTGTCTTTGACGGCTTTGTATGGGTTAAGGACGAAGTTAGGGGAAGCGCTTGGGGAACGCGTCCGCTTAAAGTCAGGCGCTTATTTGGTGATCCAGCCTACGGAAGCGCTGACGGTGATTGATGTAAACAGTGGGAAGTGCATTAAAGGGAATGCAGAGGATTTTTACTTAAAGATTAATTTAGAAGCGGCGGAAGAAATTGCAAGACAGATTCGGCTGCGGAATATTTCCGGAATTTGCGTAGTGGATTTTATCAATATGGATACCGGAGAGGCAGGCCGGACGCTGGCAAAGGCTTTGCGGCATTGGCTGGCAAAAGATACGGTTCCGGCAGTCTTTGTGGACTATACGAAACTTGGGTTAGCGGAAATTACGAGAAAAAAAGTCAGGAAGCCGCTTTGGGAGCAGGTAGGGAAAAGGGTCTTTTGACTGGATGATTGTTTTTGAACGGCAGGCATGAAACTAAGACAGCCATTGGGGCTGTATATAAGATTATAAATGAGAATAGGGACAGCGTTTCACGTTTGGGCGTCTGTTATTTTTTAAGAGCTTTCGGGCTTCACTTTGTGAAGCTTAGAGGGTTCTTTTTTTAGAGAACTATTGAAAAAAATGAATATTGTTTGTATAATTATTAAGATAGATGTATATATTTTTTATCCGGCTGGCATCAGGGTTTAAGTGGCGTTATGTAAATAAGATTCATTTCTATATAGTTTAGGCAAAACTTTTGCCGGCAATGGATTGAAGCGTTATTTTTATAGGCGAGATGAGAGAGGGGGTATGTAAGTTCTGTAATTTTAATATATTGAAAAGGAGTTTATGAGTATTCATTTCGCTGGGAAAAGAGAAGGATCAGAAAGGTTTATGTAATTTATGGTTTTAATGGCAGACAGCCAGCGCTGCCAAAAGGTTATGGAGGTATGATTATGAAAGCAAAAATGATACATAAGAAATGGGAAAAGATCATTTCTTGTTTGACTGCCACGGCGATTATGTTGCAGTTGTTTTTGCCTGTGTCATTGACTGCATGGGCAAAAGAAGGCCAAGAGCGGACGGAAGAAACCATTATTCATGCAGAGGAGTACGGGGCAGATCCGTATGGATTGAAAGATAGCGCGCAGGCAATCCAGCGGGCGTTTGAGGCTGCCAGAGAAGCGAAAGAAGCAGGAGCCGCAAAAGTAGTGGTGGATTTTCCAAAAGGAGAATACCATATTTATAAAGATTATGCAGAGAAAAGGGAGTATCACACTTCCAACACAAACAGCATTGAAAGCCCGGAAAAGACAATCGGGCTTTTAATTGAAGATCAGAGCGATTTTACATTGCGGGGCAACGGCTCTTTGTTTCTTTTACATGGGAATATGATGGCGCTTGCGGTTGTGGATTCCAGAAATGTCACGTTGGAGGATTTTTCATGGGATTTTGCAGTTCCCACTGTTTCAGAGATGACCATTGCAGATATGGGGGAAGAAGACGGGAAGCCATATACGGATTTTTATATCCCGAAGTGTTTTCCCTATGAAATAACGGGAACGACGATCCAGTGGCACAGTGAGCCAAGCCCGTATACAGGCGAATATTACTGGACGGAAGAAGGAATCCACAGGGCTTATTCAGTTGTCGCGTATCAGCCGGATGATGAAATGACAAGGGCTTATTTTACTAACGATACGCCTTTTGGCGGCGTGTCCAATATCCGCGCGTTAGATGGGACCGATGGGACGGTGGTAAGGGTTACCTATAACAGCGCGCGTCCGCAAATGCAGAAAAAGGGCATGGTTTTAGAGCTTGCCAGCAGCACATACAGAGAGACGGCGGGAGCTTTTACATGGGAAAGTGAGAATGTCACTGCAAGAAACGTAAACGTTCATTTTATGCACGGCTTTGGCTGGCTGATACAAATGAGCAAAGATGTTTATTATTATAATTGTAATTTAATGCCTAGGGATAATTCAGGGCATATTACTGTAAGTTATGCAGACGGGATTCACGCATCTGGGGCCGCAGGGGATTTAGTAATTGAAAATTGTAATTTTTCCAATACGCACGACGATCCCATTAACCTTCATGGGACATTTACCAGAGTGGAGGAAAGAAAGGATGCGCATACGCTTAAGTTAAAGTATATCCATACCCAGCAGGGCGGATTTCCACAGTACCATTCAGGGGATAAAGTAGCGTTTTTTACAAGAGACACTTTAGAATCAACAGACAGTGAGACGTTGTATACTGTGGAAGAAGTGATTTCAAACCCCGGAGAGTCTGGCAACGATCTGCGTACCATGGAGATTCGCTTTACGGAGGAACTGCCGGAGAATCTGAGTGATAAAATAGGGAATGAGCCGAAATATGTGGCAGAAAATGTTACGTTTGCGCCGTCAGTTGAAATCCGCGGCTGCACTTTTAAAAATGTCCCGACCCGCGGAATCCTTTGTACGACTAGGAATCCGGTTATCATTGAAGATAACACATTTTTAAATATGTCGATGGCTACGATATTTTTGTCAAATGATTCCAACGAATGGTATGAGTCTGGCCCTATCCGTGATATGACAATCCGCAACAATACTTTTTATGTAAAGACAGTCGGAAGGACGTCATGGGAATATGCGCCGGCCGTCTATGTCCATCCGGTGACAAAAGGAGGCGGACTGCCTTCTGAGGACAATCCAATCCATAAAAATATTTTGATTGAAGGCAATACGTTCCATATGGACGTAGACACTGTTGTGAAGGCAGAGAGCGTGGAAAATTTAACAATCCGCAATAATACGATTGTCAGGACGAATCCTGATATTTCGTTGGAAATTTCTGCATCTGAAACGGATTTGGGCATTGGAGAAACAGGCAGTCTTCATGTGTCGGCAGATGGCAGTTCCAATAGTGGCGTAACGGATAATGTTTATGAATTTACGAAATGCAAAAATGTCATTTTGGAAGGCAATACATATGACGATGGCTTAAAACGTTATGCGGTTTTAAGCGGAATGCGGGAAGAAAATCTTTTGAACCATGATTCCGATATTCAGGTTGTTTCCGACCGTGGTTTGTCTCCGTCTGATCCGGTAGGGAAGATCTGTTATGCAAGCGCAGATCCTGAGGTGGTTTATGTGGATCAGTCAGGACAGTATACTGCGCGCAAGGAAGGGACAGCGGATATTTTTGCTTATTATGAATGGAACGGAACATTTGCGCGATCGAACAGAATCCCGGTAACGGTAAGCGCAGGGCAGGCGCCGCCGGAAGATATAAAAATTGACGGAGATGACACGGTTATCTTAGACCGCATTGGAGCTTCTCATACATTTACAGTTACAGGATCAGAAAATGCGCAGGTTACATGGACCGTAGTGGATTTTGTGACTGGAAGGGAGACGGATGCGGCGCAGATCGATGAAAATGGCGTACTGACTGCAAACAGAAATGGAGCAGTTTGGGTGAAAGCTTCTTTCGGGGGAAAGTCTGACAAAAAAGCGGTAATCCTTGCGATCCCAAAAGTGGAGGGGAAAAATCCACTTATGACAATTACAAGGGAAAATGCCCAAAAATACCAGATGGAAAAGAAACGCGTGACGATTGAGATGGAACAGGGCGATTTGTATGAAGGAACAAATACGGTTAAGAATCTGTTCTTATTCGATATACCGGAGACATTGGACAAAAATGATTTTCGGGCGGTGGTTACGATGGAGGGGCTTCCGGTAAAAGAATCAGGGCAGTGGGACACGGCGTCTTTTGTTCTTTACAAAGATGACGATAATTATTTGACAGTAGGGAAGAAGTCCCATAAAAAGGGGATTGCCTTTGTAAAAGAAGTAAGCGCCCGCGCAACAGAAGAAGAGGAAGACGCGGAAGATAATAATCAGGTCACAAAGGCTGTCTTTGGATTTCATAAACAAAACAACAGTATTTCGGTTGACTATAAAATTGACGGGTCGGACGAATGGCATCAGCTTAAGAATGTGACAGATATGGACTTCGGGCAGAATTTCAAAATAGGGTTTGCCGGCTGGGTTTCAAATCTCAGAGGAAAAAATTTAGTGTGTTCTGATTTGCATATAGGTTCTGGAAGCGCATCTTATGAAGAGTTGCTTGGGCAGGAAGCGATTTCATTCTTGGATTTTTTAGACAATCCTCTGCCGGAAGCGTCTAATGTAAGATTGGATCAGGCTTCTTACCAAGTGGGGGATACCGCAAACGTAACATTTGATTTTCTGGATGCCGATGAGGATACGCATGGGGAATCTTTGTACCGTTTTACATGTGTGGACGAAAATGGCAAAATCTGGGAGGAAGTGGGCAAGTCGCCGTCTGCGGTAATTATGCAGGCAGGTGAATTGACGTGTACGGTGTATCCTGTAGATGAATTGGGCTGTGTAGGAGAGCCGGCCTTAAGCCAGCCGGTAACAGTAAGTTCGCCAGAGAATGGAGCTGCAATTACTGAATTAAAGTTTAATGGAGACGTTTTATACCAGTTTGGCCAGACGCAGAAGGAATTTGACATATCGGTTCCTGCGGAGCTTTCTAAAGCAGTGATTGAATACCGGAATCATTCTGGTGACGTTACCATAAATGGAAACGCTGCATCAAATCCTGCAGTCGTAAATATAGAGAATCTGAATGAACTTACTATAGCATGTGGGGAGGAAACGTTTCTTATCCGGCTTCATGCGATTCAGGATAATTATGCGGAACTGACAGGAATATCCATAGAAGATTTATCCTTTGAACCGGACTCTTTGTCCGACGGCAGTTGGTTTTTGAATGCGGACGGCAGTGTTTCGGAAGCGGAATTAAAACTAACGGCAGATGAGCGGATCGGGAAGGTTGAGCTTTTTGGCGGATATGGACGTAAGGAAATTGCGTTGACGAAAACTGGGAATGTCTGGACGGGCCGGCTTAACTTTGTAAATGGACTGAATTCTTATTATATACGCGCAGTGGCAAAAGATGGAATTACAGAAAAACAGTATCAGACGCATGTCAATTATGCCGCTTCCACAAATGCGCGTCTGGCAGGCATTAAGGTGGACAATGTTTCTGTCGGGGAATTTAACCATGACGGAAAACGGATGCGCAGAACCTTAGAGGAAGGAAGCGATTCGGCGCGGATAGAGGTAGAAAAAGGCAATGCGGCCAATGTCTGTATTTTGTCAGGCGATCAGATGGTAGAAGGAACGAGCGCAGAAATTAGCGGCCTCGTATCCGGAAGCAATGAGATCCGCATTATTGCAAAGGCTGCTGACGGGACGCGTCTTTTGTATACGCTTCTGTTGATTGTGCCAGATGTGTCTAATGCAGAGCTTTTCGATTTGTCTATTAATGGTGAGAGCGTTTTTGACGCTGTCGAAGATGGCGCAGTTTCTTGGCTTCTGGAAGAAGATCAGATCACAGTGAAAGCTGTTGCGGAAGATAGCCGCGCAGTTGTAAATTTACAGACGAATACAGAGCGTAAGACACAGCAGGGCAGCGTTGAAAAAGAGATTGATTTATTTGAAGGAAGCAATGATGTATCCGTCCATGTGACGTCATTAGACGGCAAAGAGACGAAAACTTACCGGATTAACTGTGAGAAGGGCATTTATCTGTCAGATCTCACATATGAGCCGGACTCGACAGTCGGGTATGGATCTATCATGCGGGATAAAGCTTCTTCAGGAAAGTCTATCCGCCTTACTGGGGAAGATGGGAATCCTGTAAGTTATGAAAAAGGAATCGGCGCACACGCCAATTCTGAAATCACCTATGATATAAGCGCGTTTGCTTCTAAAGTTTTGCATGGAGCGGTAGGCGTAGATTACGAAAAACGCAATAGCCAGTATGCCGCGTTGGAATTTTCTGTTTTGGCGGAAGATGGGTCAAAGCTGTTTGAGAGTGGCAGAATGAATGGCTCAACGCCATTGGAAGGATTTACATTGAATCTTACAGACGTCGGAGCCGTTACGTTAAAAGTAATTCAGCAAAATAATAACTATGACGCCCACGCAGACTGGGCAGAGATGAAACTGTCATTGTCTTTTGCGGATAAACCGCAGGAATTGGCAGACGTTACGGAATTGACAGAGTCGCTTATTCAGGCAAATGGAATAGACTTTTCCACTTGTACGCCAGAACAGGCTGAAGTTGTTTTGCAGGCGGTAAAAGACGCGGAAGCATTATGGGAGAGGGTGAAAAAAGGAGAGTCAGTCTCCCAAAGTGAGATTAGCGCCGCAAATGAACGCTTACAAACAGAATTAGAGAAAGTTGGCATAAATGTTTCAGAGGCTGTGGACTTAGCAGACTGTACTATCACGTTAGACCCAGAATCCTGCATCTATAATGGCAAACCACAGTGTCCGAAAGTGACGGTGGAATATGAGGGGAAAGCAGTCCCGGAAACAAAATACAGTGTAGAATATTCCAATAATATAGAGCCGGGGACGGCAACGGTGACAATAACGGCAGCCGGAAGCGGATATAAAGGAACGGCAACGAAAGAATTTGAAATTACGAAAGGACAGGAGTCTGGGAAGATTGATTTAAAAGACTGTAGTGTTACGTTACAGCCAAAATCTTTCGTTTATAATGGGAAGCCGCAGCAGCCGTCAGTCGCGGTAAAGTATAAAGGCAAGACAGTTCCTAAGACAGAATATAAAGTGAGTTATAAAAATAATACCAATGCGGGAAATGCCGCGAAAGTGATTCTTACAGCCAACAATAAGAATTACGCCGGAAGCAAAACCGCGCAGTTTTCTATTGGAAGGAAACCATTGGCAGTTTCTATGGTAAAAATGGAACGTAATTTTAAGTGGGAGAGCGGCAGGCCAATCCGGCCGTCGGTAAGCGTGAAGAATGGACAGATTACGTTGAGAGAAGGAACGGATTATATAGCCGCTTATCCAAAGACAAGCGCGGACATTGGAGATTACACAGTGACAATTACCGGAAAGGGAAATTATACATCAGTTGTGAATATGAAGTTTTGTGTTTTTGCGCCACTAGGAGAGACTTGTACGGCTGGCAGTATGAAATATAAGTTTACAAGCGCATCGACAGTTATGCTGACAGGAACAGGCAATAAAAAGATTTCCTCTTTGAAGGTAAAAAATACGGTTAAAATTGGCGGAAAAACATTTCAGATTACGGCTATTGGGACGAATGCGTTTAAAGGAAGCAAGCGGCTGAAAAAAGTTACGCTGGGAGCGAATCTAGAAATCATCGGGAAAGGCGCTTTTTACAACTGCCGGAAATTGTCCAGCATACAGTTGAAAGGAAAGAAAGTTAAAACAATAGGAAAGAAAGCCATCAAAGGCATTAAAAAGAAAGCAGTAATCAAAATTCCGAAAAGTAAAAAGAAAGCGTATAAAAAGCTCTTTAAGAGGTCCACTGGCTATAAGAAATCGATGAAAATAAAAGCTGTGAAATAAAATTGGCAGTAAGAAATTGACATTACATTGTATGAGATGTAAAATAAAAGAGAGTAGGAGGTGTAAATCAATGGATATTCCGGGTTTATCTATGGCGCTCGCGCAGACGAAAGCGCAGAGTGATTTCAGTGTGGCAATGTTAAGCAAAGCGATGGATTTAGGGGAAATGCTTGGCGAAGGCATGGTAGATATGATAGATTCTGCCGCAATGGAACATTCTGTTACGCCTTATCTTGGCGGCAATATTGACATTTCGGTATAAGATGCTATGAATTACGGCGCGGCTGCGGCGGGTTTTCCCGCCTGCAGCCATTATTTTTGCAAAAGCGGATAGATGATTTTTAACGTTTTTTTCTGTAAAGCAGGATCTTTACAAAAAAGCTGTAAGGCAATTTCTGCGGAAACAGGCGTAATGCAGTTTGTATCCTGCAAAAATCGTATATGGCTTTGGGAGGGGCGCTCCGATAAAATGCCTAAAACAGCTTCATTCAGGCTGTGGAAATGGCTGATTAAGCGGGGATATTCCCAAATTGCATCCAAAATACAGTTTCCATAACGTTCTTTTTCAAAAGCGCATGTGGAAATAATCTGCATACAAATCCTAAGCTCTCCCGTCACATCAGATGCTTCCATCAGCACATCGGGCCGCTTTTGGTAATATTCCAAAAAATATTCTTTCGCGCCTTCATAATTTTTCTTGGCAAAAAATTCTGCTAAATGTTCTTTTAGGACAGTTGTTTCATATTTTTCCCCCACCATGCCGACCATACATTCACAGACGCGCAGCTTGTGGCAATGAATCCAGACAGTCTGGAGAAATTCCGACAAAAAACCAAACAGACGTTTCTGATAACCGTTATATCCAGTCATATCTGTCCGTTTCTGCGCTTCAAACAGAATGTCAAACAGCCATTCGCAATAGGCGTCATAGGAATCTTTTGCAGTTACAAAAATATTCCCGAAATAAGTATGCGGGCCTTTCAGCAGTTGATCAAAGGCATTGACATAAGAAGGGAACTTTTCTTTTAGAACCTCTCTGGTTGTGTAAAGATCTTTCACATGATGGTTTTCCCCAAATCCCTTTTCGTAGGAACAGGTCAGCGTCAGTAATTTTGTCGTGACCATATCATACTCCATACATAGTTTTTCTAATTGCGGTTCTGTGAAAATGGAGCCGGTTTGATTTAATAAATACCGTCTGTAATGGCAGATTCCAATGTAATCTGCGCTCTGGTAATTTTTCCAAATCCAGTATAATCCGGTTAATTCACAAAAATATGGGTTAAGGGCAGAAATGGAATCCCCTGTGTCATCTCCAAGGAAACCAAGTGATGCTGCATTTGCCCGCCCTACCTGAAGCGGGACATACATCGGATCTTTTGGGGGCGTAAATGGTTTGTGCGCCATAACAAAAATTCGGACAGACATAAGCTTTGACAACTCCTTTTTTCTCGTTCGAAATGTAAATATTAACTATACGTTTTCTTTTTTTTCTTTCACAATAGAAATAACTGCGAGCGCAGCGTTGACTGTGCACCATGCCGCCCATATGTTTAGATCTGAAAAGCTTCCGGCTAAAACAAATCCTGCCAGAGCTCCGATTCCGAACAGAATGCACAAGGCAATGTTTCCGCCGTTTTCTTTCTGTTGCCTTGTAGCAATGGATACAATGCCTCCGGCAAGCATCATTACGGCTAAAAGAATTCCTCCACTGCCGCTTTTTTCTCCATTTGCAAGCAAAGCGTTGGAGATTCCGGCGGCGCAGGATTGGAACGCGACCAGAAAAAACAGAAGAATTGAAAGTATTCCAGAGACTAGCTTCCATGTTTTCATATCTTGTCATTCCCCTTTTCCTTTTATAGTGGTTAAAATTATATCATATCTTTTAAATTATGAAAATAATTATTCTTTTCTTGTGTTTCTTATGAAAAGATAATTTTACAAAAGAGCATTTTTATTTCAGTAAAAATTTACGAATTAATAGGTAATGGAGGAACAGCTGGGACAAACAAAGCGTTTGCTGGAAGACTGTTAGAAAGTAAAGGCGGGTATTGCATGACATAAAAACGCCTTTAACGGTAATGCTAAGATATTTGGAAATTATGCGAAGCTGACAAAAATAAGCTCTTGAAAACAGACCTGCCTGAAAAGGGCAGAGTGTGGCGGGTGAGAAGCGCTTTGTAACGTTAAAAAACCTATGCGGCGTAAAACGGCATAGGTTTTTTGTTTAGATCATATTAAGATTCGGGCATATGAATGATGGAAATAGCATTCACTGCAAGTTCCATGCTTTGTCACCTTGCTGGCATCTGAAATCCGGCAAGAGCCTTGTTTAAATAATCGTTAAATGGCTTCATAATTTGGAACAGTCCAGCGGCTTTTGCAAGAAACGCCTCAGCATCGATTAGTTCTTCGTCTTTGACCGGATATTCGAGATACCAGCTTTTCAATTTTAGGTATTCTGCCTGTGGGTGTTCTTTTTCATATCCGGCAGGGACTTTTTTTAGCGTGGTTCCCTGTACAGTAAAATTTTTTTCAAACTCCGGCTCATGGATAATACGCTCTAATTCTTCTCCGTGTTGAACAATATAATCCCGCGTCATCTTCGTTGCCTCTTTGAACATATCCGCAAATAAGCCGCCGCCTAAAAAAGATTGATTGCCGGATTTTATCATAAGATAATAGCCGACTGGGATTGGAAGCTTTCCTTGTGAGGAAATATGCGCGCGGAAAGCCGGATTATATGGTGATTTATCGTGGCTGAAACGGGTATCTCTCGCCAATTTAAAGGTTAGGTTTTTGGGTTCATTATGCAGTACGCTGCTGTCAAATTTACCAATACGAAGGATTAAAGATTCAATCACTGCTTCAAATTCTGTGTCCGCCGCCTTTTTTTCCATTTTATGTGAGTGGTACCATTCCCGGTTATTATTTTCGTTTAAATCGGAAAGGTATTGTAAGATAAGCTGTGTATTCATTTGTAACACCTCCTAGGCATTTTTGACGACGGAATAAGACGTTCCGTCTAAAAATTTCTGAATGAATTTTGTCAGGCTTTCAGGGGACTGATAGGTTTTGCAAAAGGAGAATTTCTGTGAAAGATCGTCAATCTCCTCCATAGCTTCTTTTACTTCCACCATAGTTTCCATAGGGACGGCCGTTGTGAAGTATAACTGCGAAGGATTGATCCTATGGTTTTTAATGGCATAATTTACCCTGTGTTTACAGCGGCACGTTCCATTGCCATATTCCCCGCAGTATTCTTTTAAGAAGTCCGCCATTTTACTGCGGATTCTTGAAAGCCGCTGCCGGTAGGCTTCAGGAGTAATGCCTAAAATATCCCCGGCGATCCGGCTGTCTGCTTTGAACATGGTTCCTAAAATAAAGATACATCTGCTTTCAGCATCAAGGCATTGGAGCATAACATTGGCGCAGGACAGTTTGAGTTCTTCCGCTAAAATGGATTGTTCCACATTTTGCATCAAATCCGGCACATCGTCGATTTTCCCGTTTTTAATGTCATTTCCATAAAATTCAAAACTGAGTGGAAATTTTGCAAACATATGCTTTTGATAGTTTTTTAAATGGTTTGCCGCAATACGGAAAACCCAAGTGGAAAAGGCGCTTTCACCTTTGAAAGAGGACAGCCGCGTTATGATCTTCAATAGAATGTCCTGAGTGGCGTCCTCAGCGTCAGGGAAAGAGCCAAGCATACGCAAAGATAGGTTAAATACTAAATCTTGCACGCTTAAAATCACGGTTTCCAGAGATTCTTTGTCTCCGGCAGTAGCTTTTTCAATCAAAGCCAACAGTTCTTCGTTTGTTATATGTTTCATGGCTTTTTACCTCCTATATAAGATTAGACAGACAAGAGCCTGCCGTGTGACAGAAAAAATGAAAAATTTTTACTTTCTTGAGTTTAGGCGTTTCATCGCTTTTTTGTTCTATGGCATCGAACGCAGATATTTAAGTTTTGAAACGCGCGCATCTATTATACGCGGATCGCTTGAGAACAGCAAGAGACAGCAGATGATGCACACGAGAGGTTTTTTCAGGAGAGTTTAAGATAATTTAAAAGAAATGAAATCTGTCTGAATTCCTTCTAAATTTATGGAAAAATGATCAAATAAAGCCGGTTTAGAGAGATAAAGATCATAACGCTGTCCCTGTTTGCATAAAATACACTAATATCACACAGTAAGGTAACTGCAATGAAAAGCCTAACCCACAAACTACACCCATTTTTATGTGTATTGCTTCTTATATCCTGTCTGATTACATTCACGTCCCCAAACATTTCCTGTCTGGCTCGTCAAACCCAGACAACCCCAGAGCCAAGCCAGCTGTACGCCCAGTCCGCCGTCCTAATGGATGCCGATTCCGGGCGTATTTTATACGAAAAAAAAGGAACTGCCGTTCTGCCAATGGCAAGCACTACAAAGATTATGACTTGTATTTTAACCTTGGAAAACGCAGATCCAGAAAACATGGTGGAAGTGTCAGACTATGCCGCATCTATGCCGAAAGTGAAACTTTACATGAAAAAAGGGGAAACCTACCGTTTAAAAGATCTCTTATATTCCCTGATGTTAGAATCCCATAATGACTCTGCTGTAGCCATTGCAGAACATATCGGCGGAAGCGTGGAAGGATTTGCAGATTTGATGAATGAAAAAGCCGTTGAAATTGGCTGTAAAAATACATATTTCATTACTCCAAACGGATTAGACGCACAAAAAGAAATCCAATCCAAAGACGGAAGCGCACAGACCGTCGCCCATTCCACTACTGCGGAAGATTTGGCTTTAATTATGAGTTATTGTATCAAAAAATCCCCAAAAAAAGATGAATTTTTAGAAATTACCCGCGCCCCGTCGCACTCGTTTTCCAATTCAGACGGCACACGCAGTTTCACTTGTAACAACCACAATGCCTTTTTAACCATGATGGAAGGCGCGCTTTCTGGAAAAACAGGCTTTACCGGAAAAGCAGGGTACTGTTACGTCGGCGCATTAGAGCGTGACGGGAGAACCTTTGTCGTAGCCCTTCTTGCGTGCGGCTGGCCAAACAACAAAACTTATAAATGGAAAGATGCCCGCAAACTGATGGAGTACGGCATTTCGAATTACAACATCACAGATTTATCCAGCCAGCCTGTGTTAAAAGAATGGTTAAAGCCAATTCCGGTTGCCGGCGCGCAGACAAAGCAGCTTTTTCAGGAAGCGGAAGTGGAAGTGTATCTCAAGGAACAGGAGGACGCCCCGACCTTGCTTATGAAACATGATGAACGTCCAAACGTTACCTGTGAGGTAAAAACCCAGTTGGACGCTCCCGTGAAAAAAGGGGAAAAAGTGGGAAAAATCCAATATTCCGTAGACGGGAAACTTATCTGGGAACGCCCTATCTATGCAGGGAAAACCATTTCTAAAACGACGTATCAGTGGTTCTTTCTAAAAACTCTTCAAAATTATTTTTCTTGAAAATGAGAAAAACTATTGAAAATTTATGCGAAACAATATACAATTACTCTAGCAAATTTTTAAATTTATCAAAATAGATGGAGGGCAAAAAATGAGCAGTAGCAACAACAGCTTGGCAATGCAGCGCATTGTGAAGTTACTCGATGAGAGCAGTTTTATGGAAATTGGCGCTCTTGTCACAGCAAGAAGCACAGATTTTAACTTGTCAAACACAGACACCCCGTCCGACGGCGTTATCACGGGACATGGTTTGATTGACGGCAATCTGGTATTTGTGTATAGTCAGGACGCTTCCGTATTAAATGGGACCATAGGAGAAATGCACGCGAAAAAAATTGCGTCCGTATATGACATGGCAGTGAAAATGGGCGCGCCTGTCATTGGATTTTTAGACTGCGCCGGAATCCGCCTTCAGGAATCCGTAGACGCATTGGATGCATTAGGGAAAATTTATTTAAAAGAAGCGGAAGCATCCGGCGTAATTTTACAAATCTCAGCCGTGTTCGGCTCATGCGGCGGTGGACTGGCCACAGTGCCCGCTCTTTGCGACTTCAATTTCATTGAAACTTCTAAAGGCAAAATGTTTGTCAATTCCCCAAATGCCATTGAAGGCAACCGCATAGACAAATGTGACACTTCTGCGCCGGAATACCAGTCAAAAGAAACCGGATGCGTAGATCAAATTGGAACGGAAGACGAAATTTTAGAGTCCATACGTGAATTAGTGTGTATGCTTCCGGGCAACAGCGGCATGGGCGGCCTGACGGAAGAATGCGCAGACGATTTAAACCGAGTTTCTGAAAATCTGGCTGGCATGAAAGGCGATCCGCGTTACATATTGAGCGAAATTGCAGACGGCAATCTGTTTTTTGAAACGAAAAGAGACTATGCAAAAGACATGGTGACAGGCTTTATCCGGTTAAATGGGACAACCGTCGGAGCCGTTGCGAACTGCGTGGAAGTTTATGACGAAGAAGGCAAGAAAACGGAAGAATTTTCAAATGTCTTAAGCGCAAGGGGATGCGGCAAAGCCGCAGAATTTGTAAATTTCTGCGATGCGTTTGACATTCCGGTGGTGACTTTTACAAACGTGAAAGGCTATAAAACCTGTAAATGCGCAGAAAATAACCTTGCAAAAGCAATGGCAAAACTGACCTACGCATTTTCCAACGCAAACGTTCCTAAAGTAAACGTGATTATGGGAGAGGCTTACGGAAGCGCATATGTGGCCATGAACTCCAAAGCAATCGGCGCAGATTTAGTCTATGCGTGGGAAGATGCAAAAATCGGCATGATGGAAGCGGATCTTGCCGCTAAAATCATGTATGCAGACGCCAGCGCAGAAGAATTGGCAAAAAAATCAAAAGAATACGACGAATTGCAGTCAAGCGCGCTTTCCGCGGCAAAAAGAGGATATGTAGATTTAATCATCGAGCCGGAGACGACCAGAAAATACTTAATTGCGGCATTTGAAATGCTCTATACCAAAAGCATTCCGGAGTCTTTGAAAAAACATGGTACAAAATAATAGAAAGGTGAAGTTTCATGAAGAAAAAAATAATTCTGATTGCCGCCATGTGCTTAATGATCTTTGGTTTGGCGGCATGTTCAAAAACGGATCCGACAACAGTTGACTATAATGGGCATACATACGAAGAATTGCAGACGAATTGCCAAGGGACGGTACAGACGCTTGCATATCTGACGGAGGAAGATAAATCCTACTATATGTCAAATGGCGCAGAAACTGTTGTGAATCTAATTAACCGATGGGACGAAGCCGTGGAAGAATATGGCGCGTTTCTTGAGTTTGGCGATTTTGAAGTTACTAAATCCGGCAAAACCCTTACAGCGGCGCAGACGCTCCATATGGCGGAACGCGATGCAGTTCTTACATATGTTTACACATATCATTCCATGGAAGTGGAAGACATCACGATTGACGGCGTATATACCGTTGGCGAGAAAATGTCCACTGCGCTGATGAATACCGTAATGGGAATTGGAATCGTATTTGTTGTATTAATCATTATCTGCCTGTTGATTTTCTGCTTTAACATTTTCCCGTATTTAGAGAAAAAGAAGGCGGCAAAGAAAGCTCCGGCTCAGGATGTTGTTTCACAGATTGAAGCCCGCGAAGAAAAACAGGCGGCAGAAGAAGAAGCGGAAGAAGACGATGGAGAGCTTGTCGCAGTAATTGCGGCGGCGATTGCAGCATCAGAAGGAGCGGCTTCCACCGACGGGTTTGTAGTGCGTTCCATTCGTAGAAGATAAGAAAAATAAAATTTTAGGAGGAATTATTCAATGAAAAATTATACAATCACCGTAAATGGAAATGTTTATGACGTTACTGTTGAGGAAGGCGGCGCAGGAGCAGGCGTATCGGCGCCAGCTCCAAGAAAGATGGCGGCAGCTCCGAAGAAACCGGCAGCCCCGGCGGCTCCGGCAGCATCCGGCGGAGCAGGAAGCATCAAAATCGAAGCAAAAGCGGCCGGAAAAGTATTTAAAATCGAAGCAAATCCGGGAAAAGCCATTAAAAAAGGCGATCCGGTCTTAATTCTTGAAGTTATGAAAATGGAGACTCCTGTCGTTGCGCCGGAAGACGGAACCGTTGCAAGCATTGACGTTGCCGTAGGAGATCAGGTGGAATCAGGGGCATTATTAGCAACATTAAACAAATAAGCAGGAGGTTGAAAGACAATGTCATATATTCTCGATACAATGGGGAATCTCCTGCATCAGACTGCATTTTTAAATCTGACGTGGGGCAATTACCTCATGATCGCAGTTGCCTGTCTGTTCCTATATCTGGCGATTGCAAGAGGCTATGAGCCATTACTTCTTGTCCCGATTGCTTTCGGTATGCTTCTGGTAAATATTTACCCGGACATTATCGCAAGCCCGGAAGAAACAAGCAATGGCATCGGCGGTTTACTACATTATTTCTATTTAATGGACGAATGGTCCATTCTGCCGTCCCTGATTTTCTTGGGCGTCGGCGCAATGACAGACTTTGGGCCTTTGATTGCTAACCCGATCAGTTTCCTGCTTGGGGCGGCGGCGCAGTTCGGTATTTTCGGCGCATACCTGCTTGCAATTTTAATGGGCTTCAATGATAAAGCGGCTGCAGCCGTTTCCATTATCGGCGGCGCAGACGGCCCTACCTCCATCTTCCTGGCCAGTAAGCTGGGACAGCCATTTTCACCACCTCCAAGCTCGCCCCGCACCTTCTCGGCGCTATCGCGGTTGCCGCTTACTCCTACATGGCGTTAGTTCCGATTATCCAGCCGCCTGTAATGAAACTGCTTACTACGAAAAAAGAGCGCGCAATCGTGATGGAGAATTTAAGGCCGGTTTCCAAATTGGAAAAAATCTTATTCCCAATCGTTGTTACGATTGTCGTATGTATGATTCTGCCTACAACGGCTCCGTTGGTAGGTATGCTTATGTTAGGAAACTTATTCCGTGAATCCGGTGTTGTGCGCCAGCTTCAGGATACCGCTTCTAATGCGTTAATGTACATAGTCGTTATTTTGCTTGGAACGTCTGTAGGGGCTACTACAAGCGCAGAAGCGTTCTTAAATATCAGCACAATTAAAATCGTTATTTTAGGGCTTGTTGCATTCGTATTCGGTACGGCTTCCGGAGTGATTTTTGGTAAAATTTTATGCGTTCTGACAAAAGGCAAGATTAATCCTCTCATTGGCTCTGCCGGAGTTTCCGCGGTTCCTATGGCTGCCAGAGTTTCACAAAAAGTCGGCGCAGAAGAAGATCCGACCAACTTCTTATTGATGCATGCAATGGGGCCGAACGTTGCAGGAGTGATTGGAACTGCCGTAGCCGCAGGTGTGTTTATGGCGATATTTGGGATATAACAAATATCTGCCCGGCAGATATTATGCTATAGGTAAAGAACGAAGCGGATGCAATGCCCTTTTGGCGTTGCGGGTATCCGCTCAATATTAGGAGGATAGAAAATCAATGGCAGAGAAAAAGAAACAACCACAACCATTAAAGATTACAGAAACCGTCTTACGCGATGCGCATCAGTCTCTAATTGCCACCAGAATGACAACAGAGCAGATGCTGCCTATTATAGATAAAATGGATCAGGTAGGCTACCATGCGGTGGAATGTTGGGGCGGCGCGACATTTGACGCTTCCCTGCGTTTCTTAAAGGAAGATCCATGGGAAAGGCTTAGGAAATTAAAAGCCGGATTCAAAAAGACGAAACTGCAAATGTTATTCCGTGGACAGAATATCCTTGGGTACCGCCCATACGCGGACGACGTGGTAGAGTATTTCGTACAGAAATCCATTGCAAATGGAATTGACATTATCCGTATTTTTGACTGTTTAAACGATATGCGGAACCTACAGACGGCAGTTACCGCCTGCAATAAAGAGAAAGGCCATGCTCAGGTTGCGTTATCTTATACGTTAGGCGATGCGTATACATTAAAATACTGGACGAATATGGCGAAGAAAATTGAAGACATGGGCGCGGATTCCATCTGCATTAAAGATATGGCGGGTCTTTTAGTGCCGTCGAAAGCGACGGAATTGGTTCAGGCGCTTAAAAAGGCGACTTCGCTTCCGATAGAGCTTCATACGCACTATACGTCCGGCGTAGCTTCCATGACTTACATGAAGGCAGTGGAAGCGGGCTGTGACATTATTGACACGGCAATGTCCCCGTTTGCGCTTGGCACGAGCCAGCCGGCAACGGAAGTTATGGTAGAGGCGTTTAAAGACACGAAATATGATCCAAACTTAGATCAGAATCTGCTGGCTGAAATCGCGGATTACTTCCGCCCGATGCGGGAAGAAGCGCTTGACAGCGGCCTGATGAACCCGAAAGTGCTTGGCGTAAACATTAAGACGTTATTGTATCAGGTGCCGGGCGGCATGTTATCAAACATGGTGTCCCAGTTAAAAGAGCAGAATGCAGAAGATAAGTATCAGGAAGTGTTAGAGGAAATCCCGAGAGTCCGCAAAGACTTAGGGGAGCCGCCTCTTGTTACGCCTTCTTCCCAGATTGTGGGGACACAGGCGGTATTTAATGTATTAATGGGCGAGCGGTACAAAGTGGCGACCAAGGAAACGAAGGACGTACTGCTTGGCAAGTATGGACAGACCGTAAAACCATTTAATCCTGAAGTTGTAGATAAAGTTTTAGGCGAAGATAAGAAAAATGCAATCACCTGCAGATATGCCGACTTACTTGAGCCGGAATTAGATAAGATTGAAGCAGAGATGAAGCAGTGGAAACAGCAGGACGAAGATATTTTATCGTATGCGTTGTTCCCGCAAGTTGCAACAGAATTTTTCAAATACCGTGAAGCGCAGCAAAAAGGCGTTGATGCATCCGTTGCAGACACAAAAAATGGAGCGTATCCGGTATAAATAAGGAACAATCAAACAGCCACTTGTCAGGAGCAGGTTCTGACAGGTGGCTGTTGGAATCATTGGCAGTATGGGAAGGACATTAGAAGCGAATGGGGAATACAAACGATTTGAGCAGCCGGATTAATCGGAAATACGGCAGTATGAGCAAGGGACAGAAACTTCTTGCCGCTTACATTACAGATAATTTTGGCAAAGCAGCCTTTTTAACAGCGGCAAAACTTGGAGAAGTCGTGGGCGTAAGCGAATCCACCGTCGTCCGGTTTGCCGCAAATCTTGGATATAAGGGGTATCCGCAGTTTCAAAAAGCATTGGAAGATTTGGTGAACAGTAAGTTAAATTCTATGCAGAAGATGGAAGTCATGTATGGGAAAATAAGCCAGCCGCAGATTTTAGAATCTGTCCTGCGTTCCGATGCCGATAACATAAAAAACACATTGGAAAAAATGGATCAGGCGACGTTTGAACTTGCAGTGGATATTATCCTGAAGGCGAAAAAAATCTATGTAATCGGAATCCGCAGCTGCGCGCCGCTTGCCGGTTTTCTGGCATTTTACTTAAACTTTATGTTTGACCAAGTCATTTTGTTAAATACAAACAGTTCCAGCGAATTGTTTGAACAAATGGTGCGGATTGGCAGTGACGATTTAATTATCGGCATTAGTTTTCCAAGATATTCTATGCGCACCCTAAAGGCTATGGAATTTGCGAACCACAGGAAAGCCAGAGTGATTACGCTGACGGACAGCGTGCACTCTCCAATGAACCTCTATTCTTCTTGTAATCTAATTGCAAAAAGTGAGATGTCATCTATTGTAGATTCTTTAGTTGCCCCTTTAAGCGTAATTAATGCCTTAATTGTGGCGTTATGTATGAAAAAACAGACAGAAGTCGCAAAAACATTTGACGCATTAGAGAAAATCTGGGGAGAATACCAAGTATATGAAAGTGACGAAATCGATCCGGTTCATGATTCCGTCAAAATGCGCTATGCAAAAGTCGGCGCGGCAGGAGAACAGAAATGAAACAGGTAATTGTAATTGGAGGAGGGCCGGCCGGAATGTTTGCAGCGCTTGCAGCGGCAGAATCCGGACATTCGGTCACGCTATACGAAAAGAATGAAAAATTAGGGAAAAAGCTATTTATCACGGGGAAGGGCAGATGTAATCTGACAAATGCGTCTGATATAGATGTATTATTCGCAAATGTCGTTTCAAACCGAAAGTTTTTATACAGCGCATTTTATGCGTATGACAATTTTCGGGTGATAGATTTTTTTGAAACGCATGGGGTAAAAACCAAGACGGAGCGTGGAAACCGCGTGTTTCCGGCTTCTGACCATTCATCAGACATTATTACAGCCTTAAAGAAAGCCTTAGAAAAGGCGGGCGTAAAGATAAGGCTTAAAACAAAAGTCCGTGGACTTTTGGCGGAAGGGAAAGAGATGAAGGGCGTGATATTAAGTGACGGCGCAAAAGCGTTCAGTGATGCCGTGATTGTGTGTACAGGCGGGATTTCCTATCCGGCGACAGGGTCGACGGGGGACGGATACCTGTTTGCAAGGGATTGCGGGCATACGGTTACGGATTTAACGCCGTCTTTAGCGCCGATTACGGCAAAAGAGCCGTATGTCACGGCGATGCAGGGATTGTCTTTGAAAAATGTAAGAGTGTCCATACGGGACGAAAGGAAAGTCCTCTTTGAGGAATTTGGGGAACTTTTATTTACGCATTTTGGGGTCAGCGGGCCTCTCGTTTTAAGCGCAAGCAGTGAAATAGGAACGAAGCTGCAAAAGAAGCCGCTTTTTATGCAAATTGACTTAAAGCCTGCATTAAACGAAACACAGTTAGATGCGCGTATCCTGAGAGATTTCTCGAAACAGCAGAATAAGCAGTTTTGCAATTCTTTAAATGCGCTGCTTCCCTCAAAAATGATACCGGTCATGGTACAGCTATCCGGCATTCCCCCTGAAAAAAAAGTAAATGAGGTGACGAAAGAGGAGCGGAAAAGACTGCTGGAGTTATTTAAGGCATTTCCTTTGACGCTTCTTGCGTTAAGGGATTTCCATGAAGCGATTGTCACAAGGGGCGGCGTGTCTGTGAAGGAAGTGGACCCTTCCACTATGGAATCTAAGTTGACGTCAGGGCTATACTTTGCCGGAGAAGTTTTAGATTTGGATGCAAGGACGGGAGGCTTTAATTTACAGATTGCATGGTCGACCGGATTTTTAGCGGGGAGCAGCATTTAGCCAGAGGTGAAGATAAGGTGGGCTTCATCATGAATATCGGAAAACTTTATTCCACGCAAATGGGCGCAGAGCGTATGAAAAGAAACTTAAAGCTTGAAGCGGACGATGCCGTGTTGTGGCATAAGGAAAAGATTTTAAAAGAAAACGCCCAGATAGAAAGGGCAATTCACTAAGAAAGAGGATTGGTAAATAGAATGAACATTGCGATTGACGGGCCGGCGGGAGCCGGAAAAAGCACAGTGGCGAAAATGCTTGCAAAAGAATTAGGGTTTATCTATGTGGATACCGGAGCGATGTACCGCGCAGCCGCGCTTTATTTTTTAATGAATGACATTGATGTTTCAGATGAAACTGCGGTGGCGCGCGCATGTGAGCTGACAGACGTTTCCATCCGCTTTCGGGAGAACGAACAGCAGGTGCTCTTAAATGGAGACAATGTCAATGGGAAAATCCGTCGGGAAGAAGTGGGGAATATGGCAAGCGCAATTAGCGTATTCCCTGTTGTCCGCCAGAAACTGACGGCTCTTCAGCAGAAACTTGCCGCTTCAGAAGATGTGGTGATGGACGGAAGGGACATTGGAACGTGCGTGCTTCCTAATGCGGAAGTTAAGATTTACTTAACGGCAAGCGTAACGGCAAGGGCAAAAAGGCGGTATCAAGAGCTTCTGGAAAGAGGAGAAAGCTGTAATTTAGAGGAGATCCAAAAGGATATATCGGATCGGGATTACAGGGATATGCACAGGGACGCTTCTCCATTGAAACAGGCGGATGATGCTGTTTTTGTTGATTCGTCTGAGCTTACCCTTGAAGAAACTGCAGAAGCGGTCAGAACGGTTTGTCAGGAGAAATTATCATGCGGGTGACATTAGCAAAGAGCGCCGGTTTTTGCTTTGGCGTGAAACGGGCTGTGGATAAAGTGTATGAAGAAGCAGGACGCAGCCATGCGCCGGTTTATACTTACGGGCCGATTATCCATAATGAAGAAGTGGTGCGGGATTTAGAGAAGCGGGGCGTACATGCGGTTTGCGATGAATCTGAGCTTTCGGAGCTTTCCGGTGGGATTATGGTAATCCGGTCCCATGGAGTTTCAAAGGCGACTTATGACAAAATACGGGAGTCTGGATTTCAAATTGTAGATGCAACTTGCCCATTTGTTTTGAAAATACATCGTTTTGTTGAAGAATACAGCAAAAAAGATTATCATATTTTAATTATCGGAAACGATTCCCACCCTGAGGTGGAAGGCATAAAAGGATGGTCGAATCCTGAGAAGACAACGGTCCTACAGTCGGGGAAAGAAGCGGAAGATTTTACCTTAGAAGCCGGCAGTAAGCTCTGTATTGTATCGCAAACGACATTTAATTACAACAAATTTCAAGAACTAGTTGAAATTATTGAAAAAAAAGGTTATGATATAATTGTTTTAAATACCATCTG
>OFHM01000551.1_pt1 | contig 31034 bp, 26 predicted proteins | sample 1521311 | NCBI WGS metagenome assembly OFHM01 (sample SAMEA3504083, study PRJEB24116) | mouse gut metagenome | biome: mouse gut; feature: mouse-associated habitat; material: faeces | place: Denmark | collected 2011 | reverse complement strand
TGACCCCGCCTTCCCGGGCAGCCTGTACGATGGGCAATACGCCCTTCACCTTTTTCACCTCACCGTCCAGGCCCAACTCCCCCAGAAACAAAATGTCCTCCGCAGCGCCCGAAGGCACCATTTCAAGTGCCTCCAGCATCCCTACCGCAATGGGCAGGTCAAATGCCGTCCCGTCCTTTTTACGGTCAGCCGGAGAGAGGTTGACTGTAATGCGCTTGGGCGGCAGATGGAACCCTACATTTTTCAGGGCCACCGTCACACGCTCTCTGGATTCTCTCACCTCCGTACTCAGAGATCCCACCATGAAAAAAGCCGGAAGACCATTTGCCACATCTACTTCCACCAAGACAAGATAAGCCGAGACACCATGGAGAGCCCCGGTAATAATCCTACTATACATAAATTCCTCCAATCAAACTTAAAAAATCGGATTTCATTGTAAATGCTTAAACGGATTTTTACGGAAATCAATGAAAATTGCCGAAAAAAAGAATTTCTGATACCGTCCCGGGGACCTCTTCCAGATCCGACCGGGACGTCTGTTGACTTCTGCCAAACTGTGTAAAATATTATGAGGCGCTTTCCTGACACGCCGGCTCTGCTTTCTCTACATTGCCGAAAGCTGCTTCCACGCTGCCCTGTATGTACCGTGCAGCCGTATCCGAACCAATTTTTCCCTGGGCGTACAGCCTGCCCACAGCCTCTTCCATGGTGACCATCCCCGGATCCCTGTCCATCGCCTCGGGAAGCCTGCACATATCGCCGTCCCGAAGAATATGCCTCACCTCCGGCGAGGATAACAAGACTTCAAATGCCGCTATCCGCCCCCCGCCATTGTCCGTTGGCAGCAATCTCTGGGACACCGCAGCCTCCAACACATCGGCAAGCCGTCCCCGAATCCTCTCCTGCCTGCCGGGCGGGAATAAATCGATCATACCCTCTATGGCATTCACCACATTGGAAGCATGCAGGGAAGAAAACACCAGGTGCCCGGTCTCCGCCGCCGTAATCGCCGCGCTGACCGTCTCCCAATCCCGCATCTCCCCCACCAGAATCACATCCGGATCTTCTCTTAAAACCGCTCTCAGGGCAGCCGCATAGCTCCTGCTGTCCAGACCGATCTCCCGCTGATTGACCATGGACTTCTTATAGGGATGGATATATTCGACGGGATCTTCCAGGGTGATGATGAGGGCTTCCCTGTTCTCGTTTATCTGGTCTATCATAGCGGCCAATGTAGCCGATCTGCCGCTTCCGGAAGGTCCTGTCACCAGAACCAGGCCGCTCTCCCTCTCTGTCAGTCCGATGACGGATTCCGGCATCCCCAGACCCTTTGGCGAAGGCAGCTTCGCATCCACCAAGTGCAGCGCAAATGCCACACTGCCTTTCTGCTTATAAGCGTTTGCACGGCATCTTCCGCACCCGGGAACCGTGAACGAAAAATCGTATTCCCCCTTCTCCTCAAATGCGGCCCGCTGTGTCTCGGGCATGATATGAATCAGGAGATCCAACGTATCCGACGGATTCAGCCGGGAATAATTCATGGAAACCAGCCCGCCGTTTACACGCATCTTCGGCACAATCCCTGCCGCCAGATGCACGTCGCTGGCGCCGGCTTCCCTGGCCGTACGCAGGATTTCTTCTATTGAAAGCGGGGCTAGCGTAGATTTTACAGACATTGACGACTTGATTCCTTTCCTGAACCTTTTTTTATTATAGCTGCTTTTACCGTAAATGGCAATTAAAAAAGTATAAATTAATTCGCTTCCGCTTTATCCTTTTCAAGGATGCGCGAAGGCTGAGAGACCACAGTGGCATAGTCAGGAACATCCCCGTTCACCACCGCACCGGCTCCGATTTTCACATGATCGCCGATTTTGATATCCCCCAGGAGAATGGCCCCTGCTCCAATGAGACAATGGTTTCCTACAACCGGCGCTTTCCGGTTCACCTCGCCGATGGTCACATTCTGATAAATCCGGCAGCCCTCCCCTACCTGCGCAAACCGGGAGATAAATATCCCGTGCAGGCCGTGGGGGAGCTCCGGAATCCCGCCAAACACAGTGTCAGGCCCTATGTATCCTCCGTGTCGATGGGCGCTTCTGCTCATCAGAAAGGTTAAAATATCCCTGAACCATCCGTGCTTCGCCTTTTTTTGCATTCTGTACAGCTTCCAGAAATGATGCAGATTGTCGCCTCTTGAATAATCGATTATCCTTCTTCTGATACTCATCCCAAGTCTTTCTCCAATACTTTTGTACTCCGGAAACTGCCGCTTTTATCGTGTTCTTTCTATTTGGGGCTCGTTTTTATTCCGGCTTCACATAGGCTCCGCTCAATTCCGTCCACTTTCCGTTCTCGCAACGGCTGATATCACTGCTTATGGCACAGACCTTAAAATAGTACTTGCCGGGGCCCTTTCTTTTGGACATTTCCTCCAGAGTCCGGCATACAATGACGCCTGTCCGATCTGCCGTCAGATTTTCATCAGCAAAAACCAGCTGCGGCGTATCCGAATGCAAAGACGCATAATAAACTTTCACGGCATAGGAACGCAGATAGGGACTGCAGACCTGATTTGTAATCCGCACGGAAGGCCACTGCCAGACTGCGCCGAATACCTCAGGCAGCCTTTCCTTGGGCCGGATATACAGCCAGTTTAAGGAACGGGCCGTCTCACTGTCCTCATAATTTACTCCGTCCCCCAAAGCTGTGACGGTGAAATAATACCAGCCTGTCTCCAGTATTTTCTCTTTCATATGAATAGAGATCAGTGTCAAACTAAAACGGGTAAACTGCAGTTTGCCGCCACAACTCATTGCAATCACCAGTTCGCCCTTCTCCTCCGGCTCACCGTCCCCGCCGGCTTCTATATCGCTCGTATTGACCCGATAAAGTTCGATCTCAAACCGGCCCTGGTGACCGTCGTCAGCCTCCCAGCTCATACACCCGACTCTCTTCTCGTACTCCCCGTCCGCTGTCCGCATGGGAGAATAATATCTTCCCCACTCCAGATTCACAGGCTTCTGGTTTCGCACCCTGCCTTTCCCGCCGGAAGCACCTGCATCGTTTCCCATTCTCCTACCTCCTTCAACCTTCTCTTATGTTATCGGTTTCTCCTTTCTCAGTTTAACATAAGAACAATACGCTGTAAACCATTTTTCCGCTCTTTTGTATGAAAGCAATCTCATCCCATCTCCACCGCCGGGAACACAATACGCATCTCAAAGCCTTCTCCCAACCGGGAATCCGCTTCCATTATCAGCCCCAGATCCCCGGCAATCTCTCCGGCCAGGTAGAGTCCCATTCCGGTGGCCTCCTTCCTGCCCTCCCCCGAGTGTCCGGTAAAGCCTTTTTCAAAAATATACGGCAGATCGCAACTGCGCACGCCCGTCCCGTTATCCCGGACGCATAGTATGGAGCTCTTCTCCCCCTCCGTGAAAGAAAAGCACAGTCTCGGCTCCTGTCCGCTGTACTTCACAGCGTTGCTGACCAACTGCTGCAACAGAAAGCGAAATCCCCTTCTGTCCGTATACACCGCTCCTCCCCGAGGAAGAACGGTTGTGAAGCCCTTCTCCTCCAGCAACGGACGGTACTCCTCCAGAACCTCTTCGATACAGTCGCTCACCCCGATCCGTTCGAAGAGATAATCCTTCCGCTTCCCTTTGACTCTGGCATAAAAAAGCATCTGATCAATAAATTCCCCCATCCTGTTTTCGATATAATCCAGCTTGAAGCATACTCCCTCCGGCAGTTCCTCTCTCCGGTTATCTAAGAGCAGCGCCAGAAGCGACAGCGGCATCTTCGTCTCATGCGCCCAGCTTTCCACGTATTCCTCATACTCCGTCAGCTGTGTCTGCAACCCGGCGCACCTGCCCTCCTTCTCCCGCAGTACGTTTCCCAGAAACGAAACGGCATCTCCTCCGGCCTCCCCCACCGCTTTCCGGAGCAATTCTTCATGATATTCGTCCGGGATCTCCAGAAATGCATAAAATGTCCTCTCTCGTTCCTGTTCCCGAAAAAGAAGCGTCCAGCCCACCGCTGCAAAGAGGAAAACAGTAGAAAGAAAAATGGCCGCCGACATGGCCCCAAACGCCGCCGCATCGGCAATCCATAATAAAAGGCACGCGAAAACGTCTACTCCAAGGAGCAGAAGCAGCCACGGCACATATTGCAATAACCGGCGCCAAGGCCGCTTCCCGGGCTCTACCATTCTGCTGCGAAAGTCCTGTAACTTACCCGCGGAATCCGCGCAGTCCAAATCAGCTCCCCTGCCTCTCAATTTCATCTCACCCTTCACCCTCCCCTTCCTTTGTCACCAGCCGATACCCGATCCCACGCACAGGAAGAAGTCGCTGACGCATTCCCAGTCCTGCCATAGTCTTTTTCAGTCTGGTGAGATTCACCTGGAGGGCATTCTCGTCGATGAATTCCGTGGTGCCCCAGAGCGCCATGCACAGTTCCTCCCGTGTAACAGTCCCGTCTCCCCGGATCAGAAATGTTTCCAGAAGTTTTCCCTGATTCTGGGGCAGAATAACGGAACGATTATTGATATACATTGTATAGGTGTGACGATCCAGCAGAAACCCCGGCCCCTCCAGCAGATTCCCTCTGCCCTCGTAGCGCTTCAGCACATTTGCAATCCGCGCCAGCAGCCGTTCTTTCCTGCATGGTTTGGTCAGATATTCATCCGCTCCCAGCTCCAGGGCCTGAAGCTCGTCCCGCAGCTGATCCCGGGAGGTCAGAACCAGCACCGGCAAGCCTGCATTTTGCTTGAGATGCCTGCAGATCGCGAAACCGCTTTCCCCCGGCAGGTTCAAATCCAGAAGCACCAGATCCGGTGAAAGTCTCAGCAGCTGCGCTTCTACATCCGCAAATTCCCGTATCTCCCACACCTGATACCCGGCCTTCCCAAGCATCTCGGAAAGCTCCTCCCGCATCAGTCTCTCATCCTCCACAATGGCAATCCGTTTCATGTCGTGACCTCCCGGCTTCTCCCGTTTGCACCCACATCTATTCTTAAATCCAAGGCACTCCATCTTCATTCCGAAATGACTTAGATTTTCTTAGTCCGCGTACCTTGCGGAGTTAGAAAATCTTCATTCCGTACGTTCCGGCACCATCAACGTCAGCAGGTACCGGCTGCTTGACCGTCCCACTGCCGCCATATAAATCAATTCTATCACAAATAAAACCAAAATCATAGCGGCGGAGATCCCCATCAGCTCCGGAATGCTCCCCTGCACAATCGTAGGCAGCAGACCGGTGAACAGTGATCTGACCCCGAAAATGCTGCTGCATACGGCGGCCAAAACCGGAATACCGAAATACCAGACGATCTGTCTTCCCGCACACCGGCACAGCATCCGGTGCGTAGCGCCCAGGCGGATCAGCGTCTGATACCTCCCCCGCGATTTTCTCTGTCCCATAAGGAACTGGACGCCGATAACCGTATTGGCAATGAGCAGGAAGATGATGGCCAGATAAATGGTGATGTAACTGCCCGCCACCAGAAAGAACAACTGACGTCCCATATTCTGCAAATAGCTCTCATAGTCCAGCCCGGCCTGATCCAGCTTTTCGTTCATCTGCGTTATAGCACCCATTAGACTGCTGTCTTCAAAAAGCTTCCTGTCCAAAATCCCGTTGAGATAAATACTGTAATCCCCTCCGGTATATTTGTCAAAAACCTTATCCGGCACAATCAGCGCAAAAGAGAGCGAGATGGAACGATCCGTGACCAGATTCACCGACTGTACCTCCCCGGTCAGATACAGGCCCTTATCATCCAGCATGACCTCCGGTCTCTGTTCCAGGATTCCATTCAGTAAATCTCTGTACGTAAAAGATGTAGATTCTCTGTCCATATAGATCCCTGCCTCCCCCTCCCCCAGCGCCAGAGCCGGATATCCTGCCGCAGCCAGGAGCTCATTGTATCCGCTCACGGCGATCAGATAAGGATTGGTGGCGTAGCTTAAGTTATTCAGCAAACGCTCCTTTTCCTGGGAATCCTCCAATTGTGACAAAGCGGTCATGACCGATTCCATCCGAAACGGATCGCCGGCCTTCGATGTGCGGATATGCCCTACGCGTATCTCAAACAGCTCTGAAAAATAACCGTCCAACCCCTTTTTTGCCAGCAGCTCCTCATACTCCCCGGCCAGGCTGTCCCCACCGAAGGTATAATCCAGAACATGCCGCTCATCGCTGCCGTAAAAGCCCGCCATGCCAGCACCTGCTCCAAAACAGCACATGGCTGCCAATATCAGCAGAGAGCTCACCGCCAATGTGTGGGAACAGCAAATCACCTGCTCCTGGATCTGACGGAACCGAAAGACTCCAAGTCTCTTCCCTTTTCCGACGTATTTTGCAAGAAATCCCAGAGGCGCCCGAATCCCGAAAAAGAACAGCTCCGTACCTGCCAGTCCCAGAAAAACAGTCTGCCCCATTGTCCCTGCGTTCTTCCACGAAATACCGATTATCGCCATCCGGTAAGCCATTCCAAGCATGACTATGCCGCCAACAATCGCCGCTCGGTAAACCCACACAGACAGATGCCGCTTCGCCCCGGAGGGCTTATCCGTCAGAAGGCTTCCGGTCTCCTGGGCAGCGATCCTGCCGCTGAGAACCAGAAATGCCCCCAGCTTGATCAGCAGAAATCCCACCGCCGTCCCCAGAACCGCCTCCGGAGAAAAGGTGAAGCGGTGGCCGATGATGCCCAGTCCCACGAATCTGGCCGTGACCAGGCTGATCAGCTCCGCCAGCAATACCGCCGCCGGGATCCCCAATACCAGTGCCAGAAGGCTTCCTCCCAGATCCTCTGCCAGAAGCATGGCAAAAAGCTTCCTTCTGCGCATTCCCATCATCAGGTACACGCCGAACTCATGCCTGCGTCTGTCCATCTGATATTTTCCGGCATAATATATCAGGAAAAAGAGCAAAAACAGGGTCACACAGAAAAACACAGGAATCATTGTCATCAGCCGGTCCACGGCATGGCTTTCCATCCTTTTCAAAAACAGCATCACATCCTGCCTGGGCAGGGACAGTATAATATAAAACGCGATAATGGAAATCAAAAGCGAGGAAAAAAACAGGCCGTTTTCCTTCCGGCTTCTAGCGCTGTTGCGCAGAATTAATTTATAAAACATTTGCACTGCCTCCTTCCAGCTGAGCGGTCACCTTGAGAATCCGCCTGTAGAAATCCTGCCGGGACTCTTCCGGCACCTCTCTGCGCAGCTCATGAAGAATCTTCCCGTCCCTGATAAATAATATCCGTCCGCAATAACTGGCCGCATTGGAATTATGGGTCACCATCAGTATGGTGGTTCCCCGATCCCGGTTCAGCCCGGCCAGCTTCTCCATCAAGGCCCTGGCATTTCGGGAATCCAGTGCGCCTGTGGGCTCATCCGCCAGCACAATCCGGGGTTCCAGGATCAACGCCCTGGCCGCGGCCACCCGCTGTTTCTGCCCCCCGGACATCTGGGCGGGGAATTTGTTCAGCACATCCCGAATCTCCAGATAATCCGCAAGCTGCTGCAGATATTTTCTGCCTGTCTCCTCCGGAATATTATGGATGGATAAGGGCAGCAGGATATTTTCCTGGCCTGTGAGATTGTCCAGCAGTTCAAAATTCTGAAACAGATATCCGATCTGCCTTCCCCTGTATTCTGCCAGCCGGCGGCCCTTCAGGGATTGTACCCGGACCCCCTTCAGAAAGATATCCCCCTCGTCCGGACGGCTTACTGTTGCGATGCAGTTTAACAGCGTGGATTTTCCGGATCCGCTGCTTCCCATAATGCCCAGGAACTCTCCCGGCATGACCTGGAAGGTGATTCCGTCCAGGGCTTTTGTCTGATTTGCGGATTTCCCGTAATATTTTTTCAGGGAATCGATCGTAAGAACGGCTTCCATATGATTACCTCCTGATCTTCTTTTCTCTTTTCTACATCCGGCCGCTTCCGCCTTGAATAAGGTCATTTTACCATATACCTCATGAAAAAAATACTTACAGCACATGAAAGGTAAAATGCCCGTTATCGGTTTTGATTCCTGATAACGGGCATTCTCTTTCCTTTTGGGCTATATGAACTTATCCCTGCCTCCACCGGAACTTCTCCGGTATACACCGCTGCAGGAAAAACAACCTGTCAAAAATGAACAATCACGTATCCGTCCATTTCCGCTATAGAGCCTTCCGCCGGCCATTTGGGCAATGCCTGTGCAAAGTCGTTGGCTTTTTTCAGCAACGCTTCATCGGTTACCGTCTGCAGGCTATATCCGTGCATATTCAGAAAATTCACCAGTTCCCTGCCGGGAGCGACAAAAGCATACATCCCCCACTCGATCATGGAATGATACATATCGAATCCGAAAGTATAGCCATAGGGCGTATAGGATTTCTCCTTCAAATGCGGATCCAGCCAGTCTGTCAGCATGGCAATCCGTCTGAATTCTTTCGAGGAATATCCCACATAATAATAATCTGCCAGCTCATAGGGCGACTGATAATTTCCGGTAAAAATCACCCTCGCCCCCTGCCCGTATTCCCGAATCACTTCCTTGGCAATATCTGTCAGAACCTCTTTCTCATATTGATATCTGTTATAATCCATATAAAAGATACGATTCATTTCATATGCATGATTCCAGACCAATACAGCTGTGACAAAGCAGAATGCAATGCTGCCATAGTTTTTCCAGGGTATACCGCGGCAGAACAGATAAAACAACAATACCGCGCATGCAATGAAAAAGGGAAGAAACTGACTCGTTCTGTACAATGGTGGCATCAGCTGTACCAGCGACAGAAGAGACGGCACCACTACCATCCCCAGAAACAGCAGCAAGTAAGATCCCGTCTTCTTTTTTATGCTCAAGAATACGGCAGCGACGGCAAACACAGCCACTGACAGCACATACACCAAAACGGGGAAATAAACCACTGCATTGACAAAATACTGCAGCCAGTATTTTTTAATCAGCATGAAGGCATTCTGAAGTCCGCCTGCCTCTGTAAAATAGAGAACGCTGTCGGTGAGTTCTCTGGAATACGCAATATATTCTGAATGTATGGAAAAAACGGCAATCAATATTTTCTGTATCGCCGCACGTAAAATCATACATCCCACAATCAGGCAGGCGCACCAGGCAAGCTTTCGGAACATCAGCTGCAACGTAAGCTTGTCCTGGTCCGTCATCCCCCGGAAAAATAAGATCACGATAAGTCCCACAATATAGAAAATGACAAAGGATTCATAACAGCCCACCGCAATCCAGAGCCACAGCATACTGCCAATCAGACATCTGCCGAATTTCTTCCCCTTCTGTTCAAAACTTTCCAAAAGACAGAGCAATGCAGCTGCCAGCGCCAGATATCCCACATCCATACCACTGTGGTAATAATAAAGATACAGACCGCCTAAAAACGGCTGAGATATAAAAACACATGCAAATGCAGTATAGCCTCCGATTCCGATCCGCTCCCCAAAGATACGCCTGAGCAGTACACAGTACAATACCACTGCCGATAACAAAAGCAATACTCCTCCAAGCTCCGTTATATTCGGCATAAATTCCCCCAGGTAAAAGAATTTATTGATCAGATAGATTGTCCAGCGCCCCATCAGGACTTCTATTCCGTCATTCAAATATACGTCAACCAGAGTATCGTCTATCCCGATGCTCTCATGCGTAATGGCAAAGCCATAACATCCCATGGCTGTCAACGCCAGCAAAATCACAAATATCTTCTGATGTAGAAAATAACTTACATCCTCTTTTAACCGCTGCACCTTCTTCTCTCCTCTTATATTTTTCCGGGTTTTGTCCTATTTCCGGCCGCCTGTTCTGCCTCTTTCGGACGTTTTTTTAAGGACTTTTTTTGTTTCCGAAGGCTTTGGCGACTCTGAAATCTTCACCATTTCCGGTTTCCGTACCGGTATATTCTTTCCTTTATTCCGGTTGTTTACACTCTCCCGCAGAAGCGCATAGCCGGAAGACATCAGGGGTATGAAAAACAACATTCCCGCCACGCCGAACAGGCTGCCGCCCACGCTGACTGCCATCAATACCCAGATTGCCGGCAAACCTACGGAATTGCCCACCACCTTCGGATAGATCAGATTTCCCTCTATCTGCTGCAATATAAGGAACAGGATAATGAACCACAACGCCTGCAGCGGATTGTCAATAAGAATCAGAAACGTCCCTACCGCACAGCCGATAAATGCCCCTACAATGGGAATCAGGGCAGTAAACGCTATCAGCACTCCTACCATCAACGCATAAGGCATCCTGAAAATAGTCATTGCGACTACAAACATGGTCCCCAATATAACGGCTTCCAGACATTGCCCTGTGATAAAACTGCTAAAATTCCGATACAACAGGCGGCAGATCTCCAGGATCCTGCTTCCCACAGCCTCTGGAAGATAGGCAGTGAGAATCCTGCAGCCCTGATCCGAAAGTATCTCTTTCTGGGACAGGATATAAAGCGCAAAAATAAAGGAAATGACGGCATTCACGATCCCGGATATAATGCCGCTGGCCACATTGAATGTAGAATTCAATACATCTCCGGCCCCGTTCTTTAAAAAATCAAAGATGTTGTTCAAAATCGTATCCCAGTTCATCTCCAGCTGCTCCAGATTATCCACCTGCTCCTTGAACTGAGGATATTTCAGGGTAAGCTGCTCCAGCTCCGCCACCACCTGATCCAGAAATCCCGGAATCTTCTTCCCGACTTCCGAAGCCGTGGAAGCCACCTGTGGCACAACTGTTCCGATGACGATGGTGATGATCAGCACCAGACTGATCAGTGCCAGAATGATACTCACAGGACGCTTCAATCTGACGGCACTCTTCCCCTTCCAGCGGCCAAGAAACTTCTCCTCAAAGACCCGCATGGGAATATTCAGAACGAAGGCAATGACGCCGCCCATGACAAACGGAGTCAAAATCCCAAACAAAAATCCGGCTCCCACAAAAACCTTTTCACTATAAATAAGAGCCAATACCAAAACAGCGGCCAATAGCATTAAATGCCTGATTTGTTTTATCTTTTCTCTGCTGAATTCCATCTTTCTTTCCCGCTTCGCCCCAGTTTCAGGCTGCAGCGCCTCCCATCTGTGTTTTCCTGTTATCAGATTAGCACAGATTTCCGGAATCGTCAATTCCCCATTATCCTGTCCTCATGCCGGCAGATACGGTACTTGATAACAGAATTATAAATATGTTGAAGTTCTGTAATTCTGACAAGAAAGAGAGAATACTGAAGATAATCGAACTACTGCGACAAGACGGCATTTTGTCATGAAAAAATGACCTCATAGAAAGAGAGCATTCTCTCTACAAGGTCATTGTAAATCAGCTTATTCTCTTTCCGGGCTTGCCCCAGATTGGCCTCACAAAACTCGGCTCATCCGTCTCACAAGGTCACCCCCTGCTTAAAGATCGCCATATCGTGATACCCGGCCACTTCACTGCATACCTTCCTGCCGCCGGCAACTTCCATCACATAAGCAAAAAGCCTCTCTGCTTCCTCCTCCAGCCTTTTATCCTCCGCCAGCTCCCCGGCGTTGAAGTCGATCCAGTTGCTTTTCCGTCCTGCCAGTCCGGAATTGGTAGAGATCTTCACTGTAGGCACCGGAGCTGCAAAAGGGGTCCCCCGCCCGGTGGTAAACAATATAATCTGTGCCCCTGCAGCCGCCAGCGCCGTAGAGGCCACCAGATCATTGCCCGGCGCGCTGAGCAGATTCAACCCGTGATTTTGCACCCGTTCTCCATAGGCCAGCACCCCTCTCACCGGTGCGGAACCGGATTTCTGTGTGCATCCCAGAGACTTATCCTCCAAAGTGGATATGCCGCCCTTTTTATTTCCCGGAGAAGGATTCTCATAGATGGTCTGGTCATGCCTTTTAAAATAACGCTTAAAGTCATTAATCAGATCCACTGTCTGATGGAACAGTGCCTCGTTTTCACAGCGGTTCATCAGTATTGTCTCCGCACCGAACATCTCCGGTACCTCTGTCAAAATGGTAGTCCCGCCTTCTGCAATGAGGCGATCGGAAAACCGCCCTACCAGTGGATTGGCTGTAATGCCCGAGAGACCGTCGCTTCCTCCGCATTTCATGCCGATCACAAGCCGACTCGCGCTGACACTTTCCCGTTCAAAGGAGGATGCATAGTCTATCAGCTCCCGGATCAGCGCCAGTGCCTCCGCCACTTCATCTTCGCACTCCTGGGCCGTCAGAAATTTCACCCGCCTCTCATCATACCCGCCGATGTAAGGCTTCAGCACCTCTATATTGCTGTTCTCGCACCCCAGCCCCAGCACCAGTACACCCCCGGCATTGGGATGGTTCACCAGATCAGCCAGAATCTTCCTGGTGTCTTCCTGATCCTCCCCCATCTGCGAACAGCCGTAAGGATGGGGGAATGCGATCACTTCCTCTACCGTCCCTTTCAGAAATGCATTGGCCTGTCTTGCAATGCTGCCTGCTACATTGTTCACACAGCCTACAGTAGGAATAATCCAGATCTCGTTGCGGACTCCCACGCTGCCGTCAGGACGCTGAAAGCCCATAAACCTGACCGACTCCTCCCTTTCGGCATATACCTTTTGTCCCCGCTCTGCCTCTGGTGTCCCGGCACTGCCCTCCTCTTTCCCGGCAGCGATTTTCCCCTGTATGAAAACCGGTTCATAGGTATAGTCCAGAAGTTCTCCCAGAGCCGTCTTCAGATTATGGGTATGTACCCAGGCGCCTGTCTTCACCGCTTCCCTGGCAATGCCGATCCGGTATCCGTATTTTATGACCTGGCCGCCCTCCGGGATATCGCATATAGCCATCTTGTGCCCTGCCGGGATTTCTTCCATGGCCGTGATTTCTCTAAACTGCCGCCCTCCTTCCGGTTTTCGCGCAGACAGTCCTATGATCCCCTCGGTTCCTTCTGTACCCTGTGCCTGCAGGCCTATGGCCCCTTCATCTTCCCCGTCTCTCTGCACAGGCGGACTTATGGCTCCTTTGTCTCCTTCCGGTTCCCGCATCTGCATGCTTTGGGCCCCGCTTTTTCCTCCTGCCTTAGCTGAAACCGCCCCGACTCCCGCCGAAGTCTCTGGCCCCGCTGCGATCCCTTCGCCCGCTCCTGCCAAAGCTCTCCCGGCTCCCGCCAAAACCTCTGCCCTGCCGGTCCCCTGGTCTGCCTCCGCAAATGCCGTTCCCTCTCCCACCGGAACCATGAGTTTCTCTCCGGCCTTTATGGCGCGTAATGCCACCACCACATTGTCCTTGTCATGAATCTTTATGAAATCCTGCATAATGACGCCCTCATTCCGTTCTTCCGGATATCCTCCAGATACCCTGTCACCGCCTCTGTCAATCCTGCCACCCGGTTCAGATCCTGTCCGAAGAAATTCTCCTGTCCGAGAAATGCCTCTGCGAATACCCTGCTCTCCTCTTCGCAATGATCACGGAAAAATGTAAGCACTTCCATATCATCCATAATCCTGTATTCCTGCCCGTCCCTGTGGCCGATCAACGCTTTGTCGCGTATCTCGGTTCCATGGTAAAAGGCCATCAGAGCGGCCAGGGAAAAGGTCAGATGTTTCGGCAGTTCTCCGAATTTCTCCGCATAGCCCAGCAGGCTAGGCATGCATCTGGCCCTCCACTTGGAAACGGAATTCAGGGAAATCGCCAGAAGCGCATGCTTCACATAAGGATTGTTAAAGCGGTTCACCACTTCCTCTGCGAATGCTTTCAATTCTTCTTCCGGAAGCGTCAGTGTGGGAATCACTTCGTCATATATGGTCCTGGTCATAAAATTCCTGATATCCTCATCCTCCATGGACTGCTTCACTATATCATTTCCGCACAGATAGGAGGCCAGCACAAAGGAGGTATGGGCTCCGTTCAGAATGCGGACTTTCCGCTGTTTATAGGACTTCTGATTATCCGTGAAGATCACTGGCAATCCGGCTTCCGGAAGCGGCAGCTCTTTACTGATGTCTTTCGGACTCTCAATCACCCACAATGCAAATGGCTCACCGGTGACCATAATGCGATCCTCGTATCCCAGCTTCTCCCACTCTATAGCCTCTGTATCCTTTGGATAACCGGTGACAATGCGGTCCACCAGCGTGGATGTAAACACACAGCTATTTTCCACCCAGCTTTTAAATTCCTCCCCCAGATTCCACAGTGCGGTCAACTGCATGACACATTTTTTCAGCATAATACCATTGTCATCGATCAGCTCTACCGGCAGCATCACCAGCCCTTTATCCGGATCTCCATGAAACAGTTCAAACCTGTGATACAGGAATTTCGTCAGTTTACCCGGGAAGCTCTCCGGCGGAGTCAGTTCAAATCTGTCCTGCGCATCGAATACGATTCCTGCTTCCGTGGTATTTGACACCACGAACCTGAGCGTATTGATACCGGCCAGCTCCATATATTTATCATATTCCTCATAGGCAGCTACCGCATCCGCCACACTGGTCACTTGACGATTGATAACTTTCGCCTCTCCGTCCACGATTCCCCGCAAAGACACCGTATATTGGCAATCCTGGCTGTGAAAATTGTCCAGATTCCCGAAGCTGATCGGCTTCACCAGCACGATATCGCCGTCGAATCTGCCCTGCTCATTGGCAATATCAATCATATAATCCACAAAAGCCCTCAGAAAATTGCCTTCTCCGAACTGTACTACTTTGACCGGCCTCACCTGTCTGCCCGTCATCGCTTTGTTCAAACGATCCATTTTAAGCACCTCCTATTCCAGTTCCGTAGCAGGCCCTCAGGTACCCAGATACAGGCATAGGATTTCCGGCCGCTTAGGGCATTCGTCCGTATATCCTATGGGGCACCTGCGGGCCTGCTACTGTCTTGCCTGCCTTCGCAGACCACTCCTCTCTCCTGCAGTATCCCAAAATCAAAAGCGCAGCCCAAAATGTAAGCGCTTACATTCCCTATTTTACAGCCAAACCTGCTTTTCGTCAATACACAACACCATATTTACTAAAAAAATATCTTGCAAAAAAAACTCCATTTGCTATAATGCAAATAGGGAATTTTTTGAAACTTTTGAAACTACTTACATTGCCCTTTTCACTATGTATCCTCTGACAAGCCTGCCCATAAGTGAGGTAACGCAATGACCATATATGATATTTCGGAAAAAGCAGGGGTTTCCATCGCTACAGTTTCCCGTGTACTTAACGGCAGCAAAAATGTCAGCGCCAAAACCCGGGAGCATGTACTGGAGATTATGGATCGCTATGGCTACACTCCCAATGCCTTTGCCAGGGGCCTTGGTCTGAATACCATGCGGACCATCGGCATCATGTGTGCAGACAGTTCCGACCCCTATCTGGCCAAAGCCATTTACTTTATTGAGCAAAAGCTGCGTGCCAATAACTATGACAGTCTCCTTTGCTGTACCGGATATGACCCAAAAGCCAAGGCGGCCTCCATGAATTTACTGATTACAAAAAAGGTAGACGGCATTATCCTGGCAGGCTCCAATTTTGTTCACGAAAAAGCGTGTGAAAACCAATATATCGCCGATGCCGCTGCCCAGGTTCCCGTGATGTTGCTGAATGCAGATCTGGATCTTCCAAATGTATACTCTGTGGTCTCCGATGATTATACATCCATGTATACGGCTACCCTGGAGATGTTTCAAAGCGGGACAGAGGATATCCTGTACTTTTACAATTCCAATTCCTTCAGCGGGAAACGTAAGCTGGCAGGCTTTCTGGCTGCCATGGAGAAGATGCACTTTTCTGCAGCTGAAGTCATGACCCGGTTTTACCGCGGTTCTCATGAAGATATTCATGCCATGGTTGCCTGTCTGAAGCAATTCCATGAGAACGGTCATATTTTTCATGGGATTATCGCTGCGGATGATATATTGGCCGTGGCAGGCGTAAAATATGCCCGGGAAATGCATTACCGGATTCCGGAAGATATCTCCGTACTGGGCTATAACAACTCCATGCCGGCGTTGTGCTGCGAACCTGAACTCACCAGTATTGACAATAAACAGGAAACACTCTGCCAACATCTCATCGTCACCCTCCTGGGTGTGCTGGAAGGAAAGGAAATGCCGAAAAAGACAGTTTTTTCCGGCGAAATCATCAAACGCGGCACCACGCGCTGAAACACAATGTAACCAATAAAATTTTATAATATAAATGGAGGAAAGAAAACATGAAAGAATTTATGGACAAAGATTTCCTGCTGGAGTCGGAAACAGCAAAAAAGCTGTTTCATGATTATGCGGAAACCACCCCGATACTGGATTATCACTGCCATATCAATCCAAGAGAAATTGCGGAAGACCGTCATTTCGACAACATTACCCAGGTATGGCTGGGTGGCGATCACTACAAGTGGCGTCTGATGCGTTCCTTCGGCGTAGAGGAAAAATATATCACCGGAGATGCCTCTGATTACGAAAAGTTCTGTAAGTGGGCCGAATGCCTGGGCAAGGCCATCGGCAATCCCCTCTTCCATTGGAGCCATCTGGAGCTACAGAGATATTTCGGTTATCATGGCGTTCTGAATCGGAAAACGGCCGATGAGGTGTGGAATCTTTGTAATGAAAAACTGGCGCAGCCTTCCATGAGTGTCCGCAATCTGATCAAACAAAGCAATGTTACCCTGATCTGCACCACCGACGATCCTGTTGACTCTCTTGAGTGGCATAAAAAGATTGCAGAAGACGACACATTTGACGTAAAGGTTCTTCCGGCCTGGAGACCGGACAAAGCTATGAATATTGAGAAGGCCGATTATCTGGACTATCTGGATCGTCTCTGGGAGATTACAGGCAGTGAGATCAACAGCTTCGCCGCCCTGAAAGATGCCCTGAAGCAGAGGATGGAATATTTTGCCTCCATGGGATGCAGCGTGTCGGATCATGGTCTGGAATATGTGATGTACTATCCTGCCAGCGATGATGAAATTGAAGCCATCTTCTTAAAGAGACTGAACCGCATGATCCCCACCAGAGAGGAACAGCTGAAATTCAAGACCGCATTCATGCTCTTCCTGGGAAGAGAATACCACAGGCTGGATTGGGCTATGCAGCTTCACTTCGGCTGCAAGAGAGACAACAATACGAGGATGTTCGAAAAGCTGGGACCCGACACCGGCTATGACTGCATCAATAACGATGCGCCCTCCGCACAGATGGCCGATTTCCTGGATGCCCTGTGCAAGACCGACGAACTGCCCAGAACCATCCTTTACAGCCTCAATCCCAATGACAACCAGTCCATCGGCACTATTCTGGGCTGCTTCCAGGATTCCAGCGCCGTAGCCAAGATCCAGCAGGGCAGCGCATGGTGGTTTAACGATCACAAAATCGGTATGACAGAACAGCTGATCTCCCTTGCCAATCTGGGAAATCTGTCCGGTTTTGTCGGGATGCTGACTGATTCCAGAAGCTTCCTCTCCTATGCCCGCCATGAGTATTTCCGCAGAATCCTGTGCAATCTCATCGGTACCTGGGTAGAGGGCGGCGGCTTCCCGGCAGATATGGATACGCTCTCAGAGATCATTCGGGATATTTCTTATTATAATGCCAGGAGATATTTTAAGTTTGATATCTGATTCCATGTCCGTCTGACGACGGACTTTCCTATAAGGTAAATAAGAGCCTCCCTCCCGAAACAAAGGGAAAGAGGCTCTTTTGTTTTACAATAAAATTTCGCGGTTGGTTCCGTAGAAAATATCTTCTCTGCCTGCCATCATCTCCAAAAAGGCTTCAAAATCCTTCCAGGTATCATGGTAGTCAAATTCATAGCTATGACCCCAGATATAGAAGATCTGCTGAACGTCTGTTTCACTTTCCAGAAATTGCTTCCCAAGCGCAAGCATCCGGTCCATCTCCAAGATATGATATACCGTAGGCTGAAACTGATAGAGCGCTTCGCCCTCCTGTCGGTCAAATCCGTAATTGCATACCGTAGTACGGGCATACTTTACTCCTGTGCGCTTCCGGATTACCTCCGCGGCATGTTCCGTAAAGTTCACACCTCCGCCCGGATATGCCATTCCTGTCACCTCATAGCCGGCCAGTTCACTCAGATTCTCCCGATCCTGCTCCACCTGCCTGACAATCTCCTCATCATCCGTTACCTCTGCCAGATTAGGATGTGTCAGTGTATGAACAGCGATCTCGTGACCTGCGTAAAGCTCCCGAATCTCGGACGGATCCACCTTTACATGGCTAATGCGCATGCCCTCTCTGATCAGATGGCCGTCCAGTCCCAGAAGCTCGGAGTTCAGATTAAATGTACCCTTAATTCCGTATTTATTAAACAATGACACCAATCGCCGATCCTGTGTCACACCGTCGTCATAGCTGAATGTTAGTGCCTTTTTCCAGCCCTCCATAGCACACCTCCCGCTCCTGCCTTTTTGTTGAACTGTCTGCCCCAGCTTCCAGACGCAGTCCAGGCGCCCTCCAGGCTGTTCGTCCTCTTTACTCTTTTGTCAATATACTTTCGCCTCTTCCTCGCCGTTAAGAACCCGCAATGCCCCCTGGGCCAATGCCAGAAGCTCGTCCTCGCCGGGATATACGGTAAAGGGTGCGATCCACTCTGCCCTCTCCTTCAGCGCGGCAACTACATCCGCACCGTATGCGATACCGCCGGTGACGATGATTCGGTCTACCCTGCCGTTCAGAACGCAGGCCATGGAACCGATGTCCTTGGACACCTGAAGCAGAAATGCCTGCTTGGCTTCTGCTGCCTTCTCATCACCCTCATTCGCCATCTTTGTCACTTCGCGCATGTCATTGGTGCCAAGGTACGCATTGAATCCGCCCTTGCCCACCATCTTGCCATAGACTTCCTTCTCTGTATATTTACCGGAAAAGCACATTTTAATCAACGCTCCGTTGGGCACCCCGCCTGCTCTTTCAGGAGAAAATGCACCATCGCCGTCCAACGCATTGAACACATCGATCACCTTGCCATTCTCATGGGCTCCCACAGACACCCCGCCGCCCATATGAACTACGATCAGCCGAAGAGACTCGTATGGTTTCCCGATTTCCTTCGCATAACGCTTTGCCACGGCTTTCTGATTCAATGCGTGGAAAATGCTGACCCTGGGAAGTTCCGGTACCCCTGAATATCTGGCGATGGGCATCAGCTCGTCCACTACAACCGGATCCACTATGTAAGAGGGAACACCAATGGAATCCCCGATCTCTTTCGCCAGGATTCCGCCCAGGTTGGAAGCATGCTGTCCCTGTACTCCTATTTTCAAATCCTCCAAAAGCGCCTCGGTCACTGCATAGGTACCTCCGGGAATAGGCTTTAACATACCGCCGCGGCCTACCACCACATTCAGGCTTTTTATATCGAACTTTTTCGACTCCAGCAAATCCGTGATGATCTTCTTTCGGAAATCCTTCTGATCCACAATATTAGCAAATTGGGCAATTTCCTCCGTGGAATGCCGCAGGGTTTCTTCAAATAACAGGGTCTCGTCCTCAAACACACCGATCTTGGTGGAGGTAGAGCCCGGATTGATAATTAAGCTTTTCACTGACATTTTTATATTCTCCTATTCCAGTTCTGCAGTCACCCATATCCTGCCCTTTTCCCACATAGGCTATGGGTTGCTGCTGCTTTCCAGTTCCTGTTTTTCAATTGTCCTTTATGAAAATTAGACCGTCTTATGCATTTTTCTTGAGTTCCTCGGATACTACAGCAGCCAGGGCGATGGAATTCACCTTCGTCTCAAAGCTGTCGGAACGGCTGGTGAGGATAACGGGAACCTTCGTTCCGGTGAGGATACCGCCATTGCGCATCTTTACCATATGTACAATTGCCTTGTAAACCAGATTGCCTGCGTGAATATCCGGGAAAAGCAATACATCCGCATCGCCGCAGATCTTCCTGCCGGTAGCTCCCTTATGCTTTGCGGCTTCCGGATCAATGGCCAGATCCAGGGAAAGAGGACCGTCAATAATGCAGTCGGTAATCTGCCCTTCCTCGCACATTTTTGTCAGTTCTGCCGCTTCCACCGTAACCGGCATCTTGGGATTGACTACTTCTACAGCCGCCAGGGGCGCGATCTTCGGCACATCAACGCCGCAGGCTTTGCAGACGGGAACTGTATTTTGAATGATATGAACCTTGTCCTCAAGTGTAGGATAGGTCATAAATGCCACATCCGTCAGGAACAGCAGTCTGTCGATGCCTTCGATTTCAAATACGCCTACATGGGAAAGAGGCTTACCGGTGCGCAGCCCCACTTCCTTGTCCAATACGCTCTTCAGGAAATCTTTGGTATCGATCAGTCCCTTCATATACATATCGGCTTTTCCTTCATGAGCCAGCTTTACAGCCTTTAAAGATGCCGCAATCATATCCGGCTCATGGATGATCTCATAGCCGCTCAAATCCATATCGATAGAATCTGCAACCTCCCTGATTTTGGCTTCATCGCCTACCAGAATCGCATCGGCAATCCCTCTGGCTTTGGCTTCTTTCACAGCCTCCAACACTGCGGAATCCTGTGCCACGGATACAGACACCGTCTTCTTCCCGCATTGCTTCACTTTTGCCATAATGTCATCAAAACCCTGTTTCATTTTCGTACTTACTTCCTTTCTGCCCCTCCGGGCGCTGTATTTTCCCTTTTTTATAAATATTGTAAAAACTTTCCATGAAGAAAGTATAGCATGCCTGTCTGCAAAATGCAATAGCCGGCCTTCTTCTTTGCATCAAGGGTCCGCAATGGCAAGGGTCCGCACAGCTTAAGGACGGACGGTAAGCTACGGTTCACAGCCGCCCTGTGCCGCCAGAAAACAAAACATGATCAGCTCGCACTGTTTTAAGTCCAGCCCCCTTGTATAATAGTCTCCAAAGCAGTTTGCCGCCCCGCGCGTTTAAAATATCATTGGTAACGGACAGTGTTACTGAACTGTCTGTCTCTGCCCCTGCTCACCATTTAAAAAATCTGCAGGACTATGACAAAGTGTTCACTCTGTGCGCGGGAGAGGTCCAATGACGGATATACAGATCTTGCCGGCGGAGGCCCCTGCTTTTCAAGCAGGATCCCCGCCGGCAGAACAGGAAGCAGGAACGGCTTCCTGTAACACCAGTTCGATTGTCAGTCGCAGCCGCAGTCCTCGCATCTGTCAAATGCAGGGTTGAAGGCGTAGAAGTTCCGGCTGTCCAGCTTATCCTGAGTGATGCGCAGCGCTTCGCCGAACCGCTGGAAGTGCACTATCTCGCGCATACGCAGGAACTTGATGGGCTCACACACATCCGGCTCCTTCACCAGACGCAAAATATTGTCATAGGTGGTTCTGGCCTTCTGCTCTGCTGCCATATCCTCCATCAGATCCGTAATGGGATCCCCGGTCACCTGGAACTGCGCGGCCGTGAAGGGGAATCCAGATGCTGCCTGGGGCCATACTCCTACGGTATGATCAACATAATAATTCGCAAAACCGCACTTTTCAATTTCCTCCATAGACAGATTCCTGGTCAGCTGGTGTACTATGGCAGCCACGATCTCCAGATGGGCCAGCTCCTCGGTGCCGATATCCGTCAAAAGCCCTGCCACCTCCCGGTAAGGCATGGAATAACGCTGGGACAGATAGCGTATGCTGGCGCCCATCTCGCCGTCCGGGCCGCCGTACTGGGAGATTATCGCCTGTGCCAGCATGGCGTTGGGTTCCTTGATATTTACAGGGAATTCCAGTCTCTTCTCATAACTCCACATTTACGCACACTCTCCTTCCCAGGGCAGAGGGGCCTCTCCCCATCTCCACTCCTTGCCGCAGTCTGTCAGCCTTAAATTCAGCGGGAAATATTTCTGAGAAAACTCCTTTTCCATCTGATTCTTAATCCGGTTGTAATGGTTGAAATATTCCTGTGCCCTGCGGTCATGGGGATGGGTATCCAGGTAAAGAGCCAGCTCTATCAGCACAAAATCTGCCATCCCAATATCTCTTAATAATTGTTCCCGCTCTCTCATGATACACATCTCCTTCCCGTGAAAGGTTTATCTAACTCAGGAAATATGGTTCCCGCACAATAAGCTTTCTCCAGATCATCATACATCCCGTCAAATTCCTGCCAGGGCACATAAGCCATGGCGATGGGGAATTTATCACAATCATTATCCTTAAAATGTTCGTGCATCTTGCTTCCTTTTCTATATTGAGGGTTATTTTACTTTATAATATGAATCCTTGAGAAAACTGTGCAGAAGAATCAGAAATTTGGAAAAAGAACCTCACTGAGGCAGAAGGATTTCCGTGGTGAAAGCGCCGTCCTCGCTGTTTCGGTTGAGATAGCCTTGATTTCTTTCTACGACGGTATCCACCCTGACCAGTCCGTAACCATGGCCGTAACCTTTTGTCGTATGGAACTTTCCTGCCTGCTTTTCCTGTTTTTTAGAAGCAGTGGTATTTGTAAAAGACATGTAGAGCTGGGTATTTTTCATATCCATATAGATCCGGATGAGACGTTCTTCCTCCGGCAGCTGCATGCAGGCTTCTATGGCATTGTCAAACAGATTGCCCATGATAATACACAGATCGATCTCCGATGTAGTCAGCGACACCGGTACATGGGCATCCGCTCTGACTGTAATATTCCTGGATTTTGCCAGTGAAATCTTACTGTTCAGAATAACGTCTGTCATCTTATTTCCGGTTTTCAGTACCATATCCACCGTGTTTAAATCGATGCTCAGCTCCTTCAGATAGGAGCGCAGGGCCTTTAAGTCCCCCATTTCGGCATAGCTGTCCAGCACCTGGATATGGTTCCGGTAGTCGTGCCGCCATCCCCGGATCTGACGGTACATATTTTCCACCTCCGCATAGTGCGTGGCTAGCAGATCGCTCTGGTATGCAGCGATCCGCTTATCGATCCATTTCTCCAGCAAATGCATCTGCCCCTCCTGTTCCTGCCGGCGCCCCGTCCTTTCCCTGCCCGGCGATCAAGATATTCTCTCATCCGAAACGGTTCTGTCAAAAATACCGTATCAGGGCTTGATTCAATCCCTCATACAGCTTTCTGGAAAGCGGCAATACCGTACCGTCCTTCAGAACTACTTCCGTTCTGGCAGTCTTCCTGACAAACCGCAGATTGACAATATAGGAACGGTGAATTCTGAAAAAACCCTCATCCAATTCCGCTTCCAAATCATTCAGCGTCCGCTTTACGCTGTAGTTCTCTTTTCCGTGGATAGTCACATAGTTTTTCAATACATCCAGATAACGGATTTCATATAATGGCAGCCGGACGATTCCTTCCGAAAGCGCCAGAACCAGTGCATGTTCACGGGTCTTAAGCCGCTGTGCCGCCCGGTCCAGAACCGCATTCAGTTTTTGACTTGTAATGGGCTTAATCAGATAATGAAGCGCCTCCACATCATACCCTTCCGCGATATATTCCATATATCCCGTAACAAATACGATCTGAAGCCCGGCGCCTGCCTCTCTCAGCCTATTTGCAAGCTCCACCCCGCTCATCTCCCCCATCTCAATATCAAGGAACAACACATCCACAGAATTATCTTCCTCATAGGAAAACCAAAATGCCTCTCCGGAAACATAATACTCTACCTTCAGCAGCAACCCGGCCGATTTGTTCCACTCCTCTATCAGCCGGCTCAAATAAGCTCTGTCTACAGGATCATCATCACATATTGCAAAACGATACATTGTCAAAACCTCATAGTCGGAAAATGTCTGGCTTTTCTTAAGCCAATTGCATCAGTTATTTTCCGACAATTCCTAAGGAAGTAAATTCCTGACAGAATTATCTGGATTCCCCCATAAAGAACAGCGCTATGGTTCCCGGACCGGAATGAGCGCCGATTGTAGGACCGATATGATTGATCATAAAATTTTGAAAACCAAATCTCTCTTTAATAAGATCCCTTACATGTTCCGCATCCTCCAATGCATCGCCGTGGCTGATAAACACATAATCCTCCTGATTCTCTTCCTTCCAGACTCCCATTTTTTCTTCCATATAGTCTACCAGAGCGCTCAGGGACTTCTTCCGGCCTCTCACCTTCCCGATCAGAATCAAATGCCCCTCATCGTCCACATGAAGCTTTGGCTTAATAGACACAAGGGTTCCCAGAACCGCAGCTGTCTTGCTGACTCTTCCGCCCCTGTAGAGATGGTATAGATCATCTACCGTAAATACATGCACTACATTCAGCGCATGTTTCTCCAGCCACTCCGCGGTCTCCTCCATGGTCTTTCCTGCTTCCCGCAGCTTCACCGCCTTATGTACGAACAGTCCTTCCCCCATAGACGCTCCCAGACTGTCCACTACATGAATCCTCACATCCTTATGCTCCTCCATGACCTCTTCCGCCGCCAGGCGAATATTTCCGCAGGTTCCGCTCAATCCGGAAGAAAAAGCCAGATATAATATTTCTTTCTCCTTTTCCGCGCATTTTTCAAAATACGCTTTGGCCTCCGCCGGATTGATCTGGGATGTGGTAGGCATCTTCCCCTCCTCCCGCATCATTTTATAAAATTCTTTCCAATCCAGCTCCCTTTCCCCTCCGTAGGTGACTCCGTCCAGAATATAGCTGATGGGCAGGCAGCCCAGATCATGCGCCTTCAAATATTCCGCCGGCAAATCCGCCGTACTGTCCGTTATGATTTTAAACATACTTTTATTCCTTTCTTTGGAACCTTACAATTTTTCGCTTCCGTGTGGCCCGGTCTGTATCACTCTCCGACAGCCCTGCGCCTTACTATTCCTGATTATGCATGGCTTTGCCTGTATCCTCCGGTCTGCTTGTGCCTTATCATTTCCCTGTTCCGTATACTCCCGCCAGTGTCTCCTTCGGGCAGTTCGTTCTCAGACGATCCGCCCCTCAGGCCACACAGCTTTTCGACCGTTGTCTGTTTGAAATGTATCATAAATTGCAGATTCTGTCAAATACATCTCTCCGGCGGAAAACCAGCTGAAAATATCATCTCTTCTCCAAAGCACCGGGAAGCCGTCTTCGGATCAGCCTGTTTTTCAGATTTTTCCAGTCAAAAGGAATCAGAGGATATAGATAGCTTTGATGGGACACCGTCCTGTTACATCCCACAGCCAGCACAGATAAAAGGAGCCCGCCTATATACCCCCACAGCGAAAACCATTGCGCCAGCAGCAGTGTAATCATGCGCAGAAACTTCAGCGCATATCCCAGCTCATAATTAGCTTGTGTATAATTGGCAATGGCAACAAATGCCATATATAACATAACCTCTGAAGAGAACCACCCGCTGTTCACCGAAAACTCCCCCAATACCAGCGCGGCCATCACGCTCAAAGGCGTGCTTAGCATATTCGGCGTATTGATGGCAGCCAGCTTCAGCCCGTCTATGGCCAGCTCCAGCACCAGGAACTGCCAGATCAGAGGCAGATTGGGCTCCTCCTTCAGCATAATGAAAGAAAAACTCTCCGGAATCCACTGAGGATTGTTCATCAGCAGCAGAAACGTAGGCGTCACCAGATATGTCAGCAGGGAAATCAGGAAACGGGTAACACGCAGATAGGTGCCCGTTACCGGCGGAAAATAATAATCGTCCGCCTCCTCCACCACGTCGAAAATCGTGGTAGGCAAAATCATGGCAGAGGGTGAATTGTCCACCAATATCACGATATTGCCCTCCAGCACCTGGGCAGCTGCGGCATCCGGCCGCTCCGTGTACTTGAACTTCGGAAAAGGATTGTACCATTTCCGCTGGTAAAGGCATTCTGCCAGGGACTCCTGATTCATCGTCAGGGCATCCACATTAATATTCCGGATCTTCTCACGTATCTCTGACAGGAACTTATCATCCACACGTCCCTTCATATAACAGAGTGCGATATCCGTGCGAGAACTTTTCCCGGCGTTTTGCATCTCCATGTGAAGATCCGCACTGCGGATCCTGCGGCGTATCAACGCAGTGTTTGAAACCAGTGTCTCCACAAAGCCATCCTTGGAACCCCGCAGTGTCTTGTCCTTCTCAGGTTCTTCCACCCCTCTGGACGGGTATGTCCTGGAGTCAATGAGGAGCGCCTTCTCATACCCGTCCACCAGCAACACAAACATTCCCGACAGAAGGGATTGCACCAGCATATCCGCCCTGTCCTCTATGTCCACTTCCACATACGGCGTAAATTGTTTCGACAGTCCGTGCATATCCTCCGGCATCTTGTCCGGTGTCAGATCCATAAAATACTGCAGCAGCTTCTGATCCAAATCATCCTTGCAGAAGCCGTCGATCAAATACATGCAAGCTTCTTTTCCGCCTATATGGACTACCCTGTAGATGATGTCGAAATTCTTCTCCACATCCAAAATTTCGTTTAAATATGCCATATTCTGCCGCAAATCGCCATTTATCCGCTTATTCTCTTCCATAAACTGAACTGCTCCTTCTTCTCCATAATTTCCGTAAAGCCTTTACGGTTATCATAGCCAAAAGGGGAGTTTTTATGCCGAATTTTCTCTCTGCAAGCAAATTGAGCAAACTTGGATAATTTCTTTTGTAATGTTTTGCTGAGTATGTTTCTGAAATTGAAACCTGTTTGTTTGCCTATAATACCCAACAATAAAGAATCTTCACTGGAAAAAGATAAGAATAGCCGCCGTCAGCACTTCGTCGTACTGCCCAGCCCGCCGTTGCGCACGCCTGCGGCATCGTCATCTACAGTGATTCCGTACTCGATAAAAATCCCCTGGGCGAAGCCCGTCCCCCGGGCAATCTCCAGAGTCCTGCCCTCATTGGTATCATTGGTCAGCTTGATAAAAATATGCCCCTCGTTATCGGAATTAAAATAATCACTGTCAATGATCCCCACGGTATTGTTCATCTGGAGGCGATATTTGAAGCCAAGCCCGCTTCTGGGATAGAGCTTCAGCACCCATTCTTCGTCTATCCTTACACGGATTCCCGTAGGGATCTTGATACTCTCCCCCGGCGCCAGAGTAAAAGAAAAAGGCGCAAAAAAATCATACCCCGCACTGCCCCGGGTAGCCCGGACAGGAATCCGGATATCTTCATAGATCCCGCGTATATCCGCGTCGGAATATTGGAGGAAATCCGCTTTCACCGCCTCCGCATAATTGCCAAAACTTACCTTATAAAACTGTGCCACCCTTTTCATGTATGCCGCTCCCTCGTCCTCCGGCTGCAGAGACTTTGATTCTCTGTCCCCAGCCTGTACTCTGCTCCGGCACCTGCCGGCATGTCTGTAACCCTCTACGGCATGTCCATCTATAATGTACTCTGCCCCGCGCCTGGCGGTCCGTCCCCTGCGTCCGCAAGCAATCCCCGCATCCCGGCCTCCCGCAAAATGGATACACCCATTCCGGCAGGATACCGGGCACAGGCTTCAGTCGCAGCACCCGCGTAGATTGCCGGGTTTCGCTGTCAGCGTATATTCCTGCTCATAATTCCCACAATGCAGCACGGGAACCGACGGATCTTTTTGTACAAGCGTCCTTTGCACATCAATCACCCGCTGGTTGGCGCTTCCCTTCCACAGTAGCTTTGCATCTTTTTCCGCCTCGTGGAATTCTCCGTCCACCAGCACATCGATATATTTCATAATCGGATAATGATAGATATTCTCCCAGCTGTCTCCTGTATACAGCCAGATGGTCTTTCCCTGATATTTCTCCCTGATCTCCGCCATCAGTCCTCTTACGTCCAACCGGTTCGCAGCGTGCAGGGGATCTCCGCCGGAAAAGGTGATCCCCGAGATATAGCTCTTATCCAGCTCCGCGAAAATTTCCTGCTTCGCCCTGTTGTCAAAAAGCAATCCTCCGTCCGGATCCCATGTAACCGGATTATGGCAGCCTTTGCAGCAGTGATTGCAGCCGGCCACCCAGAGTACCACCCGCAATCCATCGCCATTCAGCATATCATCAGACGTTATATTGTGATATCTCATCTTATCTGCCTCCAGCCTGTCTGTTTTACATACTCTTCCTCTCTGCAATCTCCGCCATCTTCGCATCATTGAGCCTGGTATCCCCGTGCACCCTGGAATAAGAGAGATAACCGTTCATCCGGTCAATCTTGGTCAGATTCCGGCTTCCGCATTTCGGACACACATCCATCTCCAGTTCCTGATGCCCGCAGTCATCACAATAGGCCAGCGACAGATTGACTCCCTCGTAAAACCCCAGTTCCATAGCCCGCCGGATCAACGTCCTGATTGCTTCGATATTATAATCAATGGGATATTTCACATATTGTATCTTACCGCCATTGCTCAGATCCCAGAATCGGTTTTCCAGATCCTGCTTCCTGATGGGCGTAATATCCTCCGTCACATGGCAGTGGAAACTGTTGCTCACATATTCTCTGTCGGAGACCCCCTCAATGATGCCGTATTTCTCCCGAAACTGCTTTACCTGCAGGCCGCAGAGATTCTCCGCAGGTGTCCCGTAAATGGCATAGAGATTGCCGTCCGCTTCCTTAAATTCATTTATGCGCTTATTGATAAATTCCAGTACTTCCAGGGCAAATTCTCCATCCTCCACCAGAGATTTCCCGTTGTAGAGCTCCTGCAGTTCATTCAGCGCGGTAATGCCGAAACTGGCTGTAGCGGATTTCAGCAGTGGCTTGATCTTGTCTGTAAGCTTCAGATGTCCTCCCAGGAATCCGCCCTCGCAGTACGCCAGAGGATTGGTGGAGGCCCGCATCTCTCCCAGATAAGCATAGGTCCGTATATGAAGCTGACGAATCAGATTCAGATAGTAATCCAGCACCTCATAGAAATCCCTGCTCTCCTTCCTGGCCTTCGCAAGAATCATGGGCAAATGCAGAGAGACTGCCCCGATATTGAATCTGCCGACGAACACAGGCTTGTCCTGATCGTCCGCCGGATGCATGCCTCCTCTCTCATACCAGGGAGACAGAAATGCCCTGCAGCCCATAGGCGACACAATACGTCCGTACTGCTTGTACATACTGGCCACATAGCCCTTGCCTGTCAGGCTCAGCCAATCCGGATACATGGTCTTGGCACTGCACTGTACTCCCATTTCAAACACATCCTCCAGGGGCTTTCCCGGACCGTGGAGATTTTCATCATATAAAAATACAATTTTGGGAAACAGCACCGGCTTCTTACATTCCTTCTTGCCCTGCCCTCCCTTGCGCACCTGCAGCATGGTAATCGTAGCCAGCCTGGCAAATCTGCCTGTGCCTGTCCCTGCGGTCACCGTAATAAAGGGATAATCCCCCCTGCTGCTGCCCACGGTATTGAACTTGTATTCCCATCCCTGGAATCCCTGTTCAAATTCGCGCTTTACATCCTCAAGGGCTTCTTCCTCCGCCCGCTTCTGGTCAATCCCAAGCTTTAAATATCTTGAAAGCCCTCTCTGATAAGTCTTTTCCGCATAGGGCTCCAGAATCTTGTCCACCTCCGGCACGGTGAATCCGCCATACTGCTGGCTGGCCGCGCTCAAAACGATATCTCCAATCACGTCGAAAGCCACGTCCAGCGTTTTGGGCTCGTTGTACCAGATATTTCCCATTTCAAAACCGCCTGTCAGGACATTTGCCACGTCAAAAAGGCAGCAGTTCATGGTATCCCGCCGCGCAGACATATCGTGAATATAAAGGTACCCGTCCCTGCACGCCTGCAATTCCTCCGTCGTCATGAAGAATTTCTGGTAAAGCTCTTTGTTCAGCTGGTTAAACACAAGGCTGCGTTTCGTAGAAACGAGCGCGCTGTCGGTATTGCTGTTTTCCTTATCCCCAATATACATGATAGACTGGCTTTTTTTGTAAACCTCGTCCAGCATCCTGACAAAATCCTGCTTATAATTGCGGTAATCGCGGTAACTTTTCGCAACCTCCGGCTTCACCTGCTCCAACGCGCCCTCCACGATGTTGTGCATCTCGGCAATGGGGATGCCCTCCTTGCCTAATGAACGCGCCTTTTCTTCTACGAACCGGCAGATGAAATCCAGCTCCTCCGGCGTAAATTTGACCAGTGCGCGGTAAGCGGATTTATTGACCGCGACCACAACTTTCTGCACATTCCACGCCTCATGGGTATTGTCCTTTTTAATTACATACATGGTGTTCCCTCCTGCCAGAAAAATGGAATCCCGCCGCGCGGGATTCAATGTTCTTATATCTTACCACATCTTGTATGAAAAGGCAACAAGAATCCATATATAGTATAAGACAAGAAATTCCAAATGAAAACAGCCTCAGCATTTTGAGCATTGCAAAGGCTGTTTTTCAGGGGACAGCGGGCATTACCCAAGCTGTGCCTTATAGGTATTATAAATATCGGAGGAAGTGCCTTCCATCATCATATTGTACTCGCCCCAGGCGATATCATATGCATAAGCCGCATTCATCAGAGCAAGTTCCGTCTGCTCATACTGCAGCTGCAATGCCTGCAATTCCACAGGAGAAACAATGCCCAGCTTTGCCGAAGCCTGCTGGTGCTCCCATTCTGTTTTTGCTTTCTTCAACGCGTCTTTCTGGTTCTGGTAAGCCGCCGCCGCCGCATTAATGGCATCGAGTTTCTTTTTCAGGTCATTGGCGATAGAGGCTTTTTCATCTTCCATTGCAACATCCGCGATATCCATATCCAGCTCGCTTGCGCGAATCTGCCCGTCATACAGAGAACTATTATTTGTCTTTTCTTCCGCCTGCTGTTTATCACGCCGGAGGGTTTTCAGCTTATAGCTTTTGTCTACCGCCTGTTTCAAAAGTTCTTCACCGTATTCCGGTGCAGTTTCGATATCCCGCGTAAATTCAGGCGGCGTAATAACGAGCGTTTCGTCCAGTCCGCGCCCCATAAGGTCGTTCAGCTGGCGTTTCAGAAGCGTCAGCCCGTCTGCCGCGTCCTGTAAATCCTTTGCGCCCTGTGCGACCTCCAGTTTTTTCCCGTCAAGGTCAACATTTGTGCTGAAACCCAATTCTGCCTTTTTCCCTTCGATTTCACAGACACGCTCCAAAAGCTCCTGCTTTTCCGCAAGCAGGGCAATGCCTGCTTCTACCTGCAC
>OFHM01000542.1_pt1 | contig 31358 bp, 25 predicted proteins | sample 1521311 | NCBI WGS metagenome assembly OFHM01 (sample SAMEA3504083, study PRJEB24116) | mouse gut metagenome | biome: mouse gut; feature: mouse-associated habitat; material: faeces | place: Denmark | collected 2011 | reverse complement strand
TGGTGTTCTTGATACTGTTTTTTCTCATTCTTCCGCCTTTCTTTCAGCGCACTTATTCATAAACATTTCTTAACAATCTTATCGCGGAACCTCTACCATGGTATAAGCTTCTACAATATCCAGTTCCTGTATATCGTTAAATCCTTCAAATACAAGGCCGCATTCATATCCGGCTTTTACTTCCTTTACGTCGTCCTTGAAACGTTTCAGAGAATCAATCTTACCTTCGTAAATAACAATACCATCGCGGACAAGACGAACCTCCGCCGAACGGACGATCTTGCCCTGTTTGACATAGCAGCCGGCAATCGTACCAACGCCCGAAACCCGGAAAGTCTGCCGGACTTCGGCATGGCCGAGAGAAACCTCACGGAATTTCGGTGCGAGCATGCCCTTCATCGCCAGTTCGATTTCCTCAATGCAGTCGTAAATAATCCGGTACAGCCGCATATCGACGTTCGATTTTTCCGCCATGGTCTTCGATAATTTTCTTCACAATAGACAGGCCGATGCCGCTGCCTCCGGTGGCTGAATTCCTGGATGCGTCCGTACGGTAAAAACGGTCGAAAATATAGGGCAGGTCTCTGGCGGCGATTCCCTTTCCGTTATCTTCAATTTCCACCTGAATGAAATCTCCCACATCACGAATGCGCATATTGATAAAGCCCTGAGACTTGTCCAGATATTTGACAGAATTTCCAATAATATTGTTAATCACACGCCGGAGCTGTTCCGGGTCTGCAATAATCAGTACGTCCCTGTCTGCATAATTGATATAGGTGAGTTTGATATTTTTGGCCTCCAAATCCAGGCCTACTTCCTCCACACAGTCTTCAAAATAATCTGCCACGTTGATTCGGTTGAAATTGTAGGGTATTCGATTGGTATCAATTCTGGAATACAGGGTCAGCTCGTTAATCAGCATATCCATTTCATTTGCCTTGTTGTAAATGGTACGGATGTATCTGTCATGTTTTTCCGGTGTGTCTGCCACTCCGTCCATAATGCCCTCCACATATCCCTTAATGGCGGTAATGGGGGTTTTTAAATCGTGGGAAATGTTGCTGATTAAGACTTTGTTTTCTTTTTCTCCCGCCACCTTCTCCTCTGCAGATTCCTTCAGACGGAACCGCATTTCTTCAAAATTCCGGCAGAGTTCTCCAATTTCATCTTTTCCTTCTGCTTCGATGGTGAAATCCAGGTTGCCTGCCTTGATATTCTGGGCGGCTATTTCCAGTTTCCGGATGGGGTTGATAATTCCCTGATAAATCCAGACCGTAAGCATTCCTGCAGTAAAAATCAGAATCAGGAATACCGAGATCATCAGATCCAGCAGGACGCCTTTGATGTCCGGCAAAATCCGTTCCATGGATGTGATGATAAAAATGCTTCCGTTTTCTCCATCCTGAAAGTTAAAATCAATCTGCTTGATCAGGGCCTGTTCCTCCCCTTCTATATAGAAACCGGAGGCCGCACTCTGGATGGCGTCACTGTCATATTCCGGCAGGTCCTTTTCCGGAACAGGTTCAGAACCGGTATTTCCGTTGTATATCAGTTCCTGCCCTTTTCGCACAAGCAGATAGGAATATTTTTCTGAAAGCTGACGGTTGACTTCTTCCAGGTAGGAGAGGTCTTCAAGTTTTTCCGGCAGGCTTTCCGATACGTCCTGCAGGTCTTCATAGGCTGATTTGGTAAAGCGGCTGAGCACTTTAAAAGAATTTACAAAATAGTCATAGGCGTTTCCGTCTATGTTATAAATCTGACGTACCGCTTTCATCTGGTACTGTCCGAAGCCCCATATGGTGGCTATTGCCAGAAGTACCGGCACAAATATAATAATACAGAATGAAATGATTAATCTGGTTCTTAATTTCATAATAATCGCTGTAACCTCCGACAGCTTATATTATACCAGTTTTTGTAGAAAATCATATGGAAAATTTATAAAAATTTATAAAATTTGTATAAATTCATTCTCTGTATGGAGTTCGGGTACCAGGGGGCGGAAAGGGAGCTGATTTTGATATCTGAATTATGAGAGGAAAGAAATGACAGCATAAAAAGCTGAGCAGCTTCTGGTTTACAGGCCGCTCAGCTTTATTTTTAAAATTCTGTTTAAAGATGCTTCCAGACGTTACTGGGTGACGGTTCCGTTTCTGACCGTGATTAAAGTCCCTTCACAGGTACTGTGGAAGTCCCCGGAGAATCGTATACAGCATGAGCCTCAGCTTACCTTAAACTGAAACTTCTGAATCTCTTTTTCTGTGCTTACTTTTTCAATCTGGGCTCCAAGGCCTTCCAGTTTGGTCTCAAAAGATTCGTAACCTCGCTGGATATAGTGGATATCGTCTATGATAGTAACGCCTTCGGCGGAAAGGCCTGCGATAACAAGGGCTGCTCCGGCTCTTAAATCCGGTGCGCTGACTCTGGCTCCGGTGTAACCTTTTACACCATTAATAATAGCAATATTGCTTTCCACCTTGATATCAGCCCCCATACGGGTCAGTTCATCCACGTATTTGAAACGGTTTTCAAAGATACTTTCGGTTACGGTGCTGGTTCCCTGGGCAATTCCCAGTACCACAGACATCTGAGGCTGCATATCTGTGGGAAATCCCGGATAGGGCAATGTGGTAACCTGAGTATGACGCAGCGGTTTTGAGGCCACCACGCGGACAGCGTCGTCAAATTCTTCCACTTCACAGCCTGCTTCCAGCAATTTTGCTGTTGTGGCTTCCAGATGCTTGGGAATTACGTTCTTGACGGTAACATCCCCCTTGGTAGCTGCTGCCGCAAACATAAAGGTGCCTGCTTCTATCTGGTCCGGAATTACAGAATATTCTGTTTTATGGAGTTTTTCCACTCCCACAATACGGATAACGTCGGTTCCTGCACCGCGGATATTTGCCCCCATACTGTTCAGGAAATTGGCCACATCCACCACATGAGGCTCTTTCGCCGCATTTTCAATGGTGGTTTTTCCTTCTGCCATGGCTGCTGCCATCATAATATTAATGGTGGCGCCCACGGATACCTTGTCTAAATAAATGTGGCTTCCGATTAGATGATCTGCTTCTGCCGCAACTGCGCCGTTACGGATTTCCACATGGGCTCCCAGAGCGCGGAATCCCTTAATATGCAAATCCATGGGGCGGCTTCCGATATTGCATCCTCCCGGCAGAGTAACCTCCGCCCGTTTGTATTTGCCCAGCATGGCGCCCAGCAAATAGTAGGAAGCTCTGATTTTTTTCATAGAATCATAGTCTACCGGAATATCTTTTACAAAAGAACCATTTATTTTAACGGTGTGTGCGTCTGTTCTGTCTATTTTTGCTCCAATGTCTCCCATTGCCTGAAGCAGAGCATTAATATCCCTTACATCGGGTAAATTATCTATCGTTACGGTTTCATCCGTCATGATGGCAGCTGCCAGAATTGCAAGGGCCGCGTTTTTGGCTCCGCTGATTTCCACTTCGCCGACTAACGGATTACCTCCTTTAATCACATACTGTTCCATATTGCACCTCTATGCTATATTTTTCGTACAGGAAGTTATCATAGTAACATCTTTTTGCCTTTGTCTGTTTTTGACAAAAAAATCTTTATGTACTATTATAACACACTTTGTCGATTTGTAAATCTTTCCTTTTCCGGGTTCACGTGTCAGCACCGCTTTTTCAGCCGCGGGCTGTGGGTATCAGCTTATCTTATTTTATGCTGAATTACCTGAACTGTGCATGACCTTTCTGAAAATAACTGTTTTTAGTATGGGCGTTTCCTGGAAATTCATGCGCCCTTTTCCGGCAGAAAGATTTTTATTCCGCAGAAAATTTGCCTGTGTTTGTCCAATTTAAAATTATACAGCGCTGAAGCTGTAATACAGGCTCCGGTTGTTATCTTACCACATTTCTGTCTGAATTCCTACTGTTTTTTTATATTACAGGAATTTCCTGCAATATAACAGAGTGTTGCCTGCCCATTTCTGCGTACCAAAGGACAGGAAAGCAGCGGATTTCACCTGTGAAACAAAAAACGTGGTATCATTCGAATACCACGTTTTTTTCCAGATATTTTGTCTGTATTACAATATAGGGCCAGGATTTTACATGATTGATTTTTTCGCCTTTGGAGGGGCCGATTAATGTGGTGTCAAAATAAATGGCATTTCTGGTCAGGTAACAGTCGTTGATGGAAATGCTGTAACCGCCTGTTTCCTGTACGCCATATCCCACTGCAATGTACAGATATTCTTTATCTGTGTAGGTCAGTTTGAAAATTGTTTCTTTTTTCTCTTCAATTACCGCCAGAAATTCTGCCGGAATGTCTTTTTCTTCCAGAATTTCGTAGGAAAGATCTTTCAGTTTTTCCGTGTCTGTTTCTTCCACTCCGCATCCCGGCAGGAGGGGCAGGCACAGTAACAGCAGCAGGAGGAAAAATTTGCGGATGAAAATGTTCCGATACATTTTTTTCATAAGATGTTCCCTGTTTTTTTACATTCTTCCTGAATTTTATGAAAAAATTCTGTTATTTATGATTGTATTTCCGGTTTCCACTCTGTATAATATAAAAAGTGAATCATCAATAAGGAAAAGGTAGAATACTATGATACGAATAATTTTGGTGGCTGTTTTTTTGATCACTTTCCTGATTCTTTCCATACCGGTTATGATTGGGGAAAAGATTCTGAGGAAATTCAATCCTTATGCTGCGGATATCAGCAGTCTCAGGATTGTCCAGTGGGCTTTTAAAGTGGTGCTGTTCATTGCGGGAACGGAGATTACTGTGATCGGGGAAGAACATGTGCCGAAGGCCCAGCCGGTGCTCTATGTACCGAATCATCTCAGTTACTTTGACATTGTGATTACTTATTCCAGATGTCCGGGGCTTACGGGATATATTGCCAAGGATAAAATGCAGCGATATCCTCTGCTTTCCACCTGGATGAAGATGCTGTACTGTCTGTTTCTGGACCGGAAGGATATGCGGGAAGGGCTGAAAATGGTTTTGACCGGAATTGACCATATTAAACATGGAATTTCCATATGTATTTTCCCGGAAGGTACAAGAAATCCCCATCCGGAAGAAGGCATGATGCCTTTTAAAGAGGGAAGTTTGAAAATGGCTGAAAAAACGGGATGTCCTGTGATTCCTGTGGCCATTTCCAATACCCATAACATTTTTGAAAGCCATATGCCTTTTATCAGAAAATGTCATGTGATTGTGGAATACGGGGAACCTGTTCTGATAAAAGAACTGGATAAAGAGCAGCGAAAGTTTTCCGGAGCCTATACACGCTCTAAAATTGAAGAAATGCTGAAAAAACATCAGGATATGCTGTAGGAAGTTTTTATGGGCTTCCTACAGCATTAATCATTATTTAAAATGTTCCCGGATGGCTTCCACGACTTTGGGATAATCCATAAAATGGGAGGCTTTTACCAGAACGGTATCGCCTTCCTGCAGGTATTCCAGAAGCTGAGACTGCATTTCTTCCAGGGAATCAAAGTGAAATACTTCGCACCAGTCGTTGGTGTCGCAGGCGCCTCTGGCAGTTTCTCTGGAAAGAGGACCTGAGCAGAAGATGGTGTCAATCTGTTTTTCTGCGGCGTAAGCGCCGATTTCGTAATGAAGCTGTTTTTCATTTTCCCCCAGTTCTCCCATATCGCCCAGTACAGCTACGGTTCTGGCAAGCCCGTTGCTGAGTACGTCCAGAGAAGCCCGCATGGATACGGGATTTGCGTTATAACAGTCATCTATGAGAATCAGGCCCCCTGTTTCAATGAGATTTGAGCGGCCGCCGATTGTTTCCACGGATTCAATTCCTGCCCTGATTTTTTCCAGGGGCATGTGCAGAGCCAGTCCTGCGGCTGTGGCTGCCAGGGCGTTGAAAATGTTGTGTTGTCCTGGAATGGGAATGTGCACGTTTATGCTGCCAAAGGGAGTGTGAATTACCGTTTCCACTCCCTTTAAGCCCAGGTTTTTGATGTTGTCTGCATAAATATCCTGCTGTATGGTCTGATTTTCTCCAAAGCCATAGAAAACAGGGCGGATGCCTTTGATTTCTTTCAGGGTGGCCAGTTTGTCATCCTCTCCGTTTAATACGATTTTTCCTTCCGGTTCCAGAAAATCGAATATTTCACTTTTGGCTTTCAGAATGCCGTCTCTGGTTTTGAGGTTTTCCAGGTGGCAGATGCCGATATTGGTGATGATGCAGATATTCGGACGGGCCATTTCCGCCAGCCGGTGCATTTCTCCGAAATCGGAAATGCCCATTTCCACAACAGCAGCTTCATGGTTTTCCTGAATACGCAGCAGAGTGAGAGGGAGACCGATTTCATTGTTGTAATTTCCGGCTGTTTTCAGCACTCTGTATTTTTCAGAAAGCACAGAGGCAATCATTTCTTTGGTGCTGGTTTTTCCAACGCTTCCGGTGATACCGATAATGGGAATGGTAAGGTGGCTGCGGTGAAATTTTGCAATATCTTTCAACGCCTGTTCTCCGGACTTTATTAATATGTAGGGTTTCTGACAATTTTCGAGTCTTTTTTCAGAGAGGACTGCGGCGGCGCCTTTTTTCAGTACATCCGGGATAAAGTCATGGCCGTCTGCCCGCGCTCCTTTGATGGGGATAAAGAGGAATCCTTCTTCCACCAGCCGGCTGTCTGTGACCGCGCCCCGGATTACGGTATTTTTTTCTGATTCTTCACCAACATATATGCCGTTGCATGCTTCTGCAATGTGCTCCAAAGTCAAATGTTTCATAACTTCCTCCGTTTATTCATATTTTTTCATGGAAATCTGAATAATCCGTTCGCAGAGGGATTCAAAATCCATGCCGACTGCCAGGGCTTCCTGAGGAAGCAGGCTTACAGATGTCATGCCGGGAAGGGTATTTGCTTCCAGACAGTAAATATTTTCCTGCTCATCCAGCAGGAAATCCATACGGGCGTAAGTTTCCAGATTCAGAACTCTGGCCACCTGTTCTGCGTAACCCTGCATGGCTTTTGTAATATGGGAGGGCAGCTCTGCGGGGCAGGTTTCCACTGCGCTGCCGGCTGCGTATTTGTTTTTATAATCGTAAAATCCCTCCAACGGAGCGATTTCAATTACCGGTAATGCCTGAAAATCTATGACTCCTACGGAAAATTCCCGTCCTTTTATATAATCTTCGATAATGATTTTTTCTTCCCAGCGGAATGCATCATCCAGTGCTTTTTGATAATCTTCTTCCGTGCGTACAATGGATACCCCGATACTGGATCCCCCGCAGCAGGGTTTCACCACACAGGGCAGTTTCAGCCCGGTCTTACTGAAATCTGACAGGCAGTTGTCTTTGCTCATGGAAATACCTGCAGGCGTGGGGATGTGATTCGTGAGGAACATGCGCTTGGACAGTTCCTTATCCATGGCCAGAGCACTGCTTAAGTATCCGGTTCCGGTATATTTGATTCCATATAAATCAAAGGCTGCCTGAATTCTGCCGTCTTCTCCGTTTTCCCCGTGGAGAGCCATAAATACCATGTCCGCCATGCGGCACAGTTCAATTACATTCGGGCCGAAGAAACAGCTGCTCTGATCTTTTCTGCTTTTCTTTACCGCCTCCAGGTCCGGTGTCTCTGCGGATATGCCCGTTACGGATGCACTGGCTTCTTCGCAGCGGTCAAAGATTCCCGTTAAATCTTCCGGTTCGTCTCCATACCCCATAAAGACGTCCAGTAAAATAACGTTATGGTTCTTCCGCCTCAGGGCATCCGAAACATTTTTTCCCGTCACAAAGGATACGTCCCGCTCAGTGCTCAGTCCTCCTGCCAATACTACAATATTCATTTGAAACCTCCCTGAATTCAATATTCTGTGGCTATCTTATACTATTTTATTCCCTGTGGCAAGGACTTCTGACCATTTCGGCACTTTTTTCGAATATTACGCACTTTTTGACATCTGAGTCTGTCTGAAAGCAAAAAGGCAGATCCGGAGGAATTTCCTGCAGAAAAAAAGAACAGGGGAAAAGCATCTGTGGCGTACTGTTTTCCGACTGTTCTTTTAAATTCCGTGTATGTGATTTCTTAAAATTCCGGCTCGATCAGGCCGTAGGTATTTCCCTTACGCTTGTACACTACGTTTACCTCTTCTGTCTCCGCATTCTGGAATACAAAGAAGTTGTGTCCCAGAAGTTCCATCTGGACGCAGGCGTCTTCGGGATACATGGGCTTCATGCCGAAACGTTTGGTGCGGATAATCTTTACCTCCTCGTCGTCATCGGTTTCTTTTTCAATAAATTCCTGCTGGAAGTTTCCGGCTGCCTGCTGCTGGTCGATAATCTTGTTCTTGTATTTCTTCAGCTGTCTCTCAATTACTTCTTCTACCAGATCTATGGAAACATACATATCATTGCTCACCTGTTCGGAGCGGATGATATTTCCTTTTACCGGGATGGTAACTTCGATTTTCTGACGTTCTTTTTCCACACTCAGAGTTACGATGATATCTGTCTCCGGTGTGAAATACCGCTCCAGTTTTGCCAGTTTTTCCTCTATCGCTTTTCGCAGTCCGTCTGTTATGTCGATATTTTTTCCGCTGATTGTAATACGCATGGTGTCCAACCCCTTTTCCGTTTATTTTTAGGTGGTATAATTATACCATACCTGAAATATGAATACAACAAATCTATGGGAATTCCTGACATTTTCCGTCGGATAGTATGAAAATTTATTTTGTGTGTATAGTCGGAAATTTCAGAAGATGTTATACTTAATCTGGAACAGATACCTTTTCCGGCAGTCGGAAATACAGAACCAGTTACTGAAGAAAGGAATTTGATATGAAATCGAAAACTGTTTTTATTACCGGCGCCTCACACGGCATCGGCCGGGCCATCGCGGAAGAATTTGCCCGCAGAGGGTATTCTCTTGCCATAAACTGTAAATCTTCCGGTGAGGAACTGCATTTATTTGCAGAGCGCCTTTCGGATGCTTTCCAGGTGCCCTGTCTGCCGCTGGTGGGGGATGTGAGTGATGAGGAATTTGTGGAACAGGCTTTTGGAGAGATTCAGCAAAAGTTCGGTATGGCGGATATTTTAATTAATAATGCGGGTATTTCCCATGTGGGACTTCTTACGGATATGAGTCTGGAGGAATGGAACCGGGTTCTCCAGGTCAATCTTACTTCCATGTTTTGCTGCTGCAAACATGCCATTCCCCCCATGGTACATGAAAAATCAGGCAGGATTCTGAATATTTCTTCTGTATGGGGCAATGTGGGAGCTTCCTGTGAAGTGGCCTATTCTGCTTCCAAGGGCGGCGTCAATGGTTTTACCAGGGCGCTGGCAAAAGAACTGGGGCCCAGCGGCATTACAGTGAATGCCATTGCATGCGGCGTGATAGACACCAGGATGAATCGGTGCTTTTCAGAGGATGAGAGACGGCAGATTTCAGAGGAGATTCCTGTGGGACGGTTCGGGCTTCCGCAGGAAGCTGCCAGTCTGGCGCTGTCTCTGGTCAATGCCCCCGACTATCTGACGGGACAGGTGATTACGCTGGATGGCGGCTGGCAGTAGCAGTGGATTCACGTTTGTGAATACAATTCGCGATTTGAATAATTCCGTAATTTTCCAAATATTTTTTCGTAAAATATTTCTATCGTATTATGATTTTATGTGATAGAGTTATTTTACAAAAGAGGAATGAGTATAATTATGAAATTATCCAGCAGACTGGAAAATTTGTTAGAGGAGCACAATCTTACTCAGAAAAAATTATCTACGGAACTTCATATCGCACCGTCTACCCTGAATGGATACCTGAGAAGAAACAGAGAGCCGGATTTTGCAACTCTGATTAAACTGGCCAAATATTTTCAGGTGTCCACCGATTACCTTCTGGGTGTTACAGACATTCGCCGGCCATATAATCCTGAAAAATTTTATGATGATAATGAGGAAGATTTACTGTATACATACCGGGCCCTTGGACCACAGGAACAGATTTATCTGATTAAACAGGCGCATATATACTGTAATCATGATTTGAGCTTCCCTCAGAAGAAATAAAAAATACTCAAACTGCATGGATGAAATTTCAATCTGCGTATTTCTTTTTTTACTGAGGCATATTCTATTAAGATAAAGGTATTTCAATTATCTGAAATGGAGGTGCCCTTATGGATTTCTATATCCGCCTGGAAAATCTGCTTGAAGAAAGAAATCTGACACAGAAGCAGCTGTCTCTGGATCTTCATATCGCATCGTCCACTGTAAATGGATATGTCAATAATAATCGGGAACCTGATTTTGCAACACTGGTTCGTTTTGCGCAGTATTTTAATGTATCCACAGATTATCTTCTGGGTCTCAGCAGTGAAAAGAAGCCTTCTCCTTCTTCCTTAAGTCCTGCAGAAGGAGCTTTGATACATCTGTACCGTTCTCTGCCGCAGGAGCGGCAGGAGTTAATTGTAGAGCAGGCAAAGTTTTATCAGAATCTTGAACTGAAACGACAGAAAACCTCCAAAACACGTTCCGGCGCTCATTCCTGAGAAACAGGAAGAGCTACCATGAACCTGCAGGGACACATCTGTCCTTAAAACAAAAATCAGCCTTCATAACGAAAAGGCTGATTTTTGTTTTAAGGCATTTCCAACAGCTTTTTTACAGCATTTTGCATTTCCGGACAGTCTCGATACCGCAGAATCAGTGTGCGTTCTTCTTCGGAAAGGAACATATTATCCATAGAATCATTATAGCCAAAAGTACCCAGAATGTTATCAATATTATATATTTTACAGAGGATCAGCAGCGTATCCGCATCTGGCTGCGTCTGGCCGCTTTCCCATCCATAAATCGTTTTCGGGGCAACAGGCAGATTATGATCTTCCAGCCTTATTACCAGGTCATTAACGGAAAAATTGTTTAGTTTGCGATATGCCTTTAAAACTTTGGAAATATTCGGATTTTTCATGCGCTCACCTCTTTTCTAATCATAGACTACCCAAAAATCCGCGTCAATAAATTAGAAAAAATTCTCTTAATCCAAGTAAATGAATGATTGAAATTCTTTTTAAAAGAGAATATAATAGATAAAAAAAGGGAGGGGCAGTATGGGGGAACAGGCGAAGAGATGGTTGGCAGAGCAGATGAGGGAAAAACACATTTCAGAAGAGATTGTTGCAAATGTGCTGGGAATTCCGGCAGAGAAATTTTATGTGGGAACGGGTGAAATTCTGGAGGCAGATGAATTCCTGCGGATATGTGCCTATCTCCATATTCGTCCGGAGAATATACCTCTGGATGACTGAATATATTTAAAAGCTGTATATGAATTAAGCTGCGGCTTTCTGTTTTTTTGATTGGATTCTTTTCTATTCCGGGTATCCGGTTCTTTTTTGAGTAATTTCTGTTTTTATCCAGATATGTTTTTATTTTTGAAGAATTTGCCATGGAACGTGTGGCAGATTATTTTGTGGCGGGCGAAAGGGCGAATGTAAAAGAAACAAAAAACGGAACCGGAAAAACAGGAAAAAGATTGAATGAAAATTGGTAAATTGATATAATAACGTCAGGGCCGGAACATAATCCGGCACCATAATTCAGACATGCAGCAGAAAAATGCTGCATAACGGGAGAAATAAATTCCAGGACTGTCTCATGAGCATTTCGCTTATAATATTGCTGATAAAAAATAACAGAATGAGAGGATGATACATTATGAGCAAAAGAACAGGCATGTTTTTTGTAACTGCTGTACTGGCTGCTCTGTTGTTCGGATGTGCCGGAGCAAAAGAAGACAGGGTTGCCGATTCTGATACTGGACTGCAGAACAGGGATGAAAGCATGGATGAGGCAAAAACATTGCAAAGCAACGAGGATGTGGAACTGGTGGTTTGGGGCGCCGAAGAAGACCAGGTGCTTCTGCAGCAAATTACGGAAAGTTTTCAGGAAGAATACAAAGGACAGGCAAATTTCAATATTACATTTGCCGCCCAAAGCGAAGCCGGCTGCAAAGACGCTTTACTGGCAGATCTGGAAGCCGGGGCGGATGTCTTCGCCTTTGCCGATGATCAGCTGAATGCCCTGGTAGCGGCAGGGGCTCTGGAACCGGTAGAAAATGCGGACCGGATTAAATCAGAAAATCTGTCCGGAGCCATAGAAGCCGCTTCTGTGGAAGACGTGCTGTATGCTTATCCTTTAACGGCGGATAACGGCTATTTCCTTTATTATAATAAGCAATATTTGAAGGAAGAAGATGTAAAAACCTTTGACCGTATACTGCAGATTGCGGAAGAAAATCAAAAAAGAATTACCATGGACTGGTCTTCTGCCTGGTATGTATACGCTTTCTTTGGCAACACCGGTCTGGAAGTGGGATTAAACGATGACGGAATTACGAATTACTGTACCTGGAACGGGACAGACGGAGACATTAAGGGAGAAGATGTTGCCAGCGCCATGCTTTCCATTGCCGACAGCCCTGCTTTTCTGAGTACGGAAGAGTCTGGTTTTCTTGCAGGGATTTTGGATGGCTCTGTCATTGCCGGAGTCAGCGGCATATGGAATGAGGTTGCCATGAAAGAGGCCCTGGGGCCAGATTACGGCGCCGCCAGACTTCCTTCCTATACCTGCGCAGGACGGCAAATACAAATGGCTTCTTTTTCCGGCTATAAATTAATTGGCGTTAATGCCTATTCCAGGCAGTATGCATGGGCATCCAGACTGGCAGAATGGATTTCTAATGAAGAAAACCAGCAGCTTCGCTTTGAAATGCGTGGGCAGGGCCCCGCAAACACAAAGGCTGCGGCTTCTGCCAGTGTGCAGAATTCTCCTGCCATTACGGCTTTGCTGGAACAGTCGGAATTTTCGTATGTACAGCGGATCGGGGGAAATTTCTGGGATCCGGTAACTGCCTTTACCACGGAAATTCTGGGGGGAAGTCCCTCGGGGGCAAGTCTCCAGGAACTGCTGGACACCATGGTCACGGGCATCACGGCTCCCTGACCCCTGCCTTCCCCTGTCCGGCGGCCGGGAATCCCCGGCCGCCCCCACATTTTTCCAAACGCTAAAGGAGATTTGTCCATCATGAAAAATATCAGCTTAAAGCATAGACTGATCATCCCCATCGCCCTGCTGGGCATGGTGGCGCTGCTGTCCAACATCCTCTCCGTCCTCAATATCCGCAACGTGAACGCCAGCGCCTCCAACATCGCCGACAACTATATGGAGGGCAAGGAACGGCTTGCCGAAATCTGCCAGGCTTCCATGGACATCCACCAGATGGCCTTAAGCCACATCGTGGCCACGGATTATGACACCATGATTCTCCTGGTCCAGCAGATCAAGGAGGAAGAAGCGCTTCTGGATGATATGCTCTCCCAGTATGAGGCTTTTGTAGTACAGGACGACCGGGCGCAGTATGAATCCCTGCTGGAGAACTATGCCGCCTTCAAGCATGCCCTGGTCCATCTGGTGTGCGCCAGCGCGGGCCACAAGACCCAGGACGCCTATGCCATGGCCAACGGTGATGTGGCGGCAGGCGCCGATGCCATGAAAGCGGACATCGATGCCCTGAACGCGTCCATCAGCGCACAGACCCTGGAGGCCAGGTCCCACCTCTCCGGGGTGTATGTCTTCTCTCTGGTGGTGGGCATCGCTGCGGCCGTCATCTGCGTCCTCCTGGTGCTGACGGACTTCCGGCTGATATCCGTCTATGTGGTGGCGCCCATCAAGAACATCCTGAAGGCCATCCAGGAAAGCTCCGGGCGCATCAACGGCATGACCGGTGAGGTGCTGAAGCGCACACAGGCCTCCCGGCAGAGCGCGGCGGGCCTTTCCTCCCTGGCGGGGCAGCTCTCGTCGACCTTTCAGGAGGTAGCCCGGAATGTATCGGACATCAACGACAGCGCAGGAGCCGTCCGGCAGGAGGTGCAGTCCATCGCGGAGGAATGCAGCGACATCACCGCCTATACCGCCCAGATGAACGCCCGGGCGGACGCCATGCAGCAGTCCGCCCAGAGCAGCGCCGAGACCACCGGCGCCAAGACGGAGGAGATTCTGTCCTCCCTCAATGATGCCATCGAGAAGAGCAAGAGCGTAAACCAGATCAAGAACCTCACCGGAGACATCCTGGCCATCGCCCAGCAGACCAGGCTGATCTCCCTGAACGCCTCCGTGGAGGCCGCCAACGCGGGAACGGCAGGCAAGGGCTTCGCCATGGTGGCCAGGGAGGTGCGGGACCTCTCCAACTCCACCCAGGAGACCGCGGGGCGCATCCAGGCGATCAACGACGTGGTCACCGCCTCGGTCCACAATCTTTCCGAAAATGCCAGACAGTTGATTGACTATATGAGTCAATCCGTCCTGAAGGAATTCCAGGCCTTCGTGGAATCCGGCAGCCAGTACAAGGAGGACGCCGCCCACATCCGCCGCATCATGGACGATTTCCACGGGCAGACCCAGCGGCTGAAGGATTCCATGTCCGGCATCGCGGATTCCATCGGCACCATAGACGAGGCCATCGACGAGAGCGCCTCCGGCATCGCCGGCATGGCGGGCAATACCCGGAGCCTGGCGGCGGACATGGAGGACATCACCCGGCGCATGGGCGTCAACCAGGACGTGGTGGCGGAGCTGGAGAAGGAGACTGCCGTGTTCGATAATCTGTAGGATGATTTTTAAATTTTTGTTGACACCCACACGAACACCTGATATAATATCTCTCGTGAAAATTTATATCATTTCACACGACAAATCATATATAGCTTGATTGAAAAGCTGATGTAACGGTATATGGACGAGTGCAGAAAGAGTATCCCAGGGGGTACTCTGCCCTCTCAAAGGTACTGTACATCGGCTTTTTTGTTGTGCCGACGTATTCCACGCTCCTTGACAACTTAATCGCAGTCTCTGTCGGTCAGGGAAGCACCGCCATGACCTGCAGGATCATGACATGATCTTGCAGCCAGCGTGCCAAGGACAAACCGCTTAGACTGCGACGCGAATTGCACTACCAGCCGCGGCAAAAGCCGCGGCGCTGAAACTTATCACTTTTTTATATGACGAAAGGAGCGGCACAGCCTATGTCAAACTATATATGGAAAACGGGACACAAAGAAATCGCGAATATCACATCTCTGACTCCAGATGCCTACAACGTAACTCATATGTCGGTAAGAGCTTCCTGGGCAGTGGAGAGCTTTTTGCAGACGGCATGGCTGCTTCCGGGGAACGGATTCCTGGGATGGCAGATGAATTCTGACAAAGCCGGGCTCCGTGCCTTTGCTTTCTCAAAGGGGGACGTCAAGATGACATCCGGCGACTTTGGCTGGATATTTGAGGAATATGCGGATGTCGAAGCACAGGCGCCGGATTCCTTTGAGGATCTGTACAGGGATTTCCCCAAAGTATATGTCCTGCGGCATATGCCGGGAATCTCCGACGAACTCCGGACATTCAGGAGCCGGCATCTGCCCTCTGAGGATACGGATTATCTCCGGGATGTGGTCAGGGCTGTGAAGGAGTCCGGGGGAGTCGTGCGGATCGTGGTGGAGACCGGTCATGACAGCCAGGGCGTGATCCTGTTTTGTCTGGCGGAGGAGATGACTCTCCAGATGCGCACCTTGCTTTCCCTGGCATTTCCGGATACCGTCCTGGAGGAGGCGGACATGGCGGATGCGGATACGGATTTCAGGCTTCCGGCAAAGTACCTGATGGAAAGCATGAAAAGGCTGCTGGAGGTCTTTCTCCTTGAGGAGTCCTTGCTATTGGATTCCACAGAGGATCCCTCCATAGAGAATCCCTCCACAGAGGATTCCTCCACAGAGGATTCTTTCACAGAGGATTCCTTCACAGAGAATCCTTTCACAGAGGATTCCTCTCTGGATTCCGGGGATCCTGCTTACAGATTCCGTTGGGAGGATGAAGACAATCTGGACGCAGCCTATGGTTACGCCGATTCGGAGGGATATGATGCGGAGGATCCAGCAGCCCGCAGCCTACCTGGAGCCGGTGGGAAATCCGGCGGCGGGGAGACATCTGACCAGGAGCCTGACAGTCTCTTCCTGGATGAATTGGATCTGAGCGTGCGCACCTATGTCTGCCTGAATCGAGCCGGAATTTACACCCTGGGGGATCTCCGGAAAATGAGCCGGGAGGATCTGGCGAAGATCCGGAATCTTGGATCGAGAAGCCTGGAGGAAGTCATAAATAAGCTTGCGTCAATGGGCCTGTCCCTTCAGGGCGAGCAGCAGCCGCCCAGCAGCTCCCAAATGCTGGCACAACTGATAGGCCTGAAGGACGTGAAGGAGCAGGTCAGGAAAATAGCGGCCTTCGCCAGGATGAAGAAGGACATGGAGACGCTGGGCAGGACATCCGTCCCGGTGGCGCTGAATATGGAGTTCGTGGGGAACCCCGGTACGGCGAAGACCACCGTGGCCAGGATCCTGGCCGGAATCTTCCAGGAGATCGGAATCCTTTCCAGCAGCCAGATCGTGGAGGCAGGCCGGGCGGATCTGGTGGCAGGTTATATCGGCCAGACCGCCATCAACGTGAAGTCCGTGTTCAAGAGGGCCAGGGGGAAGCTCCTGTTCATCGACGAGGCCTATTCCCTTGCATCGGACTCCCAGAGGGACTTCGGCTATGAGGCAATCAACACCATCGTACAGGAGATGGAGAACAGCCGCAGCGACACAGTCGTAGTCTTCGCCGGTTACCCGGAAGAGATGGAAAACTTCTTCTCCATGAATCCTGGGCTGAGATCCCGCGTCCCCTTCCGCATCAGCTTCCCCGACTACTCTACCGACGAGATGGCGCAGATCGTCGCCTTAGAGGCGCAGAAGCGCGGCTTCTCCCTCTGCCCCCGGGCGCTGGAAAAGGCGGTCTCCCTCTGCGGGGAGGCGAAGCACCGTTCCGACGCGGGGAACGGGCGGTTCTGCAGGAATCTGGTGGAAAACGCGATCCTGGGCTATGCCTTACGGGTCTACGGGGAAGGGACGGAAGCCGCCGACGGGGCGGAAAAGGATTTCATCCTTGCGGAGGAGGATTTTTCCCTGCCGGACAATATGCAGGCCATACCGGAGAGACAGGAGGCCAAAAAAACCGCGCCCATAGGCTTCCGGTAGGAACTGTCGGAAAGACAATTCCTTATCAGCGGCGGGTTCCGGCGGCTTGCTTTTGTAAAATTTACAGACAAGAAAGCCGCTATCTGATATAGTGTACTCATGGCCGCCGGAATATGCCCCTCTGTCCAGGGCGGGAACATGTCCGGCGACCGCTGTACTCACGGCCTCAGGCATCTGCTCCATGGAATGATCTGCCCTATGAAATGTACGGCAGGCGGACGCCCTGCCATGCAGAACGGAAAGGGGCAATAAGGGCGCTCAGGAGTATGATCCCTACAATGTGCGGCATGAATCACGGCCGGTGATTCTGTAGATTTCAGGAAAAATTCCGGAAAAGAAAGGTGGGAAAGACATGAAATTATTTCAGGGAAAACAGGAAGATTACCGAAAGAACCTTGTTTGCATGGAAGAGGTGACAGACAGGCTCTTAGGCCACATGAAGGGGCACGGCTTCTCCTTCCGGCAGGAGATCACGGACAGCAAGGGGGACTTCAGCCAGGAGAAGCTCTGCGGCCTGGTGGAGGAGCTTGTGGAGCGCTGGGCAGAGACCCTGCGGGAGAGCACGGACACAAATCCGGGCACCGGGGAGAGCCTGGCGGAGCCCTATATCCGGGAGCGGCGGGAGCTGTACGGCCTCTACCTCTACCTGGTCATGCGGTGCAGCCTGTGCCAGGGGGCGTATGCGAAAGCCTATCCTTACGGCTCTGTGGAGAAAGAGCGGACGGATTTTGCATTCCTGCTGGAGCAGGCCAGGCGCCTGACCAGAAGATGGTGCGTCATGGCCGAGCCCGACGGGGGGAAACGCAACGAGCTGTACGAGGGCTATGACGAGCACTTCGGCTTCCATCTCTACAAGACCCTTGTGGATCCCCAGAGGATTACCGACGACAGCGCCCTGAGCCCCTGGTGGAAACGTCAGGACAACCTGAAGCGCCTGACGAATGAGGGCAATATGAAACGAATCTACATCAGGCACCATTCGCGCGCTTTCCAGGGAAGCAGGGGCAAAGAAATTGCTCCAGGCAAAGAGACAGCCACGGACAAGGAAACGGCTCCGGACAACGCGGCAGCCCAGGCGAGAGCCACAGTCCGGGCGGAAGAAACAGCTCCGGACAAAGCAGCAGTCCCGGCAGAAGAAACAACCTTAGGCAAAGCAGCAGCCCTGGCAGAAGAAACAGCCCTGGGCAAAGCAGCAGCCCAGACAGAAGAAACAGCCCTGGGCAAAGCAGCAGCCCTGGGCGATAAAACGGCTCCGGACAACGCGGCAGCCCCTGGCAAAGTGGCAGCCCTGGCAAAAGCGACAGCCCCGGACGAGGAAACGGCTCCGGACAAAGCGGCAGCCCCGGCAAACGCGACAGTCCCGGCGGAAGAAATGGCGCAGCCTGAGGCTTGCCGCGATGAGACTGAAACGGACAGCACAGACAGCAATAGCAGCTATGAGGACGGCTGCGATGGCGACGACGGCTATGAGGACGATGATGCTTATGACGATTTTGACGATTACGACGATTACGATGCCTATGGGGATTATGACGCTTATGAGGATGACAACGACCCCTATCCGTTCCCTGATTTCGAGACCAAGGCCGAATTCGAAGCCGCCGCGATGGAGCAGTGGGCCCAGGAGTATGAAAGGGCGGACTACCTGGCATCCCTCGCCCTGAGCTTTGCCTGTGAAGCCGAGTACCTCGAAGCCTGCAGGCGGTTCACGGCCTCCTTCGAGAAGGCCAGGCCGGATGTGCTGCGGGACTTCTATCAGGAACTGGAGAGAATCGTGGGCCTGTATCTGGCCGAACGGAACCTCTCCCCCCTGGCGGATACCGATAAGACGCTGGACGTATACAGCCGCGTCTCCGACGGCCCCTGCCGGCAGGCGGGCAACTATGAAAGGAGGCTGCAATGGGAGAATCTGTGAACGGAATCCGCGGAGCCTTCTACAGCGACATCATCTACGATTACCAGTGCAAATATGACGACAAACGGGAAAAATCCTTTCTCTACAGAGCCTTTTGGGCAGAGGGCGTCTCGGGACTGCTCAAGCGCCTTGACCGGTCGCTTTCCGAGCACCTGGCCGGGGACGGCCATGAATCTCCCAACCCGCTGGAGAAATACATGGCCCCGTTCTGCCCCAACAGCCGGCCCGGGAGCTGGGACTACCCCTGGCATCTGGCGAAACAGCCCCTAAAGCCCGGGGACGAGTCCCGCATCAAAGAGCAGCTTGCGGCGGCCATGGCGGAGCATCCGGCCTGGGCTAAAGGGCTGCTGACAAAAACGGTTCCGGAAAAGGGCCGCAAAGAGCGCCGGGACTTCTGGGAGGAGCTATGGCTGAGAGATGCCGCTTACAGAGCCGGGCTGATCACCGACACGGACTATTACCTGTGGCTGGTGGAATATCTGGCGGTGCGGGACATCTATTATAAAGACAACAGCATAGCCAACGCCCATTTGTGGCTGAAAAGGCTGCTGCATAAGACAGGCGCGGCCGGCGAAGACCTGGACGTCAAGGCGAACGTGGAAAAGAAGCTGGCGGAGGCGGCAGCGCTGATACGCCAGGAACGGGACGCCGGAGGCACGGAAATCGCAGCCCGGCTCCACAATCTGAAACGCTCCGTGAAGAACAGGAACGGGGAGACGATCCGGAAAGAGGACTACCTGCCCTGGCTGACCGCCCGTCTGGAGCGGATGGCAATCCACATCAAGGTCAAGACCTGGCTGCAGGACAGCGGATATCCCCTGGGGAGAAAGGACAAGGCCGAGAATCCGCCCAGAGAGCCCAGGAAACAGGACTTCTCCCTGCGCCTTTTCGAGGCATACTGCGACAGCGGCGAGGGCTACGAGTTCTACAGAAAAGACCTGGGAGGCCAGGAGAACTCCGGAGACTGGCATACGGACAGCCAGGGCTTCTGCATGCTGGAGCTGTCCCAGGCCGATGGCCTTCGGGAAGTCCTGGAGCAGAGCGGAGGAAGGTATCTCTACATTCCGCTGGCCATCCACCTGGGAAGCGGCTGTATCTTCTTCCTGGCAGGGAAGGAGAATTACAGGGAAGCCTATGAGAAGGCGGGAAGGCTGCTGAAAGAGGCTTACAGGCAGGCGAACGGCTGCTGCTGCTTTGACTATCTCCGTCTGGACGAAGGGTATCAGGCACAGTTTCCCGGGGACGTGGGCGGGGCGTTCCGGCTGCAGCCCGCCTTCCATGAGAACCAGGGGCGTAGCTGCCTGGACGTTTTCATGGATTTCAAACGCTACTGCCTGTCCGGAACCTGCAGCCCCCGCCGGACAGTCAAAAACTTCAACGAAGAGGCTCCCGACGGTATCCCGGATGCGTTCCGCTGGGCCTTTGACAATCTGGAGGAGATGGAAGTGAGCCCACAGGCGGCAGTCTCCTTCCAGCGTGTGCGGGAAATGGCGGAAAGGTCATACTGACCTCTCCGGCGCGGATGACCTTCCGAAGGGATACATTCCGGGTAAATACAATGCAGCTTGTTATGCTACCAGTTGTTTTTTTATCTGCTATATGCTAATATTATGATGGGCTGAATAAGGCCGCAAAAGCCGAGACGCCGGAGCAAATCAGAAAAAGAGTTGAGGAGGAAAAAGACACAGTGAATGGCGAAACAAAGCAGTACAGCATTTTGATTGTCCCCCAGCCGGAGGACAGCAATTCCCCGGTCTCCGCGGTGCATCTGGAGATTGCCGGAGATTCCAGCGACTTTTACAACAACGTGGAGGAGTGGAAGAATCGTCTCGCCCCCGACAGACAGACGCTCTACAGCAATGGTTCAGCGGACCGCGCATGTCGGATTGTCGCAGGGACCGACGGCGATTTCACCGTTCCCTGCGATGAGTTTGCCGCCCTCTCCACGCTGTTGTATTACTGCGCGGTTCCCGAAGCCACTGTCAGAGAAATCCGGTATCGGGACACGGTTTACACGGATGTCTCCAATCTGGAGATCCTGTATAAAGAGTTCGAGGCGGTACAGGGAACGATCTATGCGTGCCCGGTGAGGTGCTCGGCGAAAAAGGACGGCCGCGATGTAACCGTGTATTTCCTCGGGTTCGACTCCTTCGGGTACGACCCGGATCCCTACGACATGCCCGGCCAGATTTCCTGCAACCTGTCCAGCGGTATTGTAGAAACAGACGAAAAGCGGCTGTACTTGGGTGCGTATCTCGACAGTGTGAACCATTGGGTTGAGAGCATTGATGAGGCCACCGGCCTGGAGATTTCCGATGACTATGATTTCGATGTATTTTTTCACGTTTTCCTGGAAACAGACGGGGAAGATGTGACCTTCTGTCGGCTCTTAAACGGAAAGATGTGCCGGATGATCAGCAAGACGAAGGACACGGTGATCTTTCATGCAACAACGGATGACTACGAAACGCTGGCCGCCAGCCCTGAGCGGGACGTGGCCCTGCCCCACATGGATGTAATCTTCAGAAACGTCAATGGAGCCTACCAGTACACCATTGAAAATCAAGGCATTGCCAAAAGCAAGTACAGCGGCGTCGTTTTCACGCCTCCGCGGCTGCCGGATCCGGACAGCCTGACGGAAGAATCCGCCGCCACCCTGTACCACGCCTATCTCTGCGCCCTCCGCAGCGCGTTCTCCGGCGCGGAAACCTACGAAGCAGACAATGTTGTCTTCAATCATATTGTCGGCAAGGAGGACCGGTTCTTTGCCAAAACAGAGGATTTTGAGCTGACTGCACAGTGGCTTTCTCCCCTTAACACTGAGGGTCATTATACTATGGACTACAGCCGCTTTGAAACCGGCGCCCGCATCAACGTGCTGAAAGCGGTCTTTTTCGAGGGTAAGACAGAGGTCTCCCTTTTACCGCAGCAATACTCCCTTGGGATCACCGTAAATAATCCCACCCAGAAGGAGCCCTACTGCACAAGCCTCAGCGAACTAAGGCAACGGGACTCCTTCCCCGGCGAAGAGCTCCCTGAAAGAGCCCTCTTTCAAGAAGATTTCTCCAGCTTCATGAAGAACTGCGGACTCTACAAGGCCGTCAAAAAAGCCATCCTCCAATTCGGTGTGCACCGGCTCATCATGGATCCCGCCAGATTGGAGCAAATCAGCCGTGAGGAGATGGAATCGCTGTTATATGGCGATATGGTGCCGGATCAGGGCATCCTCTCCCTGGCTCTGGAGATGAAGAATGAGTTCAACAGGACCGGAAAGATTCCGAATATCGCGCTGATCGGCGAGGCCGGCACAGGAAAAACCAGCATAGCGAAGAAACTGGGGGCATCCATCTTCCACAAGGAGGTGCGGGAGTACTCCCCGTCGGATTTGAAGGGAGCCTATGAGGGCTGGACAAAGTATGAGGTTCTGAGCAAGCTGCTGCAGGCGGCGGAGGAGGACGCGATTTTCTTTGTGGACGAGGCCTACGAGCTGATGTCAGACGACTTTGGCCGGGAGGCGGTCTCCCTTCTGCTTCCGCTGATGACGGGCAGGACCAAGGTCGATGCGTCCAACGGCGGCAGCGGCGGCGACAGGCTCACGTTATCGGTGGATTTTGAGACAGGGGCGGTCAACGGGGGAAAGAGATTTATAAAGCCCGGTATCCCTCCCATCTGGATTGCAGGCTACGAGGATGAAATCCGCCTGATGCTGAGCCAGAACAAGGGGCTCTACAGGCGCCTGAAACGGGTCTTGCTGGCACCGCCCACAAAAGACCAGTTGTACAGCAAGCTCATCAGGGAATTGGAAGACCAGCGGGGAAATGTGGATTCTAAGAAATACGACATTCTGACGAAGCTGTTCAAGAATCAGAAGGCATTGCTCACAAGATTCTTCATGTGGGGAGCCCAGCCCCAGAATTCCCCGTATTTCGCCAACTACGCGGGCGTTGAGAGTTTCCTTGGGCGCTGCATGGACGGCATTGATTTCGACAGCACGGAGGACAACGGAATCACCGGGCAGATGGAAACCATCATGGCCTCGATCAAGCGGGACGTGAAGCGCCAGCTGGACACGGTTCGGCGCAAGGGCGGAACCGCTTACGCCGCCAATACCAATGATGCGGAGCGCATCCAGATGATCTCCGACATCGAGACCCGTTTCGAAAATCTGGTGGGCTGTGAAAACCAGATTGCGTACATGCAGAGCATCATTGACATGCTGGCGGAGAAGCTCCTGTACGACCGCTATCACATCACTGTTCCCAAGGGCGCGCTGCTGCTGGGCCCTCCGGGCGTGGGCAAGACCTTCATCGCCCGGGCCATGGCAGGCGAGCTCCAGAAGAAGTTTGAGAAAGGCTCCGAGACCTCCAACAAGCGGGTGGGCTTCATGTCCCTGTCGGCTCCGGAGATCACCACCATGCCGGTCAGCTTCATCGGAAGCATTTTTGACAGGGCCGAGGATTACGACGTGTGTGTAATCTTCATCGACGAAGTGGACGCCATCGCCAAGAACCGGTTTGAGAATGGGAACTACTCTCATTTCATCGAGCTGATCAGGCAGATGGACGGCATCGAGCAGCGGTCCAATGTGTTCATCCTTGCCGCCACCAACGCCTACGAGTCCCTGGACCCTGCCTTTACCCGCTCCGGCAGAATCGACAAGAAGCTGTTCTTCACGCTGCCGGACAGCAAGGCCCGCTGCGAGCTGGCGGAGAAGCGCATCCGCGCGCGCTGTGGGATCCTGGTGCAGTTCGGCACGGAACCCAACGAGAAGGGCGAGCATGTCCTCTCCGAGACGGAGAGCCGGGGCATCCTGAAACTGGCGGAGGAAACCGCGGAGCTCACCGCGGGACGCACGCCCGGAGATATTGAAAACATCATCAACACTGCGTTCATCATGTACAATCAGGAACTGCACCTGCCCCGGAAGCCGCTGGAGCAAAGGGAACTTCGTTTTGGGGACAGCGAGGAGCTGGGGTTCCTCTACCGCAATCTCTACGAGGCGGTGGAGCGGTTCACCGTGGGCGACCCGCACCCCGTGGACAAGGACAGCGGCTCCAACACGGGCAAGAACGACAAGGGGCGCTTCGCCGTCTCCGTCCATGAGGTGGGACACGCGCTGGTGGAGATCCTGTCCGGCCGCGAGCCTTTCGAGAAGATCACCTCCCTCCCGAGAGGCGACGTTCTGGGGTATGTGCAGCCCAGCCAGAGCAGCCTCTGGACGAAAGAGGATTTCCAGATTCGCATCCGTTCCTCCATGGGCGGAAGAGTCGCCGAGGAGATCGTCTACGGGAAGGAGCATATCTCTACAGGCGCCTCCGGGGATATGGAAAAAGCGACCTACTGGGCCCGCATGATGGTGGAACGTCTGGGCTTTACGGAAGAATTCGGATTCATGGCCCTCTGCCAGACCACAGCGCAGCATCTCGACGCAAGCGCATACAACTGCTCCGAGACCTTCCGCGAGCAGAGCGACCAGGCGGTCAACAAGCTTTTGAAACAGCTCTATCAGGAAACCCGGGGCCTGCTGGCGGACAAGAAGGAGCTCATCGAGACGCTGGCCGCGGAGGTGGTGAAGCAGGAGACCATGACGGGTAAGGAATTTATCCGGTTTTACCGCAGATGTTCGGGTAGGGAAGCCTGAGGAGCCGCCCGGGGTTTTCCGGGATTCCAAAGGGTGCTGCCTGCCCGGAGCCCACAGCCCTCTCCGGGCAGCCAGGAACGAAGCATCCAGGCCTTACACGGCCTGGATGCCGTTCTTTGGCCAGAAGCACCGCCGTGGTTCACAGGCTTCTATCCAGATAGCCGAACATGAGCTTCACCATATTCACTGCCAGGGCCCTCTCCTCTTTCGTCCTGCCGTTTAATAATTGCCGTAATATCAGGTATTCTGCATCGTCTTTGGCAGTGATGGAATCCGAGAGCAGGTAATCCACCGTGACGCCCAGCCGGTTCGCCACCGCCACCAGGTTATCCAAAGTCAGGCTGCGCTCTCCCCGTTCAATCTGCCCGATATATGCCATGGAAAGGTCTACATCTTCCGCCAGCTTCTCCTGTGTCAGATTCAGCTTCAGCCTCTCCTCCCGGATACGCCTGCCCAGTGTCTTCTGTTCCATAGAATCCCTCCCATGTTCATAGTTTGTCTTATAGTATACCCAAATAATACTAACCGCCGGGAATTCCTGTAATCCACACAGCGCATTATTTTCATACGCTTTTTGCTGTTATTCCCTCTCCCATCTTTTGCTTAAGGCCTATGTTTTCCCGGCCAGCCCTCCATTCCCACACTGAGCCCGCTTTATGACGATATGTTCCCGTAAAATTTACGGGCGGGCACAGAGGGGCCTGCTATACTATTCACTGTAAGGGAGACACCTTAAAAATCAACGGCATGGCGCAGCCGGAAGAAGGAGGGATTGCTGTGGAACGCTACCTAACAGACGCGGTATATGCCCGCAGGGTCAGAAGCAGGCCGCCGGAGTTGGAACGGGAGGAAAAGCATCTGTACGCGGAGCTGTCAGCCCGCATATCCGGTGAGGATTATCTGCGGATAGAGGAGGAGCTGAACCACTTCCATGAAGAGCTGGGCAAGGAGCTGTTCGGCAGAGGCTTCATGGAGGGGATGCGCTTTTTCCTCCAATGTCTGTCACCGTGACACCGCTGTTCCATGTCGGCGGCACGAAACAGCGAAGATCAGATGCCCTGGACGGGATTTCCGGTCTGGGGCAGAAAGGAGAAAGGCTCACATGCTAAATGCATTATTCAAATATACTGTCAGTTGCATTTCTGCTTGCTTTATGTTAAAATGGCAATAATCGAAAATCAGGCCTCTTTTTTCCGCGATCCTGCCGTCCGGAGCCGCCAGCACATCAAAAACGCGTCACAAGCAGACCGGAAAAACCTGCGGGCCAGGTGCGCCGCAAAGGCCAAGGTGCCGCGGCCACCGTCATTTGACAGCAGTGGTCATATTGCCGTAAAACAGACATACTGGCTATGATAAAATAAAACACAGAAAGGTTTATAGGTAATCATTATGGCGACAAACAAGAACAGGAGATTCCTCATCCCCGTTACGGCATTCATCATGTCCGTATTCTTATGTGGGTATGGTTTCGATACCCATGCTGCAGCATCCGTACCGGACGCTGTGAAGACCCCGGACGGCACTGCTGCCGTGTCCGCCAGCAGCGCTTCTGGCACAAAATCTGGAGAGCAGCCGAAGACCAGAAGCTCCGTCCGCGACCGTATGCGCGACATGCTCGACGACGAGAAAGACGAAGCGCCCAGCACGAAACCGTCCCAGACGGCAAAGCCCGCCGCTGACGCGAATAGCATCGAATCCATCGCCGCGCTGGCCGATCTGTATGCGAAAGCCGAACGCGACAAAAAATACTGCGTCGTAGATGTGGACGACGAGCACAATCCCTATGACGTAGCCTGGGATTATGGCAGAGGCTATGACAAGTACGTCAGCCTGGTAGACGACGCTGGCATGTGGGACATCCTGTTTAACGCTGAGTTCTACATGGATGCCTATCCCATGCTGTCCATGCTGTACCACGAAGACGAAGACCTGCTCCTGGAGCACTTCCAGACCGTTGGTATCCATGAAGGCCGCCAGGGAAGCGAGGACTTCAATGTGGCAGCCTATATGGAGAACTGTGACAGCAAGCTGGTCAAGGCCTTCGGCGAAGATTACGAATGCTATTATTTCTACTATGCCCTGAACCAAAAGACCGAATCCAAGATCGACACAGCGAATGATGGAAGCTATCCGGTCCAGATGGATATTGAACTGACCATGCTGCAATATTCAGAGCTGGATGGCATCAACGAATACCGCGACGAAGTCGATGTAGACGACGTTGCGACCAATGCCGAGTTCCTCGCATTCGCCAATTATCGCGCCTGGGTGAACTACACCGACGACAAAAAGTACGCACAGATGGGAAAAGGCCACGATTGGATAAATGACAATATCGATTCCTTGCGCGACATGATGAACAACTTTAATGCTGATACATTCGCGGAGAATACAGTTCATGTGGACAACAGCGAAGGTTATATGCGCAACAAAAATTATGCTGACGAGTATCGCGAATCGCAGGAGCACTACGAAGCCATGGTCAGCAGCGAGTACGCATTCGCCGCACCGTCCAATGTATACGCGCGCTGGTACGAAGACGGCCATGCGCATTACTGCCAGTACGACCTGTATCTTGACGCATGTGAGTAAAAAAAATAATAAACGAAAGGAGATGCCACTATGAGAGACAACTTTTTCATGTCCGACATCCTGTACCTGATCGGGTTCATCATCGGCCGCGGCCTCTGCATCGTTGGCGGGTTCCTTGCCGGCTACATCGGCATCAACTTCCTGATGGCCCTGGCCACCTGGTACAGCCGCGTCTTCTAACGGCCCTCGGCCTGGAAGCGCAAATGCGAAAAGCTCTGGGGGCTTGTCTCCGCAGGGCTTTTTGTTTCCATATCCCAATCGAACAGCTCAAATATGATCATAGACGACATCATGCCCTGCCCTTTTCATATGCCGGGCGAAAAACGAATCATATCCGTAGTAATTACGAATCCACACGCAGGAGTCTGCTATATTATTTCCTGTAAGGCACGCACCTTGACATGGACTTCACAATGACCGTCCGAAGGGATATTTCCCCGGAGAAATACGCCCAATGCCCCAATCGGGGCAGGCGTATCAAGGGGAAGACAACGCCGCAGGAAAGATTTCTGACCCAGGAATATTTTGGCTGCTCGCATATTTATTTCGGAAAAAGCTATTAGTTGTTTTTATATTTGCTATATGCTAAGATAACAATAGACCTTCGTATAAAAATATACCAGAGGAGGAGACAGTCAGATGGAAAACACCACCAGACAGTATAATGTTTTGATTTTTCCCTGTTCGGAGACAGGGAACACGCCAAGCTCTGCGGTCCATATGGAAGTGGCCGGGACTTCAAGATGTTTTATGAGGATGCCCTGAAGTGGATAAGGGCATTTCATGAGTGCCAAACGGCAGACGACAGATTCCGGATACGCGACGGGGAGGATGATGAAGACCTTTACGTCTGCTGCGATGAGGCGGAGGTCATCCTTTCGCTGTTGTATTGCTGCAAAGACCACAAGGTCACTGTCAGGGAAATCCTCTATCAGGGAAACCGCTACACAGACATATCGGATATTCAGCTTTCAGATGGCTTTGTCGCCGATGAACACGGGTTTGGCGGCGCTGAGCGCACTGATATCCGACTGCATGCGAAGAAGAACGGCCACGATACGCTGGTATATCTATTCGGGCCGGAATTCGGTTATATTCCCGGGGACGACTACGAGGACAAATTCTGTATTTTCAGATATCCTCTCTCCCACGGCATGGTGGAAATAGGAAAAAACCAGATGTATTATGCGGGAACCTATCGTTATCCCTGTTATGAAGAAGATAGCCTCTACTACTCTCCTAGTCGTGATTATTATGACGGAGTAGAGCTTTTCCTGGAAACAGACGGAAAAAACGTTACGTTCAGCGCACTGCTGGACGGTAGGCTGTATAAGAAGATCAGTAAAGACGACGAGAAAATCGTCTTCCATTCCATACTGGACGAAGACGTCCTACTGGGCAAAAACAGAATTTATGAGGCGTTTGAGGGCGGCACCCGGAGGATCAGCTTTTGGCAGTGCAGGGATATGCAGGATGTGGAATTCAGGAGGGACGGCGATGGCAGATACCGATATACGGGAGGCAACAGGGAGGTTGCCGAAATATGGGCAGGCGTGTCCTTCGTTCCTCCCCAGACGCCGGATCCCAACAGCCTGGACCAGAAGTCCGCGCTCAGGTTATGCGAGGACTATATCAACGCGTTTTATGCAGGGCGCCCCGTGCAAATTCCAGAAGTCCCCGAAACCGGCGCAAGGCCCCCTGAAACCGCCGCAGTTCCCGAAGACAAAAAAATATGGACGGAGTATCGGAAAATCCTGACAGATATCCAGGGGAAATATGGATTGTCGGCGGCAGAGAAGGCGGCACATGGAATGAAGGCGCCTGAGGCGAATGCGACGAGTGCCGAAGTATTATATGCAGCCTGCATATTTTTTTCACTGGAGGATAAGGAGCTGGAGGAGCTTCTGCCCGCAGAGGAGCTGCGGAAAGAATATGAAGTGCTGAAGGCAGCCCTCAAGGATGACCTGAACCTTCAGGCTGACCCGGATGTGTCCGAATTCAGCGAGCTGCGTGAAATCTTTGCCAGGGATTTTTTCTATCTCAACCGGATTACCATCCCCCTCGATCCAAAAGACAGATTTCTTCCCATTTTGGATGAAGATGTGCGAAACGGGTCAGTTACCGAATATAACGCAATTTTCACATCGGTATCGCTTGCAGGGAAATTCCTTTATAATCAAGATCCAAGCAGATATAGGAGAAGAGATTTCCTTTCCATAATAAGACACTATAGAACAAAGAAACCCGGGGACAAATCCGCGAAAAAGGAAATCGATACTGTCATAGCCCTGCGCAAAAGGCTCCGGGAGGGGCTGCGGGCCAAGGTCAAGGGCCAGGATATGGCAATCGAAAAGTTTGTGGACGGCTATATCCGCTATCAGATCCGGGGGAAGATATCGGGCAAGCCCGCAGGCCTTTATCTCTTTGCGGGACCTCCCGGAACCGGCAAGACCGTTCTGACGGAAACCTTTGCAGGGCTTAAGGATATGAGGGATGCGGGATATTGCTACAAGCGCTTCGATATGTCCGCCTATGGAAGCGAGAACAGCGATATCGTGACAGGATTGGTCGGCTTCGAAAAGACGTGGAAATCCGCGCAGCCCGGACAGCTCACGGATTTTGTCAAGAAGAATCCCAAATGCGTCCTGCTTTTTGACGAGATAGAAAAAGCGAGCCTCCAGGTCAGATTCCTTTTCCTGAGCATCCTGGAAGGGGCAGTCCTCACAGATAAATATTATAATGAGCAGGTCTCCTTTGAGGACGCAATCCTCATATTCACCACAAATGAGGGCAAGGATCTCTATGAAGATAACCGCGAAACGAATCTGACAGCGCTGCCGGATTCTGCTGTGATAGAAGGCCTTCAGGCATCAAAGTTTGCGCCGGAGCTAATCTCCCGCTTTATGTCCGGAACGATTGTCATGTTCAACCATCTGGACTACTTTAATATGTCCAGTATTTTTGAGCATTCCGTGAATACAGCTGCCGCTCAGATATGCAGGAATCAGGAGGGCTTCCATTTTGATCTTTCCTATGACGATAAACTGCCGAAGCTTTATCTTCTGAGCAAAGGGGACAGAATCGATGCCAGATTTGTCAGTGCAAACGCCCAAAAGACGGTGGAAAATTATTTCCTGGAAGCTGCGGAATTCATGGGCAGACGCTGTGCAGGCAGACTGAAGGAAATCAAGAAAGCGACTGTCTCGGTAGAGGTAACAGAGACAATCCGGAAATATTTCGAGATGACGGAGAGACCGAGAATCCTTCTCTATGCGGAAGGGGACGCGGGGGTATATATAGGCGATACTGCCCGTCTGCGCAGCGGTTTCCTTCCGGAAAAGGGACTGGAGGAACTGGGACAGATGACGGACTGTGACCGGGCAGAGATGGAAGGAAGCGAAAAAGAGCCCGGAAAAAGCTTCCGGGAATTCCTTCAAAGCTGCAACTGGAACAGCCACAACAGAACGGACAGATATGACGCGATTCTGATAGATTTGGGCAATGAATCCAAAAACTACAAAGCGTCAGAGGGCTATAAGTGCCTGACGGCTGCAGCGGAAGCAAAACCGGACATTCCCATAATCCTTGTGGACAGAGGGACTGTGGAGGACAAGGCTCCGCTTCTGTCGCTGGGCGTCACGGATTTCGTGCGGGCAGTGCCGTATGAGCCGCAACACACGGACAGGAACAATCCGACAGGCCTGGCGCTTGACGGGAAGGAGCTGGAAGCAATTCTTGGCAGACAGCATTTTGTAGAAATGGCGAGGGCGCTCGTCCGGGAAGGAAAAAGGCTTTCCGGTGACGTTGCTTACGATTACAAGGAAGAATCCGATGAACTGGAAATCCGTTTTATCGATCTGCGGGAAACGGAAGCGGCGATGGAGGATGCCGAAGCCAGGCGGCAGAACAGAAAATATCTGTTGGCTGAGAAGCCCCAGGTGCGGCTGAGAGATATCTTCGGCAATGAACTGGTGAGGGAAGCGGTAAATCGCTGCATCGACAATATCAAGAACCCCGAGAAATACCGGGCCATGGGAGCGAAGCTGATGACGGGCATATTGATGTACGGCGCGCCGGGCATGGGCAAGACCATGTTCGCCAAGGCCA
>OFHM01000541.1_pt1 | contig 31379 bp, 37 predicted proteins | sample 1521311 | NCBI WGS metagenome assembly OFHM01 (sample SAMEA3504083, study PRJEB24116) | mouse gut metagenome | biome: mouse gut; feature: mouse-associated habitat; material: faeces | place: Denmark | collected 2011 | reverse complement strand
GAGTCCATTGATATTGAGAGACATAAATGACCAGTGATTGCTATTTCCTGTTATTTTGATATTGATGGTGTTAGTAAAAAACTGTCTGCCTTGCTGTCAGATTTTGATAAGGATTATATTGAGATCAATATAAAAACAAAAATTGAAGAAGACCTAGCGGAGCCAGCCCAATCTGAAGGATAATTGATTAAAAGTGTAGATGTATTACCGTAGATTTATATGGATTTGACAATGAAGGTTATAATTTTTTTTATTAGTATTTGCAAATATTCATTATAGCTGACAGTGTATTATTAAAAATATAGCCATCTATAAATAGGACTGCTCTTACAAAGCAAAAAATGCACAAAATGATTGTCTGCTTGTCAATTCCATAAAAAAAAAGATATATACTCCATAAATTTATACAAAAATTAGATTTTAATTTACGATAGAACAAAATTTATCACTATTAAACTAATATGAAAAAAGAAAGGAAATTTATATGAAAAAAAATGATGTTATAAATAATCTGGCTGCCATTCAAAATATTTCTAAAAAAGAAGCTGGTGAAATTGTTGACGCAATTCTTGAAATTATCAAAACAGGTATTAAAGAAGATGGTGAAGTTGATTTTCCTAGATTTGTAAAGTTCACTAAAAATTTCAAAGATGCAACTACAGCTCGTTCTCCTAAGACTGGTGAACCTGTGAGTGTACCTGCTAAGGAAGTACCAAAAGCGAAATTTTCAAAAGCATTCAAGGATTTTCTAAATGATTGTTCTGAATGAAAGGGGGGCGAAAAATGAAGTTTTTAAGTTTTGATAATTACAAATCTTTTGCAAATGCAGTATTAGAAGAATGCTATAATATTAGAAATGGTGAAAATCGTATTTCGATTATTGCTAAATATAATGATGCACGGGAAATTATTAAAGAATTATTACGCAATGATTTTTCCATTGCTGAGATTTTTGAACTGGAATCGCCTGACTGTAGTGGATATACTAGTGAATATATTATTTCTATTTGTAACTTTAATGGCGAATACGAAATTTGGTGTGAGCCAATGAAACGTGATAATGAGTATATTGACGATGAAGCTATAATTACTTTTATCTTAGGTGATTGTTCGTCCAGGATTATTTCTCATTGCATTTCACAGTACAAGTATGATGTTCATATTGGTGAAGAAGATGACCGCTCTTCCCTATCCTGTTCTGGATGTGATGATGAAAGTGATCTACATAGTTTTTCTGTAAGTAAGAATAGTGATAATGGATATTACCACTTTTCATTTTACACTTCTGAAAATCTGAGCAAAAAAGATATAAATGATATTTTACAAAGTCTAAAATTGGATTAAGGAAAAAGTTAATTTCATTGTAAGAGTTTTATAGAGGCTTGCGTTCAGAAAATGAGCGTAAGTCTTTTCTGTTTGGAGAAATATAAATTAGAGATTTTCAGTGAGTGAAAGTAACTGCAGATCAGTGAAGTGACTGATTACCTTTAAACGGATAAACCATTGGTGGTACGCATGTGTAGGGTATGTTCCTACCACACCAACAATGGAGAGACTTGGAGGATAATTACCTCCCACTCTCCTTTTACTGAAAATAATATTTTTTTAATAGAAGGAGAAAAATTATATGAACGAAATTTTAAATCAACACAAAAATACTATTACAACACTTGAAATTGCTGAAATGCTTGGAATGAAGCATTATAAAGTCCTTGAGAAATTAGATGGGACAAAGGATGGTAAAACAAAAGGAATTATTGAAATTTTAACTCACCACGATTTCGTGGTCAGTGATTATTTTATAGCATCTACTTATAGGGATGTATCTGGAAAAGAAAATAAATGTTATCTTGTTACAAAACTTGGATGCGATTTTCTTGCCAACAAATTCACTGGTGAAAAAGGCATACTGTTTACTGCAAAATATGTAAAACGATTTGATGAAATGGAACAGGAACTTAAAAATCCATATAAACTTCCCACTACATATAAAGAAGCATTGGTTCAATTACTCGAAAAAGTTGAAGAAAACGAAAAACTAATTGAAGAAAATAATCACAAGCAAACAGTTATAAACGGACTTACAGAGAATGTTCCTCTATATGAGAAACCTGACATCATTAATCGTATTTGTAGAAAATCCCAAGGCGGATATGCTAACAGATATAATGAATTATATAAATGTTTTCGTGAAAATTTTCATACAGATTTAAAAATGAAATGTGAAAATTATAATGAAAAACAGATAAAGAAAAAAGATCAACTTACAACAATTCGTTACGCTGAAAAATTTGGATATATAGATGATTTATATACTTGTTGTGTAAAATTATATGAATCGGAAGTTAGAGAAATTTTAAAAGAATTAGACGAATTACATAAGTAAGGTTTATAGAGATATATACACGGTGCAAGTAGTGTGTCTACCAGTGATGAGACTGGTTACTTATTGAACGGAAGGAAGTGAGAAATATTGGCAGAACGTAGTAAGCGAATTTGTTTATATGATAAAGAAAAGATTGAACATACGAATCCTGAAACATTAAAATTATTTCAGAAGTATCAGATAGATATGTCTATCCGCGATTTGTCTCCAAATAGCATAAAACAATATACATCAGATTTGTATCAGTGGTTTATTTATATGTATGATAATCAATTCAATTTATCTGTATTGGAAGCAACAGATGACGATTTGAATGAGTATTTTTATTTTAGGAAAAAGGAAGGTAATAACGTAGCAAGACAAAGACGTGTAATGTCTTCTATCTCCGCTTTTTATAAGTTTTTGAGAAAGAAAAAGTTAATAAAAGAATCTCCTACAGAATTTTTAGAACGTCCAAAACAAGGACAGCCTGTTATAAAACAAACATTTTTGAATGTAGAACAAGTAAATAGTCTAAGAGAAAAATTGACTGAATATGGCGACATCCAACTTCAAGCATATATTTTCTTTGGATTGTCTACAATGGCAAGAGTTAATGCAATGGCTCATTTGAGATGGGAACAAGTTGATTTAGATGAAAGAACTTGTTTCGATGTACTTGAGAAAGAGGGAAAAATCGTAGATCTATATTTTTCTCAAGAGGTTGAAGAACTTTTAAGAAAAATGAAATCAGAACGTGAAGAAAAGCAAATCAATGATTTTGGATGGGTATGGTATACGCCATATATTACAGAAGAAGAATGTATAAATAATGGTACTCTTAACGATTGGTGTAAAAAAGCTGGTGAAATGATTGATATTCCAACGCTCCACAACCATGACCTGCGTCATTCAGGATCTAATATATTAAAGGAGTTAGGAATGGATATTCAGGATATTGCTGAACTTCTACATCATGAAAGTACGGAAACAACTGTCAAACATTATTTGACCGTTAATAAGAAAAAGGTTAAGGATAATAAAGATAAATTCACATTTTAGCAGATAGAACTCCAATTTCAACACCTATCTACTATGTGTAGAAAAGGAATCTTGTTTTCGTATAACTATTATGAGTTTTTAATTTCAATACGTGTCATTAGTTAAATTGGATATAACATTGCTTAGATAGGCAGAATTACAGGTTCAAACCCTGATATGGCTTGCGCAGCGCATTAATTTTTTGAATTAGCGAATGGCTGGCATCCGGTCTGACATTCTGGAAAGACAGTACATTTCAGGAGAGTCTTTAGTATTCTTCTATTTTTGTGTCCTTAGTTTTAATTGGGGAAAATAACAAACTCCAAATTTGTAAGATGTAGGTTCGAGTCCTACAGGGCATGTTTTATTAACTTGACATCAAAAAAGAAAGTAGGTGAATTATGTCAGAAGTATATATGAAATATTCAGATTTTCTTAACTCAGTAACTGATGAGGTGATTTTTGAACTTTTAACAGATATTATTTTAAAATTAAAATACGATCCAGAAACAGTCTCTCTTATCATGAGTATGGAAGATAAGATTACTGATAATACTGAGTTGCACGGAAATTTAGATTTAGATATGTTGAACACACTGATAAAAGCATTGATTATCATTAGAAATCAAATCAAGGAAACACAGAAAGGAGAAATGTAATGGATTTGAAAGTTACAAAAAATATTGACAATAATATTTTTTCTGTAAGCATTGCAATTGACGCATATGGTAATGAGCAGTTAAGCGAATCTGAAGAAAAAGAGCTTCTGGAAAATTTCCCAGTAAAACTTGCATATAGAAATCTTACATTTAGCAGAAATATTAAAATTGAAGGTTCCGTTCCAGTGATTACAGATACAGAGCCAGCTGCTACAGGCGAAGAAAGTAATGGTGTTATAAAAGTTACACTCCCTCCACTATCTAATAAGGAAATTTTAATTGACAATAGTTTCAATGCTTATTATAAAGTCGATTACACTAAGATTCCATCTGTGGTGCTTGATGAAAATGTAATTCAAACAAAGGAAATCATGGCTCAAGTATATTGCGAAATTTTTGCCGATGTTGTATGCAAAGCAATATCAGATATTATGACAGAAGTAAGGAAGAAAGCCCCTGCTTTTGAGGGTGAAAGCATCGTTTCTGTATAATTTTATGGGATATTTTGTAAAATCTATTTACAAAAATTTTCATATATGCTAATGTAAAATTATTAAATTTTACGGAGGTGTATCATGAACATAGCAAGTAAAAATAAGCCTGTACAAACCATATTCAACCAAATCAAACGTGGAAATATTGTCTTAACTCATAAACTACAAAGACGTGAAGGGGCATGGAACAAACAACAGAAATCCTTGCTGGTTGATTCATTGCTAAGAGGATATGCGGTCAATCCAACATATACAGTCATAGAAGCTAACGTTCATTCTGTCATTGATGGTGTGCAACGGTTCTCAACATTAGTCGGATTTATGAATGATGAATTTTCTTTATCCAAAAATTTACAGCCAGTCAAAATTGGTAACGATTCATATGAAATCGCAGGAAAAAAATTCTCAAAATTAGATGATCCTGTAAAAGATGAATTGTCTTCTGCTCAAATCCAGGTATATGAAATCACAGAATATACAGATAAAGATATTCGTGAGATGTTCAGACGGCTTAATTCAGGAAAGCCTTTGAATACAGTACAGAAAATGACTCCTGACATGTCCGATGAATTATGTGCTGCTGTATCCTGCATAATCGAGCATCCATTCTTTGAAAAGGTTTTGACGGGCGCACAATTAAAAAGTTCTGTTGATATGGCAATTGCATTAGAAGTCCTCATGTTGAGTGAAATGAGTAATGAATACGATTTTGGCTCATTTAGTAGAACAGACCGTGAGAAATTTATTCAGTATTATAATGATAAAGTAAATGCTGATAAAAACTCTATTATCATACAGTCGCTTGATAAACTAGATGGTGCATTTGACGAAGATGTCAAAATTCCCAAAACATCTATTTCAATGATTATTTATGGCATGTATCGTATTTTGAAAGATAACAAAAGCACAGAAAAATATATCGCTGCTGTAAAAGATTTTCTTGAAAATTATGATAGCAATGAAGCGTATATCAAGTTTACCAAAGAAGGAACTTCTCATGCAGAAAATGTGAAAGGACGCTTGGATTACTTCCGCAACATGGTTAAGAATATTTGATTGTACAAAAGAGCGCAGGCATCTCCCCCACTCTCTTTTGTATTGAATAAGCATCTTGATCTAAAATTTAATAAGATTTTTGAAAGAGTCATGTGAAATATCATGGCTCTTTTTTTGTTGTTTTGAAGAAATAAAAAGAGAATAAAAAAAATATCAGTTATGAGAGAATCGTCAACTTCATTAGTTGGTAACTGAATCAGAGAGGATAACAAAGAATTGCAAACTTTGTGAATGGTAGTTCACGCCCTACTGCCCTCTCTTATTACAAATAAAATAAAGTGCGTGGGAAAGGCGTAAATATGAACGAATTAAAAATTAATGGAACACAAACTTTTATGGGAATTAATATTCCTATTGTTGAAGGTGGATTTGGTAAAAACCGCAGAGCAGTAACTGGAAAAGTCATAGCAGATATTCATAAAATAAGACTATCCGATCTAAATGCATCTATAAACAGGCTAATTGATAAAAACCGCATAAAAGAAGGTATTGATTACATAAATATTCTAAGTGAAACAGTTTCACTTAGAGATTTTGCAAAGGAATTGGGTATGTTGTCTAGTAACAGAACAAAAGATGCTTTTATACTATCTGAACGAGGATATGCAAAATTGGTCAAAGCCATGGATGATGATAAATCGTGGGATGTTATGGATAAATTCATTGATGAATATTTTGCTATGCGACAGGTAATAGATTCTAATGATCAGTTAAAAGCAAAACTACTATTATCTATTTATAACGGTGGACAGGAAGGAATTATTGCTTCAAAGGAATTGACAAAAATAGAAGTTAAAACTGCCACCGCACCATTACTCCAGAAGATTGAAGAAGATAAACCATATACAGAATTTGCAAAGCATGTTACAGAATCTAGCGATACTGTTGATGTCGGAGAATTTGCAAAAATCGTTAAAAACGAGCATATTATTATTGGACGAAACAGATTATTTGAGTGGCTAAGAAAAAACAAATATTTAATGAGTAATAATACTCCATATCAGAAGTATATTGAAAATAAGTATTTTGAAGTTGTTGAAACAACTAAAGAAACTGCTTACGGAACAAAAGTATTTACAAAAACTTTGATTACAGGCAAAGGACAAGTTGCATTAGTTGAAAAGCTTAGAAAAGAATTTGGGGTAGCTGCATAATCAACTACCCCTTAGAAGAATTGTTTCATTGGCAAAAATATTATTAATTAACTTCTACAAGATAATCTTCGTCTACATCAAATGGCGTATTTTTACTGTTACATACATAACACAATGGAACAATATACCATTTACGACCATTAGAAGTTTTCATAACATGTGCTCCAACTTTAACTTCATTAATACAGTTTTTACATGAACACAAAGTTGGTATAGGAAATATACTATTACCTTTCCAATAATCAAGCCATGAATCATATCCTCTTGGTGGTGTAGCATATCTTTCTTTAGATGAACCATTTATATTTTGAACTTCAATCATCTTTATTACCTCCATATGTAATATTTTAAACATCGTACCACAACATTTTGATTATGTAAATACTTTTCATCTATATTTAGTATATTATTCCTATGTGTTTTCAGACAGTTATTATGGCTGTCTTTTTTAATTGAACAAATATTTTTGAAAAAACGAAAGGATGGTTTTAAATATAGCAACGATCAAAATCTGGGATGACACCCCTATCGACACGTCGTCCGAAGATATTAAAAACAAAGTTGCACAAAGTATTTCTGCATACATTTTAAATCATTGGGATGAATGTGTAAAAATTATTTCTTCTGAGCAAGAAGAAAAATATGAAACTGAATTTTCTGTAATTCTATAAATATCATTCACTATAATATGTAAACTCATTAAGCGTATCTCAATGCTTACACCTTACTCTTAAAAGATACTCGTTTTCATTTATCATATGATGTTTATAAGGATGAGCTTTATTATTATCAAGTCTCTCTGTTTGTAATGGCTCATTTCCAAGTTTTTGAGGAACTATATATTCCCATTCAATATTTCTATTGCATTTTGAACATTTAAGTGTACCTGTAATTAACATTAGTTATCCCCTATTCTTATTAAATTTGAATAATAGAATTACAACACAAAATATGACGAAATGAAAGGATGGTAGCAACATGCCAAGAAAAAAATCACAATTACCTGGCAATAAACCGTTGCCAGCCAATCAGCAAAAAGGAAAAAAGGTCTGTACATGCTGTCATGAGGAAAAGAATTTAACAGACTTCTATTATAGCAGCTCACCTATGTACTCACTTGATGAACGTATACCTGTTTGTAAAGAATGTTGCAAGACTTCTGTTCTGTCTGAGGATGGAAGAATTGATTTTGATAAATTTAAGGACTTGCTTAGAAATATTGATAAGCCATTGTATTTTGACCTACTCTTCTCTTCTGAGGAATCTGTAAAGAAAGAAAATAGTTACCTGAGTGATGAAGAAGTCTCACTACATGGATATGAGATATTGCAGAAATATTTCACGCTGGTAGCAATGCGGCAGGATAAGTCAAAATCGTACTCCGATGCAGAGAAAGAAGGATTTATTCATCAGAATAGTAACCGCACTAAAAAGGAAAAAAATGAAATTCTAAATAGATATTATCATTTGATTAATCAGTATTCTAAAGTTTCAAATACCACTAAACAATCCAAGATAAAAACTTCACAACACTATATTCAAACTGACTCTGATGAACTTATTTATGATGATAAGTGGATGGGTAAATATAGTCAAAAAGATATTGATTACTTAAACAGTTATTATACTGGACTTGAACGAGATTACAAAATAATCACAGAAAACCACCGCGACTATGCCCGCAAAATTGCTAAAGCAAGTCTCCAAATGGATAAAGCCTTTGATGAAATGATAAATGGAACTGAAGGTGCTGATGCAAAGTATAAAAATGCCAGAGAAGCGTTTGATACACTATCAAAATCTGCAAAATTCAGTGAAAGTACCAGAAGTGTAAATGATGTTGGTATAAGTAGTTTTTCTAAAGTTGCTGCTATGGTTGAAGCTCACAATTGGATTCCAGAACATATTCCATTAAAGAAAGATACTATTGATGAGATGATAGACTATTTAAGCACTATCACAAAATCGTTGTAATGGTGTGTTATGGATAAATATGAAAAACAACAAGAAAATGAAAAGCAGTTATATGATAAAAAACATGCAGAGGATTTTGGCTCTACATATTCCAATGATCCAATAAATGAAACATCTATTGATTACGAAGCGTGGACAGACTTCTTTTCATATTACAGATATTACATAGATGAATTTGCGATCAACATACTCCACGTTGATCTTTTCCCATTTCAACGGGTAATACTTCGTGCTATGGGTAGAGGACAGTTTAGTTGCCTTATTGCTTGTCGTGGTATTGGCAAGTCGTGGATTGTATGTTTATTTTATGTTTGTGTTTCCATACTCTACCCTGGGTTGAAATGTGGTATAGCATCTGGTATGTCACAGCAGTCCCGAAACGTAATTATTCAGAAATTGAAAGGTGAACTTGCAAAAAACGAAACTATTGCAAGAGAAATAAATTTTCCAATCAGAACTGGTGCTGATGACTGTTATGCAGAGTTTAAGGGTGGTTCCGAAATTCGAGCAATTACTTTGGCTCAAGATCGTGGTGGAGAAAGTGCAAGAAGTTGGCGTTTTCATTATCTTCTCATTGACGAAGCGCGTCTTGTAAAAGATGATATTATAGAAACTATCTTAATTCCAATGACAAAAACAAAGCGTCCTAATGCTTTGAAATGGAAACAAAATGAAAAGGGTAAAGTTATCTTCATTTCTTCTGCATATCTAAAAACAAGTTCATTATATAAAAGATTTAAATATCACTATGAACAAATGGTAGATGGTAATAAGAATTATATTGCTATGTGTTTCCCATATCAAGTAGGTATTCAGGCTGGCTTATTTGGTGAAGACGATATAGAACAAGAATTAGCAAAACCATCTATGACTAAAGATAAATTTGCTTATGAATATGAAGGAATATTTGTTGGTTCTAGTGGAGAAAGTTATTTCCCTTATGAATTAACAAATGAATGTCGTGTGCTTGAAAGACCAGAATTAGAGCAACCAAAGAAATCAAATTCAGTTTACATTATTACGCATGACGTGGCTGTTTCTGATGCAAAAGGTTCTGATAACTCATGTACTCATGTTATTAAACTTAAACCAAGACCAGACGGAACATATCTAAAACAAGTTGTTTTCACAAAGGTTGTAAATGGTATGCCATTAAATAAACAAAGGGATATGTTAAGAGAGTTATTACATTTAAAGTTTCCTAATACGGAGCGAATATTAGTCGATGCTCAAGGTGCTGGTGCTGGTTTACCTAGTTTATTTTATGAATCATGGGAATATAGGGATGAGCGTACTGGCAGAGTAACAGAGTATCCACCATTGATACAAGATGATGATGAAGTTGGTATTAAAACCATAGAAGGTGCATTACCTATTATTCGTGCTATTCATGGTATGAATAATTTTGTAAATTTGTATTATCCATATATGAAAGCATGTTTTGAAAATAATAGTCTGGAACTACTAAAACAATCAGAAGAAGTAGATACGTTATATAAGCAAGGACAACTTACACTAGATGAATATGAACAATATATCCAACATGATATTTTACAAAGTGAGTTGAGTAATATTAAGCAGGATTTTACTAATGCTGAAAAGATGACATATACAAGGATTGTAAAATCTACAAAAAGAGACAGGGCGACTTCCTTGATGTACGGACTAAGTATTTGTTGTGAAAAGGAAAATGAGAATAAAAATAAAATATATAAGAAACAAAATAAAACTAATGTCTCCTCTCTCACTGCTCTTGCAAGAAAACCCAAACTATATTCTCACTAAGAAAGGCGGTGATTTAATATAGAAGAAAATACAAAAATTAATGAAGCAATAAAAGAACAGTTTCAACAGGACGCAAAAAGTGTCAATGATTTCTTAGATAAAAAGTCACCGTCTTTTTCTTTTGCCGCACTTAAACGTTTATGCCTTACTGAGCTTAGTTATAGAGGTGCTTTTGATAAATACGGTAGATTGTGTGGTTTTACCAGAGATCAAATCCTAAGAATGGCTCAGTATCCAGAACAATATGGTAAAGGCGTGATACGACTTTCCCAATATATGTATCTTAAAAGTGGGTATTATAAAAGGCTTATAGATTATTTCACCGATATGGCTGTGGTAAACTGGACTGTTGATTTAACATTGAAAGATACAAAAATCAATGAGAAAACCATCCAGTCAAATTATTATAAATATGTGGATCAAGTCAACAAATTCAAACTTGAGAACCGTATATCTGATATAATGAAAAAGCTTTTTATTGAAGACATATGCTTTGGATTTGTTACAGAGACAGAAACAGATATTTCTATTTATTGGATTGATTCTAAATATTGCGAAATAAAAAGTATTGTAAATGGAAATGTGTATCAATATTCCATTAATCGAAGTCTTCTAACTGATTCATATTTTAGCACTCTTCCACTCGAATTACAGGAATTATTGAAAGAGTCAAAAAAAATATCTCCAAATAATATGGTTATGATTCCGTACGAAAATTCACTGTGCTTAAAGTATAATAATGACTTTATTTACCCATATCCGGCACTGTTTCAAATTATAATTTCCATACTTGACATTGATGACTACAAGGATTTGGCGAAAGCAAAAACAGAAGCAGATGCTTATAAATTGGTGTGTCTTGAAATACCCACAAATGAAGATGGGCAGATGTCTATGGGTGATGAAATTATTACACCATTCACTGAAATGATTAAGAATGTTGTACCTGCATCCTGGGGCGTTGTCCCGACACCAATGAAGATGCAATTATTAGAATCAAAATCTACTGCATCAGACGATTCTAATAAAGTCGCCGATGCTGTTGAGAATTTCTATACAGAGTGTGGAATTTCTAAAGCTCTTATATCTTCTGCCTCTTCTGGATCAGAATTAAAATACTCTATTAAAGTTGATTCCTCTGATATCTATAGAATCTATCGAATGTTGGAGTCTTGGGTTGATTTGCAGATGAAATTGCGTGGTCATGTTTATAAAACATATCAATTTGAATACAGTATTCTTCCTACTACTGTTTTTGATATAAGTGATTACATAGATACGCAGTTAAAACTAGCACAAGTTTCAGCACCAGTAAAGGGGCGTTTGTTGGCTGCAAACGGAATCAATACTAGCAAACTTCTCGGTAATTCAGTATTGGAAAATTCTATTTTGAGTGATGTTTTCGATAAATGGAAGCCATTAAACACATCATATACGCAAAGTGGCAATAATTCTGATGTTACCGATAAAGGTGGCAGGCCACAAAAAGATGTAGATGATTTGACTGATAGTGGAACTCAAACTAGAGAAGATGATGAAAACAATAAGGCAAATAGAGATATTTAATATGGAGGAGTATTTTGGAAAAGTATTTTTATTGTTATAGTTATCCATTAAAAGAATTCTTATTAAAAAATAAACAGCAATCAATTCTACATGCAATACATCCAAAAACAAAAAGGAAATATTGGGTATTTGTTGGAACAGAACAACTAAATAAATTATTAGATGAGTGGAAAAATCGGAAAAGATAATTCCACTTTTTTATTTTGGAGAAATAAGTATTTGGAGGTAATTATTTATGAGTTATAACAAACAAACTGGACTATACGAAGGTTTTATATACTGTCTAACCAATAAAATTAATGGGAAAAAATATATTGGGCAAACAATTACTACTATTGAGCATAGGGTATCACAGCATTTTTCAAAAAGAAGAAAAAGAAAGTATGCAATCAGTTTAGCAATTAAAAAGTATGGGAAAGAAAACTTTTTGGTAGATGAAATTGCAAAAATAAGCAATGCAACTAAAGAAAAATTAATAGAAGAATTAAATGTTTTAGAAAAAGAGTATATAAAAAAATATAAAACTCTTACTAGTCAACATGGGTATAATATTGATATAGGTGGTGCATCTTGTCATTATTTTTCAAAACCAATTGTTGTATATGATTTAGATGGAAATTATATTAGGAATTTTGAAAGTATGTCAGATGCTGCAAGGTATTATAACATTGATGTCACAATAATTAGTGATATGTGTAATGGCTCTACGAATAGAAGCAAGAAATGCAATTACATATTTAGATTTAAGAGTGATTCTTTTAATAAGTACGATACTACATATAAAATTGGTGGTGCTAAAAAGGTTTATCAGTTTACTCTTGACGGAGTCTTTGTCGCTTCTTATAAAAGTATTTTAGATGCAGAGAAATTCGTTAATCCAAATTATCAAAATAAAGTTGGTGGGAGTTCTATTGGAGAGGCAATAAAAAATAATAAAACAGCATATGGATTTGTTTGGTCTTATGATAAACAGTATAAATTTAATCCAGAAGAATATAGAAATTGGATGCCTGTTGATCAATACTCTATGGATGGAAAGTTTTTAAAATCGTATTTTTCAATTACCGAAGCAGCGAAAAATATTGGGAAACCCACAAAAGGTGTAACTAATATTCGTTCTGTATGTAAAGGTAAAACATTTAACGCTTATGGATATGTATGGAGATATAAGGGTGATCCTTTCGATAAATATCCAACAAAAAGAATATATACAAACAATAAACCCGTTGACCAGTATACAAGAGATGGCGTATTTGTTACTTCTTATGACTCTGCAAAAAATGCTGGTATTTCTTTAGGAAAAGATTATTATGCTCCTATTACAAGTTGCTGTAAAGGAAAAATAAAAACTGCTTTTAATTATGTATGGAGATACAGAGGGGAGCCATTTGATAAATTTAATTCTTCCCTTTATAACAACAAAAAAGTAAATCAGTATACGTTAGATGATATTTTTGTAAAAACATACTCTTCATCGGTGGAAGCCCTTAAAGAAATGGACATTAATTATTATGGCAGCATACATAAATGTTGCAATAAAAAGGCAAAAACTTTTAAGGGGTATAAATGGTATTTTGCAGATGACCCAAATCAGCCTGACAAGTCTAAAATCATAATTGATAATCAAAGTGCAATTCCCAAAGATATCAAAATTGAATAGGAGATTATTCAAATGTTGAAATGCAAAAAATGTGGTAATGATATTAAATTAAGCTATTATGGGGCTTTGACAAAAGAGCATATTAACTGTTGTCAAAATAGAAATGAATCTGTGCCACCAGTTTTAACAGGTGTGTATAAAGATCATTTTAGGTTTTATGGGTGTGAAAGATGTGGTGAACCAATAGATTATAAAGATATGCCTATGGATATGTTTTTTAATTGGTTGCAATACTCTTCTGAAGCTGGTGATTCTCGTGAAACATCCGGCAAAGCACTTATCCGATATTTTGAGTTGGATAAATTATTAGAACCAAAGAAAGATGCAGGTGATTAATATAGGTGAAATAATTTTTACAGATAAAACCAAAGCTGATACTCTCCTATCGCTTGGTTTTAAATATACGAAAAGAAATATTGATAATAAGGAAGTATTCGTTTTTATACAGACGAATGAATTGATGAAATCGCTGAGTTCTTATTTTGAACAGAGCGATTTTTTTATATCTAATACTGTTAAATTCTAAGAAAGGAGGACTTAAAAGCGAATTGGAAAATAAAGTAATTAGATATGAAACACAAATTCAATTAGTTCCATCAAGCATGAAACAACTCAATAAACAATTTGCATTAGTGGATATTCTTTTATGCTATCACGGGAGAAATCGGAACATGACAGCAATGTCTAAAGAAGTTATCGAAGCTGCTCTTCCGTCACTTTATGGTATCCCAATTGTTGGTGAGTACATATATCTCGATGACGGTTCACAGGATTTTGGAAGTCATGGTGGAAAAATCATTCTAAGTGATAAGGGTATTAAATTTGAAGATACAACTAAGCCTTACGGATTTATCACAAAGGATGCCGTTGATAATGCAAAATGGGTAACTATTACTGAGAAGAATGGAATTCAGCAACACGAATATTTAGAGCTAAAAGGCTGCATCGTGTGGCAAAAAAGATATGAAGAAGTATCTAGTTTGCTTGATGAAAATTATGGACAAAGTATGGAGATAGAAATATCGTCAGGAGAATATGATTCAGATGGTTATTTGAACATTAAAGAAATGACGTTTAGTGCGGCTTGTATTTTGGGTTCTAATCCAGATGGTACAGACGTAATCCCATGTTTTGAATCTGCTTGTATTAGCAGACATTATGAACTTGATTCTTTCAAAAAAGAGTTTTCTCTTATGCTTGATGAATATAGAAAATCAACAACCAAACCAAATAAGGAGGAAAAGAAATTCATGGATTTAAAGAAATTTACAGAAATTCTTTCAACCGTGAAAATTGGTGAATCCGATGTTTGTAAATACAGACTTTTGAATGTAACAGATTCTAAAGTATTTGCTTTAGATATGGAAAATTATAAACCTTATGGTTTTGACTATGCAGTTACAAACGAAACCGATGTTGAAAATATTGTGATTGACTTTAATTCAAAGGTTGAAATGTCTTTGTCTGCTACAGATAAAATTACAGATGAAAATTTTGAGGAATTTGATATTAAATCTGTTATTGATACTACTGCTGCTTCTATGGCAGAGACAAAGACAAAAGAAAATACTTCTATTTTAGAAACTGAATTTAATAACAAAATGGAAGAAATGAAAACAGCATATGAGGACGTATCGAATAGTTATTCTGTTGCTATGAAAAAAATTGAAGAATATGAAGCAAAAGAAAATGAAGCAAAAGCGGAACAACACAAAGCTGATATTGATGCTCTATTTGAAAAGTATTCTGAAAAACTTGGTAAGTGTGCAGAATTTCTTGTTTATAAAGCAAAGATTAACCCTGCAGATGTAACACTGGATGAAGTATCAGAAAAACTTACTCTTATGGTAGGTAAATTCACTATGGATTCTGCCACAAAGAAGAATTTCTCTTATAATCCCACTGAAGCAGGTGTTGCTGGTAAGCGAAATGAAACAAATAACAAATATGGTCATTTACTTGACAAATATATGAAATAATCAGGAGGAAAAGATAATGGCGAAAAATACTTATATGACAGTCGAAACAACCGCATTACATGGCTGCACTTGCTTTTCTTTGCAGTCCGCAAATGACATTCAAAACGGGGCAATCGTAGGTAAAGGCGATTTGGTTTCTGACGAGAAAAGCGTCTATACTGCGCTTGATACTTACTCAGATGACGCTATGTACCTAGTTGCCAATCCAGCATGGTCTTATAACGATAATTCTATGACCGACCAAAATGAGGAAAATTTTATTAATAAAGCTGGCATTGCTTTTAGAGCATATGAACTGAAAAAGGATAGAAAATTTAAAGTTGGCAATCTACCGTCTACTGTTACTCTTGCAAAAGGAGATTTCGTAGAGTTCAAGGATGGGGTTTATGCAAAGGCTTCTGCTGACACAAAACTAAAAATTATTGATATTGAAGAAATTGGATTCCCATATTGTATTGGCTCTGCTGGTGTAGTAATTACTGGTGATTCTACAAATGAATATGGATATGCAATTGATACAAGAAATATTAAATACACTATCGAAGTACAGTAATAATTGAAGGAGGAATACACAAATGGGTAATTATTTAAAAGATCTGACTGCATTGATGAATGACAGTCTCACAAATAAGGTTGCTCTGTTTAATGCAGAGGCTTCTAAATATACTGATCAGGCGATTAGGGAAGCATTCTTTGAAATTCTCGGTGAGGATAAACTTACTTGGCAGAACTTCAGGAATCACAAAAATGAAATTTATACCGTTATCGAAACTGTTCTTTCTATTAATCTTCCTACCGCATGGGAAAACTCTCGATTCTATGACCAGTTTGTAGAAGTAAAGAATGGTGCATTAGGCGATAAGAATGAATTCGTTGTTGAGGATAATTCAATCCTTGTTGCTTCTCGTTTCTCTGGTAATCATTGGGATACTGACCGTCAGAAGTTACAGGGCAAGAAATCTTTCTCCGTATCTACTGAATGGATTTATCTGAGAGTTTATGACGAACTCGAAAGATTCTTAAAAGGTACTATTACTCTTCCTGAGATGATTGCAAAGTTACAGAAAGGCTTCCAGAATGAAATTGATTCCAGAATCTATGCTTCCTTCAATGGTATCGGCACTTATCTTCCATCTGCCTTCCAGGAAAAAGGCTCTTATGACAGAGGACTTATGAATGACCTGATCCAGAGGGTACAGATTGCATCTCAGAAGGAAGTTGTTCTTGCTGGTACTAGAACTGCCCTAGCAAATATCTCCGAAGGAATCAATACTGCATGGATTGCGGATTCTCAGAAAGAGGAACTTGCTACCACTGGTGTTGTTGTTGAAAACATTGGTCTACCTGCAAAAGCTGTTATGATTCCTCAGACATTCCTTAGAGGTACATATGACTTTAAGGTTGATAACAATGTAATCCATGTATTGCCTGCAAATTCAAAACTTGTAAAACTCTTCTATGAAGGTGACGTTCGTGCAAGAGATTTGTCTGAACAGGATACACATGATCAAACTGTAGACAGTCAGGTACAGGTAAAATTGGGAACAGGCGTTGTTTGTGATAATCTTACTGGTCGATATGAAATTGTCTAATCAATAGAAGTAAATAAAATATACTAAAATTCGCTCACCTAACAATAGGTGATTTTTTATTGCATATTTTAGGTGAGCATTTGATAGAGGTATATATGAGTGATAAAGAAAACAACATAAATACAAAGCATAGAGTTCCTTTTGACAGAGAATATGCAACAAGCTATAGATCAGAAGTCAAGTGGTTAGCAGGCCACGGAATCCGATATGAATTTGTTAAAGAAATAAATACTATTTCAATATACAAATATAAAAAGAATTCTGCTCTATATTTTGCGCTAGGTGAATTCTATAAGTCTTTGGAAAGCAGAAATGTAAAAGATTTGGAGGAAAAGAACTAATGAATTATGAAAATATGTCATTAGATGAGTTAAAAGAATACGCAAAGCAACTGGATATTAAAGTAGGAAATATTGGGAAAGAAAAACTCATTGAAAAAATTAAGGTTGTTGAAAATAATAAAACGGCTATTTCCGCTGTAATTGAAGATGACGATTTAGAGGCAACTGATCTAGTCCCTACTATTACGCCACAGGAAGAAAAGAAAGAATCTCTTTTAGATTCCATTACATCTGCCATTGATGATTTAGACGAATCAGTTGATACTGGTATTAATTCAAATATTGAAGACTTACCTATTGATACTGTAATTCCTGTTAAATCTATAACATTTGGTGGACTGACATACAAATCACGTACTAACAATGCAATTTTCAGATGGAACCAAATAGGGGCTATTGAATATATGACTGTTGCAGATTTGAATGAAATGAACAATTATAAGAGAGATTTCTTAAACAGACCACTTGTTATTCTTATGGATGAACGGGCTATTAAAAAGTTCAGACTCACACCAGTATATGAAAATGTAGCAAAAATTAATAATCTCAAACAAGTATTTGCATCTGATATGGGCACAATTGAGAGAACTATTGATATCGCTCTACAGGTAAATATGAGGGATATTCTTGTATCTAAAGTAAGTCAGATGATTAAAAATAAAACGCTTGTAGATATTAACATTATTCGCCTTCTAAGTAAACGTTTATCATATGATTTTGAAGAAATTTTAGAACAGCAATAAAGGCAGGTGATATATATGGCTAATACCACTCAGTATCATGAACTTGTGGATATTTTCTTTAATAAAATCAAAGATTATGATTTAGCAAACATGGACGAAAATATTGCTACTGAAATTGCTATTGGCTATATTGATTCTGCTTGTAGTCAATTTCAATCATGCACACAGGATTTGGACAATAGAGATGATGAACTTGGACAGTTTGGGATAAAGTTAAGTAATACAAATAAGCAAATGTTAGTGAACTACATGTGCATCGAATTCTTGGACTCTAACTTTCTACGAGTTAGCCAGGCATTAAAATCCAGACTATCTACTAGCGACTTCCATTCTTTACAGAATCCGCAACAATTATCAAAAGTTATGGAACTTCGCACAATGCTTAAATCAGAAAATGATCAGTTAGCTATCAATAAATCATATAAAGATTCTAAACTCTTTGATTTAGTTACAAATAGGAAGAAGGTGTAAAATGAGCCTTCGACTTATGAAAGAACGAGTCAAACATAGCGATTTTACAGTACGTGAAGAAATGATAATAGATGGGCAAAATCTACTAAAAGAAGAATTGGAGCATGATTCTTCGTACTCCCCTACTATGTTTTTCTGGAATCCAGTGTTGGGATGTGATGATAGACCTGCCAAAGTCAGAATTTATAATCGAAAATATAGTTCATTAAACGGCAATTATCAAAATTTTTTAACTACATATGATAATCCAATTAAAATTGGAGAATATCTGCATGATACAAAAGATGACACATACTGGCTCATTTATAATTCATTCAATGTAAATGATGTACACTATGAAGGTAAAATGATTCAGTGTAATTATCTTCTGCGCTGGCAATTGTCAAGTGGGAAAATCATAGAACGTTATACGAATATTGTTAGTGCCAGCAAGTATGATGTGGGCGAGAGTGGAAATAGCACATTACAATTAAGTTCAAATAACTATACAATACTTTTTGGGTATTGCGAAGAAGGTTTTGAATTAGAGGGGAAACGGGTATTTATTGATATGCGGCATATCAATCCTATTAAAGTATTCAAAATTACTCGTAGCGATGATGTTTTATATAATTCTGGTAACATGGGCGCATTGTTGAGTTTCATAGCCGATAAAGATGAATTCAATCCAGAATTTGATAATCAGGAACTTAGAATATGTAATTATATTAAACCTGAATTGTCTCCCTCCCCTGTCCCCCAGCCACCTGATGAAGTGAAAGATTTAAGGTGTGAAATTTCTGGCAGTAAAAATTTGAAAAATGGTTATACCCGTACTTATACAGCTTCATTATTCAATAAAGAGGGAAATGCTGTAAATTGGGATGATACATTATATAACTGGAATATTCAAAGTGATTTTGATATTGAAAAGATTATTGCCAAAAATAAAATTAAAATAAAAGTTAATGATGAAACTTTGATAGGGCTCTCTTTTTCATTGCAGGTTATATCAAAAACAGACAATTCTATTATCGCAGAAGATACCATTTCAATTATTGAACTGATTGCAAAAGGAGGTTAACGTTAATGGCATATTTAGAAGAAATACCTTCATACAAAGACGATCTCCTGCACGCATTTATAGAAAACGAAAATATCATAACTCTTATAGGCAGCAAGGATCAAAACATACAAGATCCAGTTGACCTAATTGGCGAAAATATATTTCCTAATCCATATGTGCCCGATACACAATCTGAAGTGAAAACATATTTGTGCATGGATATATATGTTCCTCGCGTAAGAGATAAACTATTCAAAGATGTACAAATTGTTATAAATATTTTTTCTCATAAAAATATGTCTACATACAAAGGGAAAAGCCGTGTTGATCTACTCAACATTGAAGTTGATAAAATATTGAATGGAAATATGGATTTCGGCATTGACTCAGTTCAGCTTTATTCCGTGATGCCTTATCTGCCTAACAATCATTTTTTTGGCAAACAAATCATTTATACTGTTCAAAATTTTAACCAAAGAAGGTGCAGGCACAATGAACACAAAATTTAGTAAAGCCCTTCTCATGCATGGTAAAGACTATCCTTTAACTGAGTATATCACACTTCACCATCCAACAATAGACGAAATTCTGAATATAGATGAAACCGCCAGCCCAGATAATACTTACTTGCAATATGTACAAATCATATTATCTGATCCATATACAAACATGGTTATGTTGGATGACATGGGAAAAAACTATTTAGAAGTTACGCCATTTGAAGTATTTCTTTTGCAGTGGGACGCTTGTGTCCAGAGTTATAATGCAAATAAAGAATTGTATGATACTTGTCAAATACACCCTTTACAAACAATTTTAAACGCATTGCAGTTTTTCATCAATGAACAGCATTATTTCCTAAAGGGCAAATATGATGATAATCAAGTTTGTCTGTATGATGTCGAAAATCCGTCATGTCAAATTACGCAAGAAATATTTGAATTTATCTGCGAATGGGTGAAATCTATCAATAAATTTGACTATTCAAATCGTATCAATCCAGCAGATGAAAACGCAAGGCGTGTTCTTATAGAGGATGTGCGTGAAGAACAGAAAAAGGCAAAAAGACGCAAAAAGAAAAAAGACGACAATCAAGATTATATTGGCAATCTTATGTCCGCTGTTAGTTTTTGCGGCAACGGATCAATAACGCCGTTCAATATCAGGAAATGTAAAATATATTGGCTAAATGAAGCGTTATCCATCAGCGGAAAGAAATCAAATGCAGATCATATTTTAGATGGAATGTATCACGGGACAATCAGTTCAAAAGATGTAAATAAGAAAGAATTAGACTGGATGAAATAATCCAGTTATTTTTAATATGGAGGAATGTTACATATGAAGTATGCTTTTAAGAAGGTTCGCCGAATCATTATCAATGATCTGGCAACAAAAAAACATAAGGTTACATTGAATGACCTTAAAAATTTTAAGATCAACGGTTCTCAGGATACTGTATATGCTGAAGGTCAGGACGGGGCAAAACTTGCTGCATTTGATGTAAACAAAGTTGCAAGCATTTCTGCTGAAAATGGTTCTGTTGATGAAGGCTACCTTGCATTGCAGGTTGGTTCTGAAGTGGTAAAGGTAACGAATGGGTCTTCTATTCTTATTCGAGAAGAATTCCCTATTCAAGATGGCGACACCAGCGTTGTGCTTTCTTACAAAGCCACAGGAGCAACAGGAAATGAAGTCAGGTTTATTTATAAGGCAGACAGCAACGGGCTTCCTGGGGACAGTTATACGCAGAATGCAACAGCTTCTGAAACAGAATTTGCCTATGCGCCTGACACAAAAACAATTACACTTCCAACAGATGTTTTCCATGCCGGAGATACTGTAATCGTTGATTATTATCCTAAATTCTCTGAATATGAAGAAATTGCAAATGATGCTAACAAGTTCTCTATGACTGGCGAAATCATTGTAGACGCATGGTTTACCGACTTGTGTACAGAAGCAGATGTACCTCTTCAGCTTTATCAGCCAAAAGGGAAAATTTCTGGTACAATCGACCTTTCCGCTGGTGATCAGGCAGCCGTACAAAGCATTGAGATTGAATCTCTGACCAGAGCTTGTGTTGGTGACAGCAAAAACCTTTGGATTCTTAGAAAATATGATTTGTCTAAGGCAGAAGCCTGACCTGTTTTACGAGGTGATATAACTTTGAGTAAACCAAATACGGTATGTCGTGTTTGCAGGAAAGAATATTACTGTTGCACTGACAGCAGAGAAGCAGACTCATGGAGAGCAATGGCATGTTCTCCTGAGTGCTATCAAAAATATATGCGGCGCATTGAAATGGCAAGAAATAAACCTATGGAAAGCATTAAAAATGATATTTTAGAAAGCATTTCAGAAGAAGCAGCAGTAAAACCTAAAACACGAAAAAAGAAAGCTGAAAATATTGAGGATACAGATGAAAATTAAGTATTGAGATTAGTGTATTGAAAATTCATATGGGATATACACTACTTTGTTGTATATCCCATTTTTTTACACTTTGGAGGTGATTTATTGAAAGAAATGATTGTAATTGACAATCGTACAGACGAAATTAAATTGGTAAACCAGCGTCAAGTGTTTTTATATGTCAAAAATGGGCTACAGCCATTGCGATTAGAAGTTGGACATAGCGGCAAACTTGTATATATTTTCTCTCGTACTAAGAGTGAAGATCTATTTACAAAATGGAGAAACTATGAATTGGAGTAATACTGAATGAAAACATATTATCTTGACAACGCAGCAACCACAGCGGTTAGTAAAGATGTAATGGATGTAATTTTTACTACAATGAATGAATCCTATGGCAATCCAAGCAGTTTACATGACGTAGGACAAAAAGCAAAAAATATCATGAATGAAGCGCGAAAGACAATTGCCGAGAAAATAAATTGCAAACTTTCAGAAATCATTTTTACCTCTGGTGCCTGTGAATCGAATTCATTAGCAATCCAAGGTTTTATGAGATGCCATGATGCTGTTTTTATTACATCCGCTATTGAACACAAATCTATACTTGCTTTATGCGAAAGCAATAAGTATGAAACGTATTTTGTTGATGTAGGTGAGGAAGGTTTTATTGATTTCATACAGCTCGAAGAGTATTGTAAAAACGCCTATAGTCAAAGAAAAGAAATTTTAGTATCTATCCAGGGTGCAAACAGTGAGATTGGTACAATTCAGGACTTGAAAAGAATAGCAGCGATTGCACACAACTATCATGGAGTTGTTCATAGCGATATTACACAGCTGCTCCCCTACTCTAATATTGACGTAAAGCAATTAGATATTGATATGATATCAGCTAGTGGACAAAAAATTCACGCACCAAAGGGTATCGGTATTTTGTATGTAAAAAAGGGGATTCAATTAAAACCTTTGATTTTTGGTTCTCAAGAATTTGGACTTCGAGGCGGAACAGAAAACATTCCATACATTGCAGGATTAGCAAAAGCATATGAAAAAATTTCAACAAATCATTCTGATATTCAGAAGTTGCGAGACTATATGGAAACAAAACTATTATCAGAAATTCCATTGTGTAGAATCAATAGCAGCAAATATATGAGGATTCCTAATAACATAAATATTTCATTCCAGGGAATAGAAGCTGAAACATTATTGTTGCTCTTAAATATAGATGGGATATATGTATCAGCTGGCTCTGCCTGTGATTCTAAAAATTTATCCCCCTCCCCTGTTCTTGCCGCAATCAAGGTTCCAGATGCCTATATTAACGGAACAATTCGTATTACATTATCAGAAAATCTAACTGTAAATGATGTAGATTATATTGTTTCAACCATTCATAAACGTGTAAATCAATTAAGAAATTTTTCAGGCAAGGATGTGTTCAGTGTTTAATCAGGAATTAAAATTAATATCCCCTATCCCCCCATCCGTGAACCATTATCTTGGGATTAGGGCTGTGATGAAAAACGGAAGACCTTTTGCAATGACATATAAAAAGAAAGAAGCTGTTCAATTTCAAAAACGATTTTCCGAATATGTACAAGATGAAGTAAAAAAACAAGGATGGATAAGATCAGAAAATAAATCACAGCATTATTACATGGATTGTATCTTTTATTTTGATCGTGTTGATAAAGATGCAAATAACTCATATAAAGTATTGGCAGACGCAATCACAGACGCAGGATGTGTTTGGATTGATGATACACAATTGTGTGAACGTGTGCAGGGGATATATTATGATGCTAAAAATCCCAGAATAGAAATTACCATTCATCCAGTAGATTATATTGGTATATTTGAAAGTGCTTCACAATTAAAAAAATTTGATACTAATTGCATTGGTTGTATACGATATAAACGGAATTGCAGTATTTTACAAAAAGCCAAAGAAGGACGAATTCAAGAAGAAATTGTTGAAATGAAATGTTCAAAATATAAGAAAGCTGGTACATAATGATAAAACATGAAAATGATTGTGTAGGATGCGCAGAAACATTTCCTTGTATTGGAGATGTTTGTTGTTATAGAAATGTTCCTCATTACCATTGTGATGAATGTGGTGAGGAAGATGCTCTGTATTATTTTGACGATGATGAACTATGTATTCATTGTGTTGAGAAAAGATTAAATAAGGTGACTGATTGGAGGTAAAATATATGGTTAAAAAATGGTTTAAGATGAAACAAAAAGAAATTGAACTAAAGTTATTTGTATATACTTATGCTGTTGATTTTATTAAAAACAAAGACGAAGCAATCAAAATGATTAAAGACGTTTATGACGCTATGAAGGAGATTTCTCAGGAGGAAATGAAAGATACCCTGATGTCTATCATTGCTGAAAAAATCCACGAGGAAGCAGAAAATCACGTTAATGAAAATAGTTAAAACTATAAATGATTTGAAAATTCAAATAGACAATGCCTGTAATAAAGCAGTTGAGAACGCATGTAATAGAATACTAGGAAGTCTACAGCAAATTATTGATGAAGAATTCTATGAAATGTTTGAACCAGAATATTATTCCAGAACATATCAATTCTGGCATTCTGCCACTACTAAAATGCTTAACCATGCTTGCGGTAAAGTATTTATGGATCAAGATGCAATGAATTATAATGATTTCTGGACTGGCGAGAAACAATTATATCATGCCAGTATTGGCAGTCACGGTGGATGGATTACCGATGAAACAAAAGAACATAGATTTTGGGATGTATTTATTGAATTTTGCAGAAGCAATGCTATTAATATTTTGAAAGAAGAACTTAGGAAACAAAAAATAAATGTAAAATAAGTAATGTGATTATTGCCGCCCTTCTATTGGCGGTATTTTATTACCTAAAAAGAAGGAGGTAACGTAATGGACGAATTTTTAATACAGCTACAAGCGATATTAGACAATGCAAAGTCTGAAGAAAATATCAAACAAGACATTAACAGAATGCAGAATCGTCTTGACAAATTAAAGATTCAAGCAGAACTTGATCCGAAAGTTATTCAGAAATTAGCAACCGATATTGGCAAACTGCTTAACCAAAAAATTACTATATCTAATATTGGAATTGATACTAATCATGCTATTAAGAATGCTCAACAGAGTGGACAACAAATTGGTAATACAATAAATAAATCTGTTCAAAAATCTTTAAATGTTGATGATGTTATAAACAATGCTATGAAAAGAATGTCTCAATTTAAAGGTGGTAGTGCAGGTGTAATATTTGAGAATAGATTAAATAGTATTCGCGATATTTTAAAAGGCGATAATAAACTTTTAACAGTATTTAACGAAAGTATCTCCCAAGCATTTAATAGTGATTCATTAAACAATTTGGTTCTAATAATAAAAAATGCCAAAAGTGAAATGATATCGTTAGAAGATATAACAAAACAATTTAATTCTACAATTAACTCACAATTTACTACTGTTATACCAAGCAGTCAAAAAATTGGAACCGAAATTTTTGAAATATGCAGAGCATTTCAACAGTTTGATACTGAATTTCAAAATATAGGGCAAGTTTCTGGAAAAAAATTTTTTAATTGGTTAAGTACAAATGCTTCCCAAGCACAAAAAGATATTTTTAATGTTTCAGAGGGTTTTTTATCATTTCAAAAAATATTAAATAGTCTATCAATTAATAATAACAATTTATTTAATTACACTACAACATTAGGGTTGGATACTTTAAATTTTAATATATCAAACATTGAACAATTACTACAAGCAGAAACAAAACTTGTATCTGAATCAAATCAAGCAGAAAAAGAATTGCAAGAATTGCGTAATGCATTAATTAGTACATTCAATATAAATACGAATCCTGATGGAACATTATCAGTTACTCTTGATCAGTTAAAAAGTATTTCTTCCCAATGTCCACAAGTAAAGAAATATATTGATGAAATTAATTCGAATTTAATTAAAGTTTCTCAAACTGAAAAGACAAGTGAAAATTCATCTACTTCTTCTACGAACACAATTGTTCAAAATGAAAAAAGGAAACAAGAGGCATATAAAGCAACAGCAAATATTCAAAGACAGTCTATTGGAGATAAATCTCTAATAAAATCTGGTGCAAATGTAACTACTTTTGAACATACAAATAATGCTGCCAGAGAAGCATCTGCATATTTCAGCCAATTATTAAAAGATGAAAATGCTGTCATTTCTGTATCTGAACGATTCGGCAACTTAAATGGTCTTACGTCTTTTACGGTAAATATTAAAAGGGCTACTGGAGAAGTTGAATCGTTAAGATATGCGTTAAACGAAATAAAAGACACAGACGGGAACAATACTGGCCAATTTCGTTTTGTTAATAAAGGCGGAGTGATTAATGATGCGAATGCAGTAAAGCAGTTACAGCGAGTTGAAAATGAGTTTGCAAATTACACACAAAAACTAGCACAATTTAAATCAACAAATAATAATATTCTTTCAGGGTTATCCTCGCCCCTATCCGACTTCGAAAGCAAATTATCTGGCTTACGAAATGGAACGGTTACTATTGATGAATTAAGAAATTCTTTTAGTATGCTAAAAACAGAAGCATCTAAGATAACCTCAAATTTATCAGGTGAATTAAATAAAATTGATAAAGCCGTTCGTAATATTTCTAAAGGGAAAGAAACAATCGCTGGACTAAAGGCAGAATTTAATGGACTACACAATAAACCAAAAGACATAAATGCTGAAATTAATAAACTTTCTTCAGGATTACAAAATATAAAAAAAATCGAATCACAAGAAGGACGCTCTGTTAATTGGACGAAAGCATATAAAGAGTGGGAAGTAGCCATTGACAGTTTATCTGCAAAATTAAAAGTTCTAAAAAAAGAACAATCTAACATTGCTAATACTCAAATTTTCAATATATCTGATCTCAGAAAAGCAAAGATACCCTATATGTCTAAGGTTTCGAATACTACCGAGAAACAGATGGAAGCAATCCAGAAAATGTCCAATGCTTATGGATGGCAAAAATTTGATGTAAAGAGTATAGAGCGAGCAGATGGTCTGATTAAAAAACTCACCTTGACCATTACTGATGCCGAAGGAGCTATTAAACGACTTAATTTTCAAAGGGTTAATTTAAAGGGTAACGGAAAAACACAAGCTGGTCTTATGCAGACAGGTGATGTACAAGTCATTAAAACTGCTTCAAAAGCTCAAGAAGAACTTGCGCAAAGTGCAGCAAAAACAAATGCTAAGTTAGCGGAGCAAGCAAATAAAATTCAATTTTCTATAAAAACTGGCGAGTATGAATCTAAAATTGCTTCGTTAATTGCAAAAACACAGCAATGGACAACTGCCGAAGGAAATGCGCGAATTAGTACAACAAATCTTTCAACTGCATTAATTGAGCTGGATAGAGCTTCAGAGGCATATGCGAATAACCCAAGTGAAGCAATGCAGAGAAGATTGATTGAATCAAGTAAGAAACTTGATGCAGAATACAAAAAAGTCACAAACTCAGTTCGCAAAATGAATGCAGAGATAGCGAAAGATTCATCTATTGCTTCATTGCATAACAAAGTTTCTGACTTTATGAGCAAGAATGGGAAGGCAGTTAAATATTCTGGAGAATTTCAAAGAATATTTAATGAAACTGCTAAAGGCGCACAATTAACTCGGGAACAGGTTGTAAGGTTAAACCAAGAATTTAATCAGGCGGTTGTATCGGCACGTAATGCAGGTAAACTTGGGAAAACATTTTTCCAAACTATGAAAGATGGAATGAGTTCATTCAGTTATTGGACAAGTTCTACTTTTATTGTAATGAAGACATTTTCTGAAATCCGACAGGCGGTTACTACTGTAAAGGAATTAGATACTGCTTTAGTGGATTTGAAGAAAACAACTACAATGACATCCAGTGAATTGGAACAGTTCTATTATGATGCTAATGATGTTGCAAAGCAAATGGGTGTCACTACTAAAGAAATTATTGATCAGGCAAGTGCGTGGTCAAGGCTAGGATACAGCTCAAATGAAGCTGCGTCAAAGATGGCTAAGTATTCTTCAATGTTTGCAAGTATTTCGCCAGGTATGGATGTTGATACTGCTACAAATGGATTAGTCAGTATCATGAAAGCCTTCGACATAGGTAATGAAAATCCTGATGATGTCCTTGATGGCATTATTTCAAAAATTAATATAATTGGGAACACTGCTGCAACCAGTAACGCTGAAATCGTTAATATGTTAGCCAGATCATCTTCCGCTATGAAGGAGGCAAACAATACATTAGAAGAAACAATCGGTTTAGAAACAGCGGCTGTAGAAATAACAAGAGATGATGCCAGCGTAGGCACTGCATTCAAGACAGTATCCATGAGGATTCGAGGTAGACAAATATTGCCTCCATATACAGTAATGTATATGCTGTGTGCCTAATAATTACACAGATGATAACTATATCGGTTAAAAGGCGATGGGACGCTCAAGACCGAGGAAAGATTGATTTTAGATTTGATTGACACCATAAAAAGTATTGACAGACAATATTATTTATGTTATGGTTACACTGTCGAAAGGCAGTGATTTAACATAATAGATTTCTTTTGATTTACTATTATGTTTTAGGTGTAAACCAGTGATTTAATAAAAGTTATCTTTTATGAGCAGTTTAATTAGCTGCTCTTTTTTCATTTCTTAGGAACAATTTAAAATCTTTATCCGTAGAGACTGTAATACTTTATATGGCAACGTATAAAGTTAAGTTACTCCCCTACTCTTCCATTTTATAATAAAGACAAGAGGGGAAAGATCCAGTCCAATCTCACACAATAATCCCAAATAAAAAGAAATGTGAGAGTTAGCCAGAAATGACTAACCGCCATATTATATGATATGGTCAGTAAGGTAGGGTTTCGCCTGAAAGTAATAGAATGTATGATGAAGAAACCGAAGAGTTTATCGGGAATATTGAAGAACTTTCTGGTAAAATTGCAGATTTGACAAAAACCGCGTCTACTCCTGGCGGTATAAGCTTATTTACAGATGAAGCAAAAACAGAATATAAATCTACATATCAATTATTAAAAGAAATAAGTGAAATCTATGACCAACTTACAGATAAAGAACAAGCTGGTCTTCTTGAAGCATTGGCAGGGAAAAGGCAAGGACAAATAATTGCTGCAACTATCAATAATTTTGAAGCGGCTGAAAAAGCATTGGTTAATATGGCAAATAGTGCAGGATCAGCAGATGATGAAATGTCAGTGATTATGGATTCACTCGATTATAAGATTAATCGGCTATCTGAAACAGGTGTTTCAGTATCCCAAAACCTATTCCAACGTGATGATATGAAGTCAGTTATTGATGCTCTTACTTCTGTAATGGAAGTTATAGATGCAGCCACTTCAAAAATTGGACTATTGGGAACAATAGGTGTTGGAGCTGGATTATTTGCAGGATGGAAAAACGTCGGTGGGGATAAAGTGTATTCCCTTATTTGTTATTTGTTTTGAAAATGCCGACTATAATATGTGTTCTTTGGGATACCAGAGTTTTCATATTATCGTCTATGAGATACATAGATGTAAATGCTCGATATGGTCTGAATAGACTTATGTACATAATTGCATAACTGGTAAGCAAGTAAACCCTATACTACTCTCCCATTATAGTGACATAATTAGGTTCGTAAAAATGTATAGACTCTTGTGATCAGCACGGAAGATTCTCTTTTGGGAGAATAACCGCCACTGTAATGAAATGGGCATAATATAATATTGAAATATATTATATTAAATAGACATTCGATACTAAACCAAGCACGATGGTTAAATTATGAGTAGAAATCTATCTTCTATTTTCGTGTATGTTGGACTCTCGTTGCCAGAGGTGATAGGAAGGTAACAAAATTTTTTAATTACTTGTTTTTTGACAGAAAAATTGTATAATAAAAGGAGTTGACGGACTATTGTGTTAGAAAGTAATTCGCGAAGTGAATTTATGAGACTATATAATATCTATTATTTATGTAAGGAATCTTATCATCAATTGAATGTTTTATCACCAGTACATAATAACGATGGTTCTTACACTTTAAACAAATGGAATATATGTAAAAATGGACTAGAGGCATTATTTAATATTGATTTTCTTAAAAAAGAAGCAAAAGATGCGTATAATTCCATCAGCGTAATTGACAGAGCTGACATTAGTCCTAAAATATCTTCTTCTATTTTTAATAGATTTCATGATATTTATAAGAAACTTATTGATAAATTAAAAGCTATAATAGATTTATATGAATCTGTTCGCAATAGCAATGTCTCCCCAGGAATTGATATTAAAATTCCACACTGCAATAGACTTAGAGACTACATTGATATACTAAGAGATATTGAATTTATAGTTGAACAATGTCCATACTTAAAATCTAAAGATGAAGAATTACAATTTAGCGGAACTGATGTAGGTTCCGACTGGATTACTTTTGCTATTGTTGGTATTCCAACTTCATTCTATATATTAAACAACATAGCATCTCTGGTTAATAAAGCGATTGCATTAAAGTCAAACAATGAAATATGGAAGCAACAAGAAGAATTGTTAGAAACAATGCGGATGAAGAATGAAGTCTCTCAAGAAACCATTGATGCTTTTAAAAAAATGAAATCTCTAACATTAAAAACATATGTAGATGAACTTCAATCTGAAATTGGGGCAGTTGCCGATCCTGAAGAAGAAGCAAAAGTAGCAAAAAGTTTAGAAAAGTTATCTGATCTTATTGATAAAGGTGTTGAGATATATTCGTCAATTGATACTCCTGAAGAAATTAAGGTATTATTTCCATTTAATGAAAAACAAGCATTGCTTTCAGAAAGTGCCGTAAAATATTTAGAGGATAAAATTTCTTCTGATAATTAAAGAATTCAATAAATTAATCTTGGATTATCTCAAATTTTATAGTATTTAGAAAACATAAGAGAACAGTGGTCAGATGAAAGT
>OFHM01000540.1_pt1 | contig 31409 bp, 36 predicted proteins | sample 1521311 | NCBI WGS metagenome assembly OFHM01 (sample SAMEA3504083, study PRJEB24116) | mouse gut metagenome | biome: mouse gut; feature: mouse-associated habitat; material: faeces | place: Denmark | collected 2011 | reverse complement strand
TAGCGGCTTGTCTGGCCCGTGCGCTGAAACGTGATTGTCCCAGGCGTTGGGATTTCCCGCTCTTTCAGCATCCGGGCAATTTTGCCGGGGCCGTTGCCCTCCACGCATAACTGGAAAATCAATTCCACCACGGGGGCTGTTTCCTCGTCCACTAAAAGATGCCCGTCCTCGCCCTTTATATAGCCGTAGGGGGCGTTTACTGCCAGTCGCTGACCCGACATACCTTTATTGCGGAAAACCGCCCGTATCTTCTTCGAGGTGTCCTTGGCGTACCACTCATTTATGATATTCGAGAATGTAGCGATTTTGGTGGCAATTGCGGTAAATGAGGACGGATACCGGGAGGTTTTAGGCGCTGCCGAGGGCATGAAAGAGGATAAGGCCAGCTGGGTCAGCTTCTTTCAGTGGCTCCGGGGCCGCGGTCTGGACGGTGTAAAACTCATCATCGGAGACAAGTGTCTAGGGATGCTGGAAGCGGTGGGGGAAGTGTTTCCAGAAGCCAAGTACCAGCGGTGTACAGTCCATTTTTACCGCAATGTATTTTCCGTGACGCCGCGCTCCAAGGTGAAGCTGGTGGCGAAGATGCTCAAAGCGATCCATGCCCAGGAGAGCAAAAAGGCGGCCCGTGAAAAGGCCAAGGCTGTGGTGGAGGAATTGCGTGTCATGAAACTGAAAGAGGCTGCCCAAAAGGTCGAGGATGGCATTGAGGAGACGCTGACTTACTGCGATTTCCCCAGTGAGCACTGGACTCGTATCCGCACCAACAATGTCATTGAACGGCTCAACCGGGAGATCCGCCGCCGCACCAGAGTAGTGGGCTGCTTCCCGGATGGCAATTCTGCTTTGATGCTGGTCTGTGCCAGGCTCCGCCATGTAGCTGGCACCCAGTGGGGCAACAAGAAGTACATGAATATGAAGCACTTAGAGGCTGCCCTGGGGGATGCCTCTACTGCTGGCTGATTTTATTCTGCCAGAGCCTGCAAACTATTTTGCGCATTATTCTTGACACTACCATCATAGTAGCCTTACTCTTAAAAAATATAGAAAGCCATGATAATCAAAAATCACTCTTACACTTATTACAATGATATTGCTTTCCTACTTTTGCGCTTCCCAGACCAAATAAAGATGTAGAAATAACTCTACTTGTTGTACTGATCTTTTTTACGTTATTTGATTTGCAATATGGGCATACAATAATTGGATCTTTTGAAACAATTTTATTAATTGTATGTTGATTTATTCGTTGCCAAAATTCTTCATTGCTTTCGTTTTTGTTGATATTGTTATTTAGAATTGCAGGTTTAGAGTTATTGTATTCTTTAGGATGCTTATCTCTATATTCAATATATTTAAATACAAGTTTATATTTTAAATCTTTCTTCATAAGTTGCTTTTTCAATTTGTTAGCTTTACGCACTTCATTTACCAAAAAGTAAAAATCTTTAGTTTGATTGTTATCTAGTGTTTCGTTACAATTACAAATAGGGCAAATAACTTCTCTATCTAATAATTCTTCAAAGCAGTTACAACATAGCCGCATTATAGATCACTCCTTTTTGTAACATTGTACCATAAAATAACCTTTTTTCAAGAGTTACCCAACATAACTCAATATACTACAAATACGCTTATGATATTTGTATACTTTGTTAGTATGATATTTAGAACAATACAAAATGATCTAAATGGTACAATAAATAAAATAGGTATTTTAAAGAAAAGTTTTGCTGAATTAAAAACCGCTATGTCTACAGATGGCATAAAAGGTTTTTTTAATAGTATTTCACCAAAAATTACAGCAAAAGATATTTCTTTTATAAAAGAATATAATCGGCTTGTAGGTGTAGAGGGTGTATCTTCTCAAACAGCTTGGCATAGAACTATGATGTCAAGCAGTTATTATGCGCAAGAACTATTCAAAGATGAAAACAACCTCATAAGAACTAATAATGGATTAATATTATCAGAAGAAGCATTAGCACAAGCATCCAATACTGCCACTTTAGCTACCAAGGCTCAAGCAGTAGCCCTTAAAGCCCTCTCCATTGCAGGGAACATTGTGGCAATGATAGCAATCAGCAAAGCAATCCAGCTTGCTATATCCGCATACGACAACTACGTACACAGGCTTGATAACGCAAAAGAAGCATTAGATTCCTCTGCTGAATCCTATGAAAAAAATAAAAAGGAAATTGAAGAATTACAAAAGCAAGTAGATGAATGTGCAAAGTCTATTGCTAACCTTGAAAAGCTAGAAAAAGATGGAAGTATCTCTATCATTCAACAGGACGAATTAAACACATTACGCCAAACAAATGAGGAACTTCAACGGGAACTGCTTATCAAGCAGGAGCTGGCAAAAATGGATACTCAAAAAACTGCTGACGATGCTGTTAAACTATTCAACACCACTGTTACAAGTGAGTATGCAGGAGACAGCTCAAATCAGTCAGGGGTAATGTACACAGGCATATCAAGTGTTCCCAGAAGTGTATCCCAAAGCCAAGAACTCCATTACGCAATAGAAGAATACAAACGCCTTGCAGAACAGCAAAAACGAAACGATATTGCTTATGCCAACGGAGAAATTTCATTAAAGAAATACACCAAAACAAACGATAAACTGATACAGGGAATGGCAGATGCCAGGAACAGGGCAACCGAAATGGCAGATGTTATCCATCAGACTGGCACCGCCCTGCAAACACTTGAATCATCTGGTGAAACTTTAACTTCTGACCAACAAACCCTGTTGTCACAGACAAATGCTCTGGGTGATGAATATTCCAACTTCATCCACCAGATCGATGCAGCAACAAACGCTTTTGAGCAATTAGATGAGAAACAAAAGAGAGTCCGAGTGAAAACAAGGATTATAGAATCTGGTATCAGTGAAAGTGATGCGCAGAATATTGTTGACAACTTCAGCGAAAAAGATTTAGACGTAGTTGGTTCAGTCAAGTTTGATTTTGAAGCCCCCGAAAAATCTGATTTTGATTCAGCGGAAGAATGGGGAAAGGCTTACGCAGAGAAATTCTTAGAAAGTGCTGTTGAAACTATTGAGAAAGATGAAAGCCTGCAAAATGCAATTGGGCAAACAGCAGAAAAAATGGTTACTTCACTTGAATCGCTTTCCGGTGGGTTTGATAAGATTTCTTCCATTTATGAGGATGTACAGAACAAAGCCGATTTCGATTATGGAAGTTTGATTGATGAAGATTTTGTCAATATTTTCAAAGCATACACAGCGGAATATGAGAATTTTGTTGATGTAATAAGTAACTCCCCTACTGACATTAAGGCTTGCCAATCCGCATTTGATGATTTGGTAACAGCATGGTTTAATGGGCAGGAACCTTTGAAAAACATCACCGAAGAAACATACGCACTTACTGTAAAATGGTTAGAGCAAAATGGTGTTGCAAACGCAAACGAAGTTGCAACCTATGCGCTTGCCAAGAGCAAGGTTGAGGCTTTCATTGCAGGACGTGACCTGTCACAAGTTACTGACGAAGAAATTGCAAAATTCCTTGAAGAAAATGCCGCGCTTGGTGTAACGCAAGAGATGCTTTGGAAGTTACAGCTTGAAATGATTAACGCCAGCAATACAAAACTGGATTTCAGCCAACAGCTTGAAGCATTAAATGAACTTGCTGAACGGGCTGGCGTTGCTGCTATCAGCCTGAGTAATATCGGCGGAGTACAGACTGGAAACGCTATTGCAAATAACCTGATTAATTCTATTGCAAACCCTATGGGGACTCAATTTCAGAAAACCGCAATTGCCCATCAACAGAAAGCAATTCAGGATAAAATCAATAGCGGTACACCAAAAGTTTCCTACACACCCCGTTCTTCTGGTTCTTCTGGCAGTGGTTCATCTGCAAAAGAAAAATACGCTGCCGAAATTGACAAGTATAAAGACCTTTCTGAAGCCGTAGAGGACGTACAGACGAAGATTGAACATCTCAACGATGTTTACGACCACACAGACGATATTAACGAGCAGATTGCACTCAAGGACAAGCTGATTGGTCTGTATCAGGATGAGAAAAACGCCCTTTCCGCTTTGAATAACGCAAGGGATAAGGAAATTAGTGAGAATGTTCAAAAATTGCGTGACGCAAAATTCCAAGTGGATTATGACCCGAAATCTGACAGACTGAAAATCCATAACCTTGAACATTTAAATGAGCTTTCTCAGGATACTATCAAAGATTATGAAGATTTAATCAAGAAAACTGAGGAACTTAACGATGCCAACAAGGATAGTGCAGAGCAATGGACTGACCTTACTTATAAAATCGTTGAGGCTGGCGATGCAATCAGGGATTTGGAAACCAAAAAATACGAACAGTATATCAAGGATACGGAGCACCTGATTACACTGATGAGCAACCGCAAGGATACGCTTGGCGGGGATATTCCTTTCTACACTAATATGATGAACGCCGCTGTTGAGCGGATGATGAAGCTTGCAAAAGAAGGCTACGAGAAAAACAAGGACGAAATCCAAGACCTGCAGCGTGACTGGATGGATTACTACGACAAGCGTCTGGAACGAGAAAAGGAAATCCTTGAAATGCAGCTTGACAAAAAAGACGGCGCACTTGACGCTGTTATCAATCTGATTGACGAGCAAATCAAACAGCTTGACGATGAGCTTGATTCCATGAAAAAGCTGAACGAGGAGCGGAAAGAAGCACTTGAACTGCAAAAAGCACAGGCTGCTTTGGACAAGGCAAAGGATCAGAAGGTCAGAAAAGTCCTGCGTGACGGGAAAGGCTATGTTTACGAAGCCGATGAAGATGCAGTCAAAGAAGCAGAAGAAAATCTTGCAGACCTGAAATATGAAAGCAAAGTTTCCTCTATTGAGAAGGAAAAGGAAAAATTAGAGGAATACAAAAACCTCTGGGCTGAAATCCCCAATCTGTTTGAGAAATACCAGAACGAACTTCTTGCAGAACAGATTCTTGGCGCAGGCTGGGAGCAGAAAATTCTTGACGGACGCTTAGATGTTTACAACGATTTCAAAGATTCCTACTTTGATTTGCAGCAGGATATTTTTGACAAGACCGAGGAACTAAACAACCACATGAATCAGGAATACCTTGACATGATGGAAATGTTCCAGAAAATGACTGAGATGGCTGAAACACCTGCGGCTGAAGAAAAGAAACAGGGCAAGGTATGGTATGTCCAGAAAAACGGGCAAGCACCCTCTCAGGCACAGGTTGGAGATAAGATTGTAACCAAAGGCGGTATCTATGAGATTGCGGAGCCTAATTCCGAAGGAGCGCACTACAATGCGGAATCAGGTTTCTGGAACAGGAAACTCAGTGATTACCAGGCAAATGTAACTGACGGTATGTGGGGAACAGAAGTCAGGAATGCGAACGCTGAACTCTCCAACATTCTTGGGCTGAATACCCTTTCTAACAAAGATATTGTTGATGCTGCGGAAAATCAGGTTGATGAAATTCGAAACAGTATCCTTGCTTCTGGCGCACTTTCCAAATACACTTCTGAAAACAGCGAGATTACGCAAGACCAGATCCGCACTATGTTTGAAAACATGGATACTCTGGATGGGAACAGCGTCAGTGTGGAAGGAAATTCCGTCAGGATTGGTGACAATACCTATGCGCTTGAGGATTTGACAAATGCGCTGAATAACTTTGAAATCAATGTAGATATTCCACAGATTGCTCCTGATACCAGCGAACCATTTGACGACAGCCAAATGTCCGATACAGACCAGACATATATCAAACAGCTCCAAACTGCATGGAATACTGCCAAAGCAAATGGTGATACTGAGATGATGAATAAACTTCACGCAATGGCAGAAGCAAAGCGTGATGAATACAGGAGCGGGAAAACTCCAGAAGAAGCCAAGGTATATGAAAAGTCGCAATATGAGTTAAAGAACACGTCTAAAACTGGCGGGGCTTCCCATGGCGGTGAGAAATCAGCACTTCAGCGTGAATATGAATGGCAGTTATCTAAAGCGAAGGAGTTTGGCGCAAGCAAGGAATATATCAGCAAATTGGAAAGTGCCATTGCGCGTGAGGAATATGGCTCAGGGCATACGGTTGACACTTATACTGACCAATACGGTAAGACCAGCACAATCATAAATGCAACCGATAAATCAGAAGCAAATATGTCCGCTGATGAGCTTCAGAAAAAGTATAACAGCAACCTGAACAAGAACAGCGGCAGTATGGATAAGCTTGGCAAAGACCTTGGAAAAACAAGCGATGCTTTATCTGATACCAGTGATTCTATGTATGACGCAAGCGACAATATTGGCACTTCTGCAAAAGATGTTGTAGATTCTAATACAGGGTTGAAGGAAAGCCTTGATGGAGTAAAAACGGCTGTCGAGGGTATGAATTTTGGCAGTGGGAATTATAGTTCTGAAAGCACATATATTGGCGGAACTCGATTCGTAACTGACAAAAGTTCTGGTAAATTAGTTGCCGCAGGTGATAAAGAGGTTGGCATTTCTTCAAATGACAAAGTTGTGGGTACAAAAACATGGTCATCTGGCGGTAAGACGTATCAAACTACATCTTATCAGAAACCTGGCGGCAAAGTGGTTACATCCACAAAAGTAACCAGCAGTAACAAGAAGAAAGCCAAAGGTGGTCTAAACCTTCCTCCTGATATTTATAATGTAGATGAACTGGGCAAGGAAATGATTATTGAGCCTGTTCCACAGCCTGTTCAGGGCAGGTATCATGAAATGACATACGGCGGTGATGTGCTTCCCGCTGATGTGAGTAAAAAGCTGTGGGAGTTTGGTTTGAATCCTGCTGAGTTTATGGAAAAGAATCTTTCCAAACTCGTACAGCCCAGCATTTACCCTACTACCTCCCCTGCTTCTTCAAACGTAGAAAACCATTACCACGTGGAAAGCATTGCCCTGCCTAATGTACAGGATGTCCCTAGTTTCCTGAAAAACCTTTCTATGCTCCCTAATCTGGCTAGCCAGTATGCGGCTAGGAGGGTTTGAGTTTGAGGGGCTGTCTTTGGATAGTCCCTCTATCAAATATTACTGTTACATCATACGTTCGATAATACTGGAAATCACAGCAGGATCCGTAACAATTGCATCTGAAATTTTCATTGCCATTGAACTTAGAGCGTGCAATGACATAACACCAAGTTTTGATGCACCATCTTTAGTTGCTTCCCAAACTGTCTTAGGGCGAATCGTATTCAAAAATTGATGCCCACTCCATGTAATATTGTTAATTTCACAAAAAAAAATTTTTTATTGCCAACATCATTAATTTTACCTTCAATATAGTTTATTTTGTAAAGATTATATACACTATAAAATACATCATCTTCAGTGTATTGACTTAATGATTCTTTTATTTGTTTTAATGTGATTTCAGAAAATTCAGATGCATTTTTGATTTCCAGGTTTTCCTCTAAATATAATAGAACATCACGTACACAATCTGGATTTAGTTTCATAGTAATCTCCTTGTTATCAAACAATTTATAAGTGGCAAACAGAAAGCGAGTGATAATATTGTATCAAAATAATAATAACAATACAACATTTTATGATGGGTTTATAAATGAAAAAGAAGAATACATTGCAAATATGCTTGTACGGACACTTTATTCAAATAACGTAAATAACAGTGAATGTTATCGCATTATCAAATTGTTCAAGGAAAAAATACTTGGGAATGTGCAAATATAAATGGTTTGGCAGTATTTTATGTCCTAAACAATTCACAATAATTATATAGGTTGAATATATCCTATATATATGGTATAATACTATCAAAAAAAGGACGTGATACTATGCAGGTCAACTTAAAAAGTCTAGTTTCGATGACAGAGGCAAATCAGAATTTTTCTAAAGTAGCACGGCTTGTAGATGAAAACGGTGTTGCCGTTATCCTGAAAAATAATGCTCCCAGATATGTTATACTTGACTACAGCAGACTTCAAGAAGATGAAATTGCCGATAACCAGACAGTTGAAGATGTATCAAAAATGATACTGGAAAAACATCTTAAAGCATTTGAGGAGTTGGCAAAATAAATCTGTCCATATCAATGTAGGTAAATTGTTCCACTGATATTCATTGATATTTGAATCAAAATATGTTATAATGACCAATAAAATCGAAAGGGGGATTGCAGAATGAGTTCTTATGGAGAAACAGAAAGAAAAAAAGATTTTGAATATTTCATTGAGCATTACCAAGAGTTATATGAAAAATATGGTCATAAATTTATCGCCATAAAAAATAAAACAGTTCTTGGCGTATACAATTCAGAAATTGCTGCAATGGATGATATTTCTAAGCAATATCCTCTTGGGACTTTCATCATACAAGAATGTAATGGTGATGAGTCAGGTTATACAAATTATATTTCTTCGTGGCAAATTATAGGTGTATAGAATTGGTGATAAAACGAATGATAATTTCAGTGTTTACCGAAAAATATAATAACATACAAAAGCGGCTAATTAATTTTGCTGTTGCAGAAGCTAATAGATTATCAATCCCAGTCAAAGCACAATGGGACACAGGTGCAACTGGTACTTGTATTTCAAAAGAGCTTGTTGACAAACTAAATCTTTTGCCAATCGGAATGGTAAATATGCATACGCCATCCGGCATAGGGACTATGAATAAATATATGATTAATCTGATTTTGAATAATGAGGTTATCATTCAAAACTTATCTGTTATGGATTCTGAAATTGGTAAACAGGGGATTGACGTTCTGATTGGTATGGATATTATTTCTCTTGGAGATTTTGCTATTTCTAATTATGAAAGCAAAACTCAATTTTCTTTTAGAATCCCATCACAAGAGCATGTGGAATATCATAGATAGATACATAGGTAATTTTATCACAACTATTTGAATTCGGAAAGGAATGATGTGCCATATATGCCCAAAGACACGGATTATCTGTTAAAAGCAATGGAAATCATTGCCGCAAACCTCCCCCACCCTTTTGACCAGACAAGGCGCGGGAGAGTGATTGAAAAACTATCTAACAACCAATACAAAGTCCAATTACAGGACAAAATATATATAATTAAATCAAACTTTGCATTTGAGGTCAATGAGAGCGTCCTTGTGCTGTTTCCACAGGGGCGTGACGCTGACCTTTATTTGTATCCGAATAGATGATAAGAATGGTTGGTGCAGATGTAATTACAAATAATAATTTGAATGCCTATTGATTTTTATCTAAATCAGGGCTATAATTACTTTAGTAAAAAAAATACCATTTGTTACTTCTTTTTTCATAAAAATGATTTGAAAACATTGGTATTAGGAGAATTGTTATTTTGCACACAAGAACAGTGCTACCAAAGTTGCAGAACGGTTAGCCCTGAAATTAAATAAGTCACGATCAGAGAAAGTAACTGTTCAGTTTCTCAGGCTGAGGACAATTACTTTCTTGCATTCTTGCCAATCTCGTAACCTATTTTATATGCAGCACCGCACAAAATACTTGCCATGCCTAAAGGCGAATAACAAAAAGTACAGAAGCAAAATTCAGAAAACATTAGCCTATAAGATTGGGAATAACGACTTAATTATTTTTTAACATCATAATTGCAATCGCTTGTTTTGCAGATTCAACCGCAATATCGTGAGCTACTGTTTCAACAAAACCAAGCGTATGATTTCCAAATTTATTTGCTATTGCCTTTGTCTTTTCCCAAATAGATGGTTCTTTTAATGATTCAATAAAATTGTATCCTTCCATTGTAATATCTTCAATAGTACAGCGTATTAAATATGGAGCATTTTCTGGAAACTTTGTGGAGATCTTCAAAAAACCGCATTCATCTAATTTAAGCACTGAACGCATTATTTCTTTTTTACTAAATGAACTCAAATCCGATGAAGCATACATCATAACTAAATTTACACTTTTCGTCTGCCAGTCATTCCCAAATTCTTCATAATCAATATTGTCAACACAGTATTTCAAGACACATCTTATGCAGTCTAAATTTATATCCATCGCATACCTCCATAATGTATAGAAAGGGTTGGTTTTTATAGAATTTTCACTTCCGAATACGAAAAAACTTTATCTTGTTGTTGAAATATCCCTTCTTTTACATCGATATAACTGCACCTATAATGAAGCAGATTTCATATTAAATCTTATTACTGAAGAAATAAAGCAACAGCGGGAAAATTTGGAGTATGATTTCGTATTTGATGATATAAACGAAAGCATTAAAAAAGTTAAAGTATGTAATGCCGATAATCGTATTATACAAAAATTGAACCATTGTCCCCCGTATGGTTAATTATAAAAGTCTTTAATTATTTTGTCAATTTATAAAACCTTAAACAGAAACGAGGTGAACCCTAAATGACAGTTTCCCCTACCCTGCTAAACACCCTGCCCTTTGATGCAGAAAAAGAACATACTCTACAATTCACATATACAGGGGCGCAGATTTTCGCTCACAAAATTGTAATAAAAGATAACAGCACAAACACTGTTGTATACAACAAGAAAACCAGCGCAATGAACACGCTGGCTCGTATCCCACCAAATACTTTGACAAATGGCAATACCTATAATATCCAAATCTCAGTATTCGACCACGAGGGTAAAGAAAGCCCTCTCAGCAATCCAGCCATTCTGAAATGCTTAAAAACCCCTACTTTTACATTCACAAACATACACGAAGGTCTGATTGTAAGAAATTCATTCTTAGATGTGGAATTGTCCTATTCCCAGGAAAATGGTGAATTACTGAACGCTTACACCGTCACCCTATATGCTGTCAACCAAACCACAGTTGTCTATGACTCTGGTATACGATACTCTAGTGATAACCTTATCGTAAGAGTACCTGAGATGCTGGATGATACCACATATTATATTCGTGCAACTGGTGAAACCGTAAACGGCATGGAGATGGATACAGGACTCATTGAAATTGTCTGCGATTATCTGAAACCAGACATTTTCTTAAAATTTCGTGCAGACAACATTCCAGAAGAAGGCAGCGTCCGCCTTACATCGAACTTTATCCTGATTGAAGGTAAATCCCAGCCAGAGGAACTTGTCTATATTGACGATGAAAAAGTCAGCTTGCTAAACGGGGAAAAGGTATGGTTTGACGATGGATTTACGGCTGATAACTTTGTGTGTGAAATTATTGCAGAACAAATACCTGATTTTACGAAATTTATTACATTCAACATGAAATCCGCAATGGCATATATCACATGGAACTATGGATACTTTGAAGGCTCTGAGGAAAAACAATATTATGCTGAATTAACGGCATATCAATATGTTGGCAGCGAAAAGCTAAATTATGTTCAAATTAGTAACCGTATCCCGCCCCTTTCAGATGGTGAACAGGTACATTTCTGGATGCGCCATATAAATGGGGCTTTCAACTTAATCGTTACAAAACTCAATGGAACAAATACACTTATAGAAGGAGGCGACAGTGCATGATGTTCTTAGGGGCTTTTCTTGGCTTCAAAACTTCACTTGATCCAACGCCTGTTGCCGCTGGCACAACAGAATATTTTGAGATTGAAAACGGAATCTTTGATGAAGTATATCTTGACAGTGACATACAAAGGGAACACAGCACAGTCATTCCAGACTGGGGATATTCCACAATCCTTGACGCAAAATTCAAAGGAAATATTCTTGCTGGTAATGTAGATTTTACCCTGTCTTCTATTTCATCTATGCTGCTGAAACGCCGTAAAAAAGGAACTTATAAATGGACTACTATTCACCAAATCCCTATCAGCAGTGAAGATGATTTTGATTTTTACTTCAACGATATCAGTGTGGCATCACAAACTACATATGAATATGCCGCTGTGCCTATCATTAACGGCGTAGAAGGTACTTATCAGATTATTGGTGTAGATGTTGCGTTTGACGATGCATTCATTATTGACCCTACTTACGGATATCAAATCATTCTCAATTTCAGGCGGGAAAATCTCACTCGTGATATTCCAGCGAACATTTTAGAGCCTGTCAATTCCCATTATCCTATTGTAAATTACTATTCCAAAAAGAAATACGACAGAGTGACATTATCCGGCACATTTATTGAGCTTGACAGAAACACTTGTGATTTTGATACAACAAACGGCTGGCGGTACAGGAAAACGCTTCGGGATTTCCTGAGCAACCAGAGGTCTAAAATTGTAAAGCTGTATGACGGGCAAATCTGGATGGCATGTATCGTTGACACTGTTTCAGAAGGCTATGACGGCCATCCAGATAATGTGATTACCACCATAAATATTGTGGAATGCGGCGATGCGGAAAGCAACCGCGATTTATACTACCACGGCTTTGCCAACTATCTGGAGGTGCATATCTGATGCCCTACTACCCTACCCAAAAAGATATACAGTCCCTTGGTTTCAGCGAAAAAATGCTTCTGGTTAAAATCGTATTGTTAAATAAACAGTTTCAGAGCGTATATGAACTGAACTACGAATATATCTCCGGTGATATGACGACAGACACCGATTCCGATATCCGCAACACATTCAGCATGACGCTGGCGGCTTGTGATGAAAAGACTGGCATTGCGGAGGATAAGAAACTGTGGATTGATAAATTTGTCAAAGTATTTATCGGCGTAAAAGTTCCCTGCTGGGAAGAAACACTCTGGTACGACAAAGGCATTTTTATCATGACAGACTATTCTTATGACGCAATGAACCGCACCCTGCACATCAACTGTTCTGACCTGGTATGCACCCTGAACGGCGATGTTGGCGGCAGTCTGGAAGGGCTGGAAACTATCATTTATGAAGCAGACAAGCATACAATCCGTTATGCCATTATTGAAACGCTCACAGATTTAACCCCTTTCCAGAAATACTATGTAGAGGATATGCCCAAGCTGATACCATTTGATTTGGAATTTGGCGCAGCTGATACCGTCTGGACGATACTGACAAAACTGCGGGATTTATATCCTGGCCATGAAATGTTCTTCGACACAGACGGTACATTTATCTGCCGTAAAGTATCTACGCTGGAAAGCGACCCTGTGCTGTTAGATGACAGCATTTTACAGCCGTTGTATCTTTCAGAAACAGACAATGGAAATTTGAAGGATATACGAAATGTTTCAAAGGTCTGGGGCAAATGTTTGGATACCGATTATTTTACTGACAGCTGCACCTATGACACAGCCGCTAATACCTATCACGCGCATTTTACAGGGATTGCGGTCAACGAAGATGGAAGCCTCCCTACCAGCACAAAATTTGCTGTGAAAATGCCAGCCAAAAATACAGAGGCAGGGGCAAAGCTGGCAATACACAACAAGCCTTCCGCAAGCGGGACAGAGACACTTGTGACAACCCTTCCTATTACAGACAGCCTGGAACAGGAAATCGGCAAAAATTTCTTTGTCCCTTCCCGTTCCTTTGTATTCCGTTATCGCCGCAAAAGCATGTATGTCATGGGACAATGGCAGATTTTCGCTGTCAACAAACTGCGGAACAAATCCCCTTCCACTGCTGAACGAAACGCAGACAAAGCAAAGCATGGGTGTGATGATATTACCTACACCATTATCCCCGACTCCCCATTTGCAATTGAACGGATTGGAGAGCGGCTTAAGACGTTTGAGGGCGGAGAATATGACGACATACAGGCAATAGACGACTGCATTACCCGCGCAGAGTATGAAACATGGCTGGCGGCAAAAATCGGCTACACCATTACGCTGGAAATGGTATACATCCCATGGCTTCAGGGAAACGAAAAAATCCGGTTCACTCTGGCGGCAACTGGCGAAACAAAAGACTGGGTTGTTACCAGCATCAGCACATCGTTAAGCGAAGGAACTATGACCCTGACATTAACGGAGTTCATGCCATTATATAACTTTGAAGTAGTTGAATAAGAAAAGAGGTGAATGAGATGAGCGAAACATATCTGGATCTGACACACAGTAATTTTCCAGAACAGATGGATAAAATGTGCGGCTGGCGAGACCCCTCCGCAAGCGAAGTGCCGCTGATTGCACAATATCAGTCCCTAATCGCGTCTGGGCAGGTTGTGACTGCTGTTGAGTACTTGAACAGCCACCCTTCCTTAATGGACGTTATCATAAACGCCGACAAGCTGCTCCGCTTACAGCATGGACTGACTGCCGTACAGCGGTATTTTTACGATAATGTTCTGGATAAGATATACCGCCTTGGAAACATGAAAGGCGATTGGAACAGTCAAATGTCATCCGAAGCAGGCGGGCAGAACCGTTTGAATAAATTTGACGTAGTACGCTATCCCGTTGACGGCGTAAAACAGTATTTCCTCGTCATCGGTGAAGAAGTCCCTGCTGGTACACTGCCTACTGACGAAACTGTATATTTGCAGCTTTCCATGAAGGGCGACAAAGGCGATGCCGGTATTGACGGTGTTGACGGCGCACCTGGGCTTGGCATGTCGCCACAAGGCGCATGGGTAAATAACAAGCAGTATCATCAATATGACATCGTTTCCCATGATGGATATCTCTGGTATGCCACGGAAGATAATGCATTGACGGAGCCGTCCGATGACAATGCTGTGTGGCAGCGTGTACAGATTTCCATGCAGGTTACAACCAGCACAGAAAGGCCCGTAAATTTAGATGATGGTGGTCTGTGGCTGCACATGCAGGAAGATGGCCACGTTATACTGAAAACAAAAAACGAGAATGGCGAATACCGCACTGTTTATCCAGAAATACAGGCCACATATGTTTTAGATGCCGCTGGAGAAAATTTGCAGCGGAAAATATACCGCCATTATTTCGAACGCGATGATGTAACCACGCACTACAAAGAAAATGACAATATTTACACAGGCGAAGCGAAGCTGATCAGCAATCCCGCTGTTACTGTTGCTAAGTCTGTAATGACGGATACTTCTGATACAGACGGAAGGTATACGGAAGAATTTACCGTTTATGATGAAACTGGCGTTTATATTGTATACAAAACAAAACGTGTTTTTACAGAAAATGAAGATGGAAGCTATGACTGCACGCCAGAAGTGATTGTGTAAAGAACACAGAGAGGAGCTGAAAGAGTATAATGACAATGTTAGTAGAAAGTTTGAGAAGGCTTTATTCCAAAGGCGAAATTACGCTGGAACGTTTGGAAAGCATGATTGGCAAGTCAATTACGAACGAAGATTTTAGATATATCACGAAAGAATAATTGCCCGATTGAAAGGGTTTTTTATATGCTAAGGAGGAAAATATGACTTATATTTTAGGTAGAAAAATTACCCCCCCCCTAAAACATATCTGATTACTATGAATTTGGCGGTATCTCGATTGGAGGTGCTGCGGTATGAATGGTGATTTTGATTTATATGTTTTGAATGGGAAAATAAAAGAACTGAGGAAAAGCAACGAGCGGCAGGAAAATGGACTCGGACAGATAGAAGAAAATATTTCTATGATTGGTGAAAAAATGGAAAACTTATCTGTTGACGTTGATTTGAGCAGCTTAAACAGTACGATTGGGACTGGCTCATTTGCTTCATTAGATAAAATCATTAAAGATGGAACTTCAAGTGTCTCTGCCCTTATCTCTGCTTTGAATGGCAAAATAAGTACAGTTTCTGGAGGTGTAAGAAAGTTTACCGCCGATGGAACATTTACCGTTCCGGCGAATGTAACTAAGATTTGGATTACCGCTTGCGCAGGCGGAGGATACGGAGAACGATATAAAGGCGGCGATGGCGGAGATTGGCTGTTCCGTGAGCCATACTCTGTAACTCCGGGGCAAAAACTTACTATTACGGTTGGAAAAGGTGGAATTAGGGTAGGAGATATAGGAGGTTCCACCGTAATTTCCCCTTTGGTAACGCTTACTTGTCCGGGACAAAGAGGGGGTATTGGTGGAGATAGTAATGCATATGAATCGCCTTTTGGTATAAATGGAACTGATGGATATGCTGGTGGAGGTCATGGCACAACTACCAAATCAGGAGAAGGTTTTTTGGCTAATCGCTATGGCGGCGGAGGAAGTTTAGGGAGAGGAGGAGGATATAAAGGTGGGACAAATATTGATCCTGGATATGGTGGCGGTGGCAGCAGCGGCAGCGATGGCGTTGTCATTATCGAATGGTAAGGAGGTGAACGCATGACGTATGCAATGATTTTACAGAATAAAGTAATCGATGTACTGCCGAATCAGGAAACCGAACCATGGTGGCCGCCAGACCCAGCAGGGAATCCGGTTACGGCGGTGCTTTGCGATGATACGGTCAAGAAAGGAATGGAATATGAACCAGAAACAGGTGAGTTTTCCGAATACATACCGCCAGAACCAGAACCAGAGCCAATCCCAGAACCGACACAGCTTGACCGCATCGAAGCAGCAATCAGTCAATCAAATACATACCTTTCTCAAACTTACTCCGAAATTGAAAATAGAATTATCGACAACTACACAATGTCTTTGGTCGAAAACAATATCATCTAAAAAATCACCATTCATACAAACAACTTTAAGGAGGAAATTTGTATGAATACAGTTTATGACTTTGCTCAACAGCGCAAAGCAGAAAAAGAACGATTGAAAAAACACGATATTACTTTGCTTGCAGTAAATTGGTCTGACACTCTCCCCTATTCCCAGACTGTTCAGGTTCATGGAGTGACTACTACAAATATTGTTTTCATAGCTCCTGAACCTGCACAGGAAAATATTGATACTGTTGGCAACTGCAAAATTGTAGCAACAGAACAAGGTGCAAACACGATTACTTTTACAGCGTTTGACACAAAGCCCGATATAAACATCAACTTTCATGTTTTAGTTGGGGGTGAGGGTTAATGCCAATTATTAACGAAACAATCATCTGCGGAGTAAACGCTAAAGAAGCCACAGCAACAGGTGCAGATATCTTGCAGGGCAAAACTGCTGTTGTAGGAAAAGAATTGATTACAGGGACAATGCCAGAAAAATCAGGGCAGACAGTCAATGGTACATTCGTTTCAGGCACGACAGGATATATCACTGGTAAAATCTCTCAAGAGGGACATTACACAACAAACAGCAGATTAAAAATACCTGTAACTAATCTGGCTGCAGGAAATATTAAAAAGGGTGTTAATATTGGAGGCGTAGTAGGTACCCTTGAACCTGTTCCATCAAATTTGTCTTTGTTTTCCGAATATTTTTCTCCTGCCGACAATGATGCCTCGATTGTAAATTTTAGTAATGGCAGTTTAGCTATACCCAATGTATATTCTGGTCATAAAGGAGTATGTTTAGTCAATGGCATCACTACAACTATTAAATCTTTTATGGGTGAATCTAGCGTTAGGCAATTACTGGGTGGCAGCACTAAAGCTATGATTAGAAGTAATAATGATGCTCTCATAACTACAGATTCTGGTTCTACTTGGAAATCTCCCACTGGTGTTAGTATCAGTTCCGGTATGAGCGGGGCTTTTATACGGTTCAATGGTACTAAATTTTATGTATGTATCGGTTTAAACTATTCAACTCCACACTACGTTTCAAACACTGCCTGTACGTCTTTTTCTGTTGTTTCTATCCCATCTAATGATTATGAAATTGGAAGCAGTACCGATGGTATTTGGTACGCTTATAGTCATTCACTGGGCGGTATTTATTCTTCCAGTGATTTAATAAATTGGACAAAGAAATACACTCTTACGAGTACTGTAGCAAATTTTTTTAGTCTTTATAAACAAGGTTCTATCATATGCGCAACTTTTAATGGGAGCAGTCGTTCATTTAACAATTATACTTCTGTTACCTATATTTCTTATGATAATGGTTTAACATTTAGCGATAGTGTTTCTTCTGGCGTGTCTACCGCAGCTGCTCATTATAACCATGTATTTATTCATGGAAAAGATATATTTGCGTATGGTTTTAATTCTTCAAGTTTGCCTAACAATGTTTATAAAATCGCCAATGGCACAAAAACCATTATTAACTTACCAACAGTAAACTCAAAATACCCGAACATTATAGGTTCTAATGGAACATCATTAATTTTAGCTTATAATAATGGCGTTATTAGAACAATGTCAGTATAAGATACTGATACTATTTTCTTTATAGTAGTATTTTACTTATACAATAATACGATAAAATCATACAAAACAGTGAGGTGAACAACAAATGGATTTATCTGAATTTATTATCAGCAAAATAGAAAATATCACCCCCACAGCTATTATTTTCTGCTGTATTCTTCTGTTCCTTATCATTAATTGGGTCATTTCAAAAAAAGATTTCTTCATTGATACATGGAACAAATTTTATGAACATCGCAAACGCAGGGAAGAATTTTTTCAAATGCTGATTGATGATCATAAACGAATAAAAGAGTATGAAGAAAATCGTATCCATGACAGGGAGCAGTCTTTTCAGATTCAAAAACAGCTGATTGATGCCAATGCAAATCTGGCAGAAAAACTTGAATCAATGTCCCAGAAAATTGACGCAAATCAAAAACTTACCGATGAGAGATTTGCCGCATCTGAGGAAAGCAGCAAACAGCGTATACGTGCCGAATTGAAAGACAAGCTTCTCAGGGCATACAGACAGCATCATGCCGCCGCACACATTTCTTCTATGGAATTAGAGGCAATGTCAGAACTGATTGAAGTATACTCTCAAAATGGCGGCAATAGTTTTGTACATGAAATCATTGTTCCCGAAATGTATACTTGGGAAGTTGTAGATGAATAATCCGAGGTGGTAAAATGGCTGCCAAAAATAAAACTGCCCATGCCACAAAAAAGGCTGCAAAACAAAAAGTACAGACATCAAAACTCATAGTATACTCAAGCCTTGCCCTGTCGTGGGCTTTTATTATTTTTATTTGCTATGAGATGCACAGGCTATGTGATTTAAGTCCTGTTGCTGTCATAGGAACATCAATTGTAGGAATGATTGCGGCTACAAATGCGGCTTATATGTGGAGGGCAAAGCAGGAGGATTATTTAAGGCTTGAGTTAGAAAAAATAAAACGGCTCTCTGAAATGAAGAAAAAATATGGAGATGATTTCATTTCAGAGGAATTACACGAGGTAAATATGAACTAAATGAAAGGAGCATTTCATGGAATATTTGTTAAATAAAACTCCCCCCCCCCCGAAAATTTGAACTAAATCAATGCGTACTTCAGACGATTTATTGTGGATATTTTCGAAAGAAGGTGTCCGCATAATGATGGATTGGAATTATTTAATTTTAGGCAGAATCAAGAAAATTTTAAACTCCATTTCTTCTATACAGAATCTGCTGTCTTCTACACAGAAGCTGATTGGTACAACAACAGACATAGGCGGGAGCCAGATGGCAGGGACGGTGTTTGGTAAGGAAAATGCGATACTGGAAACGTTGAAAGAACAGAATGCAAAAATCTTTACAAGTATGGTATGGAAGCAGACTGCAAAAAAGGCCGTGACAACCGCTACGAGCGGAGTGAAAATATTGAGTTTTTCTTTTGAAAGTCCGGTTAAATTCAGAGCAATAAACATTGAAGGTACTATAGATTTAGGACAATTTGCTTCGGCGTATTTTATTAACGGAGAAAGCTCATTCACAGCGTTAGCGTCTATTGCCAATTCTACTGCTAGATATATGATAGCCGTTGACGGTGGTTCCCTTAACCGCTTTTTACTTAAAACAAGTTTTGGAGAACGCGAAAATATTTTACAGGACATTTGGATAACACAGATAGATATTCATTTCCCTGCTGTTGCTGCGGATAAAGTTTCAACATACAGGGCCAATGTAGAATATCAGGAAGGGCAGGCGGGATAAGATGCTGTTATATTTGGATGAAAACCGGAAAATCATTGATAACAACTATGTAATCAGCCATGCCAGCGCATTAAAGATAATGGCGGAAAATCCCCTTGCTGAATGGCACGATATTGATTTTTCCTTTGCAATGGGCGAGGACATGGCCGGATATGATAAAGTCTTTTATCTGGAAACGGATGGGATGATTCGGATTGAGTATGAGGAAATACCACCAGAACCAGCCCCGCCCCTTTCCGAACAGGAGCAGATTGCCATTGACACGGCACTGAATGTGGAATACATTGCCTGCCTGATGGAGGCAAATTTATAACGACTTTGAAATAATATGAGGAGGAATTTTCATGATTTACACACTGCTGAAGAACAAAATCACACGGGGTACCTATGACAGGGAGGATTTGAAAAACAAGATGGATACCTACCTGCTGTTTGGCAGGATTACAGAGGAACAGTATACGGAATTGACGGGGCTGATGGCATGATTACGATACATGAGAAAACGTTGAAGAATTTCATTATATCATTACAAGGAGGAAATCGATGACAGATATTACAATCATTTTAGAAACAATCATCAAACTGGCTTGTCTGGTGCTTCTGCTTTTTGTAGTCCCCTATTTGAAAACTGCCGGGGTAAACAACAAACTGCTTGCGGCACTAAAAGTTTCAGATGAAATTGCCAAAATCGCAGGTATTGTTGTACGTTCCGCAAACGAACTTGAAATCACAGGAGACCTTCTAAAACTCGGAATGACAAAGGCTGACTATGCTATGGAACAGATTAAAAAAGAACTTGAAAGCAAAGGAATTATTTTTAATGAAGATTTGATTGTAAAATATATCAAAGCTGCTGTGACAGAACTGCGGGTTGAAATTGCGAATACTCCCGCAGAAAAGGAATATTAAAATTTTTTATTTGAGCGGGGTTAACCACCTTGTTCTATTTATTTCATACAAAAATAAGGAGGAATTCTATGCATTTATTTGTTAATAAAATCACCCCCCCCCGAAAATTTAGCCTAAAAACACACTTTAATTCCGGCGAATTTTGTAAGCATTTTCGAAAGAAGGTGCTTGCATGATTTCAGATTGGAACACAATTATTTTAAGCAAGGTTAAAAGTATATTGAGTAAAATTGTGGAGCAAAGTGAAAAAATACAGGTTATTAGTTCTGGAACAGAAAATATTAGTACAAAGATTGATACACTGGATGAGAATGTCAATAGTATTAAAACAATATCTAATTCTATCAGTTCAAATGTTTCGAGCATAAACACCATCAATTCAAATGTTTCCTCTGTAAAAAGTACCGTTTCAAGCATGTCTTCCACGCTTTCTACCGTAAATACTAATGTGAAGAATCTAATGAGCAGTGGAAGCGGCGTAGTAAAGAGTGTACAGAGAGGAGTCGCTTCAAGTACATCATCATCATCTAGTGTAACTATTTCCTCAGTAAATATATCAAAGAGCATTGTAATTACATCCGGTGACGGGATTGGAACAGATCAAAATGGTTATTCAACTGTTTCATATGCTTTTCTTCAAAGTTCAACCAAATTAATTTTATCTCACGCTGCCAGTAGGAGTGACAATCGTATATTCTACACCAATGTTGTTTGGCAAGTAATTGAATTTTATTGATAAACAGAAATGGAGGTGAACCCTATGTCCTATATTTACGCACAAATTGATGAAAATAATATTTGCCTTGGTGTATCCGATCTTGCTGGCGAAAAATTTGAAAAAAATTTAATCCGTATAGAAAATCTTGACTCAGACTTGATTGGTAAGAAATATGTTGATGGCCGCTGGCTAGAAATGCCAAAATCAGAACTTGTAGAAACTTTCACTCCTGAACCCACCCAGCTTGACCGTATTGAAACAGCTATCAATATGAAAAATGATGAAATATCCGAAAAAGCGATTGATACATACACAAAACAACTTCTGGAAATTGGACTACTTTAATTTTACACTTCCCTGCCCTTCATCGGGTAGGGATTTTTTTACGAAATGAGGTGATAGAATGGGAAAAAAAATGACAGGGAAAGAATTGGTAGCCTTTGCACGGTCTAAGATCGGAACGCCATATGTGTATGGTGCAAAAGGCGAGGTTCTGACAAAAGAGAAATATGACTGGCTTAAAAAACAATATGGCTCTTTGGTCTGGGAAAGTGACAAGAAGAAAATCGGAAAGATTTGTGTAGATTGCTCAGGACTGCTCTCTTGGGCTTGTGGCGTTGTTTTAGGCTCAGGACAGTGGAATAGTCATGCTGATGTGAAAAAGCCGATACAGAGTATTACAATGGCTCCTGTGGGGGCTCTGGTCTGGATGAAGGGGCACATCGGTGTATTTTCGGGTTTGAAGAATGGCGTACCATATTATATTGCCGCCGATGGTTCGGCGTATGGTGTTCGAGAAGTGCCGTTGAACCAGAACAAATTTACTCATTGGTTACTTGTCCATGATATTTTTGAGTATGAGGAGGATGAAATGGTCGAAAGAGATATAATTCTTGTAAATGATACAGAATACAGCGTTGATATGATTCGAAAGGATGGGACTACGTTTATTAAAACTAGAGATATTGCTGATATTCTCGGAATGAAGGTGTCGAGTAATGGGAGGATTCCTGTGTTGGAGAGTGGGAAGAAGTGAAGTTATGGCATTTGAAATATCAGATTTAGAATTTATAAGTGGAATGGGATTATACTTAGATAAATTGCAATCTTTACCTGATGAAATTGCAAAAAAAGAAGCATTGTATGCTTTGATCCGCACTGGTGTATTGGATAAGGATGGCAAGGCAAAAAGTTGTATTGTTTCTTTAGTGTGAAGTTTCTTTAGTGTGAAAATAGATGTGCTAAAAATAGATAGGAGCAATATAGTATATACTCCACATAATATAACTGTAAAAACTTTTAACATCATACCACTTGCCATTTTTCTCTATTAGCATTATAATAAATCTGCATAGAATGACAAATTTCGCTTTTCTTATAGAGTATACTATTATTACCTAAAAAATAAGAGAGGTTATTTTATGCGTCCAAAAAAGAAGTTATCCAAGATGAAAGGGGATGTTTATATGCGGACTATAACTGATTCTCATATGAATGATTTGAAAAAACGCGCATCTCAAAGACGCATCCTTTTCCCCAATCAAAAAAACTCAGAAGATGTAAAACTAGAAAATGATTTTTTTGAAGATGTAAAGAATAAAATGTATGAACAAATTTCGGAGGATGAAAAATGGAATTGAAACGTGGGGAAATATATTATATAACTTTTCCATATACCCTTGATCCAAAGTATCCTAATGGTAAACCTAAATTTGTATTGGTATTACAAGAGGGCGAATACTTTGCAAAATATAACACGGTTGAAATAATGCTTATTACTTCTGATAAGCAATATAAGCCTAGAGAAAAATATGCTACTGATGTAGAAATAGAAGTGGGGACAACAAAACTTAAAGATAAATCATGGGTTCTTTGTTCACAACCTTATCCAATTGAAAAGAAGTTATTTGAGCAATCTGGCGTATGGTGTGCGGGGATGTTATCTGCCGAAAAAATGGATGAAATCGATGAAGCTACTTATATTGGATTATGTATGGGGTTACAGCATGAACTTGCATTTGAACCAGCAGATGAAGATTCTGATAATTGAATAGTTATTTTCTGGCACTATTATCGATTATAATTAAAAATTTTAGGGATGCTTTTGAGCGTCCCTATTTTTTTGACTTTACGTGTCACCAAAAAAATGGACAGTGAGCCTTCATGGCTGGCTCAGGTCTATGGCGAACCGGAGATTATGTACGAAAGACATCTGCCGGAATAAGCAGGTGAAACCAGGCAGCGGTCTTGACACATTTATTTACAGCTGATATATATAACGAGGGCGAAAAGCTGATTCTCAAGCCTTTCGCCCAATCGTATCATAGAATATCTTTATTTACAGACTTTTGCTCACAGATTCCTGTTTTTGGTTACGCCATATTTGAAAACAAATGGGCGTTTAAAACATGCAAAACTCGCCTCCTCCCAATATCAGGTCATCCTTGTTTCTGCCAGTAATTTACAAGAAATTAAAATAACTGCCAAGACCCTTTTCAAGAGCTCTTTTATAAGCAACTCCAGCAACGGCGATATCCATAGCCCCTGTACCAATAGGAATACATATAATTCGTTCTTTGCTAACATTTTGTACAGATTTCTTGTTAGTTGCAATTTCACCTATTGTAGCATAGATATTTTCTTCATGAATTTTTTCATCTTCAACTACATCATGCAGGGCTCCACGATGTAGGCATTGACCAATATGATCAACAATAATTCTATCAGCATTTAGCAGTAAAGTATCTTCGCATTCCGTATAAGAACCCATAGGGAACACAATTTGTCCTGGCTTGATCCAATCGTCTTTTATGAATTTATCTTTGGATTGTGTGAAAGCAACAACAACATCGCCAACTGCCGCATCTTCCGGATTGTCGCAAATAATAATTTCACCTTTTACAACGTTTTTCATATTTTCCTTAAATTTTGCAGCTGCCGCCGGAAGCATATCATAAACCCTCAATTCTTTGATATCAAATAACTCCGCAAATGCCAATGTCTGCATATGTCCTTGCATACCAGCTCCATATAAGCCAATTTTAATTTCTTTCCCGGTATACAAATATTTTGTCGCAACAGCAGCTTGCGCACCTGTGCGCAGATTTGTAATCAAAGCACCATCCATCATACATTTAAATTCGCCAATCGAAGGGTCAATCAGCATAATTGCAGCCGTGACATAAGGTAATCCCATTTCACGACGTTTTCCAAGAAATCCTCCAGCCCATTTAATACCAGCAATATCCAGCCATCCGACATAAGCAGGCATAGCATTCATAAAACCTTCGTAAGCAGGATAAGATGCGGTTTCTCCCAAATCAAGATTAACTTTCGTAGGATTAATTGTCGTCCCTTCACCAAACCCGATGAACGTTTTGTCAACAATCTCAACGATATCTTTCATAGTGAGAAGATTATCAATATCAGATTGTTTCAGTAGCATAGTCTTATGTTCCATGATTCATTTCCCCTTTCTTTTTAATCAGTCATTATTTTTGTTTATAGTAGAAACTGAACCTCTATTGCTCAGTTTGCTAACAAGAAGGAGTGCAACTACAGATGCTATAAGTCCCCAGATTACATAAGGCACAGGAGATTTAAGCAAGGTAGCAATGATACAGCCCAAAATTCCGCATATCATACTTGCTCGTATACCCGCAGTAGTCACCATATTTCTTTTGCGAAGAAAGTATCCCAGATACATAGGCGCAGCCAAACCAGCAGCAGAATATGCGTAGGTTGTTACAATCGCATTCAATACGTTTGGATAAATGATAGAAAGCGTTGCCGCAAGGATTAACACAATAACCGAAAGAATCCTTGAAATCTTTAGCAATTTTTTGCTGTCAGTTTCCGGATGTGCCGACTGATAAATATCATGTGTCAGATTTACCACAACAGACTGTGCTGCTGAACTTATGGTAGACATAATTGTTGCTACTATCAGACCGGCAAACAGTGCAACCAAAAATATTGGCATCTGCGTCAATAGCCATCCAGTGGCATTTTCTCCTTCTATATTAGGGTTCATAGCATGTATTCCCAGACCTAATATACAAGACCAAGCTAATCCTATCAGGATAATTATGGCGCTGATGATCAAACTTCTATTAACTTGTTTTTTGTTCTCAATTGCACAAATCCTCTGAAAATACATCTGGTTTGTCATGCCGCCAGGTAATGTAGAAAAGATCCATAAAAATACAGTGCCCCAACCAACACTAATAAAACCTCTTGGCATTTCAATGATTTCAGATGGGACTCTAACTTTGATATCTGCCACAGAGCCGCCATTCCGCATAACGAAAGCAAAAGTAACCAGCATGATTACAAGCATAAAACAGCCAAAGAAAAAGTCTGTCCATGCTACTGTTTTCATGCCAGAAGGCATGACAAAGAGAATGCTGCATATCGCCATTGCAATAATTAGAAATTCCAAAGGCAATCCAGTGATTTCCCGATAGATTTTTGCAAAAGCGGTCATCTGGGAAATAAGCCAGCCAAATGGCACCAATATAGTTAAGATAGATGCACATACTTTTACAAAACGGTCATTGTTACTAAAACTGCCTACCATATCAGGAATTGTTTCAAATTCATTTTCTCGTATCCAATTACCAATGAGCATATAAATCAAAAATGGCAAAACAGCAAAAACAGCATAGATTATCATGGCTAAACCATTGTTATACGCATTGCCAACCTGCCCGACAAGCACGCCTCCGCCCATTGCACTGGCAAACTGAGTGCCTATTATCACATAAAGCGGCAGGCTTCGACCACCAATATTCCAATCTTCTGTTGCATCAGCTTTCTTCTTATTTCGCCTATTGATCACAGTTGTGAGGAAAAAACTCAAAGCCAAAATTGTAATTGTTGCTATAACTGTAATAATCGCTTTTGTCGTCATTTTTTTCTCCTTTCTGTTGAAATAACAATTCTCAGGATTCATCATATATATGATGAATCCATCGTAATCGATTATCGATTATTTGTCAATAGATTGATTTTCATACAACTCATATTTATCATTATTGACAAATGTTCTCAAAAAATGTAAAATATTTTCGTCAATATATACCCAATGTAGATTAAATGAAAAAAATCAAAAGCGGAAAAATGGAAGAAATAGGAATATATGTATTATTTGTACTGACACTGACAAAAGAAACGAATAAGTGAAATGACATATGATTCATTAGTTAAATTTCTGGGTTTTTAAGAAATAAAAAATACTATCTATAATAAATAAAAATATTATGAAGTAAAACTTTATTTATGTGTCTATATGTCGAAATTACAATATATGATTTTTTCGTTGTAATTTAACGTCAATGTTTCGCTATTTGCTCCTGGCTTGTATACATAACTTCTGTTCAAAAAGGAGGATACACAGTAGATTATGAAAGCAATTACTTTAAAGCAACAAATTTACCAGATACTAAAAAAACGTATTTTAGAGGGAGAGTATGCTTTGGGCGGAAAACTAAATATTGATATAATCCGCAAAGAGTTCTCCGTCAGTCTTGCGCCAGTTCGCGAAGCCTTAACTCTTTTAGTTAAAGACAATCTGGTTGTAATGAATCCAAATACCGGTGTTCGGGTAATTGATTTTGATCCGAAAGCATATTATGAATTAACAGATGCAGTTAATGGATTATTGCTGGGTGCTTATGAAATCTGTTGTCGACGTAACAAAAAACAAATACTTCTGGAACATCTTTCACTACGACTTGAAAAGTTTTTAGAAAGTGTAGCTTCTGGCACCGACCGTGAAAAATTTTATGCCATTCTATTGTTTGATCGTTGCTTTGTTACTGCTACAGAAAATAATATGTATATTGACATTTTTGATAATAGGTTAGACTATTTATATCTGGCATATAGATATAACCATCAAAATCGGTCTATTGACTGGGAGCAAGCAATTCGGCGCAATAAAATCTTGCTAGAAGCTGTTCAGGCCGATAAGATTGATATTGTAAGAGACATTTTGTATGAAAGAATTAGTCCACATATTGCAGATGAGAAAAATGGACGGATTCCTTAAATTTATAATTTATTATCGCAGATATATTTAATCTATATAAATTAAAGACAGCTCGATGTTGGAGTGGCTTCTGACAGGAATCGGGGGCGGACATTTTCTTGGACTGGTTATGCCGCATACATATGCTAAAGCATTTTTTATCAACCCCCAGTATAACCGGGGTTTTGTCTTGCCTATTCGGCGCACAATCAAAAAAGTCATTGTATAAAATACAATGACTTTTGATTAGGTATGATATTTATTCTATTCATTATTAGCTAATTGACCAATACACTCTTTAGCTTCTTCTATGGTCAAACCTTTTTCTTGGATTAAGGAAAGAAGTCCTTCAATTTCCTCATTCTTTTTTGCTATTTCGAGTTCTTTTCTTTCAGCTTTAAGTTCCTTCAAAAGTTGTTCTGTTTCTGCAATTTTCTTGATGTTCTCATCTAAGCGTTCTGCAATCGTTTTAGGACTTTTGTTCTTGCGGATTCCTCTCATATCATCAGTACCTCCAAATAGTATTATTATCAGTCTAAGACAAAAAACAAAATTTTTCAACACATATGATTATAAATTTTAACGCATAAAAATACCCCGCATTATTCTTGACACTACCAAGCTGATGGATAATGTTGCGTTTTCCTTCTGTCATTTGTACCCGATGTATGGGTTTCTTCTGTTTTGCCATAATAAAAGGTCCTCCTATGATTTAGATTTTACCATAGAAGAACCTCTTCAATTACATATTTACAGAAAAAGTTTCACACTGCCTCCATATGTTGAATTGACGCTTACCAAACTTTCGCCACATAGTATCATAGAAGCTCTCTATTTATAGACTTTTGCTCCCATGCCCAACTTTTGCTTACAGACTCGAAAATGTTGCAATGTCCCTTTTATTAGTTACTCACTTTTCTTTGACTGATTTTCAAGAAAATCATATCCATTTTTCGACATTTGAAAAATCGTTCTATCTGAATTCCGTTGTACCACAAATCCGACACGAATTAACTCTTCCAATGCTGCTTCCATTTTCACTATTTCACGTTGGTCATTACTATTATTCATAGGAATACTTCCAGCCTGTATTACTGTTCCAGATAAATCTTTAATTACAAGTATTTGACCTGTAGAATCTTTTCCAGCATTGCTCAGAATAGAAAAAGCTGTGTCATTTATTTTTACAACATTTTTAGAAGTTATTTTTAAAACTTCAGTGATAAATCTATTTCTTTTTTCTTCCCAATTATTCCTGTATTTTAAATTAAAAATCTTTTTCAGCTTATCATAAACTTGGTTTAATCTATCTTTGACCTCCATCTCCTCATTATCAAGCTTAATAGCCGCTATTTCATTTCTTACAACACCATTCATCATGTCAAAGTCAAAATGCGGAAGTAATATAGATGTAAAACTGGTTTTTAACGCCCATGCAGCACCCATCTCATTTAGGCTTATGATACTATTATAATAATTTTCTGAATGAATAAAAAATACATATAGATCATATTCTAAAAACTGTTTTTTTAAATAATCAAAAATATTTTCATCATTTGGTATATTGTATCCTGGTAAAGAACTACAAAAAATTTGCTCATCCCATAGTCCCATGTCTTCAAAAAGTTCAACCAATAATTTTACATAGGGAGCATCCTTGGAAGAATGGCTTATAAATATTTTAGGGAACTTTGTTTTCATTTTGACTTCCTCCTTAATTTGTATAATATTCTTTTTAGTTTTTGTCGAATGGCATATTTCGTACATTGGACAATTTACATATCTATCTTTATAATTGTTTTCTTTTATGTCATATGTCAATCTCTGAAATTCTCTATCTCTATTTCGATGGGCTACCAAATATCTTTCTAGGTACTTTTTCACTGCTTCGCTTCTTTCATAAAAATACCATTCACTAATGTTAGTCGCAATATTCTTATCATAAACATATAGCGATAAGCCTCTTGCAATCCCTTCTTTCACTCTATCATCTTTATACCAAATGGAAGGGCAATCTAAAATATCTTTTATATAGTCATAATTATTTTTAATAAAAGTTTGATCTCTCCAAATATTCGTTAATGCCCATTTTTTAGGTTGCAAATCAAGATTATCTATAAAATCATTTACACTACAATCCAAATTCAAATCTCTCACACTAAAACTCTTTTGTAAATTAAAAGTTGTCATTGCAAATTTCTGCACATTGATATTATCATGACGTAAAAGGTCTGAAAATATTTCTTTTTTAAAAGATGATGCCGGGTTTTTAATACAATTGCGATTTATCATATTATATATTGTCGCAAGGAAACATAATTCAGTTGCATCATTATTATTTATTATTTTATCAATTTGTTTTTTGCTCAGACGTTCGATTGCACCTTTAGCAGAATTTTTAGGGGAAAAAAATTTAGCTAATTCAATTTTAGACTTTGTAAGTTTGCAATCTGCATTAGACATCTTGTCCAAATACTTACCATTTTCTTGATTTCTAAAAAAAATCTCTGAAGCCATCAACATTTGATTATATTTATCATTTTCGTAACGAAATGAATCTTCTGATAAATAATCTAAAGCTGGCAAATTTCTTGATACACATAAACGAAGTACACATCTTCTCACAACCTCATCATTATGCGTAAGCAAATTATCCAATCTTTTATTTAAGAGTTCTTGGCATCGAACACAAAAGTATCTTCTCTTTTCTAAAATATCCAACATATGATGAAGACCATTTATAATTAAACGATTGTCATCTGAATATAAATATGATATATATCTTTTAAAATCACACTTGGTTTTTCCTTCTCTAGGGAAAGCGCATACTCTCTCAGCATGGCAAAATTTGCTATTACCCAAAGTTAAATTCACTCCTAGTATTCCAGTTCTAAAGTATTAGATTTTTGAAAAAATATCAATTTAAATATATTTTAAGCAATAAAATCTTACTCAACAATATTTTACTTTCTTTATTATGTAAATTTTTCCAATATAATAATTTCTATACTAATCCAAATATCATATCTAAATTTCACACTTTTAAAATGAACATGCCATACTAAGGATATTTATATCATTTTAACCTGATTTTCTACAGCTTATCAAACAGCTTTCACTGAAACATCATATTTCTTATAACTTTGATTGTCTTATTTCATATTGTCAAAAATTTATCTATATCCAGCCATATTAATTTACCAATCTTTTTCCCATCACTATCTACTTGAAATATTCCGAAATATTTGCCCTTTTTATTTATATATTTTTGTATAATGATTAACAAAATAATCAGCTGCTCCTATAGTTCCATTTGTACCACAGCCAAAAATAAGGTGAATTGTTTTTGGCTCTATTTCTGAATTATTTTTATCTATAGTTATTTTAATTAAAATACCCCATCCTCTTCCTCCTTTAGAATATGGATAAAAAGTACCATCAATTAAAAAACCTTCATTTCCTTCATCCGATACTTCAATAAATTCATAATTTAATTTTTTTAAATTTTCGTCCCTTTTGTACTTATTCAAATGTTCATTCGTAACTATCCAATTAATATTCTTTAAATATAAATTAAAATAGTGATTTACATACTCGTTTGAAACTGGTCCCCCTATATGTATTTCATCATATAATACATTTTTTTCATTATTAAATAAAATGGTGACACCTATTTTATTTAATAAAAAACTTATATTATACATTAGATGTATTTCATCTAAAATTACGACATCACGTTTTCTATCCAGTATCTTACTTTTAAATTTCGGAATTGATACAAAACATTTTGGAGGATATGTTTTGAAGCATAATACTTTTTTTAGTATTCGAATTTTATTTTTTTCTTGTAAAAAATGTACAAAATATACAAAAAACACAAAGTAGAGCAATTTTGTATATTTAA
>OFHM01000533.1_pt1 | contig 31736 bp, 34 predicted proteins | sample 1521311 | NCBI WGS metagenome assembly OFHM01 (sample SAMEA3504083, study PRJEB24116) | mouse gut metagenome | biome: mouse gut; feature: mouse-associated habitat; material: faeces | place: Denmark | collected 2011 | reverse complement strand
GAAACAGGGGTTCGATTCCCCTATCAGCTGTTAACAAAACTTTGAAACCTTTTACAAAGATTTCAAAGTTTTTCTTTTTTTCATACATATCAGCAAATAGAGTTATTTTTACTCCAATTTCTTATGTTTTCCTTTTTCAACGGAATTTTTTATTTTAATGCACAGATTTTTAATACTTTTTGAAATTTTTATAAAAATATTGCACCTTTTTAAATTATGGTGTATATTGTTTCACGAGGGGTATTTTATTATAGACAAGAGTATGGTATCTGATACGCTATATGAAATAAGGGGGCTTGGTATGGCAAAATATCTGGTAATTGTGGAATCTCCCACAAAAGTGAAGACGATAAAAAAGTTTTTGGGTTCCAATTATGAGGTAGCTGCTACCAACGGGCATGTCCGCGATTTGCCGAAAAGTTCGTTAGGAATTGATATTGAACACAATTATGAACCGAAATATATCACCATCCGGGGCAAGGGGGATGTACTTGCCCATTTGCGCAAGGAAGTAAAGAAGGCGGAAAAAATCTACCTCGCAACCGACCCTGACAGAGAGGGGGAGGCTATTTCCTGGCATCTGCTCTACGCTTTGAAACTGGAGGAGAAGCTGGAGGAAAAAAAGGTATACCGGATCACCTTCAATGAAATTACAAAAAACGCGGTGAAGGAATCCCTGAAGAATGCAAGGGAGATTGACATGAACCTTGTAGATGCACAGCAGGCCAGGCGGCTGTTGGATCGCATGGTGGGATACCGGATTTCGCCGCTGCTGTGGAGCAAGATCAAGAGAGGCTTAAGCGCCGGGAGAGTGCAGTCCGTGGTGCTCCGCCTTGTGTGCGACAGAGAGGACGAGATCAACGCCTTTGTGCCGGAGGAATACTGGACTCTCGATGTGAATCTGAAAGTAAAGGGAGAGAAAAAGCCGGTCTGTGCAAAATATTACGGGACAGTGAACGGAAAACGGAATATTACCTGCAGGGAAGAGGCGGATGCGGTGATGGCGTCCCTGAAAGAGGCAAAGTATCATGTTGCGGAAGTGAAAAAGGGGGAGCGTCTCAAGAAGGCTCCGCTGCCCTTTACCACGTCTACCATGCAGCAGGAAGCAAATAAAGCGCTGAATTTTTCCGCCCAGAAGACCATGCGCCTGGCACAGCAGCTCTATGAGGGCGTGGACATCAAGGGGGAAGGCACCGTGGGATTGATCACCTACCTGCGTACGGACTCCACCAGGGTGTCCAAGGAGGCGGAAAAGGCTGCGGAAGAATTCTTAAGAGCCCGTTACGGCGCTTCGTATCTGGGCGCTGTTACGGAGGAGAAGAAAAAAGGACAGAAGATTCAGGATGCGCATGAGGCGATCCGCCCTACGGATATCAACAGGACGCCGGAGGCGGTCAAGGACCAGATCCCCAGAGATCTGTACCGTCTGTACCAGCTGATCTGGAAGCGTTTTACGGCCAGCCGCATGAGCCCGGCCAGATATGAGACCACTTCGGTAAAGATCCGGGCGGAGAAGAGTATCTTTACGGTGGCGGCATCCTCTGTACTGTTTGACGGTTTTATGAAGGTATATAACATCAGGGACGAGAAGGAAGAAGAGAACACGCTGACGGTGGGGCTTAATGAAGAAAGTGTGTTATCCTTCCTGTCATTTGAACCGGCACAGCATTTCACCCAGCCGCCGGCCCATTATACGGAAGCCTCCCTGGTGAGAGAGCTGGAGGAGCTGGGGATCGGGCGTCCCAGCACTTACGCGCCTACCATCGGCACGATTCTGGGCAGGCATTATGTGGTTAAGGAGGGTAAGAACCTGTATGTAACCGAGCTGGGAGAGGCTGTGAACAATATGATGAAGGAAGCCTTTCCGTCCATTGTGGATGTACATTTTACCGCCAGCATGGAGAAATTGCTGGACGGGGTGGAAGAGGGCAGCGTGAAATGGAAGACAGTGGTATCCAATTTCTATCCGGATTTGGAGGAAGCGGTGGAGACGGCGGAGAAGGCGCTGGAGCATATCTCTATCGAAGACGAAGTAAGCGAGGAAGTGTGCGATCTGTGCGGCAGACAGATGGTGATTAAGTACGGGCCCCACGGGCGTTTCCTGGCCTGCCCTGGTTTCCCGGAGTGCCGCAATACCAAGCCCTATTTTGAGAAAATCGGTGTTTCCTGCCCTAAGTGCGGTAAGGACATTGTAGTGAAAAAGACAAAGAAGGGACGGAAATATTACGGCTGTATCGATAATCCGGAGTGCGATTTTATGGCCTGGCAGAAGCCGTCGGGGGAGAATTGCCCCAAATGCGGTGCGCCTCTGCTGATCAAAGGGAACAGGCTGGTATGTGCCGATACAGAGTGCGGATACTATACTTTGTCCGAATTGTCGAAGAAATCTTAACCAATTTAAAAAATTTAAGAGTTTATACGTTGTATTTGGCGTACAAATGTGATATACTGAAAGCTGTCAGCAAAGTAAGCGGTCGCTGAGCATCCATTTGTTTTGTTAGTCTCCAGGGCGAAAATGCAAGAAGTGCGAGGTGATTGCGCATGTCCATGGGCATCAAAATGGAGGGATGCGTATGAGTAGTGTACAGCTTCTGGATAAAACCAGAAAAATCGGTAATTTGTTGCATAATAACAATTCCAGCAAAGTAGTCTTCAATGATATCTGCACAGTGATGAAGGAGATTATGGATTCCAATGTCCTTGTGATCAGCCGCAAGGGAAAGGTGCTGGGGATTGGAAAATCAGACAGCATAAAACCCATCACGGAACTGATCAGCGATACTGTGGGCGGATTTGTTGACCCGATGCTGAATGAGCGGCTTTTGGGGATTCTCTCCACGAAGGAGAATGTGAATTTATCTACTTTGGGTTTTGAAGGGCCCGATATTAAGGAGTTTCAGGCCATTATTACGCCTATCGGCATAGCCGGTGAACGGTTGGGAACGTTGTTCATCTATAAATGCGATATCCAGTATGATATTGACGATATCATACTATGTGAATACGGGACCACAGTGGTGGGGTTGGAAATGCTCCGGGCGGTAAGCGAGGAAAGTGCGGAAGAGAGCCGCAAAATTGCAGTGGTGAAATCGGCCATCAGTACCCTTTCGTTTTCCGAGATGGAGGCCATCACCCATATTTTTGACGAACTTAGCGGCATGGAAGGGATACTGGTAGCCAGCAAAATCGCCGACAGGGTAGGGATTACCCGTTCCGTCATCGTAAATGCGCTGCGGAAGTTTGAAAGTGCGGGGGTGATTGAGTCCCGTTCTTCCGGAATGAAAGGAACTTACATCAAGGTGTTGAATGATGTGGTTTTTGACGAGGTTGCCGAGCTGAAGCGTCAGAATAAACGTGATTGAGCGAAAGAGGGAAAAGTACATAATTCAAACGGAGTTGAAACGGCATAAGTGTCGACAGATAAAAGGACTTATTATGATACGGCAATAAAAGCAGGTAAAAAGCTTTTATTGTTTATTTGGAAATAAGTTCTTTTTTTCTTTTTGACAAGAAAGAGTCTGTATGGTACACTTTTGATTTGGAAAATTCATCAAAATGAAAATTATATATTGTTTTTTTCCGTAAATGATAATACAATAGACGTTGGATGGGTATGAACTGATATGCGACATTGTAAATAGAGAGTATATGAAAGGAGAGGGAAATGTTTCAGTCAAGTGTATTCGACTATGTAAATGTATTGGATAAAGCGGCTGACGCCAGCTGGCTGCGCAACGAGGCCATATCCAACAATCTTTCCAATGTGGATACGCCGGGATATAAAAGGCAGGATGTGGCTTTTGAATCTGTCTTGAAGCGGGCATTGGGCAGCAGCCAATATCGGACAATGGATGCGAAGGTGGCGTCTCTTCGGGGGAAAAGCCTGGAGCCGGCGCTGTATCGGGATCATGCCGACTATTCATATCGGCTGGATAAGAATAATGTGGATGTGGATACGGAGGGCGTGATGCTGGCGGAGAACCAGCTGAAATATCAGGGGCTTATGCTGGGGATTCAGCATGAATTTACCAATCTTCAGACCGTTATGAAGTGAAAACTTTCGGCGCGGGGGAGAGTGAATAAATTCTGCTTCGCATAAATACAATGAGAGAGGACAATAAAGATGAGTCTATTTTCGGCTTTTAATATCAACGCATCCGGTATGACGGCGGAGAGATACCGTATGGATGTCATCTCGGAGAATGTAGCCAATGCCAATACCACCCGCACTGTGGACGGTTCTCCTTATCGGAGGAAGGTGGTCGCCTTTACGGAGAAAAGCGGTCAGGCTTCTTTTAAGCATGTGCTGGGCCAGCAGACCGAACATACACATTCGGTATCGGGAACAAATGCGAATGTGTCACATACCCATGTGGTGGCGCATACGCATACGAGACAGGGGTACACGGGAACGGGAGTGAAGGTTTCCGGTTTGTACGAGGATCATGTCACGGAGATGAAGATGGTGTATGATCCATCCCATCCGGATGCGGACGAGAACGGCTATGTAACATATCCCAATGTGGACATCATCACAGAGATGACCAACATGATAGATGCCAGCCGTGCCTATGAGGCCAATTCCACCGCCTTTAACGCCAGTAAAGCCATGGTACAGAAGGGCTTGGAGATCGGCGCTATGTGATTTTGGGCAGGGCTGTGAGATGAAGCATGAATATTGATACAGAAAGGGCGTACATAAAATGGATTTATCGGCTATTTCGCCAATTGATGGCTTACAGAATGTGACAGGGCTGGAGGCTCTGAAGCAGAAGACATTGCCGGGTCTTCGTATGGATAAGGAAGACGGGGCAGAAGGGACTTTATTTGGTGCTTTTTTAAATTCCGCCATAGACAATATCAGGACCACGAACAAATATCTCTCTGATGCCGAAGATGAGAATATAAAATTTGCGCTGGGCGAGACGGAGAATGCGCATGATCTGGCCATTGCACTGCAGAAGGCATCTTCGGCGCTGCAGTACACGGTGGCTGTAAAAGATAAATTTCTGGAAGCATATAAAGAATTGATGCAGATGCAGATTTAAGGGCATGGAGGCATATGGAACCGCGGCATTATGATATGAAGCGAGGGAATTTTGAAATGACTAGGAGAGAAGTACCATGGCTGACAAGCTAAAAGAGATACCGGAAAAAATACTGGGATGGTGGAAGAAATTTACCAGCAGGCAGAGAACCATTATCATTGTGATTGCTGCTGCCGTTGTTTTTACATTTGTCATTGTCCTATATGCATTCACCAAACCTCAATATACCAAGCTTGGAACCTATGAAAACAGTACTACCGCGGCGAAGATTGTGGAGATTCTGGACAGTGCAGGCATCACGCACAAGGAGTCGGCCGATGCGAGAACGGTGGAGGTATTGCATAACCAGCTTTCGCAGGCCAATCTGGCGATTGCCTCGGAAGGGTATGTGCCGGATGATCTGAAATACACCGACTATGTGGAGACGGGGATGTCGACCACATCGGCGGATCGGAACAATCAGCACACCATTTTCCTGGCGAAGTATATGGAGAACATGTTCTCCGAGGGAGCCCCGGTAAAAGATGTGAAGGTCATGCTGAATCTGGCGCAGAACACGGGAAGGCTGACCGAGACCAAACAGGATTCCTACGCCTATATTCAGGTGACTGTGGGAGATGATTTTACCGCTGCCAATGCCACAGCCATGGCAAAAGGCGCCGCTACCTGTCTGGGGAATGACAGCACGGCGAATATTACCATTGTAGATCAGAATTTCAACGCACTGTTTGCAGGGGGGGACGAATATTCCAGTATGGGAATTGCCAATTCCATGCAGGAGCTGCAGAATCAGGCATCGTTGATGATCACCAATTCTGTGAAGAAGGTATTGCTGGGGACAAAGCAATATACGATGATTGAGGTAGCCAGTCACCTGGACGTGGATTTTTCCAACTATACCAGGCAGGTGACGGAGTATTATGCCAACGATGGCTATACCGACGGCATGAAGACGGAGGAAGATACTTTTACTTCCGAAACCAGCAACAATGTGACGGGAATTCCGGGTACGGATTCCAACGGAGAAGAGGATCTGACAGGATATGTGAATCCTGATTATAACGGAGGGGAGAGCTCCTCCAATGAGCGGCATGTCGCTTACCAGCCTAATGTATCGGATACCATTACCACCAGTCCGGCAGGTTCCATTCGTTATGAGAACTCCTCGCTGGCTGTTTCCATGATTCGGTACCGCGAATATTACGAGGAGGCTGTAGACAGGCAGGGGCTTCTGGACGGCACTTCATGGGAGCAGTTTAAAGAGGATAACAGGGCGAGTATCCGCCAGGAGGTGGACGAAGAGTTCTACAGCATGGTGGCCAATGCCAGCGGTATCAGCACGGACAGGATTACAATCATTGCCTATGAGGAGCCGATTTTCTATGATAAAGAAGGATTTGGCGTAGATGCCACTGACATAGCCAGCATTGTGATGATTGTCCTGATTCTGGCATTGCTTGCATTTGTCATTTTGCGCAGTATGGGACCGAGAAAGAAGGCCGCGGAGGAAGAACCGGAACTGCCGGTGGAAGAACTGCTGCAGTCTGCCCCGCCTGAACCCGCTATCGAGGATATCGATGTGGAGGCCAAGTCCGAGACACGCAAGATGGTCGAGAAATTTGTGGATGAGAATCCCGAAGCGGCGGCCAATCTGCTGCGGAACTGGTTGAATGAGGATTGGAACTAGAATATGTTTGTTTCGGGAATGAAATGAGGTACATATATCATGCCAAAGAGTTCAGCAAATGAGGCGGGGATCAGAGGAATACAGAAGGCTGCCATTCTCCTGATCTCGCTGGGGCCGGAACGTTCTGCCGGTATTTTTAAGCATTTGAAAGAAGAGGAAATCGAGGAGCTGACGCTGGAGATTGCCAATACCAGAAGCGTAACGCCGCAGGTGAAGGAAGACGTCATCAATGAATTTTACGAGGTATGCCTGGCGCAGCAATATATTGCGGAGGGCGGTATCGGTTACGCCAAGGATCTGTTGGAGAAGGCTCTTGGATCCGAGAAGGCCATGGATGTAATCGGCAAGCTGACGGCATCGTTGCAGGTGAGGCCTTTCGAATTTGTGCGTAAGACGGATGCGTCACAGCTGATCAACTTTATTCAGGATGAGCACCCGCAGACTGTCGCCTTGATTTTGTCCTATATGGCGCCGGGACAGGCGGCGCAGCTGGTATCGGCCCTGCCTCCGGAGAAGCAGGCCGATGTGGCGAGACGTATTGCGGTGATGGACCGCACAAGCCCCGATATCATCAAAGAGGTGGAGAAAGTATTGGAATCCAAGCTTGCCAGCCTGGTCAACCAGGATTACACGATTATCGGCGGCGTAGATGCAGTGGTGGAAATCCTGAATTCGGTGGACCGCGGTACGGAGCGTCATATTATGGAAACGCTGGAAGTGGAAGTACCGGAGCTGGCGGAAGAAATCAGGAAAAAGATGTTCGTGTTCGAGGATATCCTCCTGTTGGACGACAGAGCGATTCAGCGTGTGCTGCGTGATGTGGAGAACAATGATCTGGCAGTCGCTCTGAAGAACGCGAACGAAGAAGTGAAGAATACCATATTCAATAATGTATCCAAGCGTCTGGCAGTTATGATCAAGGAGGATATGGACTTTATGGGACCTGTGCGTATGAAGGATGTAGAGGAAGCACAGCAGAAGATCGTCAATATCATCCGGAAGCTGGAGGATGCCGGTGAGATCGTGATTTCCAGAGGCGGAGGTGACGAGATTGTGGTCTAGTAATCTGGTAAAGCATTTTTATGCGAATGTACCGCAGGACGAGGAGAAAAGGATTATTGACAGCAATGAACTGGTCCGGCAGCGGCTGGAAAAGCTGGCGGAGATCACCCACGCTTCTTCCGGAGAAGAGGGCTTTGTGTCCGGGCTGATGCCGGCCGAGATCATGGAGGCTCCCGGCGGCGACGGAAATGTCATCAAGGCGCAGGACGATGCGAAGGAGATATTGGAACAGGCCAGGGCCGAGGCCCAGGCGCTGTTGGCCCAGGCCAGAGAAGAGGCGGAACAGATCTGCAGCAAGGCCAGGGAAGAAGCCGCGTCCGAGAAGGCCCAGGTATTGAGCCAGGCCAGGCAGCAGGGATATCAGGAAGGGCTCGTTAAGGCCCAGGCCCATGAAGGCGCCATGGAGCAGGAATATCTGGAAAAGGCGCAGAATCTGGAGGAGGCTTACCAACAGCAGATCGACATATTGGAGCCTCAGTTTGTGGATACGATTACGGGGATTTACGAGCACATTTTCCAGATAGAGCTTTCTTCCTACCGTGAGATATTGACTTCACTGATTTCTACGGTTCTGCATAAACTGGAAGGAAGCAGGAGTTTTATTATTCACGTATCGAAAGAGGACTATGCATATGTCAGCATGCAGAAAAAGCAGCTGCTGGCAGGAGCTGTATCGGAAAATACCGTTGTAGATGTGGTGGAGGATCTGACACTGGGTAAAAATGATTGTATGATTGAGACAGAGAACGGTATTTTTGACTGCGGATTGGGGACACAGTTATCGGAATTGCGGCGTCAGCTTATGCTGCTGGCGTGGACAAAAGAAGAGAACTGCTGAGACGGTCGGGCAGTGACTGAAGGAGGATTTACGTTTTGCGGACAGCCAATATAGATTTCGCAAAATATAATAGATTGACGGAGCTGAACTTTTATAAAAAGAAGGGGAAGGTCGTGAATGTGGTGGGACTCACCATTGAATCGGCCGGACCTGACGCAAAGCTGGGTGATATCTGCCGGATCACTCCCGAGGGGGAAGGCAGGCCGATTCTGGCGGAGGTAGTGGGCTTCAAGGACAAAAAGACGCTGCTGATGCCCTATGATTCCGTGGACGGGATTGCACTTGGCTGTATCGTCGAAAATACGGATAACCCTTTGCTGGTAACAGTGAGCGATGCCTTGTTGGGCAAGTCCCTGGACGGGCTGGGATTACCCTTGGACGGTACACGTTTTGACGGTGCGCCGTATTTAGTGGAGGCTGCGCCTCCGGAACCCATGAGCAGAAAGATCATCGACGAGGTGCTTCCGCTTGGGGTGAAGGCGGTAGACGGCCTGATTACGGTGGGAAAGGGGCAGCGTATTGGTATCTTTGCCGGTTCCGGTGTGGGGAAATCCACATTGATGGGAATGTTTGCAAGAAATACCAAGGCAGATGTGAATGTGATTGCACTGATCGGCGAGCGGGGCCGTGAGGTGCGGGAATTTATAGAACGCGATTTGGGAGAAGAGGGAATGCGGCGTTCCGTGGTGGTGGTGGCTACTTCCGACAGGCCTGCTCTGGAGCGGAATAAAGCGGCCAAGACAGCTACGGCGATCGCAGAGTATTTCAGGGATCGGGGGAAGGATGTGCTCCTGATGATGGATTCCCTGACCCGTTTCTCCATGGCACAGCGTGAGATCGGTCTTGCCAGGGGGGAACCTCCCGTGACCAGGGGGTATCCCCCCAGCGTGTATTCGGAGATGCCGAAGCTTTTAGAGCGGGCGGGATGTGCAGCCAGAGGCTCTATTACAGGATTGTATACGGTGCTTGTGGACGGGGACGATTTCAATGAGCCCATTACGGACACCGCCAGAAGTATTCTGGACGGCCATATTATGTTGGACAGAAAGCTGGGGCATAAGAATCATTATCCCGCCATCGACATTCTGCAGAGTATTTCCAGATGTATGAGCCAGATTGCCACCAAAGAACATAAGCAGGCGGCAGGCAAGCTGAAAAACGTGCTTGCTACTTATAATGAAGCGGAGGACTTGATCAACATCGGCGCCTATAAGAGCGGAAGCAATCCGTCTATTGACTATGCAATATCCAAAATTGACGCGGTGAATCGGTTTCTGTGCCAGGATGTGGAGGAGAAATTTTCCTTCGAGGACAGTGTGAATATGCTCAAAAGGCTGTTTGAAAAGTGACAGGGCATGAAAATGCATTTTGAAAGGGGATCGAAATGGCAAGATTTCGGTATTCCATGCAGAGTATCCTGAATATCAAACTGAAGCTGGAGACCCAGGCAAAGCAGGAATTCTCTACGGCGAAGGCGGCTCTGGATGAGGAAGAGCAGCGTCTGGAGGCACTGTTTGACCGGAAGAGAGGATATGAGCAGAGGGCAATGAGTCTTTTATCCGGCAGGCTGAATCTGAGAGAGATCGGAGAGAACAAAGCTGCGGTCCGGTGCATGGATGATTACATAGAGCAGCAGCAGATCAATGTAAATACGGCGGAGCGGAATCTGGAAGAGGCCAGAAAGCGGCTGACAGAGGTCCGGATGGAACGCAAGACTCATGAGACATTGAGGGACAAAGCCTTTGAGGCTTTTCTGATGGAGGAAAAGCGGCAGGAGAGCAAGGAGATAGACCAGCTGGTCAGCTACACTTATGGACAGCATGGCAATGAGGACAAAAGAGCGGAGGAATCTGCTTAGCGGAGGATTTGCGCAGCGGCGTTTTCGGGGGAGAATCTTAGTTTACGGATTTTGTTTGGGAGATGACATATGGCAAAGGATTTGAATGCTCTGGCCGCTGCGGCGGAAGAGGAAAAGGCAAGGTTAAAAGAAGAGAAAAAGCAGTTTAAGCAGGAGAAGAAGGCACAGAAAAAGGAAGCCAAACGCAGAGCTGCCGAGATCGCCAAGCAGGAGGAAGCCCTGGGCGAGGACGGGGGAAACGGCCTGGTTACCGTCATGGCTACGCTGGTGATCATCGTTTTGTGGGTGGCGATTGTCTGCGTGGTGATCAAAATGGACGTGGGCGGTTTCGGAAGCAGCGTGGTGACACCGATTCTGAAGGATGTGCCGGTGCTGAACATGATATTGCCTTCCAAGGCGCCGGCACAGGCCCCTTCGGAGACGGAAGGATACGGCGGTTATGAAAGTCTGGAGGAGGCGGTGGACTATATCAAACAGCTGGAACAGGAGCTGGAGAGAGAACAGACCGCTTCCAATGCGAAGTCTTCAGAGATAGAGTCGCTGAAGGCGGAAGTGCTCAGGCTGCAGGAATTTGAGCAGAGACAGGTGGAATTTCAGCGGATTAAGACGGAGTTTTATGAGGAAGTGGCAGAAATCGATCCGGACGGGCTGATAAAGTACTATGAATCCATGGATTCCGCCACCATGGAATATATCCTCAAGCAGGTGCTCACTCAGCAGCAGGCAGATAAAGAAGTGGAAGATTTTGTGAAGACCTATTCCAATATGAAGCCCAAGCAGGCGGCGAAGGTGTTTGAAGAGATGGACGACAGGCTGGAGCTGGTGGCTCGAATATTGGAAGGGATGTCCGTGGAGGAAAGAGCGGAGATCATGAATGTCATCGATCCGGAGATCGGCGCCAAGCTGACGAAAATAATGAATCCCGGGTCTTAAGAGCGGAAACTGTCCGGCCGATATATAAAGGGGAGGTTATCGGCTGATTCCCTGATAGAAAATTCTTGTCAGGAATTTACCGATATTTTCCGATAGAAGAAACCGGAGCTGCCGGGGATGTAAGGACGGACGGCTCCGAGGGAAGAAAGGAGGTAGAAAATGACAGGCACATCTGTAAAGGATGTAGGTTCGGCACTGATGAATCTGCCGGTATCACAGAGCGGTAAAAGCCAGGGAACCGGAGATTTCCAGAAAATCTGGAGCGCACAGATGAGCAAGGGTACTGCGGACGATTCTTTCCAGAACAGTACGCTGCAGGAGAATCCTTCAGGCAGTGTCGCCAGGGAGAGCGGAAGCGATCGGGCGGCGGAAGACAGTCAAAGCCAGGCGGTACAGAGCAGCAACGGGAAGGAAACCGAAAATACGCAGCCGGAAGATACCGGGGGCCGGGAGACGGTTTCGGATGAGAGCGGTGAGACAGAAAGCGTTTCCGAAGGTACGCAGAAACAGGGTACCGGCGGGACGGAAGAGGTTTCCGTTGACGCGCAGGAAGAAGCCATGGAAGTACTGAACACGGCGGCGTGGAATCTGTTGCAGCAGATTGCGGAGGTATTTGGAATCGAGCCGGAAGAATTGCAGGCAGTGATGGAAGACCTGGGGTTAGGGCAGCTGGATTTGCTGGATGCATCAAAGCTTGGGAAGCTGCTGCTTAGTTTGGGCGGCGCAGAAGATTCTTATGCTTTGCTCATGGATGAAGGATTGTATGACCGGTATCAGGCATTGATGGCGCAGAGAACGGAAATGGTTCAGGAGAGCGCCGAGACATTGGATGCCGATCCGGAAGAGCTGCTTACTCTTATAAAGGAAGCGGCGGAGGAAAAAACCGAAGAATCTGTTCCTGTTATCGTGGAAAAAAATGACGGGTCTCGGGAGAACCAGACTGCTGAGGAAGAACCGGTTTTGCCGGCAGAAAGAACAGCCGGGGACGGCGTGGAGGAAGCGCAGCAGACCGGGCGGCAGACCCAGGGGCAGACAGACAGGGAAGAGACACATTCGGAGAGCCATCGGGACAAAGGCGAGCCGATGAATCTGTTTACCCAGAATCTCAAAGAGACACAGTTCCAGCCCCAGTTACAGCAGGCTGAAGAGGTCCCCCAAAGTACTTCCTGGAGCAGCAATACCAGGCAGATCATGGACCAGATTATGGATTACATGAAATTGCAGCTGAACGCGGACACCACCAATCTGGAGATGCAGCTTCATCCCGAAAGTCTGGGGACGCTGCAGGTACAGCTGGTTTCCAAAGGCGGCATGGTGACGGCTAACTTTATCGCACAGAACGAGGCGGTGAAAGAGGCGTTGGAAAGCCAGGTAGTACAGCTCAGAGAGCAGTTCGAGGAGCAGGGCGTCAAGGTGGAATCTATCGAAGTCACTGTACAGACCCATGAATTCGAGAGAAATCTGGAGCAGGGACGGGGGAGAGAACCCCAGGAGAACGCAAAGCGCGGACGGAGCAGGAGAGTCCGTCTAAGCGGGACTGACGCACCGGATGCAGACGGACAGGACGGGCCGGCGGATGATCTGGTGGCAGTTGGAGGAAGCACTGTGAGTTACAGTGCGTGATTTGAAGGACAGACGGTATGGAGAGACAGCAATCCGAAAATAGTAAAAAGAAAGGAGAATGTATATGGCTTTAATGGCGCCCGTAAAAGACGGGAAGATCGTGGAGACAGAGTCCCAGAAGTCTCTGAAAAAAGAGCTCACTGCCACGAAGAACGGCATGGATAAGGAGGCGTTCCTGCAGCTTCTGGTAGCCCAGATGCAGTATCAGGATCCCTTGGAGCCTACATCCAATACGGAATTCATTTCCCAGTATGCGCAGTTTTCTCAGGTGGAGCAGATGCAGAATATGGCAGCTACATCCGAGTTATCCAGGGCTACTTCTCTGGTAGGAGATTATGTGTATGTGAAAACCACAGGATCGGACGGAGAACCTACTTATAAATATGGTAAGGTAGACTATGTGGCTTTTGAGAACGGAAAAGCTTATGTTGCCATCGAAGAGTCCCTTTATTCCATCGATGATGTGGACACCGTGGTTGATCTGGAGTACAAGAATGCATATGACAAAGCTTATAATTTCAACGTTGAGCTCAACAAGCTGCCCAAGGTAAGCGCTATCGATATGTCTCATGCGGAGAAGATCGACGAACTGGAGAAGATCTACAATGAGATGAACGATTACGAGAAGAGCTTTGTGGCTTCGGATACGGTGAAGACGCTGAACAAGTATATCGAGAGGCTGAAGGAAGTCAGAGCAGCGGCGGAAGGTGAGGATAAAGAGCCGGGGGAGACGCCTGATACGGGGGAAGAGGAAGATAAGGAACCCGGTACGGAGGGAACGGAAGGAACCGAAGACGCCGGTGAAGCATAAATAAAGGAGTTTACAAGGATGGATATTCAGAACAATGGGTATATCTCCATTGAACAGCTGAAGGGCCGGTATCTGACTGCAGGGCAGAAGACACAGGTTCAGAAGGCCACGGACGGCCAGGCCATGAATGGCTTATCCTTTCAGGATGTTTTACGGCAAAAGGCACTGACGGAGGCGGGGGGTCTGAAGTTCTCCAAGCATGCCATGGGGAGACTGGCGGACCGCAATATCGAACTCAGTGACACACAGCTTATGAGGCTTGAGTCGGGGACAAAAAAGGCCCAGCTAAAGGGCATCAGAGATTCTCTGGTGATCGTGGATCAGCTGGCGTTTATCGTGAATGTACCCAACCAGACGGTCGTCACAGCAATGGACAGTACGGAAACAGATGAGAACATATTTACAAATATCAACGGAGCAGTGATTATATAACCGGACCTTCGAGGAGGTTATAGCTTTTCGAATGACAGAGAGGAGCATGCTTCGTTCCAATTCAGGAGGAACTGATTACTATGATGAGATCACTTTTTTCTGGTGTGTCCGGACTTAAGACACATCAGACCAGAATGGATGTTATCGGTCATAACATCGCAAACGTTAACACAGTTGCATACAAATCCAGTACGATGACATTTGCATCGCTGATGAGCCAGACCACCCAGAAGGCCAGCGGCGCCAATGCAAGTACGGGAACCGGCGGCGTGAACCCCAGGCAGATCGGTCTCGGTGTGAAGACCAGCGCCATCAATGTGAATATTACGGGGCAGGGCGCCAGCCAGTCAACGGGAAATCCCTTTGACATCATGATCACCGGAGAGAATTTCTTCGTGGTGAACAACGGACAGGAGAATTATTTCACCAGAGACGGTTCTTTCTATGTGGACGGTGCAGGCAACCTGGCTATGACCAGTATCGGCTACAATGTAATGGGCTGGCAGGTGGACGAGGAGACCGGCGCCATCAAGAAGGATACGGTGTCCGCTCTGCGGATTATGAGCTCTGCGAATATGACCTATCCGCCCGAGGCAACTACCCAGGGTTATATGTCAGGGATTATCGATAAGCTGGACACGGATGTGACCAGCGCAAACGGCAGGGGGGTGAATTTTAACTTCTTTGATTCCCTGGGGTACAAGTACACGGCTAAGTTCGTGTTTAAGCAGTCGGACAGCAAGGCGAAGAATGTTTACAGCCTGGAGCTGGATAAGATTGAGGATGAGGACGGGAATCTGGTGGAGATGACCGAAGAGCAGAAGGCGGCTGTGTTTGGGACGGCAAATGCACAGCAGGATTTGGCGAGTAAGGTGAGTCTTGGTACCGGGTATAGTTGGAATGGCAGTGTATTAGAAAAAGATGATGGAGCCGGAACTAAGGTACCGGTAGCAGATCTTACGAAGATTATTGATAATGGTGCTTTTAAAGCGGGGAGTGAGGTTGTTGATGATACTACAGATCCAGTTACAACAGTTCAGGATGTGCTGGATGAGATTGCCAAAGCATACGGATATGAGGGCTCTACAGATGAGTTTTTAAATTTACGATATGGAATAACAGATGATACTGTTACTCCTCCTACTACTGCTACTTCTGTAAGACAGCTGCTTCTGAATCAGGGCGGCGCAGGCGGCGCAGATACTATTTCCAGTGTAGCGAATGCACAAACCGGAGAAATCGAAATTTCAGGTCGCTATTTTAATGGTGTAACCGTTCAATACAATGCATCAAATGGTAAATTTGAGAATATTAACGGAATGGCGACGGCATCAACAGTTACACTGAACCTGAGCGGAGCAGGTGTTGGCAACGGTAATTTCGAAAATATTGTTATTGATCTTTCCGGTACTTCCAACGTAGACAACAAGGGAACCTCCACCATCGGCGCTACCAACGGCGCTGACGACGAGTTCAATACCGGTTCCGGACGCCGCAACGGCGCCATGATCGGCGTGTCCATACAGCAGAATGGTATGATCTACGCAAGCTATGACAACGGCATGACGAAGCTGCTGGGCCAGATCGCCACAGCCAAGTTCGCCAATGCTTCCGGTCTGGAGAAGCTGGCGGATAATCTGTACTCCGCTACGCTCAACTCCGGTCTGTTTGACGGTGTGGGTGTGGATATTACGGCAGACGGCGACTATATGTCAACGGGTCAGCTGGAGATGAGCAATGTGGATCTGTCCTCCGAATTTACGGAAATGATCACCACACAGCGCGGTTTCCAGGCCAACAGCCGTATTATTACCGTATCGGATACGCTTCTGGAAGAATTAACTAATTTGAAACGATAAATTTTTACTCGCTTTATCCGGTTTGATGTGCTATAATAGGGGGGCAGGGCTCTGTCCCCTTATTCATTGAACGGAAGAGCCTTTAGCGGTGGCAGGTTTGAAAGGATAACGACAGGCTTATGAGGCAGGGAGTTTGATATGATTGAAGTGACGAAATTGAACGGTACGAAGATTCTGGTGAACCCGCATCTGTTTGAGGTGGTGGAGGAAACACCGGACACGGTGATTACTCTGACCACAGGAAAAAAAATAATTGTAAAAGAAAGTAGACAAGAGATAAAAAATCTTGTAAAATCATATAGAAAGGGTGTTTTTGCGGAATAAATGGAAGAAAGGCATTCCGATAAAAAGCAAAGGAGTTAGGTGATTCTCGTGGATATTGCGTCTTTACTTGGTATTATTTTATGTTTTGCGATGATGCTCTATGGTATCATAGACGGTGCCGGTATCAGTAACCTGGTGAAGGAGTATTGGAACTTTCCTTCAGCAATTATTACCTTCGGCGGCGCCTTTGCTGCTACGCTGGCATCGCACAGTCTGGCGGATTACATAAACGGCCTGAAGAGCTTTGCCCTGGTATTCAAGGCTCCGGCTATCAATACATCTGAAATGATCCGCAAGATCATCGACTTGTCCAATGTGGCACGTAAGGAAGGGCTTCTCTCCCTGGAGGAAGCGGCTGCGGATATGGATGATGCTTTCCTGAAGAAAGGGATCCTTCTGATGGTGGACGGTACGGATCCGGAGTTGGTGCGTGCCATTATGGAGACAGAGCTGGTCAGTATAGAGGGAAGACACAAGACTTGCATCGGTTTCTGGGATACGCTGGGCGCCATGGGTCCTGCATGGGGTATGATCGGTACGCTGATCGGTCTGGTAGATATGTTGTATCATATGGATAATGTGGCTACGCTGGGACCGGCCATGGCTGTGGCTTTGATTACCACTTTCTATGGTTCCGTGCTGGCGAATGCGATCTGTACTCCTGTGTCCAATAAGCTGAAAACCGACAATGCTGCCGAGATGATGCTGAAAGAGGTTATGATTGAGGGCCTTTTGTCCATCCAGGCAGGCGAGAACCCGAGAGTAATCGAAGAGAAGCTGAAATCCTTCCTTTCTCCTAAGGACAGGGAAGCAGCCGGAGGAGACGCAGGGGGTGAGGAATAATGGCAAAGCGCAAGGAAGATACGCCTCCCGCCGGTTCACCGGCATGGATGGCGACGTTCAGTGATTTGATGAACCTTCTGCTCTGCTTTTTTGTCATGCTTTTTGCCATGTCCAGTATTGAGGAGGCGAAGCTGCAGGAATTCGTCTCGGCAATGAACAATACCTTCAGCCTGTTCGACGGCGGTGCTTCAGCCATCGGGGACGGGATTCTCATCAGCAACGGCGTGAGCCAGCTGAACGAACTGGATCAATATATCAACAGCACCGGCAAGGTGGCTGACAGCGAGACGGACGGCGAGAAACTGGAAGAATTCGAAAAATCTCCGGAGGCTTTGGAAAAAGAGTTGGAAGAACAGCGCTTACAGGAAAATGAAGAGCGTGTGGAGCAGATCGAAGAGATTATTCAGGAGAATGACATTGCCGACGAGATCGAGCTCAGTTTTACCGCTCAGTATGTAAAGCTTACCATGAACGGTGGTCTGTTGTTCGATTCGGGAAGCGCCCAGCTGAAAGAGGAAGCCCAGGAGTTGATCGATAAGGTGGGCGTGATTCTGGAGCGTTACGGAGAGGGGAGCATTGAGATCGAAGGCCATACCGATAATGTGCCCATCAACAGCGCACAGTATCCCAGTAATGAGGAGCTGAGCAGTGCCAGGGCGTTATCTGTTTTCTATTATTTATTGGATCATACGTCCTTGAGTCCGGTTGGGGTCAAGCATGCGGGAATGGGAGAGAGAGTTCCCATTGCGGACAATTCCACGCCGGAGGGCAGGAGCAGGAACCGAAGGGTTGAAATCTTAATCTATAATCCGTCCGTCAGATAAGGATGGGAGAAAGGGCTTTTGAGACATGAAAAAGAATTTACTGAGTGTGCTGATTCTGGTGTTGCTGATCGTAAATATTGCATTGTCGGCAGTTATGATGACCAATGTCATCAGCACGAACCAAAAGACGGCGGCGTTGATGGACAGCATTGGTGCGGCCATGAAGCTGGAGTTGTATACTCCCGGCGAAGAAACCGCAGTATCCATTGCCGATACCGATACGCATGTGATGGATTCGATGACGATTCCCCTGAGCATGACGAACGCGGACGGTACCGCGAGCAGCAGGCAGGCCTATCTGGCATTTGATATTTCTCTGCTTATGGATAAGACGCATGAAGATTATGCCACCTATGCCGAGGCAGTAAAAGCCGGTGAGTATAACAGCATGATCGCGGACAAGATACAGCAGGTAGTGAGCAATTATTCCGAGGCGGAATGCAGGGCTTCTTTTACGGGGGATATCCGGAACGAGATTCTCACGGCCATTCAGGATTTGGTTAAGTCTAAATTCATATACGGAATTACGCTCAGCAATATTAAGTACGGTTGATGGGCGGCGACATGGCGATGCGAAATATACGCATGCATAAAGCATGCAACCATGTGACAGGAGGTGAGCTTGTGTGGCCGAGATTCTCTCTCAGGACGAGATAGATGCCCTGCTGAAGGCGATGTCTTCGGGCGAGCTGGATGCGGACCAGATGCAGCAAAAGGACGAGAAAAAGGTTAGAAATTACGATTTCAGCCGCCCCACGAAGTTTTCCAAGGAGCATTTGAGAACGCTGGAAATAATATTTGAGCATTATGCCCGGCTGGTTTCTACGAATCTTCCGGTATTTCTTCGTAAAAATGTACAGGTGTCGGTAATGGGATCCGAAGCCATCACATTTAATGAATTTACAAATTCCCTTTCCAGTCCGATTATTATGGGAATTGTTAATTTCGCTCCTTTGAACGGTTCCATCATTATGGAGCTCGGTATAAATCTTGGATATGCCATGCTGGACCGTATGCTGGGAGGCAGCGGTACTCCCCTGGAAAAGGGCAGGGAATTTTCCGAGATAGAACAGATTATAATACAGAAGATACTGGTGATGCTGACCCAGCTTCTCAGGGAGCCATGGAAAAATGTAATCAATGTAGCTCCTGTGCTGAGCAGGCTGGAGACGAATTCACAGTTTGCGCAGGTAATTGCGCCCAGTGACATGGTTGCCATTGTCACATTGGATATCAAGGTCGGAGATGTGGAAGGATTTATGAATATCTGTCTTCCTTTCTTTACCCTGGAGGATGTCATGGATAAGCTGAATACAAAGTATTGGTATTCGAACATGCAGGAGAACCATGACGAGAATTACGAGGCATATGTTGAGTCTCTGATCCGCAAGGTAGATGTGCCGATCAGGGCTGTTCTTGGCAAGAGTACGATTTCCGTAAATGATTTTCTGAATCTGCAGGTAGGGGATTGCATCCGGCTGGATTCCGGAGTGGATCAGGATATGAGTGTCTATGTAGGGAATATCAGGAAATTTACCGCATTACCCGGTACAGAAAAGGACTCTTATGCCGTCAGGATTACATCAGTTATTAGAGAGGAGGAGTAGACAATGGATGGTGGATTGTCTCAGGAAGAGATAAACGCATTGCTTGCCGGCATGGATTTGTCCGATGAGGAAGAGCCTGAAACGGTCGAAAGTAACAACGAAAGCAGCAAAGGAGCCGTGGATCTCTCTCAGGAGATGGCGGAAGCAAGTGGACTCCTTTCGGATGTAGAGAAGGATGCGATAGGGGAAGTTGCGAATATCAGCATGGGTTCTTCAGCTACAACCTTGTATTCACTTGTGAACAAAAAGGTGAATATCACAACGCCGGTTGTAGAGTTCAGTACATGGGATAATCTTTTGACCCAATATGAAAGGCCCTGCGTTTTTATTCAGATCAAGTACACGGTTGGGCTGGACGGCACCAACATATTGATTCTGAAGGAGCATGATGTGAAAGTTATCACCGACCTGATGATGGGCGGCGACGGTACCAATACGGACGGGGAGCTGGGTGAGCTCCATCTGAGCGCCATATCCGAGGCCATGAATCAGATGATGGGAGCATCAGCAACTTCTCTGTCTACCATGATGCAGACGAAGATCGATATCAGCCCGCCAGAGGCTTCGCTTCTGGATCTGGCTCAGGTGAAAAACGGGGAAGATGTGTCTCCTTTCCTGGGCGGCGTATTCGTCAAAATTTCATTCCGTATGCAGATTGAGGATCTGGTAGACAGTTCCATTATGCAGTTGTATCCGGTAGATTTTGCCCGTAATGTGGTGGATACCTTTATGAGTTCCCAGGGAACGCCTCTTGCGCCGAAGTCCGAAGAGCCTGCGCCTGCGCCTGCCGGAAATGCCATGGGTGCGGATGCCAATATGGGCATGATGGGCGGAATGAATCCCCAGATGGATATGAATGCCATGGGAATGAATCAGCAGATGATGAATATGGGGATGGGAATGAACCCCCAGATGATGAATATGGGAATGAATCCCCAGATGGATATGAATACCATGGGAATGAATCAGCAGATGGGGATGAATCCGCAGATGATGAACATGGGAATGGGGATGAATCCGCAGATGATGAATATGGGGATGGGAATGAACCCCCAGATGATGAATATGGGGATGAATCAGCAGATGGGGATGCCTCAGGGAACGATGATGCAGAATGTAAATGTTCAGCCTGCGCAGTTCCAGAATTTCTCCAACAACGGTGGAAATATTGCGGGACAGGAGAATATCGGCCTAATCATGGATGTTCCGTTGAATGTCACCGTGGAACTTGGCCGTACGACCAAGTCAATCTCCGAGATCCTTGACTTTGCGCCCGGCACGATCATTGAGCTTGAACGAATTGCCGGTGAACCCATAGATGTACTGGTAAATGGCAAGTTCGTGGCAAAGGGAGAAGTAGTTGTAATAGAAGAAAGCTTCGGCGTTAGAGTAACAGAGATTATCAAGTAGGAGGAAGTTTGAGATGGCAAAGAACATTTTAGTTTGCGATGACGCAGCATTCATGAGGATGATGATCAAGAACACCCTGACCAAAGGCGGCTACACCGTTGCAGGCGAGGCCGAGAACGGCGCGAAGGCTGTGGAGAAGTACAAGGAACTCTCCCCTGACCTTGTGCTGATGGATATTACCATGCCCGAGATGGATGGAATCCAGGCTTTGAAGGAGATCAAGAAGATCGACGGCGGTGCAAAGGTTATTATGTGTTCGGCAATGGGACAGCAGGCCATGGTTGTAGAGTCCATTCAGGCCGGCGCGAAGGATTTTATTGTGAAGCCCTTTCAGGAAGAGCGTGTTCTTGAAGCTGTGAAGAAGGTTATCGGTTAATGATTCTGCTGAGTGGAACCATGGGCAGTTATGCCCAGTTTATTACTGTGCTTCTGATATTTGTAGTGGTGCTGGGCATTACCGCATGGACGACAAAGTGGATTGCAAATTATCAGAAGCAGCAGAGTGTAAATGAAAATATTCAGGTAATAGAGACCACTCGTATTGCGAATAATAAATATATCCAGATTATACGGGCAGGCGGGAAATATATGGTAATTGCTGTCTGCAAGGATACGGTTACCTTGCTGGGAGAGATTCCGGAAGAGCAGTTAAAGGAGGGATCTCCGGTACAAAACTTTAATTTCAGGGAGCTTTTGGATAAGACTATAACCAAAACAAAAGCCGCCCGGAAAGAGCCAAAGGAAAATCAGATGCATGATGAAAAATAAGCCTATATGCAAGCGAATAGTAACCGCAATATGCCTACTGGTCACGGTGGGCATATTGTGTATTGTAAGTTCAATGACAGTATTTGCCAGCGGCGCGGAGACAGATCCCTCCAATGTGCTCTCCATCAGCATGAGCGATGGAGGGAACGGGGAGATAAACGGCTCGCTGCGCATCCTGCTGACCCTGACGCTGATTTCCATTGCGCCCATACTAATCATAATGATGACTTCCTTTACGCGGATCATCATTGTGCTGCACTTCACCCGGGCGGCGCTGAACACACAGACGGCTCCGCCGAACCAGATTCTCGTGGGGCTGGCCCTGATCCTGACCTTTTTCATCATGGAGCCAACGGTGCAGGAAATCAACGAGCAGGCCTATCAGCCCTATGAGGCTGGGGAGATCGACCTGGACGAGGCATTGGAGCGGGGGGTGGCCCCTCTGCGGAAGTTCATGTATCCCCAGACCCAGGTGAAGGATGTGGATCTGTTCATGGACATCTCCGGGCAGGAATGGGACGGCGTGAGCCTTGATACCATTCCGCTGTCCGTGCTGCTGCCCAGCTTCATGCTGAGCGAGCTGAGGATGGCGTTCTGGATAGGCTTTGTCATCTATATCCCGTTCATTGTCATCGACATGGTGGTGGCGTCCACGCTGATGAGCATGGGCATGATGATGCTGCCGCCTACCACGATTTCCATGCCCTTTAAGATTCTGCTCTTCGTCCTTGCGGACGGATGGAATCTTGTGATAAAGAATCTGGTTGGATCGTTCTACCATTGAGATGAAATGAGAGCAATTGAGGGCTTGGCTTTAGAGGAGAGGAGGGATGCTTAGATGACTGTAGATGCGGTAATGGATATCACAAAACAGGCATTGTTCCTGATTATCAAGGTTTCGCTGCCGATGCTTTTGGTCTCGCTGTGCGTAGGCCTGGTGGTCAGTATCTTCCAGACAGTGACATCTATCCAGGAGCAGACGCTGACATTCGTGCCGAAGATTATCTGTGTGTTCCTTTCGATGATTCTGTTCGGAAACTGGATGATGACGGCTATTCTGGAATTCATGACGGAGCTGTGGACGAATTTCGGCTTATATGCCGGCGGTTAAGGGGCATGGCGGATGATTGACTATTCCTTTTCCATTTATGATCTGGAATATTTCCTGCTGATTCTGGTCAGGGTGTCATGCTTTGTATATGTGGCCCCCTTCTTCAGCATGAAGAATACGCCTGCCAATGTGCGGGTCGCCATCAGCTTTTTCACATCGCTGCTTCTGTACCAGGCCCTGACGCCCGCAGAGGCGGTGACCTATTCGTCGCTTGCAGGGTATACGGTCATCGTGCTGAAGGAAGCGCTGGTGGGGCTGCTGATAGGCCTGGCGGCCAATATCTGCACCTCCATCGTGAACTTTGCGGGCTCTATCGCGGACATGGAGACAGGATTGTCCATGGTGACGCTGATGGATCCCACCTCCAGGGAGAGCACCAGCATCACGGGCGCGCTGTACCAGTATGTGCTGATGCTCATGATGATCGCCACGGGGATGTACCGGTATCTCTTTGGCGCCCTGGCGGATACATTTATACTGATTCCCGTGAACGGGGCTGTGCTCCGTGCGGATTCCCTGGTGGATTCCATGCTGGAGTTCCTGTCGGATTATGTCATCATCGGCTTCCGCATCGTGCTGCCCATATTCTGCTCCATATTGCTGCTGAACGCGGTGCTGGGCGTGCTGGCCAAGGTGGCGCCCCAGATGAACATGTTCGCCGTTGGTATCCAGCTGAAGGTCTTAGTGGGGCTGTCGGTGCTCTTCCTGACGGCAGGCATGCTGCCGGGGATAGGGGATTTTGTGTTCGATGAGATGAAGAGAATGATCCATTCCTTTGTGGGAGGCATGACATGATTCGCTATAATCTGCAGTTTTTTGCAAAGGAGGGCATGGGGGGCGAGAAGACAGAGCCCGCCACCCAAAAGAAGCTGAGCGATGCCCGCAAGAAGGGACAGGTGGCCAAGAGCCGGGAGCTCACCAACGGCCTGGAGCTTCTGGCGCTGTTCCTGATACTGAAGTTCTGGGTAGGACATATGGGAATACAGTTCCTGGATGTGTTCAACAATATCTACAGCAAGATTCCGGACGTGACGATGTACTGGCAGGACACCATGCCGGAGCGGGAGGCCAGCATCCTGTTCAGCCAGCTGCTGCTGGGCGTGCTGACGATCATAGCCCCCATCCTGCTGGTGGGGTACTTGATCGCGTTCCTCACGGACGTGGCGCAGGTGAAGTGGAAGCCCAGCCTGGAGCCCATGAAGCCCAAGTTCAACAAGCTGAATCCGATCAGCGGCTTCAAGAAGATCTTCTCCGTGAACGCTTTGGTGGAGCTGGTGAAGTCCATCGCCAAAATCGCGCTGATTGGGTATGTGTGCTACAGCTACTTAAAGGATAAATGGCCCATACTGTTCAACCTCTACGACGTGACGCTTATGCAGGCCCTGGAGCTGGTGGCGGGTATCGTGACAGATCTGGGGATACGGGTGGCTGTCTTCTATATGGTGCTGGCTTTCGCGGATTACGCCTACCAGAAGTTCAAGTTCTCCAACGACATGAAGATGACCAAGCAGGAGGTCAAGGAGGAGTTCAAGCAGCAGGAAGGCGATCCTCAGGTCAAGGGCAAGATCAGACAGAAGATGAGGGAGACCTCCATGAAGCGCATGATGCAGTCCCTGCCCCAGGCGGACGTGGTCATCACGAACCCCACCCACTATGCGGTGGCCATCAAGTATGACCCGCAGGTGGCGGACGCGCCCCTGGTGATAGCCAAGGGAGAGGATTATCTGGCGGCCCGTATCAAAGAGGTGGCCAGGGAGAACAAAATCGAGATTGTAGAGAACAAGCCGCTGGCCCGGATGCTGTACGCCAACGTGGATATCGGGCAGGCGGTGCCGCCGGAGCTGTATCAGGCGGTGGCAGAGGTGCTGGCTTTTGTATATCAGTTACAGGGGAAGATTTAAGGTGAGATTCATAGACTACTGGGATTCAGGGAAATCTGGGGAGGAGACGACAGCATGAGCGATAAAATGGCGAGAACAGACGTTATGATAGCCATCTATGTGCTGGTGGCGTTCATGATGTTCATCGTGCCGCTTCCGGCGGGCATACTGGATGTGTTCATGGCATTGAATATTGCTATCGCTTTTACGGTTCTGTTTGCCTGCATGTTCATCAAGGAAGTGCTGGATATGTCGTACTTCCCTACCATTCTTTTGTTCACCACCATTTTCCGGATAGCAATGAACGTGTCCTCCACGAGATTGATCCTGAAGACGGGCACCTCCGGAAATGTGGTAATGACCTTCGGACAGTTCGTAGGCGGCGGCGACCTGATTATCGGCGCGATCGTCTTCATCATACTGATCATGATTCAGTTCCTGGTCATCAACAAAGGTTCCGAGCGCGTGGCTGAGGTCACTGCCAGATTCACGCTGGACGCCATGCCCGGTAAGCAGATGGCTATCGATGCGGATCTGAACACCGGTGCCATCGATGACAGGGAGGCCAGGGAGAGGCGTGAGAAGATTCAGCTGGAGTCCAGCTTCTTCGGCTCCATGGACGGTGCCGTGAAGTACGTCAAGGGAGATGCCATCGCAGGACTCCTGCTGACGCTCATCAACCTGTTGGGCGGCATAGCCATGGGAATGCTGCGAAACGGCATGGATGTCATGACCGCGCTGGACAATTATGGCATCCTCACCATCGGTGACGGCCTGGTGAGCCAGATTCCCTCTCTGCTCATCTCTCTGTCCACCGGTGTGCTGGTCACAAAGGGAAGCAAGGAGTCAGAGTTCGGCCCGGCCATTATCAGGCAGCTCTTCGGGATACCGAAGGTCATGTACATGGTGGGCGGGACGCTGGCGTTTTTGTCCATATTCACGGATCTGAACACCATCCTGTTCCTGGGGCTGGGGCTCCTCTTCATCGTAGGCGGCCGGATGATTGCCAGCAATCTGGAGACTCAGGCCATCGAGCGGGAGGTGGACAGCGACGAGGAGGCGGCGGAGGAGATGCGCCAGCCTGAGAATGTGGCAAGCCTCCTTCAGGTGGATCCCATCGAGCTGGAGTTCGGCTACGGAATCATCCCCCTGGCCGACGTGAACCAGGGCGGAGACCTGCTGGACCGTGTGGTCATGATCAGACGGCAGATCGCGCTGGAGCTGGGTACTGTGGTGCCGATCATCCGTCTGCGGGACAATATCCAGCTGAACCCCAACCAGTATATCATCAAGATCAAGGGCATACAGGTCAGCGAGGGCGAAATCCTCTTCGACCACTACATGGCCATGAACCCCGGCTATGTGGAGGAGGAGATTACGGGCATCCCTACCTTCGAGCCTTCCTTCCATCTTCCTGCCATCTGGATTACGGAGGGGCAGAGGGAGCGGGCGGAGAGCCTGGGCTATACCGTGGTGGATCCGCCGTCCATCATCGCCACCCATCTGACGGAGATCATCCGGCAGCACATCGATGAGCTGCTGAGCAGACAGGACGTCCAGAACCTGGTGAACAATATGAAGGAGACCAATCCCTCGCTGGTGGATGAGCTGGTTCCCAAGCTCCTGGGGCTGGGCGAGATCCAGAAGGTGCTGCAGAACCTGCTGAAGGAGGGCATCTCCATCCGGGATCTTCTGACCATCATGGAGACCCTGGCGGACTATGCTCCGGCTACCAGGGATACGGATATTTTGACGGAATATGTCAGGCAGAGCCTGAAGCGGGCGATTTCCACGAAGTACTTCCCGCCTCACGAGACCACCAATGTGGTCACGCTGGATCCCAAGGTGGAGCAGGAGATTATGGGAAGCGTGAAGCAGACGGAAAACGGCGCTTTCCTGAATCTGGATCCGGGGAGGTCACGGGCAATCATCGATTCGGTGGGCAAGGAGGTCCAGAAGCTGGAGAACCTTGGAAAGAACCCGATTGTGATCACTTCTCCCATCGTGCGTATGTATTTCAAGAGATTGACAGAAGATTATTACAGGGAACTGGTAGTAGTGTCATATAATGAAGTGGAGACGAATGTGGAATTACAGTCTGTGGGGATGGTGACAGCATAAGATGATAATCAAGAAGTTTTTGGGCAAAACGGAAGAGGAGGCGGTGGAGGCTGCCAAAAAGGAATTGGGAAGCGGCGTTGTCATCATGAATGTGAAGACCGTGAAGCCCAAGGGCATGAAGGCACTGTTTCGGCCGAAGATGATTGAAGTCACCGTGGCGCTGGAGGAGGAGAGCGATGTGAAGCGTTCTCCAAGCAGGGAGGGAATCCCCGCATCGGCGGGGAATCCCGCAGCGGCCCGGACCGTGCTCCAGGGAGGACGGCCGGTATCCGGCGGGGGAAGCGCCCTGCGGCCTGCGGAGGATTCCATGGAGGAGAGGGCGTCCATCGAGAGGAAGCTGGACAATCTCCAGAACCTGCTGGTGAGCCGGTTCCAGCAGAGCGAGCTGGAGCGCAGGGAGCAGCTGGCAGGCGAGGAGGACGGTTCGGATTCGGAGGAATGCGCGGAAGCGGAGGACATGGAGGAGAAGGAGGAGATTACCGAGCAGCAGCGCTTCATGAAACTTCTGTACAACACCATGCTGGAGAGCGAGGTGGACGAGAAATACGCGAATCAGATTGTGGACGAGGTGGATGTGTCAGGGCAGTCCAATCTTCCCTTTGACTATATCCTGGGAAATATCTACCAGAAAATGATCCTGAAGTTCGGCAGGGCGGACGGAATCACCGCCGCGGAGGGACATCCGAAGATTGTAGTCTTCATGGGTCCCACGGGGGTGGGAAAGACCACCACCATAGCCAAGATCGCCAGCGATTACGTGGTGGAGGAGAAGAAAAGGGTGGCGCTCCTGACGGCGGATACCTACCGCATCGCCGCGGTAGACCAGCTTCGCACCTATGCCAATATCCTGGAAGTCCCTTTTCGGGTCATCTATTCCGAGGAGGAGGCCAGGGAAGCCATACACGAATTCGAGGGATATGACTATATCTTTGTGGACACCGCGGGACATTCCCATCAGAATGAGGAACAACTGAACCATATGAAGAGACTGGTGGAGGTGGTGCGGGAGGCAGGGGAGAGCCAGGTATTCCTGGTGCTTTCCGCCACTACGAAATACAGGGATCTGACTAGGATCGTATCCCGGTACAGCCAGATCGCGGACTATCAGCTTATTTTCACGAAGCTGGACGAGACGGACGTGCTGGGGAACCTGCTGAACCTGAAGCTCTATACGGATACGCCCATCGCTTTCGTGACCTATGGACAGAATGTGCCGAGTGACATCGAGCAGTTCAACCCCCAAAAGGCGGTAAAGCAGATTCTGAGCAAGAAGCAGGAGCGGAATGCATGAGGATAAAGCGGAGGAAGAGCGTTCCATGGAAGAAAGGCATTCCGGGACAGGAAGATACACAAGGAGGTAAGAGATGGACCAGGCAGAACAGTTACGAATCCTAAAGGCAGGCCAGCAACAGTCCAAACCCCTGGCCCGTGTCATTGCCGTCACCAGCGGCAAGGGCGGCGTGGGAAAGTCCAATACCTCCATCAATCTGGCTATCCAGTTCAGGAAAATGGGGAAGAGGGTCATCATCCTGGACGCGGACTTCGGACTGGCGAATATAGAGATTATGTTCGGTGCCGTACCTGAGCATAATCTGTGCGACCTGATCTATCAGGGGAAGGGCATCAGGGACATCATCACATGGGGCCCCATGGAGGTGGGCTTCATCTCAGGCGGGAGCGGCATCGTGGGGATGTCCAACCTAAGCCGGGATTATCTGAATTACATCATCCAGAACCTGGCCCAGCTGGACAGCATTGCCGACATCATCATCGTGGATACAGGGGCGGGCATCTCGGATGCCGTGCTGGAGTTCCTGATTGCCAGCGGCGAGATCCTCCTGGTGACCACGCCGGAACCCACGTCCATCACCGATTCCTATTCGCTGGTGAAGGCCCTGTACCGCCATCCCAGGTTCGACGCGGACACCATGAAGGTGAAGCTGATTGCCAACAGGGTGCAGAAGGGAGCGGAGGGGCAGATTCTCTTCAACAAGCTGAACGCGGTGATAGAACGCTATCTGAAGGTGCCCATGACCTATCTGGGCTATGTGCCGGAGGATTCCCAGCTCCCCAAGTCGGTGATGCAGCAGATTCCGGTGTCCCTGCATAATCCGTCAGCCAGGTCCACGGCGGCCTATGAGCGCATTGCGGCCAGGCTCCTGGACAAGGAGGAGTCGGGAAGGCAGCCCAGGAGAGGGATGGCAGCATTTTTTTCACATATCATTACCAGAAAACGGTAAAATGAACAGTAAAGGCAGGTGGTTGTTATGTTTTCCAAATTTATATCGATTGGGGATAAGATTGAATTGCAGGCCGTGTCGCATGAATTTGACGAGAAGCCCGGGGCTCCAGTGAAGGTATATCACAGCGAGGTGAACGAGATTCAGTCCGAGGATACCATCGAGATCAAGATGCCTATGGAGAAGACGAAATTGATTCTGCTTCCCATAGACAGTGAATACGATATGATCTTCTATGGCTCCAGCGGCTTGTTCCAGTGCCTGGGCAGGGTCATCGACCGCTATAAGAGCAACAACGCGTATCTGCTCCTGGTGGAGATGACCAGCAACCTGCGCAAGTATCAGCGGAGAGAGTTCTACCGTCTGCGCTGTGCGCTGGAGATGCATGCCAGGATGCTGCGGGAGGACGAGGTACAGACCGTGGAGAGCAGGATGCCCTATACCCTGGCGGGCGACCTGCCCCTGAAGGAGAGCGTGATCGTGGACATCAGCGGCGGAGGGCTGCGCTTCGTGTCCACCCATCGCTTCGAACAGGGCAGCCTGCTGTACTGCAGCTACCACCTGATGAACGGCGGGGAACATAAGAAGTATGAAGTGATCAGCAAAGTGATCAGCTGCATAGAGCTGGACAACCGCCCCGGCACGTATGAGCACAGGGTGCAGTATTATGATATAGACCCGGTGGAGCGGGAGGAGATCATCAAATACATCTTCGAGGAAGAGCGCAAGAGCAGGCAGAAGAAGAGGTTCAATACCGAGGCGTAGAGAGCGGGCGCATCCGCGCGGCGCAGACGGATGCAAAAAAATGCGTGTCAGGGCACGCACGGGGGTAATATATGAAAGACGTTAGTTTGGATCATGTTTCGCAACAGTATTACGATGTGCTGACGGAAATCGGCAACATCGGCGCGGGCAATGCCATGACGGCATTGTCCCAGATGCTCCAGTGCAAGGTGGACATGAAGGTTCCTCAGGTCAGGCTGCTGGAGTTTTCCGAGGTGGGAGAGCTCATGGGCGGCGAGGAGCAGATCATGGCTGCCGTGCTGCTGGCCGTGGAGGGAGACATCACGGGATATATGATGTTCATGGTGGAGGAGAACAGCGCCAGGCATCTGATAGGCAAGATTACCGGAGGGATGCTTCCGGAGGGGATGGAATTCGAAGAGATGGGACTGTCCGCCATGCAGGAGGTGGGGAACATCATCACGGGCGCTTATCTGAATTCCCTGTCTACCATGACCAACATGAAGGTATTCCCCTCCCCTCCTGCAGTGACGGTGGACATGGCCGGAGCCATACTCAGCGTACCGGCTATCCAGTTCGGGATCTACGGGGACAAGATTCTGCTGATTCAGTCCCAGTTCTATGACGAAGTGCAGCTGGACGGATATTTCATACTGATTCCCGATTTGGAATCCTATGAAAAGATACTGACAGCATTGGGCGTACCTATGGTATAAATCAATATTTTTATTCGTGGAAAGTAAAAAATAGCGGATAAAAAGGATATGGAAGTGGCGCATGAGTGAGATATTCAAAGTAGGAATAGCAGATCTGAAGACCTGCACGAGCCCCAATGGGGTGATGACTCTGGGGCTGGGTTCCTGTGTGGGGATTGCAATCAGGGATCCGATGAATAAGGTTGGCGGCCTGGTACATATCATGCTGCCGGACAGTAAGGCGATTACGGGCGGACAGCATAATATCGCGAAGTTCGCGGACACGGGCATAGAGGAGCTGGTCAGGCAGATGGAGCGGCTGGGAGCCAGGCGGATCCGCATGGTGGCAAAGATTGCTGGCGGAGCCAATATGTTCAATTTCCAGGGCGGCGGGGCCAACGCCGTAGGGAAGGTGGGAGAGCGCAATGTGGAAGCGGTCAGGGCGAAGCTCAGGCAGCTCAACATTCCGATCCAGGCGGCGGATACAGGGCTGAATTACGGCAGGACGGTCATCTTTTATCCTGAGACAGGGGCCTATCATATCCGCGCGGTGGGAAAGCCGGAGAAGGTCATATGAGAGGGAGGCGCGTATGAACAGGAAGAATATACCGCTCCTTCTGATGCTGACGGCCGGAGCGGTGACATGCATCATCACTTACATAAAGAGATATCCCGTGAACGTGCGGCTTATGGCGCTGTTTGCGGTATTGCTGCTCTTTTATGTACTGGGAAGCGTGCTGATATGGACGATAGGATATTTCGAGAAGCAGAACGAGGAAAAGCGGGGAGAAGAAGGCGAGGTCATCGAGAAGGATTCGGAAAATCCCGGACAGGAGACGGAACAGGAACAGGTACAGGAATAGTATAGTGCCTATATGAAAAATACGCTTGACGCATCAGGCGATGTCTGGCATAATTGGCCATATATACTGTAGAGCGCCAGGATTTACAGCGGTATCTCCAGGAAAGTACTTGGCTGGCGGTCTGCAGTCGGGTTGCACTGCAAATTTAACCGGTG
>OFHM01000526.1_pt1 | contig 32006 bp, 27 predicted proteins | sample 1521311 | NCBI WGS metagenome assembly OFHM01 (sample SAMEA3504083, study PRJEB24116) | mouse gut metagenome | biome: mouse gut; feature: mouse-associated habitat; material: faeces | place: Denmark | collected 2011 | reverse complement strand
TGGATTTTACCAGAAGGATTTTTCCTCCATAGACACAGAAAAATTTACAGCCTCGGTATTCTTAATTGAAATCTTCATATCCATAATCATTCAAAATTCCCTTAAGCCTATGAATCTCATTTAATAACCATGGAACATCTTGCCTGGCATTTGCTATAAAATCCTGATCATCAATGGTGGCTCCTATTAGTTCAATATCCTCTCCTGTTGTCTTTATAAAATCTGATCCACATGTATGATCTCTTCCTTCAACAAAAGATATCCACGGTCCTTTTGTTGCTTTATTACATCTTTTCTCAATTTCTTTTATTCTAGCATTATCCATTTCAATTTTTCCTTTATAATTTATATTAATTCTTTGAAGGATTTTTAATTACTGGTGTAAAAAGGCTTTCTGCTTGCTCTGCTGTAATTCCAAAAAGTGTACAATGATACGGATTCGTTGCTGAAGGCGATGGAATTACATCACCTCCAAGATCTCGAATAGCCCCAACCGTAGTTACACCCACTTTACCATGTGGATCTCTTGCAGTTAATTGTTCAATGGAAAGATCATTTCCACTGCTTACCGAAACACCATTTAACTTTCCGTCACTTCCCGTGGTTACACCCGATCCATTCGTGAATTGTTCAGCTCGGCATGTACCTCCTCTTACAACGGATGCATCATCACTTAAACCTTCATCAATCTTGGATGTTGGTGGGCATCCATCATCTGTTGGTGGTGCCGCTGTGTACCCACTTGGATCGTAATACACCACGGGATTATTCCCACAATATGCATACAGGTTCAATCCATCCTCCTGATATACATCTTCCTGTATAAACCGCCCAAGGACAGGATTGTAATATCTTGCACGCAGATAATACTGTTCAGTCAGCTCATCAAACTGCTGCCCCGTATAACGAATGCGGTTCGGAAGTTGTTCATACATCTCCGTTTCAACACCGAAAGCATTATACAGATAACTGTTCTGGATTCCACCCTCCCCGTCTGTAACCAATGCCGTACTGAGTTGCTCGTCGTGCTGGTAGTAGTAAAGTTCCTGCCCTCGTTGGAATGCGTCAATGCCTGCACCCAAATAATAGCTGGTCTTCTGCTCTTCCCTCCCTTCCTCATGCAAAAGTTCGCCGTTGTGGTATACAAAGCTGGTTTGCCGACCATTCTCCAGCAATTCAAAGCGCAGGTTTTCCACATCATAACGATTCTCCTGCACATTGCCGCCCTCAGTTTCCACTTTCGTCTGCTGATGCCGGCCGTTATAGGAAAACAACCTGATGCCTACAGGGCTCTTTTCTTCTACTATGCCACCCTGCCTGTCATATGTAAACTGATTTTTTCCGTTACCACTCTCTTCGGCAATTAACTGATTCTTTCCGTTAAACTGATATACAGTTGCACCTTTGGCATCCGTCTTTCTTACTCTGTTCCCTGCCTTGTCATAGGCATAAGAAACAGAAACGCCATTCCGCCGCTCTTCCAGAAGCTGTCCACGAACATCATACTGATAGGATATGTCCAGCGCACTACTTCCTTCTGTGATGCCGCCTAGCACTGTACTTGCCAGATTTCCCGACTTCACCGTACGGTTCCCGTTTCCGTCATATCGGTACGCTAAGGAGAGCAGTATCTTTTCTCCTGCTTTAGTCTCCAGGCTGCTGATATTCCCGTCCCCGTCATAGGCATACGCTGTCTCCACGCCGTTGCCATAGCAGATTCTGCTGATGCGGTTCAGGGCGTCATATCCGTACCGTACTTCCAGACCCTGCTCATTATAGATGCGGCTTCTTCTGCCCAGAATGTCATAGGCGTAACGGGTACATACCCCCGCAGGGTCCTTGATCTCCGTGATCTGCCCCGCCTTGTCATAGGTATAGGAAATTAAGCGTTTCCCGCTGGAACGCTTTTCTTTCAGACGTCCGTCTTCGTCATAGACATACTCATAAGAATGCCCGTCGCGACCGCGCGGATCACCCTGCCCAGACTGTCGTAATGCCAAGTGCTGATATTGGGATTTTTCCCTTCTGCGTCTGTGGCTTTCTCATACACCGGCTTTCCGAATACATTGCAGTCCCGCTGCATATTTCAGACTCCACTTTAATTTGCTGATGGAGGCTTTTTCTTCCAAGCTATATTATATTTTTATTTCATATAGCTTATAAATTATAAAATCTCCTTCTTCCAAGTATTCCTCTTTATTGCAATCTATCTGTTTCACAGTTTTCCTTATATTTATAAAATCTATAATTTTATCATACGTTTCAAAAAGTCCATATTCATTTAATTGAATACTGGCAAACTGAGGTATTCTTTGGAAGATTATCTCGTTTAATACCGCAGAATAATAACTACCACCAGAATATGCATAGTCAAACCCTAAAAATATCCTATCTACTTCCTCTGATAATGACATTCGTGGCAACTCTTTTTCTGTTATGCATGCTAAAACACGATAATCTATATTGCCTTTTTTTGATATATCAATATATCTTTGAATGTATTTCATGTCAGTACATGCATCAACATAGATACTATTTTCCCAGGCTTTTTCAATATTGTCATAAAAGAATAAATCTAATTCTTTAATACCTCCATGATTTAAGTACCAATTATCTCCCTCAATTCCTTGATATAGATTTTCAACTCTTTTTTGGATTATTAGCCCATTTATATTCATAGCTTCCTCCAATTATTTATAGTCATATGGAACATGGACATTATAAATATGCGTATGATCCATATTATTACCTCCTGGAAAATGGCTACCGCTTCCAGGTGTAGCAGGATGATGCTGAGGTACATTATATTCTCTGGCCCATTCATCTAATATTTTAGCTTCGTCATACGAGATCGGATTTCCTCTTCTTGCTGATCTTGCTGACTCATTAGCTAAATCTAATAACGCCTTTTGATCTGGCGTTTGTCGTTGAGGGTTACTCTTGTTATTGCCATTATTATTTCCATTGCCAATATTTCCATTTGGTGGACATCCATTACCTGATTGTGATTTATTCCCTGTATACCCACTCGGATCATAGTACACCACCGGATTATTTCCACAGTAGGCATATAAATTCAGTCCATCACCCTGATATACATCCTCCTGCATAAACCGCCCAAGCACAGGGTTGTAGTATCTCGCCCGTAAGTAGTACTGCTCGGCCAGGTCATCATACTGCTGCCCCGTATACAGCATACGATTAGAAAACTGCTCTGTTCGATCCAGCATATTGCCAAATGCATCATACTGGTAGCTGTTTTCAACAACTCCCTTCCCGTTTGTAATAAAGGCCGTACTTAACTGCTCATCCTGCTGATAGTAATAGCTTTCCTCACTTCGCTGAAACGCATCGGTTCCTAACCCAAAATGATAACTGGTCCGATTCCCTTCTCTCCCTTCCTCATGCAAAAGTTCCCCATTGTGATAGACAAAGCCTGTTCGCCTGCCATTCTCCAGCAATTCAAAACGCAGACTTTCAGAGTCATAACGGTTCTCCTGTACATTGCCCCTCTCAGTCTCCACCTTCGTCTGCTGATGGCGGCTGTTATAGGAAAACAGACGGATCCCCGCATGGGTTCTTTTCTCTACTATACCCCCCTGTCTGTCATATGTAAACTCATTTTTATCGTCATTATTCTCTTCCCCGATCAGCTGGTTCTTCCTGTTAAACCGATACAGGGTCGTCCCTTTCTCATCCGTTTTTCTCAGACGGTTCCCCGCCTTATCATAGGCATAGCAGACAGAAGCGCCGTTGCGCCGCTCTTCCAGAAGCTGTCCCCGAACATCATAACTGTAAGAAATATCCAGCGCATTACTGCCTGCAGTGATTCCGGATGTGATGCCGCCCAATGCCGCGCCTGCCTGTGTGCCTACTTTGGCCGTACGGTTCCCGTTGCCGTCATACTGGTACGCAAAGGAGAGCAGTATCTTTTCTCCTGCTTTGGTCTCCAGTCTGCTGATATTTCCGTCCCCGTCATAGGCATACGCTGTCTCCACGCCGTTGCCATAGCAGATTCTGCTGATGCGGTTCAGGGCGTCATATCCGTACCGTACTTCCAGACCCTGCTCATTATAGATGCGGCTTCTTCTGCCCAGAATGTCATAGGCGTAACGGGTACATACCCCCGCAGGGTCCTTGATCTCCGTGATCTGCCCCGCCTTGTCATAGGTATAGGAAATTAAGCGTTTCCCGCTGGAACGCTTTTCTTTCAGACGTCCGTCTTCGTCATAGACATACTCATAAGAATGCCCGTCGCGACCGCGCGGATCACCCTGCCCAGACTGTCGTAATGCCAAGTGCTGATATTGGGATTTTTCCCTTCTGCGTCTGTGGCTTTCTCATACACCGGCTTTCCGAATACATTGCAGTCCCGCTGCATCCGCCTGCCGTCCCGGTCGATATGCAGGGACAGATTGCCTTCCTCGTCATACCGGAACGTCTCGCTGTACCCAAGCTGGTCAATTCGCTCACTGACCTTACCGAAGCTGTTATAACGGTACTCTACGGAATTGCCGTTGCCGTCCGTGGTTCTGCAGACCTGGCCCCCAGGGGTATATGCATATCCCTCCTTTACACCGTCCGCGAATCCGATGCTGGTGATGCGTCCCCAGCTGTCCACATCATAAGAGATGGGATTCCGATTGCCGTCCACGACTCCTATGATCTGTCCCCTTGCGTTATACGCAAACTGCTGGAGGGTGCGCTGCCCCTTCCCGGCTGGCTGGCTGAAGGCAGCATCTTGCGCCATACCCTCACCACATGCAGAACCATCTCCCCCGCTGCCATTCCAGTTGCCGTCCCCAAAACGCCGTACCTCCCTGATCTTTCCATCCGGCCCATAGGAAAACGCTGTCTGGTTTCCGAACCCGTCTTTCTGGGCAGCCAGCCGGTTCTCCAGATCGTAGGAACGCTCCTGTACCAGCTCTCCCAGGGCGTTGGTGACGCGGATTCGGTTGCCCCGGCTGTCATAGGCATAGGTGGTCCCCGGGCCGCCGTCGCTCTCCGGCTCGTGTCCATACGGGCCGATTTCCTTGGACAACTTGTCATTTCGGTCATAAAGGTAGCGCATGACTGCTCCGCCGGGATTTGTCCTGCGGGTCAGGCGGTCTTTCAGGTCATAGCAGAAACCTGCCTCCAGATGCTCCCCGTCGGCCCCCAGAACGGTATGCCTCAGCACATTTCCGGCTTCGTCATAGACATACTGCACCCGTCTGTCAATGCCGTTCTTCCTGTCTATGATCCGCTCCTCTCTCAGTCGGTCGTCCGCGTCATATTCCCTGCGGATTTCAAAACCTTTGGGAGTGGTGATCTTTGTCAGGTTGCCGTTCGCGTCATAGGCATACTTTGTCACGGCGGTCTGTGCCGGACCGTTGCCCTGGATTTCCTCTCTCCTCTGGATTCGCCAGCCGTTCCTATTATAAGTATAACGAACGATGCTGTGAACTCCGTCCGCAATGACACGTTCTTCCAGTGTCACATTCCCCAGACAGTCATAGTCATAGCGCATCTTTGCGCCGAAATCGTCCTGTACGGAAGTGAGATGGTTGTTCCCGTCATAGGAGAAACGGATCCGATGCCAGTCTGCCGGCTCCCCGTTCTTTTCTACCTCCTGCTGCCCATAGGCCTCTTCAACCTTATTGCCCTGGGAGTCATAGATATACGCAATGACGCGGTATAAAGGCTGGCCGTTGTCGCCTGCGGAGCCGCTGTCTGCCTGTTCACAGGAACCGCAGACCGCTTCCTTCACCTTTACCTGCTCACGGATCTTCCAACCCAGACTGTTGTAGGTATACAGGGTCTCTTTCCCTTCTCCGTCCACTTCCCGGATGATCTGCCCGTGGCCGTTATACGCGTAGGTGTGCAGAGTGTTTCCCTCCGGGTCCTGCAGCAACGTCAGTCGGCCGCAGGCATCATAGGCATAACGATAGCCAGCGCCATCGTCGGTAACTGCATCATAGGACTCGGGCTGCACCCGCTTTATCATATTTCCGTCCGGGTCATAGAACCGCCGTTCCACGCCCCCATCAGGATAACGGATGCGGATACAGTTCCCGTAAGAATCGTACTCATAGCGGGTCCCCTCGCCGTTCTCACCCATTTGGGCATAGCTTACCGGATGGATTTTATTCGTAATATCCCCGTCAAAATTGCGGAATACTCGCTGATGTTCCCGTAAGGGTGATATGGTGTCCACCACTCTCTCCAGGAAATCACGTCGGTACTCATAGCCTCCTTCCTTCTGTTCCCACTGCACCGGCGGATAATAAGCCGTCAGATTACCCATTCGGTCATAGAACGTATGGCTGGTATACCCCTCTCCGTCCGTGCGGCTGGTGACAAAGTTTCTGGAATTATATGCCATTTCCACCGTTCCGTAAGAATTGCTGACAGACATTCTGCGTCCCACGGTGTCATAGCTGTAGGCAGTTTCCTCCCCCCTGGGTGTGGTGACACGGCTGGGATAAGCGCGGTTTGCATCGTACTCCTTCAGGGTCTCATTGCCCAGCGCATCCCGCTCCAGAATGCATCTTCCCATGGAATCATAGGCTTTTTCGGTTTGCCGCCACTGCCGGTGGTCAATTTTCTCCTGCGTCAGGATCTGGTTGTGCGCATAATCATAGGTATACCGGGTCTCTCTGCCATCCGTATCCCAGGTGCGCACCAGGTCATGGTTCTCGTCATATGCCTGGCACACTTCGTATCCGTCCGGAGACTGTTCCCGGACAATCCGCCCAAAGGAATCATACGCCCACACCTTTTTCAGTCCCAGGCGGCTGGTCTCGCCGGTCTTCATGTTATCGTCGGAGTATTCATATATCTCGCAGGTGCCGTCATCATAGAGAACGCGGTCCATCAGAAGCTGGTCGTTGTATTCATAGATTTCCGTCTTACCGTTTTCACTGTAGTAAATGGTACTCCTGCGGTTTGCGTCGTCATAAGTAAAGGTCTGGTATACCCCGCTGGTAAAGCCCTGACGGGTAATCCTGCCCTTTTCGTCATACTCGTTTTCAATATAACGGCTGCCGTTCTGGTCGGTGACGGAGGTGATATGTCCGTTTTCGTCATACGTATAATGGGTGATCCCTTCGTCCGTATGAACCACGTCTATCAAATACTCGCCCCCATAGCGGTACTGGGTCCTGCGTCCGATCTCATCCGTGATCTGCAGGATACGTCCGCCCCGACACTTTACCTCCAGCACATTGCCGAGAGGGGTGGTAATCCTCTCCAGCCCTTCCTCGCCGTAGGAAAGCAGCAGATTCAGATGATTCGGATATTCCACGCGGGAAAGCCGCCCCTGCCGGTCATAGACACACAGGGTATGATCCATCACATCTGCCAGCAGGAAGGTGCCCTGCTTCCCGCTTCCGGCATCCTCCCTCAGGGTGAGACTGAAGCGGGAGGTTCCTCTGCTTTGGTTTACCCAGATTTCTCCCTGCTTTTCAAAGCATACGGAATGTCCTGTGACAGTCTCCATATGAACCCGGATCTTCTCCGTATCCTGTGTATCCCGATAGATTCTGCTGGCATAAGGGAAGCTCCATCCCCGGCCAAACACCGAGTCCTTTCCACCGGTGGAATAATAGGATCTTTCCAGCTTCCATGATAAGGGCAGACTTGCCAGAAGGAAGTCTGTGGTATGAATCAGATAGGTGCCCGTGACCGCATCCACCGGATCGGCGATAAAGGCGGAAAGTGAGTTGGCAAAGGCATTCCTGGCCAGACTGTCTTTCCAGTCGAAGGGCTGCCCGAACAGGCCGCTCATCAGGCCGTCCATCCCTGTATCCACCAATGTACCCACGAAAACCTTCGCCAGCTTCTGTGCGGTGGGATTGTTCAGATGAATCTTTCCCAAGATGCCGTCGGTGATGCCGCTTCCCAGATATCCCTGCAGAGCGCCGACACCCATGTTGAACACCAGGCTCATGGGATCCACTTTGCCTGTCTCCACATACTGGTTGTAGGCCGCGCCGATCACATTGCTGCCCATTTGGATCACAGACTTTAATCTTTTCAGTTCCTTGCTGCCGCAGGCCAGACGTCCCAGTTTCGCCGTGCCGGAAATGCTTCCCATGGCTTTTCCCGACACAATGCCAAAGGCAATATCCACCCCTACTTTGATCACATTGTAGAGGAGTTCGTTTCCGCCGCACAAATCATCACGCAGGAAATTGTGTCCCCGGTCCAGGTTGCCGGTCTGGGATTTATTGATGTTATCCACGCCTTCCCCGATATCCGAGACCGCAATCCCAATAGACGCGGCTCCAAGGCCAAATGTGGCAATCATTGTGGGACCGCACAGTGCAGCCACTGCGGCGGTGGCGGTACCGGCGGTGGCAACGGTGAGCACAACGGCCACCGCGATGGTGGCAACAACGGCGGCAATCTTTCCCAGGCCCCTTAATATCTGTTTTCGACCCTCTTCATGTTTCTCCACCAGCAGATTTGTAGCATTCTGATTAACACTGTCCCGAGCTTCTTTGTCATGTTCAGTTACGCTTTTTTTCAGACTGTCCAGTGTGGGATTATCCGCCGGGGTTGTATCTGTAGCCTCCATTTTGACAAAGGCGGCGATAATCTTGGCTTCCTCTGTGAGTTCGATTTTTGTTCCTGCCTCGCCGATCTGAAAAGACAGAGCGCCGGCCTGCAGGGCCACCTGCCTGGAGGGACTTCCTGCTTCTTCCATAGCTTCTCCCAGAGAAAGGTTCTTCTCCGTGTGAAGTTCAATATTTTTTCCCTTGATCTCCACGTGTCCGTTCACATCCAAAGACACGCTGGTCTCGTTCTGCTGATCCGCAGACATGGAAGCATAAGAAGGAGCCAGCAGAAGTTCTGCGCCGTTTACATTAGAGAAGGACTTATAATCCGGCTTCTGTGCATAGCTTCCCGAGGAGCCGGATGCCTGCGCCCCGTCAACGCGGACTGCATGGACTGCTATGGCATCCCTTTCGTCGTCACTGGGAAAATAGATATGTACCTGACTCCCCACTTCCGGCATACAGTAAATGAAGCTGCTCTCTATGGCATATGTAAAATATTTCACATGAGGGGATGTGTCGTATTCGGGATCCATATGAAAATGTACCCGTACACAGTTACCGGAGCGTTCCTTCACGGTTGCCGGAATGCTCATTCCAAAAATATGGGAATTCTTTTGGGGCGGGCACACTACCCCCTTTTTCCGGTTCAGTCTATAAGAACGAACCAGTTCCCCATCTATGGTGCGGTAATGTATGCTGGTGACAACCGTACTGATTCCCTTGAACCGGACTTTCTGTCCCAGGCTGAGATTTTCTTCCGCAGTTACTTCCCAGCCCATATGTTCCTGAGACAGGATCCCCAGCATACAACCGATACGATAGTATCTGTCCATATCCTTGGTTTCCTGATAATCCTCTCCGTCCAGGACATATTCTTCCCCCAGATCCGGTATTCCAAAATAGGCCCGGCCATGGTCAGAGCGGCAGTCAGGTACCAGAAATGTTCCAAAGCTGCTGGCAAGGCGCGCCAGAAAATCCCAGTCGCTCTCTTCATATTGAAGCAGAAAATCCGGAATTACCGCTCCCTTTGTCACACAATCCTTAATCTCGGCATCTGGCTGGTTTTCGAGCACCTTATCCATGACCTGTCTGTAGGTCGCGTCCAAATTTAAGAAGCTCTGGCTTACCGGCACAAGCCCCCAGTCCATGGTATAGGAAAGCGCTTTTACCTTCAGGCCGCACAGCCCTCTGTCTTTCACCATTTTGACGTCTACAATTTTACCGGCAAACAAAAGTTTCCCCCGGCCTTCCTCATAAACCTCAATACCGTCCTGATCTGCCGTTCCATGGATCGCGGATTCAATTTTCTCCTCCTCCGCAATCAAAGTGAGTTCCACAGATACATGATGATTAAAGGATGCATCTAATGTAAATGCTTCTACATCGATAACTCCCTCCAGAGGGAGCCTGATTTTGAGTCCCTGATAAGTAAGCTCCATCCCATCCTCCTATTCCGGCTGCCCCGACAACAGTATCGTAACCAGCCCTCCATAAATGCATCTCACACTGCATCTACGCAGAAGTACCGGTTCCCCGTTAATAAATACTTTTCTATGTCCCCTTCTCCATTCCGCGTCTGCCGGAAAACATGCCTTGCATTCTCCCATACATTGCTCCAGCAGACTGTCCGTTACTTCTATCTTTCTGTTGCCGCAGAAAAAATCTATGACACTGTCCAGAAATCCTTTTTTCTTCTCGATTTCCTCATTTGCCTTTCGTGCCGCCTCTTCTGCCGCAGCCTTCAGGGTGGGATTTTCCTTGCTCTTGCAGCCTCCAAAATTGATAATATTCGTGTCAAGCACTGTATCCTTTATAATCATCTGCGGTATCTGGCGGGTCTTAACCCCATGGGTCTCTCCCAGCGCAAGATAGCTCTCCCTCATGCCGTGGGTGCACTCAACTCGGGCACAATGCACCACATAGGTGGTATCTCTGTGTCTGGTCCTGCGCAATTCATCCTTTTTTTGTTCCACCGCCTCTGCAGCAGCCTGTGCCTCTTCCGCCGCGGCTTCCATACTTTTTTCAGCCGCTTTTTGCTCTTTTTTAGCTGCGTCCAGAGCCTCCTGAGCCTCCTTCATTTTTTTATAGTTTTCCGGACTGCCGTCCTGAAACATGTATTGGTTCATTGCGTCCTTATAGGCCTTCTCCGCAGCAGATGTCTTTTCCTGGGCTGAAGTCAGAGCACTTCCCGCATCGCTATATGCTTTGTAAGCATCATTAGCCGTATTTTCAACATCCGACAGGCTTACATCTGACATGTTTGAGACCGTAGCCTTTGACATTCCATCCGCCACAGACATTGCGATATCTTCCACCGCATTCTGAACCATAACAACATTGCTCATTTATTCCACCTCCACTTCTTCAAAACATATCCCTATGGGCCGACGCCGCAGCAGACTCTCCGCCAGTGCCAGACTCACAATCGGATCTTTCCGGTCATTCCCTTCCAGCAGAAACAGGTTATGCCGGCCGATCTTGCCATGATCCAAAACCAGTCTCTTTACCGTTCCGTTCGGATAATATTCCGTTTTGTCCGAAACAGCTTCCACCTGCTCCATAAGAGTATGTACATATTGATACTGAAGAACATTTTCCTTATGAATCAAAACCACATCTTGAAAGAACAGCCCCGGCTCATATGCCTCCAGAATATCTCTGAAGCGTTCGTCAAACATGGTCACGGGACATTGCAGAAAATCCCATCTGGCTTCCCTGCCGCTTCCCTTTAGGTACAGAACCACGCCGTCATTTAATTTCTTCGCATCCTGCCTGGAAAATATGTGCCGGCCGCCGTTTATGTCAAAATCCCGATACTGAATGGCACAGGATAGTTCCGCATCCTGCCTGATAAAAAAATATCTCATGCCTGCTCCCCCCTGTATACGTGAATCACCTGAAGCTGCTCTGCGCTGATTTTCAAAAAGGGAATGCTTTCTGCAGGGATTATGGCAGACAGCAGTTCCGCCCCTGCAAGAGAGGTGTTTTCAAAGCTGCAGTCCCTAAAATCCGCGCCGCTTAAGTTACAGCCCTCAAAACTGCATCCGCTGATTTTGCTTTGTGTATATCTGCTCCCTTCCATATTGCAATGATCAAACTTTACATCCCGTATGGTACATTCCTCGAAAGTTATAAAACGCATATCCAGATCTTTGGGATCTTTCCCCTGGCATTTCCCTCTGTACCAATAGCCAAATACCATGTTTTCCGGATTATGAGCTGCCTTTTTCAATTCATCTTTCCATGCCGAGTCCGGCTTTTCCACCCGGTCCGTCTGTACCAGAAACTCTGATCTATCACGATATTCTCCCCACTTTACAAGCCAGTACGGCGAGCGGACCACCTTGTCAAAGATCCCCTTTTCTTCCCAATCCCGCAGTCGATAGCGAAGAATCTGGCAGATCATACTGTCCATAAGGGGCAGTTCGTCAAACAGTAGATTTTGTATGTCATAGCTGCTGACAGCCCCTCCGTAGCCGCTGTTTGCTTCTTCCAGAACACTCCGCAGACGTTCAAACGGTTCAAATAGTTTTTCCGCGTCCACATAGCTTTCCGCAGGCTCTACATCCAGATACCAGCGCATATCCAGTCCATGGAGAAAAATACGGTATTTCCTGTGGATCAAATCTGCCTTTAGTATGGAAATATACAAGAAGCATACATACTCTTTCTCCTGCTTCTCCATCTGCTCTCCCAGTCGGTCCATCCCCACTTTTACCAGATCTTCCAAATACCCGGCATGCTCCATGAGATGCTTTTCCATATTGCTGCGGAAATCCGAAATTTTTTCGGATACCGTCTCCCGATAACTCTGTAAAGCTGCCTCTCTCTCCATCTGTTTTTCCTCCGTCAACGCTAATCGAAATTCACCTGCGTACCCCTGATATAGAAATTCCCACTGTCCATAATAATCTGTCCGCCGTCCAGGCTCTGCGCTATAAATTTCTCCTGCACGTGAATATTAAACGACTCTTCCGCATAGAGCGTCATGCCCGTCTCCGCCTCTGCACGCACCATAGTCTGCGCCTGCACCGTAACTTTTCCGTCCGAATCAATCACCACCGAAGACGCCTGTTTTCCGCAGGAGAGTTTTATATGGTCCGGCGCCAAAGCCAGTTCCTGACCGGCTTTTGTCCTCAGATACCGACTGTCGGGGTTTCCCATCCGATCCTCCTCACCTGTCTGCGGGGTTTCGTAATTGCTGACAGCGCTAAGAGCCACAGCCTCTTTTTCCTGCTTTGAAGGAAAGTAAATCCGCACATCATCTCCCTCCTCCGGCATGCAGTACCATCCGCTCCCATCCGGTGAAGCGGAAATCGTAGAAAATGGAAACCAATATACCGCCCTTTCCCTATGGTCCCTGTCAATCGAAAGCGCTGCCTGTATCTTGGTTCCAGATACACCAACCACCTTTCCCGTCAGAGCCACACCAATCAGATGCATCGGATAGGATGCGGCCTGCTTCAGTCCCCGGGCGCTCTGCAGACCATATATCCCAGTCAATTCTTGATTTTTAAAAACATACCGGCAGGAATATGCCACCAGTTTTTTTCCCTGTATGGCTACAGGTTCAAACATCCCCAGCAACTGCTCTGAAGCGATTTGATAGCGGGTAAAATCCACGGCATTGACTTCCCTTCCGTTTGCCTTCAAAAAGTAATAGGAGTCCATGTCCTTGTCTATTCCCAGCACCTGATAGGATAATTCCGCATCGGCAAACTCCGGTATGCCGGCATACAGCTTCATCCCTTCCTGCCGGCTCTCAGGCGTAAGCGTAAGACCCGCGGCGGAAAGCACCCTTTTCAAAAACGCCCAGTCCGTTTCCTCATACTGAACATACAGATTTTCTATTGCCTGATCTGCTCCCACGCATATTATGCCGCACTGTTCTTTCCTGCCGTCTTCCTTTTCATAACCGGCCTCCACCTCTTTCACCAATGCCTGATACGTCATTTTTGTATCCTGAAAAGAACGGGAACATTTCGCTCGGTCCATAAGCCAGCTCCTGCTTTTTCCTCTGATTTGAACCGTTTTCATCTGCCCCTGCTCCCACAACTGCAGATCCGTCACTATACCGGAGAATAATACTCTCTTTTCCCCGCCGTCTCTCAAATACACCGTTACTTCCTGGCAATCCGGTAACTCATAGAGCAGTTCGTCCCCATCTGCATAAGCCAGAAGCATAAGCGTGCTGTGTTCCCCAATTCGGGATTCTATTTCACAGTCCAGAACTTCCATTATGGGAAGCCCTGTTACACTAATATCATGTAAGCTGTACATTGCGCACCTCCGTTAATTATTCTCAATGACAGATGCGTTAAATTCCACCGTGTCGCTGGTCATGCGCATACTGCCTCCCGCATCGCTGATGATCTGGATCTGTGTTCCGGCCGTCACCTCCATGGCTCCCTCCGTGGTAAAGCACACGGCTTCCGCCGCGCTGATTACAATATCTTCATCCGTCCGAATCTCGGCCTTTCCGTCATTTGTCAACGTGACTGTTCCCTTATCTTCGCCCACCGCAAGCTGGATTCCTCCCGGAACAAACCGAACGGATTTGCCGTCCGGTGCCGTGATGTCTTTCGCGTCAGGATTTTCCATTGCGCTGCCTTGTGTGGGGGAAGACTCTCCCAGAATATTGGCAATGGCATATCCTTCGCTTTCATCATCCGCAGGAAAAAATATCCGAACGCGGTCACCTTTCTTCGGCATGCAATACCATCCGCTACCGTCCGGGGAAGCTGCAACCGTGGAAAACGGATAATAATACTGTTTTTTGTATTTTTTCAAGGCATCCGTTTCCAGCTTCACCTGAATCCTGTTTCGCTTTATGCTTTCCACGATCCCGTTTATGGACACGCCACTGAGGAACGGATTCCCATATGAAGCAACGGTAAGGCCTTCCCGGAAAAAAAGGCTGTAACGATTCACAAGAACCCCCTGGCAAATGCTTCTTTCTATTTTGCCAATGTAGAGGTCATGATCATGGAACCGTACCTTTTCTCCCAGGGGAAAAAGTTCATATGCTTCCACCTCATAGCATAATTGTCCCTTTAAGGTCTTTCCTGTATCTGCCGGAGCGGCATTTCGTATTATCCTGTAAGGAAGATGGTCCCAATCCGCATCCTCCTGCGTATCCATAAGTCCTGCCCGCAGACAGATGCCGGGCTTTGCGCTGTCAATATATGCGGAGGCGCCATATTTTGACAAAATACGATTCAAAAACGCCCAGTCTGTCTCCTGGTATTGAACCATAATCTGCCCATATTCTTCATTGGGTATGGAAAACAATATTTCACTCTGTTTCTTATAAGGTTTCATAACCTTTTCCACTAATTCATGAGAAGTAATGCCTGTATCTTGAAAGGAACGATTCTGCACATAAAAGTCCATCTGACAGCTTCCCGTCACAACCTCCAGGAATATGGAGCACTGTTTCCCGCTGGTTTTTACATTCATGCTGAGGATAAGCCCATAAAACAAAGGCTCAAGTCTCCTGTCCCTCAAAGCATACAATGCCACACCTGCATTTTCTTCGTACAGAAGATAATCCTTCGCCTCCTCTTCTGCCGCTGCCGTTACAGACAGCCTTCCATGGCATCCCTGCTCTTCTCTGATCACAAGCTGAAGTACCGGCATGGTGGTGTCCCCCATCACCAATACCAACTGCCCATAAGTAATCGCATCCATAGATCAATCCCCCTTCCGGCTGTTCATCTCCTGTATAACATAAACCATGGCTTCCAGAAGGAGTCCCATGCCCTTGCGTTCTTCCTCCGGACAGTTTAAAACCCCCGCATATAGCCGTTCATCCTTATGAAAACGAAACATCACATTATACAGCCGCCCCTCTGAAGTAGGCATTGCAAAGCAGAAATATTCCATATCCCCCATGCTTTTCCTGCGTTCGGGCTTCATGATCCAGTGCATTTCTCTGAATCTTTCTTTTGTTTCATTAATCCACTGATCCAGAGACTGCCTTACCTTTTTACAGGGTGTATATGACACAGAGAGGGAAACCTTACGTTTATTGCCCGCAAAAAGTACGGCTCCCGGCTCGTCGTTTTCCACCTCATAGAAATTTTTAATATAGGGAATAATCAGTTTCCCTTCCAGCAATGCCCTTGGTTCAAATTCCAGAGGCAGTGTATACAAATACAGCCCCCCTCTCCGCACCCCTTCGATTAATTCCTCCAGCGTGTAGGTAATCTGCTCCTTGGGATCATACTGCTTCCTCAGACGTTCTCTTTCCTCTTCTTCCTGCCGCTCCCAATATTCCTTTATAAAACGCGCTATGGATAGATCCATCTCTTTCTCCATGCCTGCCGCCTCCTTTTCTTGCCTAAAGCATAAGCAATGTCCCCTCTTTTTTCCGGGACCGTTCCGGTTCTTCTCCTCTTCCCGCAGCCTCCCGGAGAATTCTTTTAAACCCGCCGTATATCTGCGCGTTGGTATATTCCTGCTCCTGTCCCAGCCTGGTATTCAGATAGGCGCGGACCGCCTCATAAGGCATGGCCTCCCGAAGCTGCAGACAGTCAAGGCAGAAAGCGCTGTCCCAGGGATCGGTCACGCGCCGTTTCAATAATTCCTTCGCAAAACAGCAGCAAATCTGCGGCCAGATACCCGGATGCTCCGGCGCCGCATAGGGAACATGGATCCGGTTTACCGTGTCATATTCCGTCTCATAGTCTAAAAAATCCACATATTCTGACCGAAGCCTCGCCCCCGGCAGCAGCTTGAAACGTCCCAGTTCCAGTTGCTGCTCCCCATCCGGCGGCTCCTCCTCCACTATGATCCGGGAAAAAAATTCTTCCCCGCCGTTCCCTACAGCCTTGTCCCAGAAATGCACCTTCAGGTATACCTGCCTTCCCTCCGCCTTACAGGAGACGGAACAGGGCTTGTCCAAAAAATACGGCAGCCCTTTATAACACAGAATCCCTGGAAATATGGTCAGCCCCGTCTCGCTTCCCCTGATATCACATCCCGCCAGAATCCCGTCACTATACTTTTGATACTGCAAGTAAAACAGGCTTCTGGGGAAATCCCGAAGGTTTTCCAGCATTTCTTTTTTCAGGAGCCTTTTCGCCTCAAAAATCGGAAAAATATTCTGAAACATCTTCTACCCCCTGCGGCACCGCAGATTATTCCGCGTGCCCTGTTCATATATTGCTTCCATACCCCTTTCGAGTTTCAGCAAATGGCGATCTCACCCACCTGCATGGTCTCCTCCACTCCGATGATGCCGAAATGGTATTCATAAAAAAGTTCCACATGATATCGGATATCCAGAAACGTATCAATCAGAAAACCGATCCTCTGCTCCAGTTTCCTCTCCTTCTTTAATCCCGTATAAATCAGCACCTCGTCCGGGCATTCGTTGTTGTGATAGACAATGCTGTCCGCTACCAGGCCGTGTACCATATCCAGAAAAACCGGCAGCGCACTCCCTGCCCGGAAGATACTCAGCCACCCGCCCAACAGTATTTCCCGCTCTTTTCCATCCAGATCCAGAAACACGCTCCGGGCCGTCTCTCCAAAGCCTCCCTCCAGAATCTCTTTTGCCAGAAGCCTTTTATCGTAATCTTCCCTTGTCATGCCCCTTCGGATATCGTTCTGGGCCAGCATATGCAGGCTCAAATTTGTCAGGCTTTCCCGCAGCTCCGGAAAGTCTGTGGGATCCGGGGGGAACATGCCCTGAAAAATGTCATAAAAGCGGTAGTAGGTATTTACCCCTATGCTCACGTCCCCCCTCTGCCCGTCGGTCTCCAGCCAGGTCTGGTTGAGACAGGGCAGCGACAATTCCATATAGCCGCTTCCATGCGGCGCGTGGATAAAGCGGAGTTTTTCTTCCGGGATCCGCTCCTCCTGCGCCGCCAGCAGCACTTCCCACAGATATCTCATAAGGCCCCTCCAAATCAAAGCAGCTGCAATGTCATCGGAATCTCTCTCATACCAGTACTCCGCCGCAGTCATACTCCGGATATATCCTCTGTACCTCCGACACAAGAAAACTCAAAACATCCCTCTGAAGCCATTCCAGCTTCTGTCCTCTCCGAAAGTACAGAACCAGCTTTTTCTGCGCCGTCCTGTCCCGGATTTCGTCCTGTACGAAGGAATTCATGGAATATGTCTCCCGCTGTCCCGGAAAGCAGTCCTCGATCCGGCAGTCCTGATAGGCGATGTACTCCTCCAATCCATACCCTCTTATGTAATGCTGCAGTTCCGTCTTGGTCCGTATATGCTGATTCCATTTCCGCTGGTATTTTTCGGCGAAACTTTCAGCGCGGCCGTTTCCCATGATCGGATAGGTATAGCGGTCAATCTTTTGCTCTTCGGAAGAGCGGATCTGATAGACACTCCATTTTCTTGCCTCGCCCATCCCGCATACGATTCGTAGTTTCTCACCGCTCTGGCTGATGCTGTGTATGTTCCTGTCATCCTCCACCAGATACGCATGATTCATGCCATGTCGGCGCAGGGAAATATTGTGCTCAAAGTTTCTGTGATCTTCACAGGGAGTGGGAAAACCTACGCTTTCCAGTTCCAGTTTCCGAATGTTCCACACGGGGATCACATCCTTCTGGATAAGTTTGCTGTACTCGCCGAACTGTATCACCACCTGCTTTATTTTTTCCCTGCCGGTGAGCCCCTCCGGAAGTCCTGTCACCATCATATCCGCCATCTTATATAGATAGGATGCGTTCACGGTCTCCCAGGGAATTCCGTTTCTGGTAAACAGAAGGTACAGATACCCGATCTTCTCCAAATACATCCGGTTTTGCCGCAGGCGGACTTCCACCTTCCATTCCCCCTCCGGTTCCTCCGTCTCGATCACACCCTCAAACACGGGCTGGGATCCCAGAATCCTCTGCATCTCCAGAAAATCACAGCGTAGCATGACTTTCATCAGCGGAAAAGCCCCCTCCTCCGCCACGGCCCGCAGCATTTCTTTCATGTCATAAAGGTTTCCCGCCAGATCCTTTTCCTCCATGGGAAACAGCAGATGATGGGACGCGTCGAAAAATTCTCTTTCGATGATGCCTGTCTTAATCCGATAACGGTTCTTATCGTAGTCCAGTTCTTCCCTGACGCGGCGCTCCAATTCCTCATACATATTCAGATTGGTCTCATACAGAGATAGAAATACCCCTTCCATCAATTCCTTGAAAACTACCCGCTCCTCCAGGCCGGCAATCGACTGTATTTCCTTATGGATCATCTCCTTCATGGCTTCCATGCCGCTTTCCTGCTGCCACCGCCCCATGACGCGTCACCTACTTTCTTCCGTCAAAGAAATTCAATTCCCAAGTGTCGTCTTCAAAGTCAAAGAAGGTTTCTTCCCCTTTGTACAAAATCTCCCCGTCCCGCAGAACCGGCAACACCACAAAGCCCCATCGTTCCTTGGAAACCCAGACGAAGAATTTCATCTCTCCTTCCACGATGATATCCGTTTCCTCCTGGATCACGGTTCCCGCATAGGCCTCGTCGATCTCCTTCTGGGTGGTTTTCTCGAATCTGGAGGTATCACAAGCAAAATAGTAAGTCCTGAGCCGTTTCCCCTGTTCGTCATGCAGGTACAAATCCAGCTGGTTCCCAATGTGGAAACGGGATATATACCCGATATGGTTCTCCGCGTCCAGGCTCTTAATCAAAATTTTCTCTCTGTTTTCATGGGTATATGCCATGATCTCATAGGGCAGGCTGCCCACCCGGTACAGTTCATTGACCTTCATATAACCCAGCCTGCAGTTCATGAAATAGGCCAGGGCGCCTTCCAGGCAGCACATCTTCAGTTCCGTCCCGGCCTCGTCCCGCCGGATCCCCTGAATCCGTTTTCCCGGCACATACTGTTTCAGCGCCTCCACAAACAGCCTGGACTTGCAGGACTGCCCGGTAAGTTTGATCATCTCATATTCCGCCAGCTGCCCCTTCTCAAACTTGGAATCCAGAAAGCGCTCCATCAGCCCGTAGATCTCCGGCCTTAAAAGTTCCTCAATCTCATGGAGATACAGGCGGACCGCCACCGGCCGGGACAGGGTATCAAGCAACGGGGCTGTGCCCCCATGGGCATCCCCTCCGCATAAAGACAGCTTCCATTTATCGAGAAAAATGTCGTCTTCCCGCTGGGTGGATATCTTCAACTCATAGCAGAAACCGGCCTGGAAAAATCTTTTTTTAATCTGCTCAGCCAGTTCAAACAGGTAAAAATAGTTGTTTTTTACATAAAAGTACTGTTCCCTGTTTCTTCCCTCATACTCTTTATACCGGGTGGGCAGCCATTTTTCCGTTTGCAGATAGCGCCTGTCCAACTCCTCGTAGGCCGCTTTCCCCTCCTGGGCACTCCCTATGGACAGCGGGCTTTGGGCCTGTAATCCCAGTTCCTCTGCCAGACGCAGTTTCAATAACTGCAGGATCCGATAAGTCAGATTGTTGCCCCCAAGATTGGTGTCGCCGTTTTCATACTTTGTCTCCAGATCGATCACATAAGATACTCTGTTATTCTCAATGCGGAACCTCCCGGAAGTCAGATCCGTGGTGCCCCCGCCGCAGTCTATGACAAGGGCGTGATACCATCGGCGTTCCTCGTATTTCTTAGTATGGATCAAACTGTGAATGCTGTGGAATAAAACGGCCATCCCCTCATCCAGTTCACAGTTGACAGTGTATTCCGGCAGCAGTTCCTTGAACAGCCTGCGAAACTTTTCTTTCTGCCGGATGGGTGCCAAAAGCTGGATATTGGTAAAGCTGCACTTAAACTGCTGGCGCGCCATCTCCAGAAGGCGGTCCAGATAGGCTCTGAGCATCTCTTTTCTGGAAAACTGATATTTATAGCCGCTTTTCAATATGACGCTCTCCACCCGGTCCGAATCGCTGACCCAGCGCTTGATATCATAAAAAATGGCGGTGTCCTCATCCCGGTAGCTCTGCCGGTTCATCTCCCGGGCTTCGTATCCGAACAGGAATTCCGTCTCTCCCCCGGCCTTCTCCCGCACGCCGATCACGCTGGGAATAATGTTTTTCCCCCCGGACATGGCAATCCGGACGCTTCCGTCTGGCAGGCAGATACCCATGGTGGTATTAGAACTCCCAAAGTCAATTACCAGGGGCATATCCGCCCGGGGAATCTGTTTCTCCACAATATCCAGAAGAGGGATGCGTATGGCTTCCGCATAGCCGGGCACGGAGACATGGTTCCCGTAATAGCAGTCATACAAAAACTCGGAGACTGCTCCGCCCGGAAAATACAGGATGGAATACTGATGCTTTTCCAGCGGAGACACGGGCATTTCTTTCCCCTTAAAGAGGTATGCCGCCTCTCCGGCCTGCTCTATGTAGAAGCAGGTATAGATTCGGAAGGCTTCATCCACCAGCAGCAGATTTCCGCAGCACAGCGCTTCTTCCGACTTTACCTGATAACCGTCCAGTTCATTCATCTCCGTATCCCGGAAAATGGTGATGGTTCCCGGAATGTCTATCTCCGGTTTCTCTAAAAACCGGAGCTTCTGATGGTCCAGAAATGCCTGCAAACGTTCCTGTCCGCCTTCGCAGAATTCCCTGATATGCCGATATTCTTTCTGCCCCCTGAATCGCATAATCAGGCGGATCAATCCATCCTTATCTTCATTTTTGGCAGAAGAAACCACCAGGCGCTCTTTCCTGCAGATCTCCCGCAGGTGAAAAGTCGTCATTTTTTCCAGTTCGCTCTGCCTGTAGGTATGTTTTACCTCCTCTTCCCCGCCGGGATTAAGGGTATAAGTATATTGGCTCATGCCTCCTGCTCCCATCTGTGTACGCTGCGGCCCATCCCCCTGCCGCTCTCCGGGGCTTCCTGTTCTGTCTGCCGCTGCCCGATTTACGTTCTGTCTGCTGCACCGCCTACTGCTGCGCTGCGCCCTGTTCCGCCTGCCGCGCCGCTTCCTGTTCCGCCGCCCGGATATCCCTTGCCACAATTCCTGCCTGGGCTGCCGCTATTTTGGGAAGGATCCCCTCCGCCAGTTCTGACAATTCCAGTCGATTGTAGATAACCTGGGCCGCCTGGTAAAATGTGATGGCGCTTTCATAGCTGCCCTCCGCCAGCAATTCATTGCCCTGGTTTTCCAGTTCAATGGCACTGTGCTGATCATTGGTCCGCTGCTCATTGTCCAGGGCCCTGTCCGCCGCTTCCGCTTCGATCTGTTCACGGAGACGCTGCTCCGCCTCCTGCTGCTCTTTCTCCAGTATTTCCTCCGCCGCCATCTGCAGTTCCAGAGCTTCTTTCTTCCCCTCCATAAAGTAGAGCGCCGCGGCCTTCTCCTTTGCTTCCTTATATAAGGCAATGGCTCCCTTCAGGTTGCCGTATTCTTCTTTTCTTTCACCCTGGGCAATCAGATCGAACACCCGGATGTATCCTTCCGTGCGGCCAAGCTGCCCATCAATATAGGAAAGACCCACATTTCCGGCCTCCACGGACATTCGCCGCGCCGCCAGATACAGTTCCTGGGCTTTCTGATACTCCTCCCCCGCCAGCGTCTCGTCCGCCAAGATCACCTGCTCGGCCAGCTTCATATATTGGTCCGCCTCCTCATATGCCTGTTCCCGGCGAAGGCTGTCAGCCAGCTGTCTGGCCTCTCCATATTCCTCTTTGGCTTTCTGATAATTATTATGAGCCAGGTACTCCTCCCCGCTTTCCATGTAGTGAAGCAGAGACTCCGTCTTGTTCCGAATGCTGCGGTGTCTCAGGAACAGGGCCACACTGACGGTTATAGTCACCAACAGCACCGGCAGTACCAGCAGCAGGATCTTTTTCACCGATACCGGCTTTTTAGGGCATTGATACACCTTGTCCACGGAGGTCACCGCCATGGAATAATTGTCTATGTCCCTGCTGTTCTGCTCCTTCAGGATCAGATCTTCGGTCTGGTCTAAAATATCCCTTGTCTCTTTGGCGTCATTGACAATTTGGAGAAATTGCGATTCTTCGCACTGCTCCCATACCCCCCTGGTAAGCTGGATGAAAAGATCCCCTGCCTCCAGCTTCTTTCTTCGGGATATCTGTATATCCGGCTTTCCCCGTTCTCCCAGAAAAGAATAGAGATTGTTGCGTTCTTCATGACGGGCCGCCTGATCCAAAATCACCCGGTCCCGCTCTACCAGGTTCTGGGTCAGCGACTGGTCTGTGGTCCGCTCCAGAATCCGGGCATTTCTGATCAGGTACAGGCGGCAGTTACCCACATGGCAGTAACGAAGTTTCCGATAATCGGTCACGGCCACCACCACAGCCACCTTCAGGTGCATCCCGCCTCTTTGACGCAGTAGTTCCCCATGGGCTCTTCGCAGATAACGCCGAAGCCTCCCCCGGCCCATAGCAGGCGCTTCCGTAAAGTCACGGATAATGCTGTCAACCACCAGCCGGGCGCTGTTTATGGACGGCTCGTCATCCAGACTGTCCGCCAGCACATAGCAGGCAAAGTCATCCATCTCCACATATCCGAAATAATCCCTGTTGGATAACTTCTGCCCTTCCTCTGACATATGGAATGTCCGGAATTCCGAATTGATTTTCCTCATTTAAGCCTCCAGCCTTTGCTTTTGAATCAGTATGACGCTCCCATTGTCCGACTGGGGATGGTTTTTCTGATCCGCTGCGCCAACCATCCGCTCCGCCAACTCCTGAGACGAAGCGTTGTCTATCAAAAGATCTTCTATCTCGCTCCAGGAAAGTTCCTCAAAAATACCCTTGCTGGCAAGCAGTACCTTATCTCCCTGTTTTAACAGTACCGGCTGCTCACAGACTTCTATCTCGTGAAATCCGTCCTGTCCCAGATAATTCCAGACCCTTTTCTCTTCCATACTCCAGAGGGCATCCTGCCTGGAAATCTTTCCGTCTGCATAAGCCTGGGCCGCCAATACGTCTATTGTCTGTCCCTGACTCAGAGGGATAATCTCCTGGCCCCGCAGAATCGCAATCCGCACATCCCCCGCCACCGCATAGTACAGATGGCTGCGACTCAGAAACACAGATCCCACGCTTGCTCCGCCTCTGCGTTCTCCCACCGTCCTCTGAATCCGGCGGCTTGCCTCCAGAAATGCCGATTTATAAAAATACACCGGATCATTTAACACATGATAGGGTTCAAACCGATCAAGAATGGCGTCCGCCGCGATCCTTGCACAGACTGCACCGGTATTGGCGCTGCCGATCCCGTCCGCTAATACCGCCATTGTTCCGGCCCGGTTCTGCCAGACCTGAACAACATCTGCCTGCATCTGGCGGCTGCCGGTGGTCTGGGCCATGCCGATCCCCGCCCCCTGCTCCATGGCGGCAGGCTTGCCTCTCCATCCCAGCAGGCAACGGCAGAAAAACAGTAAGATGAATGCGGCACCCAGTCCCGACAGCACCGGCATACCGCCTGTCATTTCAAGTCTCCCCAGGAGAAATTCTTTCCGCACAGAGGTACGAACAGAAACCGGCTCTGTCCCAGGCTGATGACATCATAGGGGTTCAATTCCATGGGCACATACACCGGCTTATCATTCAGATAGGCAATCCCTGCCGAATCCCCCGGAAGTATCATGGTATTCAGGTTCTTGGGGTCGTATACGATAATGGTATGGTTTTTACGGTTGATTTCGTTGTCCCCCAAAATCTGGACGTCCATATCATCTCCTCTGCCCACAAAGTTCTTTCCCTCATGAAGTTTGTAATCCATGCCCACTTTTGCCCCTTCGATGCAGATAATCCAGCCGCATACGGGACGTACCGTCTCTTCCAATATCTCCACGGGAGGCTCAAAGCCCAGCGGCTTTTCCGCAAAAGCCTCATCCTGGGTCTTCATATTGCAGTACGGACATATCTTCCCATAACGTCTGGGATTATAAATGTGCCCATTCGGGCATTTTGCCAAACCCATTTTTCCTCCTGATTCCCGTGCCCAGGCCCATATGAAACCTGTGTTTCCCCATATGGATCCGCAGCACGCACACAAATCCTGACTAAAAAATTACCTGTGTATCAACATCCGTACATCACGTCAAAAGCAGTTTTGTATTTGCGATGTATAGAATATCTCCCGCCGCAACCTTGCAGGGACGATGGATTACTTTGTAACATTCCCCGTCCTCCACTTTCCTTACTTTTACACCGTTCTGAGAACCCAGATCCTCCACATACCATTGATCCAGGCTGAAATTCAGAGCAGCATGCTGAAAATCTATAAAGCTGCTGTACTCGCAGTCTGATAAATCAATGTCAAGCTCCTGGTCCCGTCCCGCTTTTCCGATAATCTGCGACACTTTTCCCTGCAGGTCCCAGGACTTAATGGGCTTTCCCTCCTGGTCCAGCAGGATCAGCCTCTGTATCCCATGGGCAGGGAATGCCTCCGGCTCCCTTTGGTAAATCTCCGCCTCTTTTCCGCCTTTCCGGCGAAAGAGATCATACAGCGTCCATATCATACAGACCGCCACAGCCAGCAAAAGCGCCGGCGTCATGGGCCATGTCCTCATTTCTTTCCAAATACAGTAAATAACCCCTGTTCCACATATAAGGATCAGAAGATCCAAAATCTTTTCAGCGCTTCTTCCCTTTACTTCCTGCCCCATTTTTCTTTTCCGCCTCCCCCATGTGCCCCGACCCAAAAAAGGCTGCGAACATTTCTTCCGGTTTAATAGGTCCTTCCGGCTTTTTGGCATTTCTGTCCCGGTATGTTTCCATTCCTCTGCCCGGCCGGAACCCAAAAAACCGCTCAAACTGCCCCATATCCGGCTTTCTCTCCCCGGAGGCTTCCCCACTGCTTTCCGTCCGCTTTCCGGACTCCTTCAGGCACTCCGCGTCGTATTTTTTACGGCGCTCTTCCTTTTCCAGACATGCGTATGCTTCCTGGATCTCATACATACGGCTCTCTTTGGCCTTGTCACCCTTTACCACATCGGGATGATACTGCTTTGCCAGCTTACGGTATGCTTTTTTTATCTCTTCCGGCTGCGCCTGTCTGTCCACACCTAATATTTTGTAATAGTCTTTCATGTACTGCCGCCCGTCCGTAAATTTGCCAACAGGGACCGCCCGCAAGCAGGCAGCCCCCTTTTATCTTTAGCTGATGCTGTAGCCGCCCTCAACGGACACCTGCGCCATCTTATCCTTCTTCTGCTTCAGGATCAGCGTGAAAGTGCCGATGCCTTCCACATCCCCGTAGGTCTCCTTATAGTCCACAACAAACGCGTTGGGATAGGTATACTTACGGACCACCTGGGAAGCGGCGATCACTTCCACAGTGACTTTGCGGTAGCAGTCAGAATTTTCCGCCGGAACCAGCGCCCATAAGCCAAGCTGCTTTGTTCCGTCAAAAGGATCCCCGTCTACGGCCGTCAGAATCTTGCCCGTGACAGTCACGGTGCTTCCCAGATCTGTGGACCTGGCATTGCTGTCCTGCGGAATGTCCGTGCTGACTTTTACGCCGGTAATGCTTGTTGTTCCCAGTTCAATCGTGGTATTTCCTTCTACTTTCAATGTAAATCCCATTGTTATTCTCCTTTCATCTGCTGCAGTCCATTGGTTTCAGGCTGCCGATCACTCTCCGCTGAATCCGCCTTCAAACTTCAGGCCGGCCATCTTGTCTTTCTTCTGCTTGATCAGAAGACGGAAGGTGCCTGCACCGGTCTCATCGGTAAAGTCCTCCTCATATCCCACCACGAAAGCGTTGGGAATGGTGATCTGACGCACGATCTGAGACGCGCTCACCACATCAATTCTCACTTTCCGGTAGCAGTCAGACTTTTCCGCCGGGATCAGGGACCATTTCGCAATCTTGCTGGTGTCATCCGCCGCCTCTCCGTTTACGGCAGCCAGGATCTTCCCTTCAATCAAAACCGTGGATCCCAGATCCGTTGATCTGGCATTGGAGTCATGGGGAATATCAGCCCCAAACTTAATGCCTGTGATGCTCGTCTCCATCAATTTGACAGACTCGCTTCCTTCAATGCTCAATCGTACTCCCATTTTTTGTTTCCTCCTTTATTTTTGTTCCGCATCCTCCCTTCCGACGCGCAGATCCCATAATATGCATGGAGCCGCTCTGCCGCCCCGCCGGGAATCGGCGCGCCCTCTGGGAAAATGACGGATTTTAACTGCTTCAAAGCGCGGCTTTACTCCGTTCCGGCTTTTCTTGTAAGCTGCACTTTCAGGTTTTTGGTTGTGTTGGCGAATGTCACCAGCACATCACAGACCCCGTTTTTATCGTCAATGCTGTAGTCCAGTTCGTCCCCGTCCTGAAGGATGGAATTGACAAACTGCCTGTCCGCGTCCCATCTGCTCTTCTGGCTGCTGGGATTGTTGCTGAAAAACGTCAGAATCTTATCCTGCTTGAAATCCCCGCTGTAAAAACGCAGCATACGCTCAATATAAGTAACCACAAGAGTTTTGTATATGGGCTCGAACTCGCTCCCGTTGCTCAACAGATTGCGGGCCTTGTACACGGTAATGTTTTTGATATTCTGACCCTTGTACTGGGCGTTATCCGACGAGAACACAAAGCCGAAGCCGGTACGGTTGATGGAATTCTTAATGGCGTTGGTAAATCCGGAGATTTCCTTGGTCATGCTGGTGGTGGCCAAAAGCGCGTTGTCATTGGCCTCCACATCAAACCGCACACCGGGGTATTCCATGCTGGTGTTCCTGAAGCGCTGCTTTAAGTATTCCGGACACTGCCATGACGCCACGATCCCCGCCGCCTCATAAGCCGCTCCCACATAGATGCCCTCCAGCCACATTTTCATGACATCGTCTTTTTCCGCGGAGAGAGCCACATTCCCCTCCTCGTCCATGACCATCCGCTTATCCAGCACCAGGCCGGACTTATCTTTGGGGATAATGGTGGCGTTGGGAATGCAGGGCACCACAAATTCGCTGTAGGCTTTCTTCATCAGCGGCGTGCATTTTTCCTTGTAAATATTGATTCCCTCGGTGGCCACATAATTAAAAGTGGACTCCTCGCCGGAGCAAAAACTGAAGAAAGTAGTAATCCGATAGGGTTCTATGGCGTTCATCAATGTCGCCACATTCTCCATGGTATTGTTTCCCCGCTTTTCTTCCTGCCGGTTTCCCTCAAAACGGATCCTCTGGAGCCTGCCCCCTTCTGTCTGGTTCAATTCCACATCGGGTACAATACCGAACCATATTGTGTTGTCAAATTCGTTCTTGTCATTTGTGGTGTTCAGATAGGTGATCAGCCGGGGCAGATTGCTGGCCTTTACCGTCATCTCCAGGGGCAGATTCGTGATCAGAAGCCTGGGCTGCATTCCCTTTTCCTTGACCTGGTACTGGTCAAAAAAGGTCTTAACACCCAGCATCTTTTCCATCAGAGGCTTTACCACCTTTACAAAATCGTCCTTGCTCTTCTTATAGAACTCCAGGTAGCTGTTATAATTGCGCACCTCCAGTTCCCGGTCCACACTGCTCTCCATGGTGGAACCCAGAGGGCAGAAGGTCCGCACCACCAAATCCCTCACATAATCGGACTGGTTCTCATTCAGCGCGTTGTAATCCTCCCGAAAGGTTTCCATCAGGCTTGTGTTGACCTGATCGTCCACCACCGCAAGCTGGGTACTCTCTTCCTGTTTCATCTCCAGAATCTTCAGTTCTCCGTCATCCCCCATGCTCAGCAGGCCCGCCTTGAACTCTGCCTGTCCCTGTCCGGCCTCATGATCCCCCAGGAGCAGCCGGGTCTTAATGTCCTCGATGGCCAGGGGAAGCATGGCGAGAACATTGTTATAATTCTGGCTCGCCTGCTCAAACTGGTAGTTCAGCTTGTCTCCCATATCCAGCCGTTTCGGGTCTCCTTCTTCCAGTTCCACATATTTTCCGTATGTATACTGGATCTCCCTGCGGACCTGGCGGATATCGTCCATGATTTTCTTGGGAGAGATCATCTCCAGAATGTTGCTGAACTGGAAATCCGCATTTGCCACACCTTGTGCGTCTCTGGCACCCATGAGCGTAATCAGCATGTTTAACAAATCATTGGATTCGTTCAGGGGGATTTCCGTCACACAGTTCTGCGGAATATTCTCCGGCTTTACCAGGCTGTACTGAATACTTCCCGTGGCGGCATCACACCAGGAATACACCACCGGAGTAAACTTTTCCAGAAACTCCTCAAAACTCGAGACCAGCAGTTCTTCGTTGATCTCTTTCATCTTGTCATCATCCAGACTGCTCTTTCCCCGCACATCCCCGATCAGGGTCAGCAGGTTGAGACGCTCCGGATTGACCTCGGCAAACAGAATGGTTCTGTTTGTCTGTGTGATTGTCTCCATGGCTATCACTTCCTCCTTTTTTCTTGTATATTGAGTTCTTGTATATTGATTTATTGGAACAGGGCAACATAGTGTATCTCCAGGTCATAATCTCCTGTCGGCGATGTGATGTATATAATGTCGCCGAAGCTGACGCTGTACTGTATCTGCATACAGGCAATGGCACTTCCCACCATGACGCCGGCTTTGGACCTGTGAAACAAAACCATGCGGTGATTTTCGTCTGCAATCAGAAAGATGTCATCCAACCCCAGGGCGGCCGCCTGTTTCGGGTAGGCTCCAAAGAGATCGCCCAGGGATACCCTGCTGTCCTTCACCTTATTCATCCGGAAAGAGAGCGGCGGTATCTCCTCCTCTTCTTCCGGCTGGAGTATAAAATAGGCGTCCAGCTTTCCGCTGAAATGATTCTGCTTTTTTTCTTCCGTCAGGCGCTCCAGTTCCGGCTTTGGCCTGTGAAAAATCTTCCACAGCAGCAGCGCCGCCAGTATCAAAACCGGAATCGGAACCCACCAATATATTTTCCACAGCGGTATGATCTCCATTCGGTACACATACTGTACCGCCGTTTCACCGTCGCTGACCTGAATCCCCACGCAGTGCGTCCCCACGCTCCGGGGCAAAATGCTCAGAAGGTTCCCTTCCAGCCGGACATCCGCCCCTTGGGGCCTGTCTGTGATGGAATAGGTCAGTATATCTCCGTCCGAATCCGTAAAATAATGGTCCAGACAGAGGGTCCATTCGCCCTCCCGAAGGGTACGGCTGTCTTCGGGAATATTACCCGTGGGCATGGCATTTACTACTTCTATCCGTGCAGGCAGGGAAAAACTTCCGAACTCATCCCCCAGTGTGCCGGATAACAGATAGGTACCGGAATGAGAAAAACTGACTTTGCCCTTCAGTATGCCCTCGGATACTCCGGCATCTTCCTGGGAAAAATCCTTGTCCTCACAGACAAGTTCCCAGGAAAATGACTGGTAAAACGCCGGATCGCTGATCACATGACCGCTTCGATCCTTAAAAAAGACCTGATACTCCAATTCCTGATTTCTGCCCGCGTCTGTCTCCATCCGCAGCACCGGTATCAACTTCCGGTAACTGACAATATATACCTGCAAATCCTGTTTCTCGGTGGTCTCCCAGCGAATCACCAACTCTTTCCCTGCGGTTTCCGCTTCCATATTCTCTATCTTACCTACTGCGTAATGGGACAGGCCCGTCAGCAGAATTTCTTCTTCCCCATATCGGACTGTGGTTTCGCCCACAGGTTCTGATGACAAAAGTAATATGTTGATTTCATCCAGATACGGGGCGTCCAATACGCATTTTATTTCCTGTTTGCCCCCCGCGTACATGCCGCTGGAAAACTGCTGTATCTTATAAATCAGATTATCCTGAAAGATTCCGTACAGCACATTTATAAGATTCTCCGGACCCTGGGCCGAGTAATTTTCCGCCTCTGTTTTGGCCGCAATTTCTTCTAAAACCGCCCTGCTGCCTTCATACTGGCCAAAAGCCACCGTATAGATCTGTATATCCTCTTCTTTGCACCGTTCAACACACTGCTCCAGTTCCCTGTTGGACTGTTCCTCCGTGCGCTCACTGTCCTTCGGCAGATCCGTCTCCCCGTCCGAGATCAGTACCATAATCCGCCGACTGTTATTCTCTGTGGAAAACAGTCCATATGCATGGGAGATTCCCAGTCCGATATCCGTATCCCCCGCATATGGGATGGCGCCGATTTCCGCTTTTAACGACTCCCTTTTTTCATCCATTGCAACAGGTTCCGGCGCCGAAAAGGACAGTATGCCGTCATTATAAGCCACATAGCCTATGCGGATATCTTCAGCCTGGATGGTGTCTATAAACGCCTGCACCATGTCCAGTCCCATTTTGGACGGATCATTTTTTTTCATGGAACCGCTGGAGTCAATGACAAAAACAATATCCAATGGCTCTTTTTCTGAAGTAATTTCCTCCGAATGAACTGCCAGCGGAAAGAAAAGACTTAGGACAATGCAGCAAAGAAATACTCCTATTCCTTTCATTCACTGCCCTCCTTCCCCTTTCGCCGGATTCTTCTATAACCTCGAGTTCCCTGTTTTCCGCTCAAACCCCATCCCTCACATCCTACAGCGCACCGAATAATGGCAAACGGATGAGGGCCTCTTTACCCTTAATGCGATCTTCCTCATTTATTTTGATATACCATATCATAAATTGACATTCCTCGACAAAAGATGTAATAAATGGCATTGTTTTATGTAATATCTTACATGTTCTTTGAGGTTTTTACCGAAGATTTGAGCATAAAAAGATTGGGTTGAATCTACCAGGAGCGATCCAACCCAATCTTTTTAACTTTTCTATCTCAATGACTTTTATTTGCATTTTCCAAAAAGTCATACAGCACTATGGCCACATCAAAAATCCCGTCTTTATCCTCTATTACCATTTCCCCGTCATATTTTTTCACAATCTGTTGTACAATACGCAGGCCCATGCCATGCTCTTTCCTATCACGCTTACTGGTCAGATATCCCGCGCCTTCTTTTTTCCTTTCCCCTGCATATCTGTTTTTTACTTGCATCATTATATTTCTGTGATCTGCGCTAAGTTGTACATATATGGACCTTTTGTCTTGCAGCTCCGCAACTGCCTCCAGGGCATTGTCCAACAGATTTCCCAGACAGATGCAAAAGTCTTCCGCCGCATGCAGTTCAGCATCTCCGGGTATATGTATCTGCGCTGCAAAGTCTATATTTTCTCTTTCCGCTATATGAGCCTTGTAATTTAGCATGCTGTCAACATAAATATTCCCTGTATCAGACACATTCCTATTGCTGCAGAGAAACTCCAGATTTTCATCGCAGTACTTTTCCAACGCGGCATAATCTCTCTTCTCCAAAAATGCTTTTTCGATAATATAACGTTGCTTCATGTCATGTCGGAAGCGTTTCATCTGGTCCCACCACTCCTTATTTTCCCAGTCCTGCCGTATGTAATAAGCATACTGCTGTCTTAATATTTCTGCTCTTATATGTTTCTTCCTATTCTCTTTCGCTTTATCGTATAGGTAATATGCTATAAATGAGTAAATACCAAATATTGCACAAAATAAGGACACCCGCTGCTGAATGATGTATCATTGAAGTACCAACAAACAACATACTCAAA